>Ga0181516_10003257_pt1 | contig 10959 bp, 9 predicted proteins | sample PEATcosm2014_Bin_25_FD_121104 | JGI IMG/M metagenome (GOLD analysis project Ga0181516, IMG submission 121104) | Peatland microbial communities from MTU Mesocosm Facility, Houghton, MI, USA - PEATcosm2014_Bin01_10_metaG | ecosystem: Environmental > Terrestrial > Soil > Wetlands > Peat | place...
ACGGACACGGCGCCCTGGCAGGATCCAGCCGTCAGGGCCTGCGGGTTGACGGCAACCGTTACCTGGCTGGCGGCGGCTCCGCCGGTGGCTCCCGTGGTAACACCGGTGGCTCCGCTCAGCGAAAGCCAGCCCGTGCCGCAGGTAGTGGTGGTGACCGTCGCCGAATAGTTCAGCGGCACGCCGTTGCTGCTCGATACCGCGATCGCCTGCGACACGGACTTCGACTGGCCCATCTGGTACGGCAAGGCGAGCGAGGAAATGTTGGTGACGATGGCCGGATCGTTATAAACCTTCAGGGTTACGGGAATCTGTTGCGCGCTGTTGCCCGCTCCCGCTCCCGTCACGGTTACCTTGCCGGTATAGCTGCCCGGCGCGAGTCCCGCGGGGTTCACTGAGACGCTGAGAGGCGTCGGGGTAGCGCCGGTGGGGGAAGCGAGCAGCCACTTGCTGCCATCGGTAGTGGAAACAGACACCGTGTATTGCTGGGGCGATGTGCTGGTGGACGTGAGGGCGACGGATTGCGCCGCGGGGTTGGCCGCGCCTAATTCGTAAGTGAAGTTCAGCGTGGCCGTGGGCACGTTCAGCAGCGGCGAGGAAGCCACCACCAGCGTCACCGGGATGTCGGTTTCGGTGGGGGAACCGGTGGGAGTGCTCACCTTCACGGTGCTTGTCCAGGTGCCGGCGGGAAGATTGGCGACGGTGTTATAGGCGATGGTCACCGGCGTGCCCGCGGGGGTAATCGAGCCGCTCACCGGAGTGGGCACCACCCAAACCCCGCCGGAGGGGTTCGTCTGGCTGGTAGACGAGATGGTGAAGGCAACCCCTTGCGCATTCGTGGTGGAGAGCGTGACCATCTGTTGCGGCGAGTTAGCCGTACCGCCAAGCTGATAGTTGATATTCACCGACGCCGGGTTCGCGGTTACCGGCGGCGCCGGCAGAACAGTCAGGGTAACCGGCACTACCACGGGAGTAAGTGACGATCCGCCGGTAGGCGTGATGGTGATGGTTCCGTTGTAAGTGCCCGGATTGAGTAAGGGAACCACGGTGGGATCGGGGATGGCAACCACGGCGCCCGGGTTGGTGCTCGATATGGATCCCGACGCGGGGGAAACCCCCAGCCAATTGCCGCCGGTCGTAGTTGCGGCACTCACCGTGAAGGAAATCGCCTGTCCCGAGGTCAGGGTCACGGCCTGCACCAATGGCGTGTCCCCGAAGGCCGTTTGAAATGTCAGCGACGAAGGGTTCACAGTGATGGAACTGACCGTCGCGGTCACGGGAACGGTGATGGAGCCCGATCCGCCGAAAGTCGAGATCACGATGGATCCGGTATATGTGCCGGTAGTCAGGCTGGCGGGATTCACGGTCACCGTGATCTCCAGGGGAGTCGAACCCCCGGTCGGGCTCACGCCCAGCCACGTGACGCCCGCGTCGGTCTGCTCCACCGCCGTCGCCAGCACAATGGCCGCGGAGGGCGCGCTGCTGACGTTCAGGATTTGCGAGGTCGGGGAGCCGCTCACCTGCGCCGTGAAGGTGAGCGACTGCTGGTCAACACTGAGGGTCTGAGCGTGGAGCGCGCCCGCCGATAGAAGAGCCAGCGTCAGGTTGAGCAGCGGGAACAGCTTCTTCTTCAAGACACACCTCCGGCGCCGGGCAGTGCGGACGCGTTGGTACGGCTCGATCTTTGGCAATATAGCACGCTTTACGCCGTAACGCCCGTGCCGTACAGGCCATGCTCCAGAATGTATTGGAGGACCGGTGGGGGAACTTCCGGAGGCCGGGCGCCGGAAGCCAGCACCCTGCGCACTTCCGACGAGGAAATCGGCAGCTTCAGGTTGTCGAGCCGCTCCAGGCACACTCCCGGCGGTACGTCGTAGCTTCCGCCGGGCCGGCTGACCACCAGGAAACGCACCTTGCGCACGACATCCCGCCATCGCCGCCAGGTGCGGATGTCGGCAAAGGCATCGGCGCCGATCACGAAGAAGAGCTCGTCGTCCGGCGCCATGCGGGCGCGCACTTTTTCGATGGTGTCGATGGAGTAGCTGAACCTTGTGCCTTCTTCCAGGCGCGACACCTCCAGGTGGGGCCGGCCGACGCAAGCCAGTTCGGCCATGTGCACGCGATCCTCATAGGGCGTGTGGGTGACTCCGGTCTTGTGGGGCGGACGGGCGGCGGGAACCAGCAGAACGCGGTCCAGGCGAAATCGTTCCGCGGCCTCCTGGGCGATGGCCAGATGCGCCTGGTGAATGGGGTCGAAGGTGCCGCCGAAAATCGCCAGTCTCAAAGCACTTGCCTCCGAACTCTACAGCGACCGGACGCCCGCCCCACCCAGCCTGGAAGCCCTTGCGCCCCGAGGGTGGGGTGCTTACCAGTTTTGGGGATTTCGCGGCTCAGTTCCGGCGACCGCTCCCTTACGGTCGCGGCTCCGTTTCGAATGCTCCGTCTTTGCATAAGCTTACCGAGCCGCGACCGTAAGGGAGCGGTCGCCGGAAACCGACTTCCCCAGTTCGGTTAAGCACCCCCACCGGTGCGGCAGGCAGCACCGCCTGCCAGGTTATGTCCGCTCGATCTTCACGGTGCGGATGCGGATTTCCTTTTTCGGCCGGTCCTGCGCACCCCTCGGGGCTACGGAGATCTTGTGCACCACGTCGTAGCCTTCCACCACCTCGCCAAACACACTGTGCTTTTTGTCCAGCCAGGGAGTGGCCGCCACGGTGATGAAAAACTGGCTGCCGTTGGTGTTGGGGCCGGCGTTGGCCATGGAAAGAATTCCCGGCTTGGAATGCGTGAGTTCCTTATGGAACTCGTCGGCGAAGCGGTACCCCGGTCCACCGCGTCCCGTGCCTTCCGGGTCGCCGCCCTGGATCATGAAATCGGGAATCACGCGATGAAAGACGGTGCCGTCGTAGAACGGCTTGCCGGTTTTTCCGCCTTCCGCCAGGCTCACGAAATTCTCCACCGTGAGGGGCGCCTTGTCGGCGAAAAGCTTGAGTTTGAAACTGCCTTCCGTAGTATCGAAGAGAGCGTAGATCTCGTTGGCCATCATTGCGATTGTAGCAAGTTAGAGCGCCACCACCCCGCGGGTGCCCGTCGCATCGTCATCGGCGTCTCCAGGGCCAAGCGGGCCTCCCGTGCGCACCTTGGCGCTCCATTCCTCGATGGCCACCTCGATCAGCGCCGTGGCCTCCAGGTGTTCCGCGGTGGGCCCGGCATAGTCGCGGCCTTCGGTCCGGTCCGGAAAGTAGCGGCCGATCATGGCTTCATAGACGGAACGCTGCAGGGCGGAATCGGTGACGCGCCGCCCGCGGCCGAAGCAGACCACGCTGCGATAATTGATGGAATGGTTGAGCGCCGTGCGCGAGTAGACCAGGCCGTCTACCAGCGTCACGGTGATGCACACAGGCTGGCCCGTGGCGAGGTGCCGCATGGCGCGGCCGGCCAGCGAGCCGTGCAGGTAGATGCGGTCCGGCGCCGCGGGGCTGAACTGGTAGCTGAGCGGGATGACGTATGGCTGGCCCTCCTCCACGAAGCCCAGGTGGGCCACCAGGCCTTCGGCCAGAATCCCGGCCGCTTGTTCCGGAACGCTGCGGTCGGCGTGTGTGCGAATGGTGCTGCGGGAATGCGATGGGGTCATGGCTCCACTATACTGTGCCTCTACATCCTGGCGCCTCGGGTGCTCGTCCGGCCGTCACCCGCCGGGCCCTCGCCGAGGGCCACTTCGCGCGGCACATCCGCCGCATGCGCACACTCTACGCGGAACGGCAGGCGGCGCTGGCTTCCGCCGCGCGTCGCCATTTCACCGGCCTGCTGGAGCTTTCCCCGGCCGATGCCTGGCTGCCGCGGGGCGCCAAAACTCGCGAGGCTTCCCGCCGCGCCGCCGCCGCCCAAGTGAGCGCGCCCGGCCCTGTCCCGCTACTCGGTCCGCGCCGCCGTAAGTCCCGCTTTGCCGCTGGGTTACGCTGCGCTGAGCAATCAAACAATTGGTGAGGGCGCGGAAAGACTGGGTAGGGCTATGATAAACTGGCTCCAGTAGTTGGTGGACTGCCGAAACGTCCACGCCCTGGCGCGAGAATGCCCCGGGGTACTGAATCGAGACTCTAATCGTCTATGATTTTGCCTTTGGAGGGTCCGGAATGCGTCCGCAAACTCCCGTGCCTCTAACCCTGGAGGAACATCGGGAGTTAGGCCACGAGATGCGGGCGATGAATGCCCGTATGCAGGAACTCTGCAAAATGGTGGTAAGCGTGTACGGACCGAACAATCAGGCCGCTTTCACGTTCCGGAAAGTTGCCGAAGCCACCGAGCGCCTGTGCCAGGATCTGCAATCGCAGGCTGCCCAGGATCTGCCTGGATACTCAACCGACGGATTCTATCTTTAGTGCGGCCTTACCACCCCACCGGCTTACCCTGGTTTTGTTGGTCCAGCCACTTCTGTAAGGGCGCAAAATAATCCCGAATGGCCGAGGCGTCCATGGCGCGCGTACCGGCGATTTGTTCCAGCGCGTCCTGCCAGGGACGGCTCAGACCCAGCTTCAGCATGCCGTTCAGCCGCGCGCCGGCTTCCTTACTTCCATAGATGGAGCAGCGGTCGAGCGGAGCGGTGCAGCCGGCCGCCTGCGCCAGCGCGCGATGAAACTGGAACTGCAGAATGTCGGCCAGGAAATAGCGCACATAGGGATAATTGGCCGCCACGTGGTACTTGGCGCCGGGATCGAAATCGGCCTCGCTGCGCGGGACGCCGCCCGGAGCAGGCGGCGCAACTCCCTGGTATTTCAGGCGAAGCTGCCACCACATCTGGTTGTACCTGGCGGGAGGAATCTCCCCGGAAAATACCTTCCACCGCCATTGGTCGATCATCAGCCCGAAGGGCAGGAACGCGATCTTCTCGAGGGCCTTGTGCAGCAGCAGGCCGATATCCTTCGAAGTGTCCGGGGCCTGGTCCAGAAGGCCGATCTTTACCAGATAGTCCGGGGTCACGGAGAGCGCGATGGTGTCGCCGATGGCTTCGTGAAATCCGTCGTTGGCGCTGTCGCGGAACAGAAACGGCTGCTGGTCGTAGGCCCGCTGGTAGAAATTGTGGCCCAGTTCGTGGTGCACGGTCAGAAAATCCTCGCCGGTGATCTGGATGCACATCTTCAGCCGGAGGTCGTTGAGGAAGTCGATGTCCCAGGCGCTGGCGTGGCACACCACGTCGCGGTCCGCGGGCTTCAGGAACAGCGAGCGTTCCCAGAAAGTGTCCGGCAGCGGATCGAACCCCAGGGAAGTGAAGAACCGCTCGCCGTACCGCACCATCTCCGGCCAGCCGGTATTCTTCTTCTTCAACAAAGAAGTGATGTCATAACCCGGATCGGCGTTGGGCGGGGCCACCAGGGGATAGATGTTCTCCCAGTCCTGGGCCCACATATTGCCCAGAAGGTGCGCCGGAATCGGTCCGTTGGCGGGCACGGCGTCACCGTACTTTTCGCGCAGCCGGGAGCGCACGTAGGCGTGCAGCGAGAGGTAGAGCGGCCGCAACTGTTCCCACAGCCGGTCCACTTCGCGGGCGAAATCGTCCGGCGGCATATCGTATTTCGAACGCCACATGGCGCCGGTATCCTGGAAGCCCAGCTCGCGCGCCCCCTGGTTTGCCAGCTCCACATAGCGCGCGAAGTCCCGCCGCATGGGCCGCGCGATGGCGTGCCAGCCGGTCCAGGCATCCAGCAGTTGTTGCGGGTCGCGGCTTTCGGCCAGAATCCTGCTCAAATCCTCCAGGACCTTACAGCTTTCGGGTCCCGCGGGACAGTATTTCCCTTTACCGTAGGCGCCTTCCAGGCCGGCGGTAATGCGCGTCAGCTCCTCGCTCTGCAGGGGGTCTTTGGGGGTTGCAATGGTGAGCCCCAGCTTGAGGAGTTTGAGCTTGCGCGCGGTTGCCGCATCGAGCGGAAGGCCGTCGAACCGCGTGGCTTCTTTGGCATACTCCACGGCGGCATTGATGGCGCGTTCGTCGATCCTGGCGGCAATCTCTTCGGTGTCGTCGGTGATGTAGGTGGACTTGATCCAGTCGGCGCGCGAGGAATCGATAGTCAGCGGGAGCAACCTGCGTTCCGCGTCGTCGACGAACCTACGGGCTTCTTCGGGGGTCGCCCTGCGGCCGGCGCCGGCTGCGAGAACGGCACCGAGCAAAGCGAGGCATAGCAGCCTCTGAGTCTTCATGCATACAAAGTTAGCAGACCCGCGAGTCTCAAGGGGAACATCACCCGAGATATGCCGCAACCTGGAGTGAGACAGGGCGGGAAGGTTTGCGTACAGAGAAAATTATAGATCCTCTCAAAGAATCGTGCGCGTTTGTGCAACGAGTGAGATAAGATGAATTGACCCGCAACAGCGGAGCACAAGAATGTTCGAGGTAGATGAGAATGGCAACCAAGAAAAAGCCCGCGAAGAAAGCTGCTAAGCCCGTAAAGAAGGCAGCCATGAAGGCTGCTCCGAAGAAGGCTGCTCCCAAGAAAGCGGCCGCGAAGGCGGCCCCTAAGAAGGCAGTCAAGAAGGCTGCCCCGGTAAAAGCGGCCCCCGCAAAAGCGGCCCCCGCAAAGGCCGCTCCTCAGAAGGCCGCTGCTAAGAAGGCCGCCCCCAGGAAACAGGTTGTGAAGACGGCTCCTCCGCCTCCGGCTCCCCCCGTTGAGCCGCCTCCGGCCGAACCGGAAGCCGCGGCTCCGGTTGCGGAACCTCCCGCGACTCCCGAAGCCGGCTCCTAATTCTTAGGGCAGGCCGCCGGCCCGCGCGCGGTTCCGGCCTGCCCCTCTGTCTCCCGTTTCCGCCGCGCCAGCTTGAGGCCGGTCCAGCGTCGAGCTGCCCGCAGTGCCAGACTCTTTCCCTGTCTCACGAGGACAACCTCCGAGTGGGCTTCGAGCACTGAATCCGGCGGGCGTTCGAGCCGGTCCGCGACCATCACCAGCGGATCTTGGGAAGCATCCCCGCCGGGAAAGACGGCCACATCTCCCGCGGTCAGCGCCAGAAACTCCTCTTCCGGGTAGAACGGCCGGACGGACGGACGGCTGGCAAGAGCCAGCGCCGCCGCGAACCGCAGAGCGCGATCCTTCCGCCGGCGCAATCGCCCGAGCGCCTGCTTCCACAGCTTGCGGTAGAGCGGACCGTCAGAGACCGCGCGCGCCAGGAACCTGAGATAGTTGCGCTCCAGGATTTCGGCCAGTTGCGCCTCGCTATAGTAGCGGGAGGTGGTGGCGCGATGGCGGTGTTCCACCACGGCCCCGGCCACGAACACGGTGGGCCAGCCCCGCTGCCACGCGCGATACCCCAGATCCAAGTCTTCCACATACGCGGGGGCATAGGCTTCATCCGCGCCGTCCAGAGCGCTCAGCATGGCAGCATCGTAGAGCGAGCAACCGCCGCTGCCGTAGAGGACGTAGCTCAAATCTTCGCCGGGGATGGGTTCGTCGCAACGGATGGGGAAGTCGTCCGGATGGGCCTGCGCCATCACCGCTTTCCCGGTCTCTTCGCGGCGCACGCCGGCGGGAAAGCGGATCTGGGCAGTGGCGCAGAATAGCGACGGCACCGCCCGGAAGGCGCCGTCGAGCGCGGCGAAGAAGCCGGGTTCGAGCAGCATATCGTTATTCAACAGGCAGATGCGGGAGTAGCGCGCGCGCCCGATGCCGCGGTTGACGGCCGCGGCGAACGACAGCGGTTCGGCCGAGACCTCGACCTCGATGCGCGGCCATTCTTCGGCCAGCCACGCAGCCGTGCCGTCGGTGGACCCGTTGTCGATCACGATCACTTCGGTGGGGAACGGCACGGCGCGGAGCGACGCCAGATCCCGCATAATGCCGGGCAGTTGCGCGGCCAGCAAAGACCGGCCGTTGCGCGAGGGGATCACTACCGAGATGCCGGCTGGCGCGGCCGGGCCTGGCGCGGGGCCGGCGGGCAGGCGGGCCGCGAAGGGCCTGAGCCAGCCGGCGATGCGCGCGGCGGTGTACCAGAAAGCGAGTTGGGCGGACTGCCGCAAGGTCAGATCAACAGATGCCGGTGCGGCTGCGCACAGCGGTTCCAAAGCGCCAGGGCCTGGAGCGCAAAGGCCGTCGACACAGGGTTGATGTAGGGTTCCCAGGCGCCGCCGGTGCGGCCGAAATAGAAGCCGCCGGCGATGCGCGGGTCGGCTTCGGACGCGGGTCCGGGCGCGGCGAACTCCGCGAGTTTCCCGGCTTCCCATTCGGCCGCGGCGCGATCGAGCGGCGCCGCGCCGGCCCAATCGGCGTACAAACGCACGCGAAGCAACTGGGCGTACACATCGGAGCGCTCGAATTCCGCCGCGAGCGAGCGCAGATGGCGCGCTACGCGCTCGATGCCGGCGCACAAAGCCGCGGCGGCGCGCGTGTCGTTCCCAGGCGCGGCGAGGGGCAACAGACCTTCCAGAAAATAGAGGAAGGCATGCAGGCGGTCGACCACCTTGCGGGGCTCGGCGTGGCCGGGCAGGAAATCGCTGGAGCCGCCGAGCGCATCTTCCAGCAGGCCTTCGTAAAGGCGGCGATAGCGGGCGTCGCCGGTGATCTCCCAAAGCTCCCACCACGCCATTCCGGCCTTCAGTTGGTAGCAGCCGGGCAACCGCGACCAGCGTCCGGCGATGCCCTCCAACGGGCGCTTTTCCGGCAGCCCGAGGACGGGATGAAACTGGCCGTTGGGGGCGGCGAAATCGCGCGCCATGGATTCGCCGATGGCGGTAGCGCAATCCACAAACTCGGCTTCACCGGTGGCGCGCCACGCGGAGAGAAGGCCGCGCACGACGATGCCGCAATCGAAGAAGTAGCTGAGCGCCCCAGCAGCGGCGATCTCATACGGCATGGAGCGCGTTGCGGCATCCCAGGCGCGGGTCAGGAAGCGCGCGGCGGCGTGGGCGCGATCGAGATAGCACGGATCGGCCGTCAGGCTGTGCAGGAAGACCAACGCGCTGGCGGAGTAGCCGGTGATTTCGGTCGAGACCGCGTGGTTGCGGGCGAAGTCCAGGCGGTAATAACGGGCCACTCCGCCGTCCGGGGATTGCACGCCGGATCGAAGAAACCACTCGCCGGCGAGGGAGATTTGGGGAAACAAAATGACAGTGTAACAGAAGGGGGCGAAAGCTCGCGGCTACCCTGACGCACGTTCGGCCCGGTTACGCCCGCACCAGTCAACTACCGGGACGGAATCCGCCGGATCACGCCCGAGCCCTGCTCCTCCGGCGTGGCGCGGGTGAAGGAATCCGGCGTGGCTGGAGTGGTGCGCCGGGCGCCGGCGCGCTGGGAGCGTGCTTTCTCGACCATCGGGGCCGGGGGCACTTCCACCTCGTAGTCGTAGACGCCACGGCGACGTTCAGCATCGTTGGGCGGTATGACGACGCGCTTTTCGAGGATGGTACAGCCTTCCACCTTCTCGCCTACTTCATGGCTGAATCGGGATCGAACGGTTTTGGTCAGCATTTCAAGCGCGGGCCTCAGCCCTCTATATTGAGGATAACATCGTGCGAGGCGGACGGGGCTCCGGAGGCGGCCGGGCCGGAACCGGGCGCGCGGTGGTTTTCGCCGCGGCGGGTACCGTCCGGTGCCCGTTGCCGGTTGAGTGACGGCGGGCGGGGGCGCCGTCATTACTTCGCAACCGGCGGGCCGGCCCCAAGCCGTACCAATCCGGAAGGCCACCTTTTGTCAACTTCGTCCTGTTACCATTCCTACGAAGGCAAAGGGATGTTTCGCCGATGAAATCCAGCCAGGGCGGGTTCAGCTTTACCGGCAGGGTGCGCGATCTGCCTGGTTCCTTTTTCGCAGCGGCTTGGGAGAAAAGCGAATGAAAACGCATAACAAGGCAATGGCGCTTGGGTGGACGGCCCTCATCGCCCTCGTGCTGGGAGCGTGGGCCGCGTTGGCGCAAAATTCGGGCGATGCCCTTCTGCGCGGTTTCGAGAATCCGCCGGATAGCGCAAAGCCGCGCGTCTGGTGGCACTGGATGAGCGGCAACATCACCAGGGAAGGCATCAAAGCCGATCTGGAGTGGATGAAGCGAAGCGGAATCGCCGGTTTCCAGAATTTCGACGCCGGGCTGAACGCGCCGCAGATCGTCGAGAAGCGGCTGGTGTTCATGACCCCCGAGTGGAAGGACGCCTTCCACTTCGCCACCACGCTGGCAGATCAACTGGGCTTGGAAATGGCCATTGCCAGCTCGCCCGGCTGGAGCGAAAGCGGCGGCCCCTGGGTGACCCCGGCGCAGGCCATGAAGAAGTACGTGTGGAGCGAGACGCGCGTGGAAGGCGGCCGGCCGTTCCCAGGCGCGCTGCCTAAGCCGCCTTCCACAACCGGTTCGTATCAGAATATCGCGGGCGGACGCGGAGGCGCGAACGGGGAGCCGCGGCCGGAGTTCTACGCCGACGCCGCCGTGGTTGCGTACCGGGCGCCGGGGGGCGACCGCGCGCTCTCCGAAGTCGCGCCCAAGGTCACATCGAGCGCCGGCGCGTTCAATCTGGCGGCGCTTACCGACGGCGACCTGGTGCAGTCAACCCAATTGCCGGCCGCGGCGCCGGGCGAGAAATCGTGGATCCAGTTTGAGTTCGCCCGTCCGCAAACCGTTCACGGGCTCACGCTGGTAACGGGCGGCGCCGGAGGCAGGGGCGTCGGAGCAGGCCGTGGAGGCGCCGCCACGCCGCCGGAACTGGAAGCGAGCGACGATGGCCAGGTATTCCGAAGCGTGGCCCCGATAGCGGGCCGGACCATTGCCTTCCCAGCGGTGACGGCGAAGTTCTTCCGCGTGGCCTTTTTGACGCCGCTGCCGCCAGCGGTTAACGGCCGCGGCGGCGCCGGAGCGCCTCCGGGCGGAGCGGCGGGAGGCCGCGCGCAGGCCGCGCCCGAGGGCGTCCCGGTGGCGGAACTGGTTCTCCATACGGGCGCGGTGGTCAATCGCTTTCAGGATAAGGCTGCGTTCTCCGCGGCCCAGGGAATTTACGCGATG
>Ga0181516_10003258_pt1 | contig 10954 bp, 8 predicted proteins | sample PEATcosm2014_Bin_25_FD_121104 | JGI IMG/M metagenome (GOLD analysis project Ga0181516, IMG submission 121104) | Peatland microbial communities from MTU Mesocosm Facility, Houghton, MI, USA - PEATcosm2014_Bin01_10_metaG | ecosystem: Environmental > Terrestrial > Soil > Wetlands > Peat | place...
CAATGTTTAGAAACCTTTTACGAACGTTTAAGTCCTCGTTTAGCCCATCCCGAGTACAAGTTAAGTAGTGCTATCGGAGAGCGTCGATAGCGTCGCCGCAAGATGCGTGGCGGTATTACGGGGCGACTGGGAGGATATTTCGATGCTAAACATTACAGTAAAACCACTAAGTGTGATTGTGGCATTTGTAGTGCTAGGGGCAGGAATCGCAACTGCGCAGCAGGCTGGTATGCAAGCAGGGCCTGCAACAGATGTCGAACAAAGATTGACCGGAACTATCAGTTGTGCCGCGCGAATCACCCATCAGTACACATGCCAGAGGAACCAGACGCAACAAACTTGCACGCTGGCTTGCGTGGAACGTGGATCTGAGTTCGTCCTGGTGGTTGGCGACCACTCCTACGCGCTTGACGGAAATAAGCACAGCATAGAAAAGTACGCTGGCGGAAAAGCAACTGTCATTGGGACCGTTACACAGGATCGGATATCAGTGCACTTGATATCGGAAGCGAAGCAAAAGCTTGCGGATGCGCGAGTCGGGCAAAACTAAGCGCGTATGAGGTTTGTACGAGGTCGTGGCCAGGCGTTTTCGAGGCTATGTGAGGGAGGTGGCAAACTCGCGCAGAGGCTCTACGCCGTCTGCTCGGGGCGGGTCCGTACCATGGCAGAGGAACTGGGCTTGCGGGCGCACATGGCTCGACCGGAGCGGGCACATCTAGGTCCATCCGCGCGAATCACTCTGCGGAATTATCTGGAGAGACATATGCAAAAGCTGCGTTGCTTGTGTTGCACTCTCTTCCTGCTGTCCAGCGTGGGAGCCGTGGCTCAGGCGCACTCGCCCATGACGTGGGATCAAGTGCGCCAGCGCTTTGAACAGAACAACCCTACGCTGATGGCTGGCAAACTGAACATTGACGAATCGAAGGCGCAGGAGATTACCGCGAATCTTCGTCCAAACCCTAGCGCCTCAGTAACTGCCGACCAGTTCAATCCGTTCGGCGGCGGCCCCTCGCATAGCTGTTGCGGCGCGCTTTTGACCGTAGCGGCGTTCAGTTATTTGCATGAGCGCGAGCACAAGCGCGAACTCCGCTTTGAGAGCGCACAGAAAGGCACGGCCATTGCTGTTTCCACGCAGGCAGACCTTGAGCGCTCGCTACTATTCGGCCTCCGTAGCGCTTTCGTTTCTACCTTGCAAGCCAAGGCCGTTCTCCAGTTGGCGAAAGACAGCCTCGCCTATTACGACCACGTGCTGGAGATAAGCAGCTCCCGCCTTCAGGCCGGCGACATCGCGCAGATCGATCTCGAACGTCTTGAGCTGCAGCGCGTCCAGTACGAGTCTGATCTGCAAACCGCCGAGGTCAATCTCCGCACCGCTAAGATTGCACTACTTACGCTTCTCAACGACCGCACTCCGGTCGAGCAATACGATGTCAGCGGGCTCTTCGACTTCCGCGACCAGCTTCCGGCGCGTGACGAACTTCGGAACATTGCCACCCACAGTCGTCCCGACTTGCAGGCTGCTATGCAGTCCATTGACAAGGCGCATACCGACCAAAGGCTCGCCGTTGCTAACGGTTCGACAGACCCTACGTTCGGTATTGACGCTGGACGCAATCCGCCGATCGATCAATACGTCGGCTTCAACATCAGCATTCCCTTACGCATTTTTGACCGTAACCAGGGCGAGAAGCTCCGGACCAAGCTTGACATCTCGCGCAACGAGCGACTGCGCGACGCCACCGAGGCGCAGGTCCTCAGCGACGTGGACTCAGGATATGCGTCCTTGGCCAGCACGGTGCTGCTTCTGCGGCCCTACAAGTTGAAGTATCTGCAGCAGTCCACGCACGTTCGTGACACCGTCTTCATCTCCTATCGCAACGGCGGGGCATCCCTGCTTGATTTCCTTAGCGCTGAAAGCGATTACCGGGCCGTGCAAATGGGCTACGTCAACCTGGTCGGCTCTTACTTGACTGCGGCAGCTCAGCTCAACATGGCCGTAGGCCAGGAGGTAATTCAATGAGAACCAAACTTGCCGGCCTCTTCCTCTTTGCCATTGTCGGTCTTCTGCTCTGCCTGGGCGTTGTTGCCTGCAACAAGGGTAAGGCCGACGAGAAGGCAGAAGCTCCTCCCAGTCCGGTCGTAGTGCCGGATACAGATGTCAACAACTTCAAGGTGGATCGTTCCGAGCAGTACCCGCTCGTCACCGCAATCGAGCACAAGGCCGCACCGGAGTTGAATGTGACCGGCGTCGTCAGTCCTGACACCTCGCGCACCGTGCCAGTCATCTCGTTGGCCACCGGAAAGGTTGTCGAGATTCATGCACGTCTGGGCGACATCGTGAAGAAGGGCCAGCTTCTGCTGCGCGTGCAGAGCGGCGATGTGTCTGGCGCCTTCTCCGACTATCGCAAGGCCGTAAACGACGAGCTAATGGCGCGCGCACAACTGCAAAGGTCGCAATTCCTTTTTGACAAGGGAGCCATCTCCAAAAGTGTGCTGGAGGTTGCCGAAGATGCCGCGCACAACGCCGAGGTCACCCTTGATACCACGCTCGAGCACCTCCGCCTCCTCGGCGTGAATAAGGATCATCCCACCGGCTTGGTCAGTATCTACGCTCCCGTTTCTGGAGTAATCACCGACCAGCAAGTTACCAACGCCGCAGGCGTGCAGGGTCTTGCGGGACCGAATCCTTTTACCATCTCGGATGTCTCTCATGTCTGGATCGTCTGCGACGTCTATGAAAACTCGCTCGCTCAAGTCCATCTTGGCGACCTTGCTGACATTCATCTGAACGCTTATCCCAACACCGCGCTACAAGCACGCGTCAGCAACATCGGCGCAATTCTCGATCCTAATTTGCGCAGCGCCAAGGTCCGCCTTGAGGTTGAGAATCCGGGGATCATGCGCCTGGGGATGTTTGCTACCGCCGTCTTTCATGGACAGGATACGCAGACGCATGCCGCAGTGCCCGCCACTGCGATCCTCCACCTGCATGACCGCAACTGGGTTTTTGCACCCAACGGCAACGGATATTTCCGACGTCTCGAGGTTGTTGCCGGTGCGCCTCTGCCTGGCAACATGCAGGAGATCGTCTCCGGACTTCAGCCGGGAGCTCAGGTTGTACAGAATGCTCTCGTTATGCAGAACACGGTGGAGCAATAGATGATCCGGAGAATTGTCGACTTTGCGCTTGACCAGAAGCTGCTGGTGCTCGCCTTCACCGTGCTGCTCATCGCCGCCGGCATGGTTGCATTTCACCGCCTTCCGGTGGACGCCTATCCAGACGTTGCAGATAACTATGTCGAGGTCATCTCCCAGTGGCCCGGAATCTCTGCTGAGCAGATAGAACAGCAAGTCACGGTCCCCGTGGAGACCGCTTTGAATGGCATTCCCCACGTGGTGCACCTGCGTTCGTTTTCCATCTTCGGACTCTCTGACATCAAGCTCATCTTCGACGATGAATCCAGCAATGCATGGAATCGTGAACGCGTTCTCGAACGCCTCACCCAGGCCACACTCCCCGCTGGAGTGACACCTCAGATGGGCACAGACTGGAGCCCCGCCGGACAGATCTATTTCTACACTCTCCACAGCACCAATCCACAGTACGACGTGATGGAACTCAAGTCCCTCGAAGACTGGGTCGTCGAGAAAAACTTGAAGGCTGTCCCTGACATTGTGGATGTGAATACCTTTGGCGGGCCTACGCGCGAGTATCAGGTGCGTGTCGATCCCAACAAGCTCATCTCTTACGGTATCAGCCTCTCCCAGATTGAGCAGCAACTCAGCAACAACAACACTAATGCCGGCGGCAGCTTCATCGAGTCCGGCTTGCAGCAAATCAACATCCGGGAAGTAGGCTTAGTCAGGAACGTTGAGGACATAGAGAACACGGTCATTCTCACAAAGACCGGAACTCCCCTGCACGTAAGAGATATCGCGGTGGTTTCACAGGGGCCGAAGATCAGGCTGGGCCAGTTTGCACGGGCGATCCGACGCGAAGATGGAAAAATCGTCGATAACGACGATGTGGTGTCGGGAGTGGTGCCGATGCGAAAAGGTGCCGACGCCGAAACAGCACTGAAAGCACTCGATGCAAAGGTCAAGGAACTGAACGATCACATTCTGCCTCCCGGAGTGAAGATCGTCCCGTTCATTGATCGAAGCGCCCTGATTCACTTCACCACCCACACCGTGCTGCACAACCTCACCGAGGGATTCATCCTGGTGACGCTTGTTCTGCTCCTGCTGCTTGGGAATATTCGCGGTGCCTTGATCGTCGCTCTCACCATCCCATTCTCACTGTTATTTGCCTCGATTTGTTTAGGTCTACGCAATATTCCGGCGAATCTGCTCTCTCTTGGCGCGTTGGATTTTGGAATGGTGGTGGATGGCGCGGTCGTGATGGTCGAAAACATCATCAGGCACATTGGCACGAGTCCTGAAAAAAAGTCCGTGTCTGACCGCATACGGGATGCTGCGCACGAAGTGCAGCGGCCGGTTTTCTACGCCATCACCATTATCATCACTGCTTATCTTCCCATCTTCACTCTGCAGCGAGTCGAAGGGCGATTGTTCCGTCCCATGGCGTGGACGGTAGCGTTTGCCCTGTTAGGAGCAGTGATCTTCTCCATGACGATCGCTCCGGTGCTGGCAAGCTTGCTCTTCCGCAAAGAGGCAAAGGACTGGCACAATCCTGTGCTGGTCTGGCTGACGAATCGTTACCGTCGGGACTTGGCCTGGTCGGTCGATCATCGCTGGGTGATGATCGCCATTGCAACCGCCGCGCTCTGCATCAGCGGATTCCTCATGACGACCGATACCATCGGCTCGGAATTCCTGCCCCATCTCGATGAAGGCGCGCTCTGGGTGCGCGGCACTCTGGCTCCCAGCACTGGACCGACTGAAGGTGTACGCGTCATGAGCCAGGCGCGAATTGTGCTCTGCTCCTTCCCGGAGGTCACTACGTGCACAAGTCAAACGGGGCGCCCTGACGATGGCACCGATACGACTGGTTTTTTCAACACTGAATACTACGTCGGTCTCAGGCCCAGGGAGCAGTGGCGCCCCGTGTTTCATGAGGACAAGGATGAGTTAATCGCCGCCATGCAGCGCGAGTTGGACAAGATGCATGGTGTGGTCTGGGGATTCTCACAACCGATCGCAGACAACATGGAAGAAGCGGTCAGCGGTGTCAAAGGCCAGCTCGCCACAAAAATCTATGGTGACGATCTTCTAACCTTAGAACAAAAGGCCGATGAAATTGCCGGCGTCATGCGCCATGTGAAGGGCATAGAGGACCTCGGAGTTTTGCGTGTGCTGGGCCAACCCAACCTCAACGTCTCTGTCGACCGTCTGGCCGCTGCACGCTACCAGATCAATATCGCCGACGTACAGGACGCTATCCAGACCGCTGTCGGCGGCAACGCTCTCTCCCAAGTCTTGCAGGGTGAGGCGCGTTACGACCTTGTGCTTCGTTATCAACAGCAGTTCCGTGATACCAGGCAGGCCATCGAGAACATTCGCCTGCTCTCGCCCGGTGGCGAGCGTGTCTCTCTGGCCCAGCTCTGTCGAATAGAAGAGCGGGATGGAGCTTCCGAGGTTTACCGTGAAGGCAACCAGCGTTACATCGCAATCAAATACAGTGTTCGCGGTCGTGATCTCGGCAGCGCGGTGCAAGAGGCCATCGGCGACGTAAGCCAGAAGGTCAAGTTGTCCACCGGGTACCACATTGATTGGGAAGGCGAATATGAGAGCCAGAAAAGGTCCACGGCGCGACTCATGTTGATCGTTCCCATCACCATCTTCATCATTTTCATGATCATCTATGGTGCCTTCGGGTCCTTCAAGTGGGCCTTGCTAAACCTGGTGAACGTGCTTGTAGCTCCGTTCGGAGGTCTGCTCGCTCTCCTCGTGACCGGCACGCATTTCAGTGTCTCCTCGGGAGTAGGATTCCTCGCGCTGTTTGGTGTTTGCGTTCAGACTGGCGTCATCATGGTCGAGTACATCAACCAGTTGCGCACACGGGGCATGCCAGTAAGAACCGCTGCCATTGAAGGAGCAACGCGCAGGCTCCGCCCCATCATGATGACCATGCTTGTGGCCACGCTTGGGCTGTTACCGGCGGCCACATCGCACGCCATCGGCTCTGACTCGCAACGGCCTTTCGCAATCGTGATTGTTGGCGGACTCATGGCAGACCTGCTGATGAGCATCTTCCTGCTTCCAACGTTCTATGTCTGGTGGGCGCGGCCGACCGATCATTTGCCCACTCCTGAGGAATCCAGGAGTGTGTATGACCAATAGGTTAGTGCCGGTAACAGGTGTACTCCATGAGTGCTCAGTCTGGATGACGCTCAGCAGCGAAAGGAGAAGGATTGACTAGGGAAGAGATTCGCAAACAGATTCACGATGTCGGTGTGATTCCATCGGTTCGTGTGGATTCCGCCGAACTGGCCGTCTTTGCCGCTGAGCACGTAGCTGCCGGAGGCATTCCCATCGTCGAAATTGCCGCCACTGTCCCCGGCTCAGACCAGGTGATCCGCCAGCTTAACGTGCGTTTCCCTTCCCTCATCGTCGGAGCCGAAGTAACCAGAGGACTTGATGATGCGCGGCGTCAGATCGACGCCGGTGCAGACTTCCTCACCGGGCCTAGCTTTGATCCGCAAGTCGCCCTCTTCTGCGTCGAGCACGGAATCGTCCTCATTCCTGGCGCTCTCACGCCCACAGAGATATTGCTCGCTCACGCTGCTGGAGCGGATTTTGTAAAGGTTTTTCCCTGCGGCCTTGTCGGTGGATACAGATACATTCGTGCACTCAAGGCCCCGTTTCCTCATGTATCGCTCATTGCTGCCGGAGGCGTTACCCAGAGCACGGCCCAACAATACATTGCCGCCGGAGCTGATGCCCTCGGGGTGGGCGAAGACCTCATTCCGCGCCAGGCGCTACGCTTCCACGAAGGCGCATGGATACGCGAACTTGCTTCTCGCTTCAGTGATTTCGTTCGTCAGGCTCGTGCTGAGATGAGATAGCTACATCCGTGACCAGAGGCCGAAATGACCGTGACTGCCATCGACTCACAACGCAACATTCTCGTCGTGGATGACGAGTCACAAATTACCCGTGTGCTTCGGACCGTGCTGTCTGGCCAGGGTTACAAGGTGAGGACTGCGTGTGACGGCGAAGAAGCCCTGCAAGTAATGCAGCAATGGACACCAGATCTGATCATTACCGATCTCTCGATGCCAAACATGGACGGACTGGAGTTGTGCCGTCGAGTTCGAAGCAAGTCCTCGGTTCCCATCATCGTGCTCTCGGTACGTACCGGAGAAGAGCCGAAGGTCGAGGCCCTGGACTCAGGAGCAGACGACTACGTAACGAAGCCTTTCAACATGAAGGAACTTATGGCCCGGGTCCGTGCTGGTTTGCGGAGAACAACTGGACACACTTGGGAGGAGGAGAAGCGTGCGTCCAGTATCGAAGCCGGCGACTTTAGCATCAACCTGCAGACCAGGCGGGTAACTGTGCGTGGGCAAGTGGTGCGGCTGACCCCGAAGGAATTTGATCTTCTCTGCTATCTGGCAAAGAACAAGGGCAGAATAATTCCTCGCGGCACGATACTCGCTACGATATGGGGTGAAGCTGGTAACGAGCAACCTGAGTACCTGCATGTGCTCATAAATCACCTTCGCAAAAAGACCGAGCCGGAGGATGGTTCTGTTAGCTACATTGTGACCGAAAAGTGGATTGGCTATCGCTTCGAACCCAGCGCATCGCGAACGCAACAGTAGATAACCATCCAGATTGCGTCCCCGATTATCTGGCATGTGCTTCCACTAGCGCAGCTATATTCACCGGGCCCGAAGATATGTTGAGGTTAGAAACGGAACGATCGACGATCTTCTGGAACGAGCAAGACAGGATTTCCGGCTCTCCAGATGTCTCAAGAAGGCTAAGCCGACCGTCGGATTTTCAACTATAAACGCCGATCTCAACTGCGAAGCGAGCCTGAAGTCACAATCTGGGAAGTTTGCACGACTTGCTGCGTATGCGGACGTCATTTCCACGGGAGTGGAAAGATGCCACTGTACGGAAACTGTACGGAAATTGTGCAAATCTGCTCGATTGAGAATATCTAAGTGATTGAAACAATTGCATCGCACTGATTGCAAACAGGGCTGAATGGTGTGAGGAATGGAAAGAGAATCAGTAACCTATTTTTCTGTCGAGCTCTCGTCAGCATTCCACCTCTCCAGCAGGTCACAATCAAGCTGAGTCTCTCCCGCCGAGTAGTTATCGGCTCCCCCACAGTTGGCATGCAGATGCTGAATGTGGGAACCATCCTTCTTGCCAACAACTCCGTCATACTCTGGCCATTGTGGCTGCTTAATTGCAGAGCAGGTGGTTGTGAGGAGAACACTACCTGCTCCCGGGCGTGAGATGCCGAACGCGACGTGGAGTAGAAGAATGGTCGTCCTCACAGATTGTAAGAGGGGCAGAACATCCTGAGCTCATTGAGCCGATTTACCCACTCTGGAGGTTTGACCGTGCGATGCTCGAACGCAGCGTTCTTGGTATTGTTGATCTCGCTTACGTTCTCTCTTCACGATGCAACGGCGCAGGATCGAGCCGATGGCGATGATCGGGCAGCGAACGCAGGGGGCACCGGGAATCGCGGATTCCATGTGACCAACGCTCAATTTGGCGAGGTCAATGTTCCGGGAGCGGCACTAAACACAGAGGTTCTCGGCATTAACAGTCGCGGCGTTGTGGTGGGAGACTACCTTGACGCAGACACCAAGCATCGCCACGGATTCATGGTGAAGGATGGCAGCTTCCAGGCGATTGACGTCCCGCAGGCCGCGGACACTTCCGCCATCGGCATCAATGAGGCGGGCGAGATCGTCGGTTACTACGCGACTCCGTCTGGAGATCAACACGGCTTTCTGCTGGACCAGAAGGGCTTCACGAGCATTGACTATCCTAGCGCCGCCTCAACCATCGCGAGCGTAATCAACGATTCCGGTAAGATCGGCGGAACCTATGTCGACGCGGCAGGACAGGGACATGGGTTCGTGCTCAATATGGAAACTTTTAACGGCGCGCCTAATCCGGTTGCTCCGATTGTGATTCCCATACCGTATCCGGTACCAACTGCTCCGATAACGGGCGCGCCAACCGTCGTCGCTACGGCCCCGAGTCCGGTGGTGTCAACACCGACACCATCACCCATTCCGATTCAGACACCTCCAAGTCAGTCGCCGAGTCCTTCGCCAACTCCTTCGCCGACTCCGGTCCCGACTCCGGTCCCGACTCCGCCCCCGCCGCAGAATGGTTCGAGTGCGCTGCCAACACCTCCGGCCTCTGCACAGGTATTTCCGGAAGTAGAGCAGAGGGCAGGGTGGCAGGCATGCAATAGCCCGGGATGCGCCGGCGGCAGCGGGACAGGGTCGTACTGGCACGCTCAGAATCAGACGGTACCTTCGCTGAGCGGGAGCAGCCTGGAAATATATAACTCCGGCATAGGCGCAGACACGCTGTGGTGGCAGAAGCTTGGCGCTAATAACAGTGCGACTAACTTCCTATGGGACTTCTATGCACAGGTTGACGGCACTTCTGTAACTGCCGCGCAAGCGCTGGAGTATGACTCGTTTCAGTTTGTGGGTGGCTACAACTACATGTTCGGGAGCCAATGCAATCTGGCAGCCGGTAAGTGGGACGTGTGGGATGAACTCAACGGAAGATGGGTCCATACAACGATTCCATGCAAGCAGTTTGACCCAGACGTGTGGCACCACATTCAGTGGTACGTGCAGCGAATCGACGGAACACAGAACTACACGTTCGTAACGCTTGTGGTGGACGGAGTGGCGTATGCCGTAAACCAGACTTACTCGGCGAAGTATGTTGGCTGGAAAGACGACCTGGGGGTTCAGTACCAATTGGACGTAAACGCTACGGGAGCCGGATATCGTGAGTGGATCGACCGATCGTCTCTTACGGTGTGGTGATAAGTATGAGAGACCGTGCGTGCTCGCTTCAGCGTGCTCGCTCGTGCAACTCTCAAGCCGAATCGGACATCAACCCTGTGATAATGTGAGCTCCTGGCGCGGTTGGCCGAAATAGCGAAACTAACTCCGAGAAGATGATCGGCGACAATGCATAGCGTGAACGCATGAAGAGTTGGCCTCGATTCGTCGTCGCTATGTTGTGTGCTTCAACTGCACAGGCGGCGGAAGTTGTTCATCTGAGCAATGGATATGACGTGCATTGCGTTCATCGCGAGCTAGTTGGCAGCGCTACACGACTGTATATTGACACGGGCGGATTCATTGACGTTCCGAGTCTGCAGATTAGCGGTTACGAATTAGACCCTGCCCCCTTATTGCCAGCCCCTCAGCCGCTCGCGATGGATCCTGCCGCCGACAACAGGCCTACCACTTCCTCTCCTCTCCCAGGCAATGCTACCGCAACGCGAGAAGGCTCGACGATTCGAGACCACATCCGGCTGGCTTCCATCACAACCGGCGTGGACCCCGACTTCATAGAGAGCGTTATACGGGCGGAGAGCGGATACAACGCGGCGGCGGTTTCCCCGAAGGGAGCCCGGGGACTGATGCAGCTCATGCCTGCGACCGCAGCGAGTTTAGGTGTTCGGGACAGCCTGGATCCAAAGGCCAACATCGACGGCGGCAGCCGTTACCTGCACGAGTTGCTGGTGCGATTTGATGGCGACGCGATCATGGCTCTTGCGGCCTACAATGCCGGCCCTGAAAAGGTAGAACGATACAAAGGTGTGCCACCATACCGCGAAACGCGGCAGTACGTTGCTCGAGTAGTCAAAGATTACAATCGGCGCAAACTCTCAAGCTCAGGTGGCGCTGCGGCGGAGAGGGCACGGAAGGTTCAGAGTCAGGCGGGCAATCGCACAAAATGAGTGCGCGGCAGATAAGCCGAA
>Ga0181516_10003259_pt1 | contig 10954 bp, 13 predicted proteins | sample PEATcosm2014_Bin_25_FD_121104 | JGI IMG/M metagenome (GOLD analysis project Ga0181516, IMG submission 121104) | Peatland microbial communities from MTU Mesocosm Facility, Houghton, MI, USA - PEATcosm2014_Bin01_10_metaG | ecosystem: Environmental > Terrestrial > Soil > Wetlands > Peat | place...
CTCAAGCATGTATTGCGCCCGGTCATCGAACGCATCGACCACCAGATGCTCAACGATCTTGAGCCTTTCACGGTGCTCAACCCATCGGCGGAGAACATCGCAAAGTATTTTTACGACCAGACCCGCGAACAGCTCGCCGAGATGACCGCCGGCCGCGTGCGCGTGAAAGACTGCACCATCTGGGAGACGGACACCACCACGGCTACTTACTACGAGTGAGCGCTTTCGTTCGCGGCTTAGGCGCCGCGGCAGATCGGCGCTTCTTCCACGACTCGGGCAACTCGTCTCCTGGGATCGGCGGATTGCCGACTCCAGCCCTGCTCAGAATCTCCAGAGCCCGTGCGGGATTCGCGCGTCTGGCTCGAATGGCGATGTAGTTCGATGCACTGTGTGCCGCAATCATCTGGGCAACAGCAACGTTAATCAACTGATTGAGTGCGACCCCTTCCGATCTAGCCACATTGCGGGCCGCTTCGAGCAGGCTGGGCTGTAGCCGCAAGGCGAAGTTACTGGTTCTCATCTGATTTGCATCCTTCTGAGTGCGTCCATTGGAGAAAGCACCTCAACGCCAAATTCCTGCGCAATCCCAGAGAAGTCCGCGCGATTGAATGTCACTATTGCATCGGCCTTGCCATTGATCGCAGTTCCCAAAACCATTTCATCGTTCGGATCCGGCAACTTCGGCCGCCAACTTCGCGTCATTCGAACTTGAATGCCAGTTGCGCAGACCAAATCGAGCATTTCTTCGACATCGAGAACACCAAGGCTCGAAGCCGCCAGATGCTCGACGCGCGTCAGAACAGCCTCGTATTCCAAGACCAGCGGCGTCGAGATCAGGAACTGAAACCTGGATTGCAACGCCGCGGAAAGAAGCAATCTCGACGCGCCGCTCGGACCTCTAATGGCAGCAACCAGAACCGATGTATCGAGTACCAGCCGCATACAAAATCATATCACATGCAATATCACTAATTCATCTGGCTCGACTTCGATCTGAGGTACTTATCGAATGGAATCTCAAAATAAAACAGCTCGTTGCCGTCGGCATCGCGCAGCTTGACGATGTGCAGTTTGGCGCCCTGTAGTGGGTTGCCCAGCCCCGACACGTCGTAAAAAAGGAACCCAGCGCGCGTGGTGTGCGGCTCAACCACCAGAGCCTGATACTCGAATGTATCGAAGTCCTGCTCGACGTCCTTATCGCTGGCTTTCGGCTTCAGCTTGATGTTCGGAATTGGCCCCGGCATCGGAATCTTGCTGCCCTGGCGCTCCTTCTGGCTCATCAGCCGCTCCACATCCTCCGGCTCCGCGGCTGGAATCTTTTCGCCCGTCGAAGTAAGAAAGAGAATCCGCGCATCGCGCAGAGAGATGGGCCGATCGCCGTTGTTGGTTACGATCAGCCTCACCGGCATGACCCCGTGGCTCAAATAATCGATGCGAAAAATGGATTCCCGCGCGCGTGTGTCGTACGGCTCCACGGCGACTGCCACCTTCTCGTCCTCGTGCACTTCAACCGCGGCAAACGTCGTAGCCGGCTGTACGGGAGGCGGGGTGTGGTCGCTGGCAACGGCCGGCAGAGCCAGCCAGAGCAAGAACGGCGGAATTGCCCGCAAAGTTCTCATCGTGCATGACTGTATCATTTGAGGGTTAGACCGGGGGACGTTTCGATCCGTTACATATGATTTTGTTTTTTTACAATGTCGCGTTGCTGGCGGTCCTCGTAACAGGATCTCCCTGGTGGCTGTGGCGAATGGCCACCACGCAGAAGTACCGCGATGGGTTGCTGGAGCGCCTGGGGCGAGTTCGGTTCTTGAAGGGTCAGGGAGACCGACGCCTGATCTGGGTCCACGCCGTATCAGTAGGCGAGGTACTCGCGGTTACGAGGCTAGTCAAGAGCCTCGATGCCGTTTTGCCGGATTACTTCGTCGTCATCTCGACAACCACCCGCACCGGCCAGGCCCTAGCCCGCCAGCGCTTCGGAGCCGACCGCGTCTTCTATTGTCCGCTCGACCTGCCCTGGGCGGTTCGCGCGCATTTAAATGCGTTGCAACCCCGTCTTCTCATTCTCGCCGAAACGGAATTCTGGCCCAACCTGCTCAACGGCTGTTTTCGCCGCGGAATCCCGGTCGCAGTCGTCAACGCCCGCATCTCCGACCGCTCCTGGCCGCGCTATCGAATGGTGCGGAGCATTTTCCGGCCTCTATTGGGCCGGATTGCAACGGTTCTTGCCCAGAGCAAGACGGACGCCGACCGCCTCAAGGCCATCGGCTGTAGGCCTGACCGGGTCACCGTCGCGGGAAACCTGAAATTCGACGTGCGTATCGATGCTGAAGCCGAAGCCACGAAGCTACTGAAAATCCTGGCTCCCGATGTGCGGCTCATCGTGGCCGGCAGCACGCTTGAAGGCGAAGAGGCCGCGCTGCTCCAGGCCCGGCCGCAACTTCTCCAAGCCGACCCGCAGCTCGCCATGGTCCTCGCGCCACGCCATCCCGAGCGATTCAGCGGGGTGGCTGCTTTGCTCGATGGCTCCGGCGTCGCCTGGGTCAGGCGCTCCGATTGGAAGTCGAAGCCGGCCGGGACCTTCCAACCGATCAGCCCCGGCACGATTGTTCTTCTCGATACCATCGGCGAACTGGCTTCGGTCTATTCTGCTGCCGCGGTTGCCTTCGTCGGCGGCAGCCTGTTTCCAACCGGCGGCCACAACCCGCTGGAGCCGGCCCAGTTCGGCGTGCCTATCGTCATGGGCCCGCACTACGCCAACTTCCGCGCCATCACAGAAGACCTGCTGGCGCATGACGCGCTCCGCATTGCAGCCAAAGAAGACTTGGCCGCGACGCTGCTCGACCTGCTCCGCGACTCCGCCGGTGCAACCGCAATCGGCGAGCGTGCCAGGCAAGTCTTCAATCGGCAAGCCGGCGCCACCGAACGATGTGTGGACGCGCTGCGGGAACTGCTCCATCCCACGGCGATTTCGGAGCGTCGCACATGACCAGACCCTCCTCTTCGCGCAAGCTGCTGCTGCCGCTGGTTCCCGCCTACCGGCTGGCTTTGCTGCTCCGTGAACTGGGTCTGCGCACCGGAATGGAGCAAGTCAGCCGGCTGCATTTCCCGGTCGTCAGCGTCGGCAATCTCTCCGCCGGCGGCGCGGGCAAAACGCCGCTCACCATCGTGCTCGCCAAAGCGCTCGATGCCAGGGGCCTGCGCGTAGACGTTCTCTCCCGTGGCTATGGCCGTCGAGGCCAGCGCCCCGCCCGCGTCGATCCCGACGGAACGGCTGAGGATTTTGGCGATGAGCCCCTTCTGATCGCGCGAGAGACTGGTGTCCCTGTCTTTGTGGCCGGGCAGCGTTTAGGAGCAGGCCAGCTTGCCGAGGCCTATGCACCACTGGACGTCGCCGGGCCCAACTCCCCTGCCGTTCACATTCTCGACGACGGCTTTCAGCACCGCCAGCTCCACCGCGACGTGGACATTTTGCTGCTCGATCACCGCGACTGGCTGGGTGAAGGTCTGCTTCCAGCCGGCAATTTGCGCGAACCGCGCAAGGCTGCCCGCAGGGCCACCATAATTGCCATCCCCGCGCCAGACAAAGCTCCGGAGCTTGAGGCCGCACTCCGCAAATGGGGTTGGGAAGGCCCCGTCTGGCGGCTGCACCGCAGGATGGACGTTCCCCCAATCGACGGCCCAGTCGCCGCTTTCTGTGGCATCGCCCGCCCCGAGCAGTTTTTTGCCGGTCTCGAAGCTGTGGGCCAGCGAATCGCCGCTCGCGTCGCCTTTCCCGACCACCACCGCTTCACACCAGCCGACGTGCATCGCCTCGTCGACACGGCCAAGAAGACAGGAGCCACAGCCCTGATCACCACCGAAAAAGACCTCGTTCGCATCGGGTCGCTGGCTTCCGCCTTCCCGGAATCGCTGCGGCTAAAGACCGCTCTCCTGCGCATAGAGATCGAGCACGAGAGCGAAGCCATCGATTGGCTGGTCGACTTCCTGGAGTCCACTCGGCAAAACGCGCCCCTGTGAGAAAATCAGAGTTTGCAAATGCAATCCAAGTTCCGCTTGCTTGTGGTCCGGCTAGGCGCCATGGGAGACATCCTGCACGCCCTGCCCGCGGTCACGGCGCTGCGCCTCGCCCATCCCGGCTGGATCATCGATTGGGTTGTCGAACCCCGCTGGCGGCCGCTGTTTACAGCGGAAGACAGCATTGGCCGCGTTACATCGCGCCCGCTCGTCGACCGCCTCCTTTTCGCGCCTACCAAGGACTGGCGAGCCGCGCCGTTCAGTCACAGAACGCACCATGAAATCAGACTTTTGCGGCAGACACTTCGGGCTGGAGCTTATGACGCCGTTCTCGACCTGCAAGGAGCCATCCGGTCCGCGGTCGTGGGGCGGATGGCGGGCTGCCGCCGTCTGATCGGCGAGGCAGAACCGCGCGAACGTCCCGCGCGCTGGCTGTTTACTGAGCGCGTGGCAACTCGTGGCGCGCACGTCATTGAGCAGGATCTTGAGCTGGCCTCCGCGATTGCAGGCGACGACCTCAGCCCCGCGCAACCTTGGCTCCCCGTCGACCCCGCCGCCGAAGCCTGGGCCTACGAAGTTCTGCCGCCCGCGAAGCAAAAAGACACAGTTCTCATCAACCCCAGCGCCGGCTGGGGCGCCAAGTGCTGGCCAACAGATCGATATGCGGCGGTCGCTCAGGGCCTCATAGACTGCGGTCAGCGCGTGCTGGTCAACGCCGGGCCCGGCGAGGAGCCGCGCGCTGAGGCCGTTTCCAAAGCCACAGGCGGCGCGGCCAGGACCCTCATCTGCTCCCTCGAACAGTTGATCGCCCTCACTCGCCGCGCTGCCCTCGTCATCGCGGGAGACACCGGCCCGCTTCACCTGGCCTGCGCCCTCGCCCGTCCCGTTGTCGGCATCTATGGGCCCACAGACCCAAGCCGCAACGGCCCGTTCGGCACCAGGTTCAAGGTGCTTCGCAGCCCACTGAGCCGCCGCGACCACACCCGCCATGCAGAGCCGGAAGCCGGCTTGCTGACCATCCGGCCCGAAGATGTTCTCCGCGCCGCCTGCGATCTTCTCGCCCAGGAGACCGGCCTATGAACAAAGCGTCCTGGGAGTTCTTGCGCCGGTTGTGCCCAGAAGACCCCGGCCCCATCGATCGAGCAGTCGCCGCGGCGACCTCGATGGGTGGGATTGGATCAATCCGGGTGCCCCAACTCTCAATAGTTCCTGCTCATCAGGAGTTTGTCGTTGACTGAGCCAATTCAAATTCCCCAAGAAGACTGGATCGCCCGCTGGCAGCGCTTGGCGCGCCGCATCCGTGTACCACTGGGATTTCTCGCCGCCGCGCTCTATTTATTCGAGCTTTGGCGGCGCGCGCCCTTGCCTGCCGCTGTAGCCTGGAGTCTGGCTTTGGTCCTGCCCGGTCTTTGGCTCCGAGGCTACGCGGCGGGCTACGTGAAAAAGAATCGCGAGTTGACCGCCACCGGCCCCTACGCCCATACCCGTAACCCTCTTTACCTTGGGTCGATGCTCATCGCCGCCGGTTTCGCGCTGGCCCTGCTCAGTTGGCCAATGGCGGTGGTGCTGGCTGCCGGGTTCGCCGTCATCTACATCCCCGTCATCGCTTCGGAAGAACGCTTCCTGCGCGCCACTTTCCCCGAATTCGAGGCGTATTGCCACCGCGTTCCCAGATTGGTTCCGCGCCTCACTGCGGGCCGCGATCCGGGAGGCGAATCCGCAGCCGGCCGCTTCTCCCTCGTGCTTTACCTCCACCACCGCGAGTACAATGCTGCAATAGGGGCTGCGCTGCTTTACCTCAGCTTGCTTTTTTTGAGGCCGGCTCTGGGCGGTTTCGTGCGTGGGCTGCGGTAAGGGTCTTCCGCGCCAGGGTATTCAAATCCGAGAATCTCTCAAATCTCTAAGGAGCCCTGCCTGACGGTGATGACGCGCGCGACCGCAGTAACCGTTCTATGCGCCCTTGCCGCCATGGCTCATGGCCAGCAGGCGGCGCCGCTCACCCCGCCGCGCGCGGGCTTTAGCTTTCCTCAGAAACAGACCCTCACCTACTCCGTGGATTGGAGAGTCTTTCCCGCCGGCACGGCCGTTCTGCATTTTGAGGCAGCCGGCGATCGCGAGCGCATCACCGCCAATGCGGACACCATCGGCGCAATCAACCTGCTCTTTCACGTGGGCGATCGCTTCCAATCCACCTTTGACCGCGACAAGGGCTGCACCTACGAGTTCGATAAGCAGACGGTCGAAGGCCGTCGCCAAATCAACTCCACCCTGAGGCTCGATTACGCGGACGGGAAATCCGTCCTCGACGAAAAGAACATGGTCACCGGCCAGACCAAGCACGTTGAAATGCCCATCTCCGGCTGCGTCACCGACCTGCTGACAGGGGTCTATTACGCCTCGTCGCAGCCAATGGAGGTGGGCCACACTTTTGTCATTCCCGTCGTGGATGCCCTGCACACCGTCCCCGTAACCATGAAGGTCGAAGGCCGCGAAGAGATCAAAACCACCCTCGGCGCCTTCAAGACCCTGCGCGTACAGCCCACCGCCGACGCCGGCGTGGTGAAGAACCGCGGCAACATTTGGATCTGGTACACCGACGATGATCGCCACCTCCCCGTGCAGATGCGCGCCCGCCTATTCTGGGGAACAATCACCTTCCGCCTCACCGGCAACGAAAACAAATAAGCTGACGATGAAGATTGCTCCGTTCCCTCATTCCAAGGAGCGATAATAACTGCCATGAATCGTTCATCTCAGGACTTCGGAGTCTTGAAGCCGAAGCGGTGGGAGGAATCAGCGTGACGATCGGTCAAGGATGGTGCATGAGATGAATATCATCGCGCAACTCAAGCGCCGTCGCCGCGAGTGGAAGCACCGACATGCGCAAAGCAGTTTCCTGCGCCGGTTTTCTGGAACTGCCGATGAAATCACTCGGTCTCAGTGGCCGGAGAGCCTCAACAACCCAACGGACTTCTATGGACGCTGTTTTCATTACTTCCATACCCGCCTGCCGGAACCGTTGCGCGAACACCGCTTCTATTTTGAAGCGGGTGGGCGAGGCTTTGGCGAGAGGTCGTTTCATGTGATGTGGTTCTTGTTGTTTCGAGAGTTTGCGCCGGAAGATTTCCTGGAGATCGGTGTCTTTCGCGGGCAGACCTTGAGCCTCGCGTCCCTGCTCGCGCGCCAATTGAAGTTTCACAGTCTTACGCAGGGCATCTCACCTTTTTCCCCGGCCGGCGACAGCGTAAGCAAATACCAGTGCGACGTGGACTATTACACTGACACTCTCAAAAATTTTGCGCATTTTTCCCTGCCAGCTCCAGCATTGCTGAAAGCTTTCTCCACCGATGAAGCGGCTGCCGAGCTGATCGCATCGCGGGGGTGGTCGTGCATCTACATTGACGGCAATCACGATTACGAGATCGCCCGGCGAGATTGGGATTTGTGCTCGGCTCATCTGCGATCAAATGGGTTGATCGTTCTGGACGACTCCGGCCTGTCCACTCACTACATTCCCGTGCCGTTCTTGGCCACGGCTGGCCACGCTGGCCCATCGCGGCTGGCGCAGGAAGTCGACCTCACCCGTTTCCGTGAAATCCTGCAGGTCGGCCACAACCGGGTCTTTCAGAAGATTGCGCCATGAGAGTTCCAGTCTCGGCAGCCGGCAGCCGAGGCCGCTGAGAGTTCTACTGTTCATTCGGCAAATCCCTCTTCAACCACTGCCCGGTGTACACTTTTCCTTCACGCGGAAGCGATCTCTTCGCTTCCGCAGACAGGCCAAATCATGCGCAAATTCGTTTTTTCTTTCGCACTGCTTTCAGTCATTACTCCGGTCTGCACAGCGCAACCCGCGCCGCCCAAGCGCCCCATGACCTTTGAAGACATGATGAAGTTGAAGCGCCTGGGCGAAACCGCCGTCTCACCCGACGGCAAATGGCTCGCCTACTCCGTCTCCACCGTCGACCTCGAGCAAAACACCAAGATACCTGAGCTTTGGCTACAGGCTATCTCAGGTGGCGATCCGCAGAAACTGGCCGTAGCGCAACCCGGCGACAGCGGCCCGCAGTTCGCACCCGACGGCAAGCGAATTCTCTTTGAGAGCAGCCGCGAAGGCGGCCAGCAAGTTTGGATCGCCGATTTCGACCCCTCCACCGGCGCAACCGCCAACGCCAAAAAGTTGACGGCCATCTCTACCGCAGCCGACAACGCCATCTGGTCGCCCGACGCCCACTCCGTTCTTTTTACTTCAGCAGTTTATCCAGAATGTCCTGCGATCACGCCTGCCGATTTCAGCACGGGCGATCAATGCAACTCCAACCGCGACGCCGCTCTCGCATCCAGCAAGGTCAAGGCGCAGATATTCACCCACCTCCTCTATCGCCATTGGAACCGGTACACCGGCGACAAGCGCAGCCATCTTTTTCTTGCTTCGGTCGACACCGGCGCAGGCAATGACTCGCAAATCAGGGATCTCACGCCCAACGATCCCCACGACGTTCCGCCGTTTTCAGTTGAGGGCGGCAGTTGCGGATGTGCCTTCGCGCCCGACTCGAAGGAATTGGCCTTCACCGAAAACCTCGACTCCGAGCCCGCCATCAGCACCAACGCCGACATCTTCACCCTCGACCTCACCAACCCCGCAGCCAAGCCGGTAAAAGTCAGCACATCCCAAGGCGGCGACTTCAACCCCGCCTACTCGCCCGATGGCAAATATTTGGCGTGGCGCTCGCAAGCCCGCGCAGGCTACGAAAGCGACAAATTTCGGCTCGCGCTCTACGACCGGGCTGCGAAGACAATCAAAGACTTGATTTCGAAATTCGATGATTGGGTCAATGAGATCGCATGGGCGCCAAACTCAAAGACGATCTATTACACCTCATCTAAAGAAGGCGAATCGCCGATGATGATGGCGACGATCGATGGACACCCCGCCTACCTGCTGGATCCCACCTATTTCCCGAGCCTTGGTGAGTTTAGCGAAATCCGCCCCCTTCAAGACGGCTACACCATCATTGCCACTCGGATGGGAGTTGGCGAGCCCGGCGAAGTAAGTGCGGTGAGCATTGCATCGGATATCCCTCATACGGACAAGCTTCGGGAACTCACCCACCTCAACGACGCGCTTTTATCCCAACTCGATCTGCCGAAGATGGAATCCTTCTGGTTCACCGCCGCCGACAAAACCAAGCTCCAAGGCTTCCTCATCAAGCCCCCAGGCTTCGATCCCGCCAAGAAATATCCCGTCAAATTTTTAATCCACGGAGGCCCTGAAGGCCATTGGGGCGACATGTGGTCCTACCGCTGGAACGCCGAGCTTTTTGCCGCCAACGGCTACGTCGTCGTGATGATCAATCCGCGCGGGTCAATTGGCTACGGCCAGGCCATCGTCGACGGCGTCAACGGCGACTGGGGCGGCAAGCCCTTCACCGACCTGATGACCGGCCTCGACTACGCCGAGCAGCATTATCCCTTCATCGACAAGACGCGCGAGTGCGCCCTCGGCGCCAGCTACGGCGGGTACATGGCCAACTGGATCCTCGGCCATACCGACCGCTTCAAGTGCATCGTTACCCACGACGGCATGTTCAACCCCGAATCCGCCTACGGGACGACCGAAGAACTATGGTTCAACGAGTGGGAGTTCAAGGGCCGTCCCTGGGACTACTACGGCAAACCGGATTCCGAAAATCCGTATCGCAAATGGTCGCCCGCGCTATTTGCCAAAAACTTCAAGACGCCCACGCTCGTCATCCACGGCCAGCTCGACTACCGCCTCGATGTCAGCGAAGGCTTCCAGCTCTTCACCACGTTGCAGCGCCACAAAGTCCCCAGCAAGATGCTCTACTTCCCCGACGAAGGCCACTGGGTCCTAAAGCCGCAGAACTCACAGCTCTGGTGGAAGACCGTAAACGATTGGGTCGATCAGTGGACGAAATAGAGAGGGTGTACTACATTTTGCAGATTTGTAGTACACTCACGCCATGACCACAACGGTACAAGCCCGATTGGACGAAGAGACCCAGGCTATCCTTGACCGCCTGCGACGCAGCGGCCGCACCACATCAGACATCGTTCGCGAGGCCATTCGGCTCGTCGATCGGGAGTACCGCAACGGAGCCGCCGGAAAAATGATTGGCATTGGGATGTTCCGTTCCGGCGTTCCCGACATGGGTTCGAACAAGAAATATCTTGAGGGCTTGGGAAGCAACTCCGGCGTCGGACGGCGCACCAAGACAAGGGCCCAAGGCGCTTTGAAGCGCAGGGCCAGCTAGCGATGGAACCCATTCTCATTGACACCGGGGTTATCTTCGCACTGGTCGATCAGGATGAATGGGCGCACGAAAGATGTGTTCGCGCGCTTCAGATCGTCACACGTCCTTTGGTGACTTGCGAGGCTGTCATTACGGAAACCTGCTACCTGCTACGCCGAAGGCGGGGTGCAGTGGATGCGGTTCTCGCAAATGTGGGAAACGGCTTCTTTGGCATCCCATTCAAAATGTCGAGCACTGCCCCACAGATACGAGCGATTCTGGAAAAATACCGAGACACCCCGGCCGATTTAGCCGATGCCTGCCTGATCGCCATGGCGGACGCTTTGGACACGGGCGATATTCTCACCCTCGACAGCCATTTCAAGCACTACCGCTGGCGCCGCACTCGACGGTTCAACATGCTGGTTCCTTTGGACTGAAATAACTCGGACTGAAATCATGCCTTTCGCCCGTAAAGCGTCGAAGCCCCGAGCCTTCCTCAACGAAGCCGGCCTCTACGACTACGCGGTGAAAGCTCTCGGCCGTCACATGCGCTCGGAAGCCGAGTTGCGCCGCCTGATGAAGACTCGCGTCGAGCCGGGTGAGCGCGGCGATGCCGTCATCGCGGCCGTTCTCATCCGCCTCCGCGAGCATGGTTACCTCAACGACGCCGCCTTCGCCGAGACCTA
>Ga0181516_10003261_pt1 | contig 10952 bp, 6 predicted proteins | sample PEATcosm2014_Bin_25_FD_121104 | JGI IMG/M metagenome (GOLD analysis project Ga0181516, IMG submission 121104) | Peatland microbial communities from MTU Mesocosm Facility, Houghton, MI, USA - PEATcosm2014_Bin01_10_metaG | ecosystem: Environmental > Terrestrial > Soil > Wetlands > Peat | place...
CAATCACCAGCTGAAGCCCGGCGGGCAGGAAGAGGATGCCCAACGCACAGAGCGTCCAATATAGCGGTTGGCCTGGCAGCACCGTCCAGCCGAATACGAAAAGGGCCAGGGTGGCGGGTTCCACAGCGCTACGGCGCAAGTTGTCGAGGATCTTCCAGCGGGAAACCAGGGATATGGGATTGCTTACCCGGCGCCCGCTCTCGTCCGGAACCCAGGAGAACAGCCATTCCATAATCTGCCAATCCCCGCGCAGCCAGCGATGCTTGCGTCGGGTATAAGCGCTGTGATGCGAGGGATAGTGGTCGATGACTTCCACATCGCTGACCAAGCCGGCCCGCGCGTAGGCCCCTTCGATCAGATCGTGGCTGAGAATCACGTTGCGCGGAAAGCGATGATCCAGCACGCGATGCACAGTGGCGATCTCATAGATCCCCTTGCCGACGAAAGTTCCTTCGCCGTAAAGATCCTGGTAAACGTCGGAAACCGCGCGCGTATAGATGTCGAAGCCGGTGCGCCCGGAGTAAATGGATGCCAGGCGGGAGCGGGCCGCGCTCTCCACGCTGATTCCGACGCGCGGCTGGAGGATGCCGTACCCTTCGGTGACGATATTGCGGTCAACGTCCACAATCGCCTGACATAAAGGATGGGCGATGGTTCCAATCAGGCGCTGTGCGCTGCCCTGGGGCATTTCACTATCGGAGTCCACAGTCAGCACATAGCGAACCCGCGGCAAGAAGGAGAGATTTCCCGCTTTGTATGGAAAGCTATCGTACTCGCCGAGAATCAGCTTATTGAAGTCCAGCAGCTTGCCGCGCTTACGTTCCCAGCCCATCCATGCGCCTTCGCGCGGATTGTAGATGCGGTGGCGATGAAACATGGCAAACCGGCCAGCGCCTTCCGCCCGATACTTCCGGTTGAGCTCCTGGACCATTGCGCCGCAGAGTTCGATCAGCGGATCGTCTTCGCTGGGCTGTTCCATGGAATCCGCCAAATCCGTGAGCAACGCAAAGTACAGATTCGCGCTGCGATTGGCCACGTAACGTACCTCCAACCCCCGGATGAGCTGCCGCACTTGGTTTTCATTCAGCAGCAGCGTGGGCACCACCACCACCGTCGTGCACTCCTCCGGGACTTCCTCCTGAAAATCGAGTTTGGGGAGAATTTGCGGCTGGAAGAGCGAACTGGTCAGATTGTTCATGACCTCGACCGCGCTCTGACTGCAGGGCAGCAGCAGCGCCAGTGCCGCAAGAAAGGAGCTCCAAAGCGAATTGAAATTGCCCCACCACAACGCCGCTTGGATCATTACGACAGTGAGCAACTCGATGCCGGTGAGATAAAACTCATTGGGGTGCCGGCGTAGCCAGGCTCGCCAGCGGTCAGGAAAAGAAGGCCGCACATCGCCCCGGCGGTACAGTTCTTCCCGTCCCTCGGCAATCAGGTAGTAGCCCACGTGCGATTGGCGCAGCGACAGCCGGGGGTCGTGCTCGCCTTCGTGCCGTGCTTCGCGGGCCAGGGAAACCGCCATTTCCGCAATTTCCACCTCCGAGCAATCGGAACGGGAGGCGAATTTTACTACCGCGTTCCGGTAGAGGTCGCGGCTTTCCCGATCCATGCGCGCATACGCGGCCGCCGGGTCTTGGCGCAACACCGTATCAAACACGATGAGGGGCTCCAGCAACTGTTCCCACGGCGTCATATGCAACTGCTGGAGACTGCCGATGCAGACCGGGATGGAAGAGGAGCTGGGAGCGCGGGTTGCCAGCCCACATTGCCGGGGTGTGGGGACGGCTAATCGCACCAGCTGTTCCATCAGGACCAGCTTAAGAGCGGCAGGCATGGCTAGGAGCTCATCGAGCTGCAAAACCACCAGTTTTTGAAATGCCCGTAAATATGCGGTGAACTCGGGTTCGGCAAAACAATCCCCGATTGCGGCGAGCAGGTCTTCGGCCACCACCAGTACCCGGGGCTCCGCTTCCCCACCGTTGCGGCGCACATGAGCGATTTGGGATAGGGAATCTTCCGCCTCGCGCAGTCCCGCTAATTCCGAGCGCAGCAGGCCGGAGTTGTCCCGCAGCCAGCGCTGATCTTCCGGGGCGGGGCTATGGGTTGCCGCATCCGAATCCAGTGCTGCCAAGACTGGGTCCAGTCCCCGTTCCAGCTTCTGGAGGCGTTCCCGGAAGTGTCGCGATTTCTTCACTCCCGGCAGCCATGCCATGGCGCCCGCGCACTGCGACGCACGGGCGATCAAGGGCTCCTGGCTGGCGTCCGGCCGGGCCGGCTTAACCAATTCGAGCGGCAAGTGCTGCGGCATAAAAATCCGTCATGGCTGCTAGCGATAGTTGGCAGCCTGCAACTCAAACATCTCGGCGTATCGTCCGCCCAGCGCCATCAACTGACGATGGTCGCCATCTTCCGCGATTCGGCCATCGGCTAACACAACGATGCGGTCGGCCATGCGTACGGTCGAAAAGCGGTGGGAAATGAAGAGCGCCATTTTACCGTCGGTCAATTCGGCAAAGCGCGAAAAGACTTCAAACTCGCTACGCGCGTCCAGTGCCGCGGTGGGCTCGTCGAGGACGAGCAGTTGCGCATCCCGCAGGTAAGCCCGCGCCAGCGCCAGTTTCTGCCACTCTCCCCCGGAAAGATCCAGGCCTTCATGAAACTTGCGGCCCAACATCTGTCCGTAGCCGCCCGGCAGCCGGGCAATCACTTCGTGGGCCAGACTCTTGTCGGCGGCCGCGCGAATCAGTTCCCGATCGTCCCGGGCCTCGATTCGACCCACGGCAATGTTCTCGCGGGCCGCCATTTCGTAGCGCATAAAGTCCTGAAAAATAACGCCAATCTCCCGGTAAAGATCTTCCAGCCGGTAATCGCGCAAATCGATGCCGTCCAGCAGAATCTCTCCTTCGGTCGGGTCGTAGAGGCGTGTGATCAGCTTGACGATGGTGGTTTTTCCTTCGCCATTTTCCCCGATCAGGGCGACCCGTTCGCCGGGACTGAGATGGAAGTTGAAGCGGTCCAGCACCAAGCGGTCGTTGCCGGGGTAGTGGAAAGACACGTTGCGGAACTCGAAGCCGCGTTGGATAGGACGCGGCGCAGGTAACGCATTGGGCGGCGAACTGATCGCCGGTTTCATCCGGAAGAAGGCCAGCAGATCGGTAAGGAAGAGCGCCTGATCGGCGATGCTGGAAACTGTCGAGAAGATCTGCTGAATATTGTTGCTCGCCTGCAGAATGGCGCCCGCCAGAAAATAGAGCGTGCCGATGGAAAGCGCGCCGGCCAGAGTACGCCAGATTACCCAGACGTAGGCCGCGTAATAACCAACCGTTCCCAGCAAGGAGAAGCAGGCTCCCAGCGCCAACCGGCGCCGGGACAGCTCGACATTCTCCCGGTAGATCTCGTCGGAAAGCCTGGTAAACCGCTCGGTCAGAAAACCGGCCAGACCGAATAATTTAAGTTCCTTGGCTGCTTCCTGGCTGCCGCCCAGAATCCGTAAATAATCCAACTGGCGGCGGATTGGCGTCTGACGGAAGTTCTTGGCATACCCCAGGAAGGCAAAATGGCTTTCCCCCAAAAACGCCGGCACTACCCCCGCGATCAGGAGTAACAACAGCCAAGGCGAAAAGAAAACGATCGAGATCGAAAGGGAAAGGGTGGTGACGACCTGCTGCAGCAGCCGGCCAATGGATTGAATCATGCCTAGCCGGTCGGTGGCCTGCACCCGGGCGCGCTCCAGGCGATCGTAGAAAACCGGGTCTTCGTAGGTGGCTAAATCCAGGGTGGCGGCATGCCGCATGACTTCTATGCTGACGTGACGCGTGTACTTGTCGGCCAGCAGGGAATCCAGAAAATCCAGCACACGGGTGAGCACACTGGAGCCCACAGCCAGCGCGAATTCGGCCGCCACCAGCCACCAAAAATGTTTGGCAACCGGCTGATGATGAGCGACCACTCTTACGATGTTGTCGATAATCAGCTTGCTGATCGCCAACAGCCCGAGGGGGATCAGCGAACTGATAACGCGGAATACCACTCCCAGAGAAACGACCAGCGGTCCCGATTGCCAGACAATCCGCAACACCGGCGGCACTTGACGTAACGCCGCCAAACGCTCATCCCAACCCGTCCAGAAACTTGCTTTAGGCCCGTTCTTTGTTCCAGGTGCCGATGTACTCATAATGACTGCACATGTGCGAAGGGCTACTACTCGGGTTGCCGGCACACACGTTCGCCTCGCCAAGGCGCTCTTTGTACGATGCGGAGCCCGCCCGGGAGTTTGTCACAAGAAAGGTTTCAGAGTTTCAAGGTTTCGGAGGTTTCACAGCAGAGGTTTCGGAAGTTTCGGAGGTTTCGGAGGTTTCGAAAATCTGAGCTTTTCGAAAAGCTGCGCCGGTGTTGAACATCGCGAAGTTGCATAAGTACTTTGCGTCCTCCGAAACCTTGCATCCTGAAACCTCCGAAACTTCCGAAACCTTGCGGTTCAATAAAATCGATATCCCGCATTGAGTTGGCAACGATAGACCTGGCTGTGGTCGGGATCGCTTCTGGCGGTGCAGTTGGCCCAACTCAAGCACAGCTCCGGCCCCAGGGGAAACACAATGGTTTCACCGGCGATTTCCGCCTCGATGCTCGGTCCTTCGGCCTCCGCGGGAAGAGTGAAACTCATCGTGCGATCAAAGATCACGGGATAGGAGTGGCGAACGATGCTGTCTCCCATCTCGCGGAACACCTCGGCTTCCAGTACGAAGGTGACGGTATCGGACCAGTCGCGGACGGAAACGTGAACGATTCGGTTGCCCTCATCCAGAGTAAGTTCGTCGACGTGCGTAAAGGGGCAAGGGCCGGCAATACAGGACACGCGGGGATTGCGGAATTCCTGTCCTACTCCGGCATCCAGCGAGGCTGTGGCCACCGCCGCTCTCCATTTGCCGTCCGGAGAACATAGAGGCTCGCCAGCGCAGGGAATATTACCGGTATTGATCACCGCGATGGTTTTTACCGCGCTGCCCACGTCTACCGAGGCCTCGCTCCTTACCGCATATCGGATGGAGACATTTGCAACATTAATTAGCGGGTGGCCTTCGGTGCTGACCGGCGACTGGCGAATCGGCGTCATGCGGAAGACATAAAGCTGGTTTCCGGCGCTAATCGTGGCATCCAACGGTTGATAGTCGGATTGCCGCAAGTGGAGGGTAAGAGGCTGCCGCCGATGGATGGTGAGCGGCAAGGTAACATTGAAGTAGCCGGCCGCATCCGATTGTGTGGACAGGCCTGGCGCCGCCGCTTCTACTGTGATTTTTACCCCCGCAATGGGCGCCTGCTTCCCGGCGGCGGCATCCTGCCGGAGCACTGCTCCCATCAGAGTAATGGGTCGGCGTCGAACCGATAGCAGCAGGGTAGCCGTCACCACCGCGACCAGAGCGACAACAGCACCAAGCGTGACTTTCTGCCCAGCACTCATCCGTGAGCTTGGATAACAATCTGGCGGGGTTGGGTGGCTTAGGAGAGAATTTCTGGTGGAGAATCGCGCCCTAAGGACTGGCCGAACGTTCCTTTCTCGCCGGGAACTACTCAGCCAAATCTTTCGCGCCGGCTTGTGCCTGCCTTTGTTTAAGAGGGCTAATCTCCCCTTATTGGCGGAGCAGCCTTCTTGTCTGGCCACGCCTCCTTTGCCAACCTCTCTGACTCCCGCGGATGCGCCCTTCCTGGAGGAATTGGAACACGCCAACTTCCTCTACTTTGTCGAACAGGCGCATCCCCAAACCGGTCTGGTGCGAGACCGTGTCAACGTGCAGGCTCCGGGCACAGCCACCGTGGCCAGCATTGCGGCCACTGGCTTTGGCTTAACCGCGCTTTGTATTGGCCCCCATCGCGGCTTTCTCCCTCTGCCCGAAGCCCGCGCCCGCGTTCTCTCGACCCTACGGTTCCTCTGGAGAAAAGTGCCTGTTCACCGTGGCTTCTATTTTCACTGGGCCGATATCAACACGGGCGAGCGCATCTGGGATTCGGAAGTTTCCTCGGTGGATACGGCCATTCTCCTGTGCGGCATTTTGACCTGTCGTCAGTATTTTCAGCATTCCGAAATCACCCAATTGGCGCAGGACATCTTTAACCGGGTGGATTGGACGTGGCTTTCGGAAGATACCACGCTATTGCCGCATGGCTGGACTCCCGACACCGGCTTCCTCCCCTATCGCTGGGACTATTACAGCGAGCTCATGATGATGTACTTGCTGGGGCTGGGTTCGTATGTCCATCCCCTGCGCGAACAAGCCTGGTACGCATGGAAGCGCACGACTTTTGACTACGACGGGCTCCGCTATATCGGTTCCTACGCTCCTCTCTTTATTCATCAGTACTCGCAGGCTTGGTTCGATTTTCGCGGCCAGCGCGATCAATATGCCGACTACTTTCAAAACTCCATCCTGGCGACGGATGCGCACCGGCGCTTCTGTCTGGAATTGGCCAGGCAGTTTCCCGATTACAGCCAGGACCTCTGGGGCATAACCGCCTCCGATTCGGAAAAAGGCTATGTCGTATGGGGTGGTCCGCCCGAGCTTGGTCCCATCGACGGTACCGTGGTTCCCAGCGCCGCCGCCGGTTCGTTGCCGTTCCTGCCGCAGCCTGTCATGCGCGTGTTGCACACCATCAAGGATCGCTATCCCGCCGCCTGGAGCCGTTATGGATTTGTGAATGCCTTTAATCCGCTGAAGAAATGGTTTGATAGCGATGTGATTGGCATCGATACGGGAATCACCATGCTGATGGCCGAAAACGCGCGCAGCGGATTGGTTTGGGAAACCTTCATGAAAAACCCGGAAGCGCAACGCGGAATGCGGCGCGCCGGGTTTGCCAAATCTAAAGCGTAAACGGCCTCAGGCGGCCTTTTTCCGTCGTGATCGCCAGGATTGTTCGATCTCCTCCAACGTGCGCCCCTTGGTTTCCGGAACCAGATAGTAGGAGAAAAAGAGCGCGCCGACCGCCAGCAGCCCATAGAGCCAGAAGGTCCAACTCGGCCCCATCAGCTCGACCAGGGTAAGGAAAGTCATGGAGACCAGAAGGTTGAAGATCCAGTTGGTGGCAGCCGCCGTGCCCTCGGCCTCCCCACGGATCTGCAAGGGATAGATTTCCGCGATCAAGAGCCAGAAAATTGGTCCCAGGCTAATCGCAAAGCAGGCAACATAAGCCATTAACGTAACCACCGCTACCCAGGCGACCACGGGGTTTTGTGCGGAGGTGTGGAATACGAACCCCAGGATACCCAGAGTAATAATCATCCCCGTGATGCCGGTCAACAGCAGTGGCCGCCGGCCCACGCGATCGATCAGCCACATGGCCACTATGGTCATCAGTACATTAACCAGGCCAATGCCCGCGGTCGTCAGGATGGCTACCGAGGCCGAGGAGACGCCTGACGCCTGAATGATCGTGGGGGCGTAATAGATCACGGTATTAATGCCGGTGACCTGTTGAAATATCGCCAGCCCCATGCCCACAATCAGGGCCGGCCGGACGGCGGGATGAAGCAGATCCGCCCACGAGCCATGCTCTTCGGAATGGGCGAGACTCTCCTCGATATCGTGCCACTCGGATTCAATATCGGCGCCGCCGCGTATGCGTGCCAACACCGAGCGAGCCGCCTCGGGATGCGCGTACTTGGCCAGCCAGCGAGGGCTTTCCGGCAAGAAGATCATGCCCAAACCAAGGATGGCGCCGGGAACTACCGCCAACCCCAGCATCCATCGCCACGCCGCGCTTTCCGCGAAAGCATAATCCACCAAATAGGCCGCCAGAATGCCGATGGTGATAGCCAGCTGAAAGAGCGAAACTTGCCATCCGCGCGCCTCGGGGGGAGCCGTTTCCGAGATATAGACGGGCACCGTAGTCGACGACAGCCCAATGGCCAAACCGACGACCACTCGTCCCGCGACCAGGATGGTAAACGAGGGCGCGGTCGCGCAAATGATGGCTCCAGCCACGAAGATCAATGAGGTGGCAATTAGTGTGAGCCGCCGGCCGAAGCGATCCGCCAGCCGGCCCCCGCTGATGGCGCCGATGGTTGCGCCCACCAGCACCATGCTCACCACTAATTCCTGGGGGAAGGTCCGTAAGCCAAAGTCCTTCTTGATGAAAATGACTGCTCCGGAAATTACCCCCGTGTCATAACCAAAAAGCAGTCCTCCAAGGGCGGCGAAACCGGCAGCCATATAGACGAACCAGGTGCTGGGCTTAACGTTGGTGGACATTTATAACCTCCAGCAATTTCAAATTTCAAATTTCAAATTTGTAATTGAAATCCAGTGGCGGCAACTCGATTCTGATACCCACAGGCTGGAAATTACAAATTACAAATTTAAAATTTGAAATTACTCAATGATCTCGAACTCTCCCCTCTGTCCCTCTACCGAATTTGCTCCCACCCATACCGTCACCTCTGCCGGTTCTACAATCCGGTGTAGGTCGATATTCCAGAAGGCCAGTTCATCGCGGCCTAAAGTAAACTCGACGCTTTGCGATTCGCCGGGAGCCAGGGGAACAAGCTTGAATCCCTCAAGCTCTCTAACCGGTATGGCAACACTGGTGCCGCGTTGCCCGACATAGAGTTGCACGACTTCGCGGCCTTCGCGGCTTCCGCGATTGGTTACGGTTGTAGAAACCTGGATGGTGGCCGAGTTGTCATTCAAAGCCTTAGCGCTGATAGTGCCGGCACTCAGCTTGACCGGAGAATAGGAGAACCGCGTATAGGACAATCCAAAGCCAAAAGGGAAGAGCGGCGTGTTTGGTTCGTCGATGTAGCGCGACACATATTTTTCGGCGGAAGTTGTGGGCGGATGTGTGAGATCAATACCCGAAGCCGGGCGGCCCGTGTTCAGGGCGTTGTAGTAGAGCGGCTCCTGTCCCACCGCGCGCGGTACGGAGACGGGCAGCCGGCCGCTGAAATCGGCGTCGCCGAATAAAGTTTGCACCAATGCGGGACCAGCCTCGATCCCCGGGTACCAGGCCTCGACCATGGCTGGAATATGGGCCGCCGCCCAGGTGAGCGCCAGCGGGCGTCCACTGAACAATATCAGCACGACCGGTTTTTCCGTGGCCACGAGCTCTTCCAACAGCTTCTCCTGATTGCCCGGCAGATCGAGGTGGGCGCGCGAGGCGGCTTCCGCAGTCATCGTCGGGGCGTCTTCCCCGAGCGTCACGACCGTCAGATCAGCCTGTCGGGCCGCATTCCGCGCTTCCTCAAATCCGGCTTCACTGGCGCTCTTTATCTCCGTGCCCTTGGCGTATAACAATCGTCCTCCGCTCTGCCGCAGGCGCTGTGCCAGCGCGGACTTGAGCGTAACCACGTTTGCCGGATCGCCTTCGCCCGCCCAGGAGCCAAGCATCTGGGCGGCGTCATCGGCAAAAGGGCCCACCAAAGCTATCGTCCGTACATTGGACGCAATCGGCAGCAGAGGCGAATCGCTTACCTCATCGTTTTTCAGCAGCACTAGGGAACGCTGCGCTACCTGGCGGGCCAGTTGAACGGAAGCCGCATCGGGTTTTGGCGCTTCTGTGGCAGATTCGGGCGTATACGGACGATCGAATAAACCCAAAGCCAACTTGACTCGGAGCACCCGGCGCACCGCCTCATCCAGCACCGCTTGTGGAATTACGCCCGAGCGTACCAGGTTCGCCAGATGCTGCTGGTAGAGGCCGCTCTCCATGTCCATGTCTACGCCGGCAGCCATGGCCTTGCTGGCCGCGGTTGCACCATTCAGGGCGATTCCCTGGGCCTCCAATTCAGCAACCGCCTTCCAATCACTCACCACCAAACCGGGGAACTCCCATTCCTGCCGCAAAATCCCGGTCAAGGTATGGGCATTCGCGACCGCCGGCACGCCGTTCAGGGTGTTGAATGCGCTCATTACGGTAGCCACGCCGGCCCGCACGGCCGAGTGGAAGGGCGGAAGGTAGATTTGCCGGAGCGTGCGCTCCGAGATATCGGCGGCGTTGTAATCGCGGCCGCCTTCGGCCGCGCCATAGCCCACATAATGCTTGGCACAGGCGGCCAGGGAATCCGAATCATTCAGTTTTGTGCCTTGGTAGCCGCGCACATAGGCGGCGGCCATGATCGAGCCAAGGTAGGGATCTTCGCCGGCGCCTTCGACCATGCGCCCCCAGCGCGCATCGCGGGCGATATCGACCATCGGGGAAAATGTCCAGCGGATACCTTCCGCCGTCGCTTCCTTGGCCGCAACTCGGGACGCTTGCTCCACCAGTTGCGGGTCCCAGGTGGAAGCCATTCCCAGCGGAACCGGGAAGATTGTGCGGTAGCCATGGATCACGTCCAGGCCGAACAACAAGGGAATCTTGAGCCGGGACTTTTCGACGGCGATGCGCTGCATGGCATTGGTTTTGGACGCGCCAGTCAGATTCAGCAGGGACCCGATCTGTCCCTTCGCGATCTGTTCGGGATAATCGGTGCGCCCGGTGCCCGGACCGGTGGCGGCGCCGGCCGAATACTGCACCAGTTGCCCGATCTTTTCATCAAGCGTCATTTGACGCAGCAACTGGTCGATTCGCTGCTCGCCGGAGGGCGTGCTAAGTCCGCTCTGCGCAAGCGCGGCAAAAACGAACAACCATGCCAGCACGACAATCAGGGAGAGCTGCCGCATAGATCAATAGATGCCATCTATTGCGAGCGAGGGATGGGGGAGAAGCGACTATTGGACAACCAAAAGCGCGATTGGCAATTGGCGATTGGCGTTTGCGGCGCAGCGGAGCGCAAACGCCCCAGCCAGTGGGACCCAATGCCAGAAACTCGAACCACGCTGCAGAATGACTTCCGGTTAGCCCGTGATCCGGGAGTAAGGGACGGCGGCGGGGTTTGCGCCGCGACGGCCGACTTATGGAGATCAATCTGGGCCGCGGGGAGCCACATTTTGGCAAAGCTCCATTTTGCGCCCAAGTGCCAA
>Ga0181516_10003265_pt1 | contig 10945 bp, 13 predicted proteins | sample PEATcosm2014_Bin_25_FD_121104 | JGI IMG/M metagenome (GOLD analysis project Ga0181516, IMG submission 121104) | Peatland microbial communities from MTU Mesocosm Facility, Houghton, MI, USA - PEATcosm2014_Bin01_10_metaG | ecosystem: Environmental > Terrestrial > Soil > Wetlands > Peat | place...
GGTGGAACAGGGGATGATGGCCAAGGAAGCCGGGGAGCTGCTCCGGGGATTTTTTCGGGAGCGGCGGTAGGATTTGCGGCAGGGATATACTTTTTCACAAACTGGAATGAAGCGCCACGTTCTCATCTTCGGAGTGGTTGGAGGGCTGCTGATCGCCACGCTGCAATACAGCGAGTATCGCTTTGTGGTCATTGAGCACTCCGTGGAGCTTTATAGCGGGCTGGTGGCGATCCTCTTCTCAGCCTTTGGCATCTGGCTGGGGCTGCGCATCACGCGCAGGCGCGACACGGTTCGCGAAACGGTGGTGGTGCGGGAAGTGCTTGTGCCGGTGGAAGGCGCGGTACCGGGACCTTTCTCTCCCGATGCGGCGCGACAGCAGACCCTTGGCATCACGGCGCGCGAACTGGAAATTTTGACGCTGATCGCCCGCGGTCTGAGCAATCGCGAGATCGCAACGCAGCTTTTCGTCTCAGAGAACACGGTGAAGACACATTGCGCCCGTACGTTTGACAAGCTGGGGGCAGCGCGGCGGACGCAGGCAGTGCAGCGCGGCAAGGAACTGGGGCTGCTGCCGTGATGGGCGCTTCGCGCCAGGGGCTAGGGACTAGCCACCCCACGAACGAAGACCTGTTCGCGGGGACCCCGGCAGGGGCTAGGGGCTAGCCACCCCACGAACGAAGACCCGTTCGCGGGGACCCCGGGCGCCGGGGACCCCGGCAGGGGCTAGGGACTAGCCACCCCACGAACGAAGACCCGTTCGATCCACCCCACGAACGAAGACCCGTTCGCGGGGACCCCGTTCGCGGGGACCCCGGCAGGGGCTAGGGACTAGCCACCCCACGAACGAAGACCCGTTCGCGGGGACCCCGGCAGGGGCTAGGGGCTGAGGGACTGAGGGAATTCGGGTCGATTTTAGAAAAATCATACGAAAGGGTGACGACATCGGGCCCCGTTTCACAGCATTGTGAGTGCATCTTGACTCAATCCTGGAGCGCCGCATGAAGAAAACCGTACTGACGTTTGGCCTGATCGCGGGCCTGATGATTTCCGTCCTGATGGACGGCTCGCTGCTTATCGCCAACAAGATCGGCTCGGGCCACAACAGCATGCTGCTGGGCTACGCCATGATGGTGGCGTCGTTTCTGCTGATCTATTTTGGCGTGCGCAGCTACAGGGATAACAATCTCGGCGGACAGATTTCCTTTGGCCGCGCTTTTGCGTGCGGGATCCTGATCGCGCTGATCACGACGGTTTGTTATGTGGCCTCGTGGGAGGTGATCTATTTCAACTTTATGCCGCACTTTATGGACAGCTATTTTGCGGCGCAGATAGCCAAGGTGCAGGCTTCGGGGCTGGACGCGGCGACGATCGCGGCGCGGGTGGCGGCGATCAAGCAGTCGCAGGAGAGCTATCAGAATCCGTTGGTCAATATGGCTTACACCTTTATGGAGCCGTTGCCGGTGGGGTTGATCATTACGCTGATTTCGGCGGCTGTGCTGCGGCGGAAGGCGCCGGTTGAGCAGACGGCGGAGAACGCGGTGAAGACGACGTAGATATGTGGGCGAGGACGGATGAGTTGCGGAGGGGATTTTTCGGGAGCGATGGCAGGGTTGACTTCCGGGGCTGAAGCCCTCTGCTTTTGCAGGCCTTATTCGTGGGGTTAAAACCCCACGCTCCCTCCAGGTGATTAATTTCTGCAGAGGGCGCGGATGCGGTTGGCCTGATCGGGCCATTGGGCGATGAGTTCGCTGGCGGGGGCGCTGCGGTAGTCGGCGAAGTCGAAGCCGGGGGTGACGCTGCAGCCGAGCAGAGCGACCTGGCCGGAGCCGATGAGGCGTGTGCCCTGCCAGACTCCGGCGGGGACGAGAAGCTGGACGTGCTGACCCGCGGCTAGATCCGATCCAAGAGTAAAAAGCGCGGAGCGCCCGTCGGGGAGAAGCTGGAGCATCTCGACGGGATCGCCGGTGTAGAAGTGGAAGAGTTCGTCGGAGGAGAGGACGTGCATTTCGGAGAAGGTGCCGGGCTCGAGAAGATAGTAGATGGCGGAGCCGAGGGCGCGGGCGCCGCGGGGCAGATCGAGGATTGCGGTGGAGGTGTAGGTGCGGCGGAAGAAGCCTCCCTCAATGGGATGGGGCTCAAGCTCGAGTAACTTTTTGATCTCGGCGGCAGTCATCTGTCACAGAGAATAGCAGCGGGAACCGCGTAGAATGCTGCTATGACGGTGGAAGTCTACACGGCGGCGTGGTGCAGGGACTGCAGGGCGGCGAAGCAGTTTCTCGAGGCGCATGGGATTGCTTATACCGAAGTGAATGTGGATACCGATCCGGCAGCTTCGGCGGAAGTGATGCGGCGCGTGGGCAAACGGGCGATTCCGCAGATGGTGATTGACGGCGAGTGGTTTCAGCCGTATCGGCCGGGGCGCGGGCTGTTGTATGAGGAGCTGCGGGTGAAGTTGGGGATTGCGAAGAGCAGTCTTTAGCTTTTAGCCGTTAGCCATTGGCTCTTGGCCTAGCTGATCGCCGTATTTTCGATGGGCGCGTAGCCCTTGCCTCGTACAATCAAAGAGTTGAGAGACGCTGCGGAATGCGGCGAGGACGGAGCGCGCGCTTGATTGAACGCTATACACGCCCGGCGATGGGGCGCATCTGGACGGAAGAAAACAAGTACGCCTGCTGGCTGGAAGTGGAGGCGGCGGCGAGCGCGGTGCTGGCCGAGGATGGAGTGGTGCCGGTGGAGGCTGCGCGGGCGATTGCGAAGGGCAGCGCATCGGCGAAGCGGATCGGAGAGATTGAGGCCGAGGTGAAGCACGATGTGATTGCTTTCACCACGGCGGTGGCGGAGAGCCTGAAGGCGCGGGGGCTCGGCGAGCAGTCGCGATGGCTGCACTATGGGATGACGTCGAATGACGTGGTCGATACGGCGCAGGCGTTGCAGGTGAAGGCGGCGTCGGAGTTGATTCGCGATGGACTGACGGGGATGCTGGCGGTGCTGAAGAGGCGGGCGCTGGAGTTCAAGCACACGCCGACGATCGGGCGGACGCACGGGATTCACGCAGAGCCGACGACGTTTGGGTTGAAGCTGCTGAACTGGTACGCGGAGATGGAGCGGAACCTGGCGCGGTTTGATGCGGCGGCGGAAGACATGCGCGTGGGCAAGCTATCGGGCGCGGTGGGCACATTTGGACATCTCAAGCCGGAGCACGAGGAGCGGATTTGCGCGCGGCTGGGGTTGAAGGCGGCGCCGGTGTCGACGCAGGTGATCCAGAGGGACCGGCACGCGGCGTATATTGCGACGCTGGCGATTGTGGGCAGCACGCTGGACAAGATTGCGGTGGAGATCAGGCACCTGCAGCGGACCGAGGTGCGGGAGGCGCAGGAGTATTTCAGCGAGAAGCAGAAGGGCTCGTCGGCGATGCCGCACAAGAAGAATCCCATTACCTCAGAACAAATCAGCGGGCTGGCGCGGGTGCTGAGGGGGAATGCGCAGGCGGCGCTCGAAGATGTGGCGCTGTGGCATGAGCGGGACATTTCGCATTCGAGTGTGGAGCGGGTGATTTTTCCGGACTCCACGATTTTGGTGGACTATCTGCTGGCGAAGGCGACGGATTTAATCGACCGGCTGCTGGTGTATCCGGAGCGGATGAAAAAGAATCTGGAGTTGACGGGCGGGCTGATTTTCTCAGGGCAACTGCTGCTGGACCTGGCGGAAGCGGGAATGCTTCGCGAGGATGCCTACCGGCTGGTGCAGGGATATGCGATGCGGGCGTGGAAAGAGGATCTGAATTTTCGCGATGAGGTGGGGCGGGACGCGGAGATCGCGAAGCTGCTGAGCAAAGAGAAGCTGGACCGGACGTTTGATTATGAGCGGCAGTTGGGGAATGTGGAGGCGATCTTTGAGAGGGTGCTGGGGGAATAGATCCTCGCGCAAGAAAGGCGCGTAGCGGATGTGAACAGAACACAGAGAATGGTCTGTATCATGATTTGCGCTCTCTTCTCAGCTGGACTGGCGACAGCGCAATCGAAGGACAGGAAACCTGCAGAAGGACCTACTGCCTTCTACGAAGACTGCGGTGGTGACTGTCCATGTTTGTTCGATCATCCAGTACCTCTTCCAGACAATGTGCTTGATGCGATACTGGCGACCAAAGAAGCGAAGTCAATGCAGGATCAATTGAGACGGTTGAATCGAGAGCAGATTGCCGGGCTTTTCAGGGCGATTGAGATCCATTTGGGCGATCGAAAAGAGCTGGATTATGTCGTCCTAAGCGTGCAGCCGCTGGGTGGTGCGGATGCCCCTTGGTTTTGGATTGTGCGCTTCAATCAGACCCACCCGAAGGTCATCTTTTATACATTTGCTAATGGCTTTGAAAAATTGAAGTCCTGGAGTAATGGATATCCAAATCTTCGAAGCAAAGCGTGGGCTGGGAGCATACAGTACACGAGTATCTACCATTACAACGGCCGGCGATACATACTTGTGCACAAGTACCAAAAGGAGAACGCGCCGCAGCCATGAATCTGACGGTTGCGATCACGGGAGCATCGGGGGCGGTGTTTGGATGATGAGAGAGTGCCGTCCCTACGGGACTCGAATCGATTCAAAATCGTCGCAGTCCCCACGCTGAAGCGCGGGGCTAACCAACATTGCGCCTACGGCGCGAGTGCGGAGTTGAATGAATCTGACAGGAAATCGCGGTTGTAAGATGGGAGTCCCGTAGGGACGGAGCAATATGGCGCACACGTATGCGAGCAATTTCGTTCATTGTGTCTTCAGCACGAAGAATCGCCGTTCGCTCATTCCCGCCGCGCGCACGGCCGAACTTTATACCTACCTGGGCGCAATCGCTCAAGGCGAGGGTTTTCCTCTGATTACCGCGGGCGGAACGGCGAATCATGTTCATTTGCTGTTTGCGTTGCCGGCGTCTTCCTCTCTAGCTCATGCATTGCAGAAGCTCAAAGGGAGCTCGTCGCGGTGGATGGGGCCGGGGTTTTCCTGGCAGGAGGGATACGGGGCGTTCAGTGTGAGTTCGTCGCAGGTGCCGGTGGTGAAGAAATATATTCAAAATCAGGAAGAGCATCATCGTAAGCGCAATTTCGAAGAGGAGTTTGTCGCGCTGCTGCGTAACTGTGGAATCGCATATGATGAGCGATACGTTTTCGGGTGATGAGGGAGGGCCGTCCCTACGGGACTGGGGTCGATTTGGATCGTGGCGGTCCCCACGCTGAAGCGCGGGGCTAACAAACACTGCGCCTTCGGCGCGAGTGCGGGGTTGAATTGAATCTCACGGTGGCGATCACGGGGGCGTCGGGGCGGTGTTCGGGGCTATGAGGAAGTGCAGTCCCTACGGGACTGGGGTCGATTCGGATTGGCAATCCCACCCCACGCTGAAGCGCGGGGCTAACCAACATTGCGCCTACGGCGCGAGCGCGGAGTTGAGTTGAATTTGACGGTGGCGATTACGGGGGCGTCGGGGGCGGTGTTTGGGCGGGAACTGCTGCGCGCGCTGGAGGCGGATGAGCGCGTGGGCAAAGTGCATTTTGTGGCGAGCGAGAATTCGCTGCGGGTGATGGCGGAGGAACTGGGGGTTTCTGGACGGACCGGGCTGCTGGAGAAACTGCTTGGCGGGGTGGCGAAGAAGACGGTGCAATGCGCGGATGGGGATATTGGGGCGGCGATTGCGAGCGGGAGCCATCCGTCGGATGGGATGATCGTGCTGCCTTGTTCGATGGGGACTCTGGCGAAGATTGCGCTGGGGCTGGCGGATGGGCTGATTGCGCGGGCGGCGGATGTGACGCTGAAGGAGCGGAGGCCGCTGGTGCTGTGCGTGCGCGAGACGCCGCTGAATCGCATTCATCTGCGCAACATGACGCTGGCGGCGGAGGCGGGCGCGACCATTTTTCCGGTGATTCCGGCGTTTTATAACAAGCCGGTCGATTCGGATGAGATGGCGCGGCAGTTTGTGTGCCGGGTGCTGGGGCATATTGGGCTGGCGCAGGCGGGGGCATATGTGTGGAAGGCTGAGGAGTAAAAGAATCGGCGCCGAGGCAGGCTAGTGGGAGGGTACGACGTAGATTGTTTTGCCGGTTGGCAGGGACACTCCGATGGCCAATCCTGCCACGCCACCAATCGCGGCACCCACCAAGGCTCCGTCGCCCCTGCCGCCGAGGAATCCATGGGACTCCCATGCCGCCGCGGTGATTCCGGCGCCGGCGCCGGCGCCGATTGCCAACCCGAGGAGGGTATTGCGCAGGCGGCGATCGCTCCTCATGAGCTTTACGCTGCGCACGTCTTGCCGTGGAATGCTTGCTTCGCCGTTTGCATCGCGGAGGGTAATCGCGGTGTCTGAAATGTTCTCAAAAGCTCCGGTGTGTTTCTTCGAATCAGATTCGACGATGCGAATTTTCTGGCCCGGACTCAGCCTGCTGAGGCTGGTCCAGGATGATTGAGCATTTTGGGCTACGGCGCAGAACGAAGTCCCAAGGAGACAGACCATGAGCAGCGTGCTTCGCATGCACGAACCTCCGCCTGGGGAAAGATTTCTGGTGATCATACGCTGAATCGAGCGGCCCGGGGCACAATTCGCTGGGAGAATCGGCTCGGTTATCGGGTGCGGATCGAGTTGCTGGAGTCTCACTCGACTTCCTGGAGGATGTGGACTTCGAAGGGCGACTTGAGCAGCTCTTTGGCTTTGCCGATGTGCTCGATGTAGTGGGCGCTTTTGGAGTGGGCCTTGAGATCGGCCTCGCTGTTCCACAGTTCGTTGAAGAAGAAGACGCCGGGTGTATTGGACTCGAAGAGTTCGTAGTAGCGGCAGCCGGGCTCGACGCGGGTGGGCATGATCATTTTGCTGAGGAGAGCTTTGAGCTCCTTAGCTTTTCCTTCGCGAGCCTCGGCCCGCGCAATCAAACGCACAATCGCCATTCTTTTCCTCCTAGGGGAACGGGTTGTTATTGCTGGGCAGTGGGGTCGATGAGCGTGAGGTCCGTCGCCGGATCGAGACGCTTATGCATGGCGTTGGACTCGACGGTGACCATGACTTCGAGAGTGGGGTTGACGTGGGCATCGAGCACGTGGCCGCCGCGGGTTGAGCCATCGGGGAATCCGACGACCATGTGGGTGTGGATCGTGGGTTTGCCGTTGTAGAGAGCGATATCGCCGATCATCGACAGCACCTCGACCTGACCCTGGATGGGGATTTCCTTGTACATCTTACGCGAGGGATCAAACCAGGCGAGGTCGGCGCCGTTAAGCGCGCCGATGGCCGTGAAATGAGCCGCGGTGACATTGTATTGCCTGGCGAAATCGGTGAGGCCGGAAAACGCTTCATCGCCACGGGAAAAGATGACGGCGTAGGTTTTCTCAGTCGGAGTGGAGCTGAGCAGTTGGACTCGCATGCCGGGGGCGAGGCCGGTGGAGATGGGGTGCGAAGGGGCGATCCAGACGCCGGGCGCGGTCTGAGTCGTGGTCTGGGCGGAGAGGAGGGGGGCGGCGAGGCAAAGGAGGATGAGGGTGAGGAGTTTGGGATTCATGCGATTCTCCTGCCTAATCATCTCAAGAGATGCTGGAGGGCGGGGCGGGGAATCGGAAGGGGGGGCTGGAGTGCGGTTCAATTTGGAGTGCGGGTTGACTTTGGTTGCTGTGTTTATGGATACTGCGAGGAATGCTGAACTCTGGAAAGCACGGATTTGAGGCCATGGCTATGTGTATGCACATGGAGTGCGGGCCGGTCCGTGGGACGAGAGTGAGGCACATGCGCTAGGCGCAACCAATCTTGAAACCAGACGGCCCGGGTCCTCGACAAGGATTCGGGTTTTGCTATTTTGCCCGGTATTCATGCTTTCCAACCCTCGCTACAATGGCAGATGCCTCGCGAGGCTGGGGCACCGACAGACCACACTCAGCAACCGAGAAAGAAGGAGGCCAGACATGGCAGAAGAGAAGCAGCTTCACTTTGACACCCTTGCGGTGCACGCGGGGCAATCGGCGGATCCGGCGACGGGGTCGCGGGCCGTGCCGATTTATCAGACGACATCGTATTTGTTTCAAGACGCGGATCACGCGGGGCGGCTGTTTGCGCTGAAGGAGTTTGGCAACATCTACACGCGGATCATGAACCCGACGACCGATGTGTTTGAAAAGCGGGTAGCGGCGCTGGAAGGCGGCGTGGCGGGGCTGGCGACGGCTTCAGGGCAGGCGGCGGAGACGCTGACGATGACGACGCTGGCCTCGGAGGGCGATGAGATTATTTCGACGACGTCGCTGTATGGAGGGACGTACAACCTGTTCCACTACACGCTGCCGCGGCTGGGGATCAAGGTGAAGTTTGTGGACGCGGACGATTTTGATGGACTGAGGGCCGCGATCAACGACAAGACGCGGGCGGTCTATACGGAGTCGCTGGGCAATCCCAAGCTGGACGTGGTGGATATTGAACGGTTCGCAAAGATAGCGCACGAGAACGGGCTGCCGCTGGTGATCGACAATACGTCGGTTTCGCCGGCACTGGTGCGGCCGATCGAGTGGGGCGCGGATATTGTGGTGAATTCGGCGACCAAGTTTCTGGGCGGACACGGGACGTCGATTGGCGGAGTGATCGTGGACGCGGGCAAGTTTGACTGGAAGGCGTCGGGACGGTTCAAAGAGTTTGTTGAGCCGGATCCTTCGTATCACGGGTTGTCGTATTGGGATACGTTTGGGGTTCTTTCGTTTATTTTGAAGGCGCGCATTCAAGGGCTGCGCGACACGGGCGCGGCGTTGTCGCCGTTCAATGCGTTTCTGCTGCTGCAGGGGATTGAGACGCTGCATCTGCGGCTGGAGCGGCACTCGCAGAATGCGCTGGCGGTGGCGAGGCATCTGGAACTGCATCCCGGCGTGGAGTGGGTGAACTATCCGGGGCTTGAGTCGAGCGTCTATGCGGCGCGGGCGAAGAAATATCTGCCTAAGGGGCAGGGAGCACTGATTACATTCGGGATTAAGGGAGGGTATGAAGCGGGCAAGAAGCTGATCGATTCGCTGGAATTGTTCTCACTGGTGGCGAATATTGGCGATGCGAAGTCGCTGGTGATTCACCCGGCCTCGACGACGCATCAGCAGTTGAGCGTGGAAGAGCAGGCGGGAACGGGCGTGACGCCGGAGCTAGTGAGGCTGTCGGTAGGGATCGAGGATATTCGCGACATTCTTGCCGATCTGGACCAGGCGATTGAAGCGGCGAACGGCCATAAAGTGGTTGGTGCGACAGAGGGGGCCGGCGTTGCGGCACAATAAGTGTAATGACCGAATCGCAAACTGAGCCTGGCGCCGGACGGACGCGAAGCCGCACGCTCGAACCGACGTACGAAGGCGACTTTGTGCTGGACCGGCAACTGGATCTGGAGAGCGGTCGCGCGCTGGCCAATCCCACGCTGCACTATGCGGTGTATGGGCGGCTGAATGCTGCCCGCGACAACGCGGTGCTGGTGTGTCATGCGCTGTCAGGGTCGGCGCTGGTGGGCGAGTGGTGGCCGGAGATCTTTGGTCCGGGCGCGGTGCTGTCGCTGGAACACGACTTCGTAATCTGTATTAATTTGCTGGGGTCGTGTTATGGGTCGACGGGGCCTGGGGCGGTGAATCCCGAGACGGGGCTGGTATACGGGCCGGATTTTCCGCTGGTATCGATTCGCGACAATGTAAGGGCACAGGCGCAGTTGCTGGATTCGCTGGGAATCCGGCGGCTGCGCCTTGTGCTTGGTGGGTCGATTGGGGGGATGCAGGCGCTGGAGTGGACGATTCACGACCCGGACCGGATCGAGCGGGCGGTGGTGATCGGGGTGGCGCCGTTGTCGGCGATGGGGCTGGCGCTGAATCACCTGCAGCGGCAAGCGATCCAGAACGATCCTGACTGGGATGGCGGCTACTATTTGCCGCAGCGGCCGCCGCGGCAGGGATTGTCGCTGGCGCGGCAGATCGGCATGCTGAGCTACAAATCGGCAGAGCTGTTTGAGGAGCGGTTTTCGCGGAATCCTAATCGGAACGGGGAAGATCCGTGGATGCACGACAACCAGGGAGGCGGGCTGGTGGGTCCGCGCTTTGACATCGCAGGCTATCTGGACCACCAGGGACAGCGCTTCATCGATCGGTTCGATGCGAACTCGTATCTCGCGATTCTGCGCACCATGGACACCTGGGACCCCCTGCGGGGGGGCGGACCTTTGGAGGAGATCTACAGCCGGATTAAAGCCCGCCTGACGTTTGTGGGCATCAGTTCGGATTGGCTTTTTCCAGCGGAGCAGGTGTGCGCGTTTGCGGAAACGATTCGCGGGTGCGGGGTGCAGGCCGATTACCGGGAGATGACGAGTTCGCACGGACACGATGCGTTCCTGGCAGAACAGGTGGAGCTGGTGCGGTTGCTACAGTAGCTGATTACTATCGAAAAACCGGGTGGGAACAGTTTTGGCCAATTTGGCGTCTAAGGCGATATGCTGTCACGGAAGGTCGACCGCCGATTGACGAAGCAGCGCAGGGGCGGCGGAATTCCAGATTGGAAACCAAGCGGCGGCGGGCGAAGGCATTCAGGGGAACAGAGGCCGGCAGCACTTCGAACCATGACGGATGAATTGCTTAAGCTATTGCAAACTATGCTTGTCACAAGGGACTGGGATTTATATAATCCATCCAACACCGCACTGGAAAACCGTGGTATGATTCAACCGTGTCCTCGGTACTCAACCGCCAAGCAGAAGGGTTGTTTCAGCGAGCGAGTGCATGATTTTCACTCCATTTTCAGTAATTCCCAGGAGCACTGAATGAAGAAGATTGTCTTAGCATCTGTGATGGCGTTGGGGTGTGCGAGCCTTTTTATGACACCGGCGCTGCGTGCACAGGGAGACCAAGGAACGATCCAGATCAAGGATCCGGCTGAGTACAACGCGTACACCATGGCGACCACCCAGAGCGATCCCAAGGCCAA
>Ga0181516_10003266_pt1 | contig 10945 bp, 7 predicted proteins | sample PEATcosm2014_Bin_25_FD_121104 | JGI IMG/M metagenome (GOLD analysis project Ga0181516, IMG submission 121104) | Peatland microbial communities from MTU Mesocosm Facility, Houghton, MI, USA - PEATcosm2014_Bin01_10_metaG | ecosystem: Environmental > Terrestrial > Soil > Wetlands > Peat | place...
GTCCAGGATCACCTTGTCGGGCAGGGCGGCGACGGCGGGGGGCGGGGGCACGGGGGCCTTGGGCCGGGGGCTGGGGGCCGGCGCGGGCGCGGGGGGCACGGGCTGGAAGGGGCCCGGCGGGGGCGGGGGCGGGGTGGGCGGCACCGGGGAGGCGGTGGTGCAGGCGGCCAGCACCAGCAGGGCCAGGGCGGCCAGGGCGGAACGGATCGGGGGGGCGGGGGATGGCGTCATGGGAGTTTCCTGTCAGGCCGGGATGGGGGAAACGTGGATCCTTCCTTCCGTGCGTTCACTTGGGACAAGGTTTGCGGGACGCGGCGTCAGGGCTGGGCCTTGAGCCGCTCCAGCGCCGCGAAGATCACTTCGGGGTCGTTGCAGGCGTGGAGGTTCTGCCGGAAGCTTACCCCGCCCCGGATCCCCTTGGTGAACCAGGATCCGATCTTCTTCATCTTGTGCAGGGCTTCCCGGGGCTCCAGCAGCTCCAGCAGCATCCGGAAGAAGCTGATGCACAGGTCGATCCGCTGGACCTCGGTGACTTCCAGGTCCGGATCGAGGATCTGCCGGAAGATCCACGGGTTGGTCAGGGCCGCCCGGCCGATCATCACGCCGGCGCACCCGGTCTCCCGGAACATGCGCCGGGCGTCGTCGGGGCTGTTCACGTCGCCGTTGCCGATGATGGGGAAGGAGGTCCCGGCGTCCACCGCCCGGGCGATGAGCGCCCAGTCGGCGCTGCCTTCGTACTGCTGGGCCCGGGTGCGGGGATGGATGGCCAGGGCCCGCACCCCCACCGCGTCGAACATGCGCAGGAAGTCCAGGTAGTCGGCCCGCTCCTTCTGGCTGTTGTCCCAGCCGGCGCGCATCTTCACGGTCACCGGGATGGTCACGGCCTTGACCATGGCCGCCACGCAGGACTCCGCCAGCCGGATGTCCTTGAGCAGGGCCGAGCCGGCTCCGCCGCTGGTGACGTTGCTCGCTGGGCAGCCCATGTTCAGGTCCACCAGGTCGGCCCCGGCCGCCTGGGCCAGCACCGCCGCCTGGGCCAGGTGCTCGGGGATGCTGCCGGACAGCTGCATGCTGTACGGGTGCTCGCCGTCCCCGGCCATCATCGCCTGGGCCTTGCGGGCCGAGCGGATCAGGGCCTCGCTGGAGATCATCTCGGACACGGTGAGGCCGATGCCGCCCACCTGCCGGATCATCCGGCGGAAGGGCTGGTCGGTGATCTCGTGGAGGGGGGCCATGACCAGCGGCGGCTGGATCTCATGGGGGCCGATGGAGAAAGAAGCTAGGTTCATCACCCCATCAGACTACCAAGACCGGCCGCATCGGCCTATGCGACGGCAACCGTCCGCCCGGCGTTGAAAGCGGCATAATTGGCGGCCCACACCCCGGGCGCGGGATTGACCCGGCGCAAGGCCCGCCACCACAGCTCCACCGGGAACCGGTCGAACGGGCTGAGCGTGCTCAGCATGCCCATCAGGATCACGTTGGCGATGCGGCCGCTGGGGTCGCCCAGGGCCACGGCCCGCTGCAGCGGGTCCACCTGGATCAGCCGGTACGGGGCGAGGATGGCCCGCAGGGCGGACTCGTCCGGGTAGTCGGCCGCCCCCAGGCCCTCGGGCAGGATCCGGGTGGCGGCCAGGAGCACGGTGCCGCCGGGCTTGAGCAGGTCCAGGAACTCCGGCCGCAGGACTTCGCTCTGCTCCATGACGATGAGGCAGTCGGCGGTGCCCGGCAGCAGCACCGGGCTCAGCACGGTGCCGCAGCCGAAGGTGCTGATCACCGGCCCGCCCATCTGGGCCATGCCGTGGGTGTCGCCCTTGACGATGCTGCTCGCGCCGTAGCCGGCCGCCAGGGCCAGCTGGGTCAGGACCCGGCCGAAGAACAGGTTGCCCTGCCCCCCCACCCCGCGGATGGCCAGGGCGAGCCGGGCGGGAAAACCGGCCCCGGGCGCCTCCGGCAGCTCGGCGGGCGGTGCCGGGAACACCGGGCCCCGGGCGGGGCGGGGATCGGTGACCGGCTTGAGCACGCCGGTGGGGCACATCTGGGCGCAGGCGGGCACGTGGCCGCCGCAGCCGGAGCAGAGGTTGGTCACCACCGGCACCTGGTCCGGGCCTGCCGCCAGGCCGGGGCAGATGAGGCAGAGGCCGCATTTCCGGCAGGCCTCGGGCTCCACCCGCACCCGCTGGGGGCTGGGTCGGGTCTTCTTCAGGCAGGCGCCGTCGCGAACCACCAGGGTGGTGAAGGCGCCCCGCCCGGCCTCGGCCAGGGCCGCGGCCAGGGCCGCGCGGATGGCCTTGCGGTCGTAGGCGGCGACCACTTCGACCCGGGCGCCGTGGGCGGCCAGGGCCCCGGGCAGGTCGAAGCGCAGGGGCTGGCCGGCCAGGTTGGCCGGGGAGGTGGGCGAGGGCTGGCCGCCGGTCATGGCGGTCCATTCGTTGTCCAGGATCACCTTCACCCCGGGGACATGGCGATAGACGGCGTTGCGGGTGGCGTCCATGCCGCTGTGGCACTCGGTGCTGTCGCCGATGAGGCTGAGGCACCGCCCGGCCTGCTCCGGCCGGGACAGCACGTAGCCCATGCGTTCCCCTTCGCTGGCGCCCATGGCCAGGCCGGTGTCCATGGCGTCCAGGAAGTAGAGCAGGGCGTTGCAGCCGATGTCGCCGAACACGGCGTCCAGCTGCCCCTTGCGCCGCAGGGCGGACACCTCCCCGGCGAACAGGCGGTACGGGCAGCCCGGGCAGATGAGCGGCGGCCGGCCCACGGCCGGGAGCCCCAGCTCGGCCCGGGGCAGCTCCAGGCCCAGCAGCTGGGCGATGAGGGCCGGGCTCCATTCCGTCAGCTTGCTGTACGGCGCCTTGCCGCGGACCGGCAGCCCGGCCCGCTCCATGGCCTCCTGGAGATGCCGGTGCCCGTCCTCGATGACCAGCACTTCGCCCTGGACCGAGGCGCAGAAGCGGCGGATCAGGTCCATGGGCAGGGGGTTGGAGAAGGCCAGGGACAGCACGTCCAGCTCCAGCCCGAGATCCTGGCCCCGGGCCGCCACCACCTCCCGCAGGTACAGGTCGCAGACGCCGTAGGTGACCACGCCCACCTTGCCCGAGCCGCGCTCCCAGCGGTTGAGCGGGCTGCGCTCCACCATCGCCTCCAGGGCGGGCATGCGCTCGTCCATGACCGTGTCGTAGGCCTTGCGGGCCAGGCTGGGCAGCACGTTGAAGGCGCGCAGGCTGGCCGGCATGGCCGCCGGCTCCCGCCGCCGCACCGGGCCCAGGCGCACCAGGCCCTCGCTGTGGCAGAGCGCCCCGCTGGGCATGACCACCACCTGGGTGTTGAACTCCCGGGCCACGTCCACCGCCAGTGCGGGGGCCTCGAGCAGCTCCTGGTGGTTGCGCGGCTCCAGCACCGGCACGAAGCAGCTGCGGAACAGGCAGCGCGGGTCCACCAGGTGCTGGGTGGAGCTGGGGGTGAAATCGCTGGCGATGAAGTAGATGAGCGCGCCCCGCGGCTGGGTGAAGGCGGCCCCGCTGGTGAACAGGTCGCCGGCCTGGAACAGGCCGGGGATCTTCATGGTGACCACGCAGTCCCGGCCGGCCAGGGTGTGGCCGTGGCCCACGGCGGCGGCGGTGGCCTCGTTCACCGACCAGCCCACCGTGATCAGGTCCTGGACCTGGGCCAGGCCGCGGTCGATGACCTCGGAGCTGGGCGTGCCCGGGTAGCCGTCGGCGCTGTGGATGCCGCCGCGCACGCAGCCCACCGCGAAGGCCAGGTTCCCCTGCAGCACCTCCGCCTGGCCGTCCGGGGCATGGCAGAGCGCGCGGATGGGGTTGGTCATGGGAACTCCTGGGGATAGGTGATTCTTGGCCAGGAGCCCGATGGAAAATGTAGCCGGCACTACAATGCCGGCCAAACGGTGCACGGAAAAGAACAATTCCTTCCAGTTGTGGAATGAGACGCACTATCATCATTGCAATATTCAGCTTCCCTGCGCCAACCGGTGGGCCCCCGTGAAACCTCTGACCCTGACCACGAAGTTCCTGATCCCGGTGGGCGCCGCCCTGGCCGTGGTGATCGCCGCCCTGATCTGGGTGGTGAGCTCGGCCCAGATCCGCTCCGCCAAGGCGGCCTTCAACAACCGCCTGACCACCCTGGCGGTCACCTCGCGCTTCATGATCCATTCCGCGGCCGGGACCTACTGCGAGAGCCACGACATGGAATTCCACCGGGTGGTGCCCGGGATGATCGAAGGCGCCGGACCCGCCGCCGACTTCGAGCGGGATGCCATGGCGGCGTTCGAGCATGAGCCGTCCCTGACCTCCCGCTCACTGGAGTACCGCAAGGCGGACGGCACGCCCCAGCTGTACGTGCTGGCCCCGGCCCAGCTCCGGGAGGAGTGCGCCCGCTGCCATGCCGCCAACGGCATGGACGCCCTCAAGGGCTCGCAGGTGGGAGACCTGGTGGCGGCCTTCGGGGTGTCCACCTCCACCGCGGGCCTGCAGCGGGACGTGGCGCGCATGCGCCTGGAGGCGGTGGTGACCGGGCTGGCGGTGCTGGGGGTGATCGGCCTGATCGTGGCCTTCTTCGTGCGCCGGAGCATCCTGCGCCCCCTGGCGGCCCTGTCCGGCTCCATCGGCCGCATGGCCGGGGGCGACCTGACCGTGCGCGCCCCGGTGCAGAGCCGGGACGAGATCGGCCTCCTGGCGGAGACCTTCAACGGCATGGTGGAACAGCTGAACCGGGCGCTCCAGGGGGTGGAATCGGCGTCGGCCCGGGTGGCCTCCGGCAGCATGGAGCTGGCCTCCAGCGCCGAGCAGATGTCCCGCACCGTGGAGGAGACCGCCAAGGTCGGCAAGGGCCTCCAGGACGCCGGCCGCCAGGTGCAGGCGAACCTCAGGGGCCTGGACGCCAACGTGGCGGCCATGGCCGAGAACACCCAGCTCACCGGCACGGAATCGGAGCGGGCGGTGGCCGACACCGCCCAGGGCACCGAGGCGGGCCTGGGCACCGCCCGGGAGATGGGCGAGATCCAGGCCGCCACCACAAGCATCGTCCAGGCGGTGCAGGTGATCCAGGGCATCGCCCGCCAGACCAACCTGCTCTCGCTCAACGCGGCCATCGAGGCGGCCACGGCGGGATCCCAGGGCAAGGGCTTCGCCGTGGTGGCCGAGGAGGTGCGCAAGCTGGCCGAGCGTTGCGCCGCCTCGGCCCGGTCCATCGAGCAGATCATCGCCCGCGCCCAGATGGCGGTGGCCGGGGGCGTGGCCAGCGTGGGCGTGGCCCAGGAGCGCCTGGAGACCATCCGGGCGCGCATCTCCGAGGTCTCGAACCGGGTCCGGGACATCGGCATCCTGGGCCGGGAACAGGCCAGGACCAGCTCGGAGGTGGGGCAGATGATGGACCAGACCGCCCGGCGCCTGGACCAGAACGCCGCCGCCACCCAGCAGCTGGCCGCCACCGTCCAGCAGATCACCGCCACCGCGGACGAGCTGGCCAAGGTGGCCGATGGTCTGAAGGACGTGGTGAAGACCTTTAAACTCAGAAGTTAAATGCCACCCAGGCGGCACAGTTCCGGGAAGTCGGCGATGTCCAGCTCCCGCTTGGTGAAGTGGCGGATGACGCCCAGCTCCTTGAGCCGCTTGACCGCCTTGGTCACGGTGACCCGGTGGATGCCCAGGAGCTTGGCCACGTCGTTCTGGGTGACGTCGGAGCGGATCAGCACCGCCCCGCCCCGCCCGCCGTCGCCCTGCTTCCAGCGGACGAAATACACCAGGATCCGGCAGACCCGCACGAAGTAGTCCTGGCTGAGGCTGTCCTGGAGCCACACGCCATACATGCGCACGATGTGCCCCAGCAGCCCGGCCAGCTCGATGAGCAGGTGCGGGTGCTCCCGGGCGATGGCGCCCTCCACCGTGTCCTTGCGGAAGAAGTACAGGACGCAGGCGGAACGGGCCCAGACGCTGGCCTCGCCGGTGATCCCGGTGGAGAAGCAGGAGGCCTCGCCGAACACGCAGCCCTGCCCCACGCAGTAGAGCACCTTCTCGGGGCCGTGCAGGGTGTATAGGACGGTGTCCACCTGGCCTTCCTGGATGAAGTAGACGCCGTCGGCCGGCGCTTCCATGTCCAGGATCAGCGCGCCCTTGGGGTAGGCCTGGCGGGTGGCCAGGTGGGTGACCCGGCCCCAGGAGGGGCACAGGTTCTGGAACACCGGGAACTCGTACTGCACGCGGATCAGAACCGGTAGCTGGTGAAGCCGGTGATCTCCGGGGTGGCGAAGTCGCCGGCCTTCTCGGTGAACCCGAAGCGCCAGTGCGGGCACCGGATGTGCCGGACCACCCAGGTCTGCTGCAGGCCGTACTTGTCGATGCGCACCAGCCCGGTGCCGTAGGGGGTCTCGTTGTAGGCCAGGGCCACGTCCAGGCTGAAGCCCCGCCAGGGGCCCACGTCGATGCCGGCCCAGGCCCGCCAGTACTGGCGGCGGCTGAGCACGGCGCGCAGCGCGCTGCCCTGGGGCAGCTCCACCACGATCTCCTCCGCCTGGGCCCATAGGCGGCCGAACCCGAAGCTGCGCCAGCCGGCGGCTCCGGCCATGAAATTGAGGCCGCCGCTGCTCTGCATGATCTGTTCGCCGCCCGTGGGCAGCTGCACGCTGCCGCCCAGGCGCCCGCCGTCGGCGCCGTCCCCGAACGGGACCGCGTAGGAGACGTCCAGGCCCGGGATGAAGGTCCGGGGGCTGGTGCTGTCAAACACCACCCGCCCGTCGTGGACCAGCACCCACTGGTCCTGGAACGCGGGCTCCTGGTTCCGGCCCCCCTGGCTGACGCCCAGGAGCTCGTGCCAGTTCATGATCAGCCGGTCGAAGATGCCCCCGGACCGGTGGTCCAGGCGGGTGCGCAGGTTGATCCGGCCGGGCCCCAGGTCCGTGGCCAGGTCCGACACCAGCTCCCAGTCCTCCCCCGCCAGCAGGGCCTGGGTGGTGTCGTTGGCGGTGTCCTCCCGGTCGGGGCGGAGGAACTGGTTGGTGACTTCCAGGCTCAGCTGGCTGGCCCCGTCCGGCAGCGGTTCCGGGAAGATGGAAAGCCAGGCGAGCCGGTTGGGATGGGGGGTCTCCTGGGCCCAGGCCGCCCAGGAGCAGGCCAGGGCCAGGGCGATGGCCCGGGCCGGGAGCAGGGCGGTGGCAAGGTTCATCCAAGTCCCTCCGTGCGGCAGATGGCGTCATGGCGATGGAACAGGGCCGTCAGGCGCAGGAACCACCCCAGCAGCCAGGCGTTGGCCGCCACCGCCGCCAGGTCCAGGGCCAGGAAGGCGCCGACCCGGGGCAGGGTGCCGCCCCCCATGCGCCAGGCCAGGGCCAGGACCAGGAGCGTGAGCGCGGCGCGCAGCGCCACCCCGGCCAGGACCAGGGCCAGCCACTGGCCCGGATGGGCCCAGAAGCGCCGGAAGCAGAGGCTCAGGTGCGCGCCCAGGCGGGTGCGGGAGCCCAGGCGGAAGCCCGGCGGCGCCGCCGCCCGGTCCAGCCGGCACAGCCACCACTGCAGGAACAGGGCGGAACAGAAGGCCAGGCGCACCAGGCTGCCCCCCACCCAGTCCAGCCAGCCGAGCGCCTGGATCCCGGTCCCGCCGAGCCAGCCCAGGCCCCAGGCCGCAAGACCGGCCAGGACCGCCAGGGGCAGGACCCCGATGGCCAGGGCGTCCACCAGGCCCCAGGCCCAGGGGCCGAGCCGCGCGGGCACCCCGGCGGCATCGGCCTGGAGGCGCCAGCCGGCCCACAGGAGCCAGAGCAGGGCCAGCGCGGCCGCCAGGGGCACCCAGGGGCCGGTCCAGTGCTGGCCCAGGCCGCCGTTCACCGCCAGTTCCCAGACATCCCGCTCGGTGAGGATCTCCCCCCAGTAGCTGGGCAGGGCGCTCCAGCCGGCAAGGCCGCGCAGGTGCAGGGTCCACAGGGTGCCGGTGGCCAGGGCGAAGGCCAGCCACCCGGCCATGAGCTGGAGGCCCCAGCGGGAGCAGCCCCCCGGCAGCGCTTCCTTCAGGAACGAGCAGGGACCCCTGGGCACGGGGTCGGCCCCGGGGCGAGGGAGGGCGGAAGCTTCCGGGTCGGTCATGGGCAGCCTCAGACGCTGGCGTGGAAAGGAACCGTCAAAGCTTGAACTTGAGCGGGGTGTCCGCCTGGAGGTCCACCGGCTTCACCACCCCCGGATGGCCCTGGATGGTGACGGTGTGGGGGCCCCGCACCACCTGGAGCGCCGTGTCCCCGTCGCTTTCCGCGCCGGTGGGGACGCCGTCCAGCACCACCGTCCCGGAGTTGGGGAAGGTCTCCACCGTGAGGCGGACCAGCTCCGGCAGGGGCACCGCCAGGGTCTGGCCGGGGTTCACCTTCACGGTGCGGGCTTCCCGGTAGAAGACCTTGCCGCTGCTCAGCTCCAGGCGGTGGCTGCCGGGCGCCGCGGGCACCAAGGCGTTGCCCTTGAGCTCGCCCAGGTCCTTGCCGTCCAGCCGCACCCGCACCGGATAGTCGCCGCTGAAGCGCAGGCCGCCGGGGGCGTTGGCCTCGACGCTCCGGGGCGTGGCCTCGGGGCGGAGCTGGGCCGAGTCGGCCAGGGTGAACACCCGGGTGCCCGGCGTCTCCCCCTCCAGGAGGGTGAAGGCCAGCCCCTGGGCGCCCCGGCTGAAGGTCAGGTCGTGCTTCTGGCCCTGGTTCCAGGCCTGGACCTTGAGCGGCGTGACCCCCTCGAGCTTGACCGAATCCAGCACCACCGTGGCGCCGGGGGGATCGGTGCGCAGCCACTCCTCGCTCCGCACCGGTTCCAGCTGCAGCTTGCCCGGCGTCTCCCCCGCATGGAACTGGTATGGCTTGGCAATGAATCCCTTGTGCTCCAGGCTGAGGCTCTCGCCGTTGCGCAGGAGCAGGGGCAGCGGGGTGGTGCCCACCGCCTGCCCGGCCCTGAGCACCGTGGCGTTGGCGGGGACGCTGTCGATGAGCACCTGCACCGGGCCCGGCCGGAACAGCACCAGCCCGCCCAGCACGGCCGCCACCAGCCCGCCGGCCAGCCCGGCCCACAACCAGGGGCGGCCGCCCTTGCCCCGGGGCGGGGTCACCAGGGTGGTGGCCGCGGGGACGACGCTGAGCGCGGAGGTGCCCTGGTCCCCGGGCCGCAGCCCGCCCAGGAGCTGCAGCCGCTCGGTCCGGCCCAGGCCCATGGCCGTGTCCAGGAGTTCGCGCACGAAGGCGGAGCAGCTGGGATGGCGGTCCAGGGGGTTCTTGGCCAGCACCTTGCGGAAGGTCCGCTGCCAGCCTTCGGGCAGCAGGCCCTCCACCGGCGGCTGCACCTCCACCGGCGGCTCGTTGACGATCTTGTAGAGGATGGTGTTGATGGAGGTGCCGGGGAACGGCAGGGTGCCGCTGAGCATCTCGAACGCCAGGACCCCGAAACTGAACACGTCCGACCGGCTGCTGGCCGTGCCTTCCTTGATCTGTTCCGGGCTGGCGTAGCTGGGGGTGCCCAGGAAGGTCCCGGTCTGGGTGAGGGAGGCGTCGTCGCGCTTGGCGATGCCGAAATCCATGAGCTTGGGCCGGTGGTCCTCGGTGATCATCACGTTGCCGGGCTTCACGTCCCGGTGCACGATGCCCTCGGCGTGGGCGTGGTCCAGGGCCGCGGCGATGCCCACGGCGATGTGCAGCTTGTCCTTCAGGGCCAGGAACTCCCCGCTCCGGAGCAGGGCGTCCAGGGGCTGGCCGGGGACGAACTCCATGGCCAGGAAGGGGCCCAGCTCGCTGTCGCCCACGTCGTAGATGGTGACGATGCCCGGATCGTTCAGCACCCCGGAGACCTCGGCCTCGCGCTGGAACCGGGCCAGGCACTCCCGGCGCTCCGCATCGCTGCGGATGGTGTCCAGCCGCACCACCTTGATGGCCAGCTGGCGCTTGATCCGCGGGTCCTCCGCCAGGTAGACCGAACCCATCGCCCCTGAGCCGAGCATCGCCTTGATCTCATAGCGGCCGATGGACCGAGGCAGATTGTCGTGTTCAGCCATTGCAAACCACCTTATGAGGCAACGAGGATCCGCGCGCGCTCCAGGGCAAAAATACCAGAAGGAAAGAAAAAGTGATGATTATCCATACACTTCCTGCCAGAGTTAAGACATATTGTAACGCTTGCTGACCCGGCAGGCCACAGTGGAGAGCGAGATGGAATTCCTCAAGACGGTCGTGCTGGTGACCTACTTCACGATCCTGAGCATTCTTAGTATCTATGGTGCGCACCGGCTGTGGATGCTGTTGCTTTACTTCCGCAACAAGAAGAACCCCCCGGTGCCCGTCGGCGGCCCGGATTTCCTGCCCATGGTGACCGTGCAGCTTGCGGTCTTCAATGAAGTCAATGTGGTCGAGCGGCTGCTGGACCACGTGGTGAAGATGGACTGGCCCAAGGACAAGCTCGAGATCCAGATGCTGGACGACTCCACCGACGACACGGTGAAGGTGGCCAAGGCGGTCTGCGACAAGTACCGGGCCCTGGGCTACGACATCGCCTACCTGCACCGCACCGACCGCACCGGCTACAAGGCCGGCGCCCTGCAGAACGGCCTGCTCACCGCCAAGGGCGAGTTCGTGGCCATGTTCGACGCCGATTTCGTGCCCACCGTGGATTTCCTCCGCCAGGCCGTGCCCCACTTCGGCGACCCCAAGATCGCCTTCGTCCAGGGCTGCTGGGACCACCTGAACCGGGACTTCTCCCTGCTGACCCAGGTCCAGGCCATCCTCCTGGACGGGCATTTCGTCTTCGAGCACACCGCCCGGCACCGCTCCCATGCGTTCTTCAACTTCTCCGGGACGGCGGGCATGTGGCGGGTGAGCGCCATCGCCGACGCCGGCGGCTGGCAGCACGACACCATCACCGAGGACGCCGACCTCAGCTACCGGGCCCAGCTCAAGGGCTGGCGCGGCGTCTACCTCAAGGAC
>Ga0181516_10003267_pt1 | contig 10944 bp, 8 predicted proteins | sample PEATcosm2014_Bin_25_FD_121104 | JGI IMG/M metagenome (GOLD analysis project Ga0181516, IMG submission 121104) | Peatland microbial communities from MTU Mesocosm Facility, Houghton, MI, USA - PEATcosm2014_Bin01_10_metaG | ecosystem: Environmental > Terrestrial > Soil > Wetlands > Peat | place...
CCCATAAATGTGAAGTTCCCCAGCGCCGAAACGCTGGGGAACTGGGAGAATCTGCCTCAACTCAACATTGCTGCGAACTCAACATAAGCCGATTTATGTGGAGCTGCACATAAATGGGAAATCAAAACCGCTCATCGCTTCGTGAGTTAGGACATTGTGCCGTATAAAAAATAGTGCAAGTTTGTCCGGCAACCATGCACGCTCGCGTCGCTATTATCGAATATACAGCAGGAGCTTGTATTCTTCGTCATCACTCAAATACGCGCTTCCCTCGCGCTGAAAACCATAGTGTTCGTTGGTGAGCTTCATGGGTTTGTTATGCTCACGAATAGTAGCATAGATACGTTCGGAATTTGCGTATGGAAGAAGCCGTTCAACGAGATCATGTGAAAACTTTTTGCCACGTTCTGACTCAACCACAAAAATCCATCCCAATTCCAAGCTAAAATCTTCGGGTCGCAATTTGGAATGGGCATTCTTAAAAACCTTCGCACGGTATCCCGGATTTGGCCGTTTTAAGGCTGATACCCCGATCAACAAGCCATCATCCAGCGAAAGAAACGTGAGAAACGCTGCGTTGCGAATGCGCGCGGTAAGTCCATCAGCGGCAACCTCCCCACCTATTCGGATTAAAGCCTCGAAGCTTTCTAACTCTTGATTGCTACATTTGCAGGGACTTTTGATGATGGTTTTCATTTATTCAATCCCAATAGACATGACAGCCAAGATACTCATTTATAACCATACGAATGGAGGCTCTGGATTCAGTGGATGCGTGGTAGCGATACATACCGCTTTGGACGACAAGCCAAGCTGATTCGGGTTGAGAATCCGCTATAACTAAACGTTGCAATGCTCGGCTGCCCACCTCTGGCCACCCGGCTGATGTCATTGGAAACTCGAAAGCGTTACGCTCGGATTCGGACATTAGTTCGAGCGGAAGAAAGCGGATTCCATCAGGTGTTTCAGAGCAAGGTTCGTGCAATTCGTAAAGGGCGTGTCCCTTGGCCAGTTTGATAACAACCTTTGAAATGCGTTCGTCTTCAGGTTTGAATATAACACGGCCTGATGACTCGACCCGCGCTTGTTCCAACCGTGCCCGTAGTGCCGGTGATTCGGTCAGGATGCGACGCATCTTCGGACGAGAAATTTTGGAAGGGTCAGTGGAACCTGCGACAACGCAAGCGATGAGACAGGCAAGATACTCCTCATCTGCTGAAAAACTTGAGTTGCAATCGGCACAAGCTGGCACGACGGGGAGATTTTCTGGATAAGGCTCGTCAAGAAGGACGCGGGATGGGCAATGATCTCGTGTTCCTGTCTCGCCACCGCAGAACGCGCAATATGCCAACTGCCGTTCATCGCCGTATGTGCGTGTCTGAATCATGAAAAATCGAAACCTTCTAACGACTGAGCCATGCCATAGCGGCGATGTCAATTCATAATGAGTTGTGCTCACTTCGCCAGTTCAAGCCATTCCTCTGGCAGCCAGTTGTCGTATGTCTCCGATTTGCTGGGATCTTCCGAAATTGAAAGCTTGTAAATCCAGCGGCCATCCCGAAATTGCCAGGCAATGACATAACCCTCGCATTCTCCAAAGTCCTCTTTAATCACGCGGACTTTGTTCATCTCCGAAAATCGTGGCGACATTTTTAGAAGTATTCCGAAAACCGAAGGATTTTCAACGGAAATTCCCAACGTCATTTTTCGCAAAATTCAACACTCGCAAACCACTTTGGACAAATGCTGTCCAAGCCGGAAATTTTTCTCATCTTTATTTATTGGCGGAATCCCGCATCGCGCTAAATTGTTCAACGCGACATGAGCCATAACAATCGCATCCTGCACGTTGACGCTGACAGTTTCTTTGCCAGTTGCGAAATCGCATTGAATCCCAAGCTGCAAGGTCGCGAAGTTTGGGTTGGCGGCGGACGGCGCGGCGACGGCATCGTGATCGCCGCAAATCGGCTCGCAAAAAAATTCGGCATCAAAACCGGCATGGCCTGTTTCGAGGCCAAACGGCTTTGTCCGCGCGGAGTTTTGTGCAAGCCGCATTACGACGAATACCGGCGGTTGTCGGCAGAAATGTTTCACGTCCTTGAACAATACGCGCCAACACTCGTGCCAATTTCCATTGACGAAGGCTTTCTGGATTTTACGACGATGGACAAGCACATCTGGCGCAACACCACGCCAGCAAATTACATCAAAGAAATTGGCGAACGCATTCGTAAGGAAGTCGGATTGCCGGTTTCAGGCGGATTGGCCAGTTCATCACGGCTGGCAAAACTGGCGACCGACGCAGCGAAGCCGGGCTTCATCGAAATTCCAGCCGGAGCGGAAAAAGAATTTTTGAAAGATCGTCCGGTGCGCGAACTGTCCGGCATCGCAAAAAATCGTGAACGCTCGCTGGCCGCTTTGGGCGCGAGAACTTTTGGCGACGTGGCAAATCTGCCCTCGATGTTGCTCAAACAAAAATTCGGAATTTGGGGACAGCAACTCTGGCTTTTCTCAAATGGCAAATGGAACGAACCGCTTTTGCTTGAAGTCAAAGACAGGGCGAGCATTTCGAGCAACACGACTTTGCCGTATGACGAGCCGGATTATGAGGCCGCGTTGACATTCACGTTGAGCGAGACGACACGGCTTGTCGGCCAGTTGCGGCGCGAACAGTTGCAGCCGCGCGAGGTGAGTTTGACGATCCGTTTCAATGACTTCACCGAGGCCGGCAACAGCCATCGTTTTCAACACGCACAATTTCAAAACTCGGTTATCAATTCCGTGGTGCAGGAAATTTTCCGCAACGTGATGAGCCACGCTTTCAAACCTGTGCGGCAAATCCGAATCGGATTTTGGAATTTGTCGCGGCTGGACACGCAGCCGACACTTTGGGGAACGACGGAGGCCGAGCGTTGGGGTGCGTTGGACGAAGCGGCGCACAAATTGAACACGCAATTTGTCAGCGGAGAAAAACCTGCGTTGATGACCGGCGCACAACTGGCCTTACGCCAACTGGACGACGCGCACAAGAATCCGAAGTCAAAATGTCCATTCGTGCCACAACGCGAAATGGTGAAAAAACTGTGGGGAACGGACGCCGACCCGCTCGCGCACAAAGGCAATTGGGAAAAACGGCTCGCCAAAATCAGCAAGCAACACCAATTTACAAAATGACAAATGCCAAAGTCGTCAACCGAAGGCGCATTGATGCTGCGTGCTATTTGCCGTGCAAAATCTTTTTGCGAGCCTGACTGATTATCTCGCCAACATCCACTTTCAAAACGTCGCCAATCCGCAGCAACGTGTCCAGAGTCGGATTCCACGGATTTGTTTCCAAACTGCTGATTAGCGACTGGCTCAACCCTGATTTTTCCGCGACAACATTGCCGGAAATTCCCTGCCGCTTCCGCTCTTGGATCAGAAGTTGCACGACTTCGGCGCAGATTTCGTCTCGATGGTGGTCTTTTGACACGCCGTTTGTTGTAACCAACAATGATGTTGACACCACATATCATTAAACTGATAATGCGTCCCGCAGCCGTATGACAGGCAAAATCAAAATTCTCATAATCGAAAACGATATGCCGATTGCGTTGTTAATGGTGAATTTGCTGTCACGCGCAGGTTGTGATGTGGAGCTTGCGCGAACCGGAAAAGCAGGAATTGCATTCGCGCAAGAAAGCAAATTCGACCTCATCACATTGGAAGTTGATTTGCCCGACATCAGCGGGTTTGGAATTTGCAGCGACCTCAAACAAAGGCATTATTCACGTCATACGCCGGTAGTTTTTGTTTCGGCGCATTCTAGTTTGGAAGATCAACAGCACGGCCTTGACGTTGGCGCAGCCGATTATATCACAAAGCCATTTGAGACGTTTGAGTTTGCGCCGCGACTTTTATCCAATCTCAATCGGCAAAAGGAGTTTGCCTGAATTTCACACCAAATGGCTTGCAATAAAATCATCTAGCGTTCAAAAATGACGCGCGCTTAAAAATGAAAACCTGTCAGAAGGAATTTTTCAGTTCAGCGGGGGCGAGCCTTCCTGGACGGCAAAATCACGTTGACTTCGACTTTGAGAGCCTTTGCCAGAATGACCAATTCAGCGTCCGTGACGCAGCGAAGCTGCGCCTCAATTTTGGAAAGTGTCCCACGGCTCAAATCCCATCCGAGAATCGAACAGCGGGCGGCGAACATTTCTTGCGTCAATTCCTGCTGATAACGCAGCTTTCAGCCGCAACAAATCATCCGTTACGCCGGTGCCACGCCGGTTAGCACCAATCAGATGGTTTATGGCAACGCCACCAACGTGGTGGTGGATGGCAGCGTGAGCCAAACCAATACTGCCTTTGGCGTCCTGACACGGCAGATTCGCGCTTATGGTTCACCGGACGCCGCCACTAATGACTTATTTTACAGTGGACAGGGATTTGTCACCAATAGCGTTCAATACACCGGCACTGGCGACCCCAATGTGGTCAACCAACTCTTTTACGACGAGCGCGGTGAATTGGTGCAACGCACCGATGCGGCAGGAGCCAGTTATGTTTTTGCTTTCGACCCGATGGGACGAAAGACAGCAGAGGCGACTTACGATGCCGGTCAAAATGTTCCGATGGATTTTAATAACTGGTATTACGACGCGAATGGCGAATTAAATTGGATTGATGGCCCACGTTACAATCCCGAAGACTATGTTTTTTATGATTACGATGGCGCTGGCCGTCCGACAACGGAAATTCACTGGCGTTCAGAAGCCAACAGCACCGGCACGGGCGTTGAAGCGCCCGCCGGTTACAATGTTTATGCCCAAATTTTCAATCAATTTGATCCATTGGGCAATCTGTTGTCAAAAACCGACCCGCGCGGCGCGGTAACGACTAATGCTTGGGACGTGCTGTGCCGATTGACAAAAAGCGTCCATCTCGACACCAACGGGGCTTCTGTTTTGAGTGTTGAAGGATTTGGTTACGAACCGGGTGGACAGGTGCAGTCCGACACGAATGCCCTCGGCGGAGTCACTACCACGCTTTATACTACCACCGGCAAACCCGAATTTCGCAGCAACTCCGATGGCTCGACCAATGCGTGGCTTTATTATTTGGATGGACGCACCTACCGCGAAATCCAGTCCAACGGCGCGTATTGGCAGACAATTTATGACGACGTAAATCGCATCACCACGCGTGTTTTCTATTCAGCGGCGGGTGTGCCGGAAGCTACCAACTCGGTTCAATTGGATCGGCGCGGCAACGCCATTCAAAACGTGGACGCTGGCGGCAATGTATTCACCACAACCTTTGACGGTTTGGATCGTTCAAAAGTTACCGCTGGGCCGGCCATAGTCACGGTGAGTAGCTCTGAAAATCCGTTCACCATGCAAATTACTTACGTCACCAATGTTCTCCAACAGAGTCTCACTAATTTTTATGACGCTGCCGGACGCGCAATGACCAATATCAACGCGCTGGGCGAAAAGACCGTTCTCAAATCCGACGCCATAGGCCGTCCTGTCAGCAAGCAAATCTATAGTTCTTCAGGCGCGCTGGTGCATGAAACCTACATGGGTTATTCCGCCGACCATAATAGTATTACGACCACCAACGGTTCAGGAGCCAGCGCCATTGTCAGCACGACCTATACCGACAATGATGGACACACTGTGCTTTCTATCGCCTATCCGTCGAGTGGTGCAAGTGAGTTCAGCTTGAACCAATATGATCTCGCCGGAAATGTAGTTTCTGGACGTCACGAGTCGTCGGCAAGCGGCACGATTACAACTTGGACGACGGCTAATCTTACTTACGACGGCTTAAACCGGCTGACCAGCAAATCCGACCGGGACAACGCATTGACCACTTACGCTTATGACCCGATGAGCGACTTGACAAATCGCACCATGCCGGGCGGTCTGCAATGGCAGGCGACTTACAACAACGCCGGGCAAATGTTGCAGGAACAGAATTACGGCGGCGGTATTGCAACACGAACAAATACCTATTCGTATTTTTCCAGCGGCAATGTCTTTGCTGGATTGCTCCAGACAAAAACCGATGGACGCGGTGTCAGTTGCACTTACAATTACGACGATTGGTTGAGGCAGGCTTCCATGACTTACAGTGGTTCATTGCCGGAGCAAAATCTGACCACGACGTGGCAATATGAACCGCGTGGATTTGTCACCAACATCACCGAACAATTCGCCAGCACCAACACCGGCCCGTCCACATCTGTGCAGCGTTCATACTATCCTTATGGACTGTTATCGTCGGAATCAGTCAATGCCGGTTCGTTCAGTTATGCTACCAAACAACATTTTGATGCCGCAGGACGACGTTCGCAACTCGGAATTGGCAGCGGCAGTTACGGTTTCGGATGGCAGGCCGATGGCAGTCTGATTTCCGTGATGGACTCGACCGGCAACGGCTTTTACACTTACGACACGGCTGGCATATTGACCAGCCGCACGGTGGGCAATCGTAACACAAGTATCAATTCCCGCGATGGCGAGGGGCGTCCCTTGTCCATTGCCACCACCGTCAACACTTTGACTCAATTGACTGAATCACTTACTTGGTTGGGCGATGGATTACTCGCCAGTCACACATTGGCACGAGCCGATTTCACGGACTCGCGCGCTTATGCTTACGCTTCATTGAGCCGACGATTGACGCAGGAACAACTCAACCTGAACGCAGGCACAACGTGGACGAATACGCTGACCTATGATAACGGCATAGCTGCGGGGCCGGGTGTATTGACGCAAATGGGACAGGCCAATGGCACATCCAATAAATGGAACGGTGTGGCAGATGCCTTCTCGCGTGTCGGCAACGAAACCAATAACACATTCCAATTTGCGGCTTACGGCCATGTCAACGGCCAGTCCACTTTAAGCGCATGGCTCGACAACCAGCCAGTTCCCGTCACCGGCGTCGGCACAAATGCGATGCAATGGCGCGCGATGATGGAACTGTCACCCGGCATGCACCAATTGAAAGTTGCTGCCGCACATCCGAGCGGCTTCTACACCGCATGGGCGACAAATTCATTCACAAACAGCATCGCCTATCAAGCCACCGTTGACAGTTATGACAGTGCAGGCGACATCACCAACCGCGTTTGGAAAAGCCCGAATGGAACCGTTGACCGCACACAGACGCTTTCATGGGATGCGCGTGGGCGGCTTCATGCAGTCACAGAACGGGATGCCAGCAATTCAGGCTATAATTGGACGGCAACCTACGACGGTTTGAATCGCCGTCTTTCAACGACAAGCATCCTCGTGACGAACGGCGTGGCGTTCACTTCTCTGCCGACCACCATCAATTCCTATTACGATCCACAAGTGGAATTTTTGGAACTCGGCGTTTCCTATGGCTTAACGACCGAATGGAAACTTTATGGGCCGGATTTGAACGGCAAATACGGCGGGCTAAACGGCACTGGTGGATTCGACGCAGTTTCGCCGTATCTGAATCTGTTTGAGCCGACCATCAGTGATTTTCGCGGCAACATTATCGGTGTTGTTACCAACGGCGTAATCGCATGGAATCCGGCGCGGCCAACCGGCTACGGCGCAGTGCCGGGTTACCGGCCTCTGGCTCTGGATAATGGTGCGAGTATCTCATTGTCGTCCGCATGGCGCGGACGTTGGGTGGACATAACTGGCCTCTATCATGTCGGCCTACGCGACTATGACCCTATTGGCGGACGCTGGTTGTCTTACGACTCGGTGTGGAACGAACGCGACCCAAACGCCTATACATTTACAGGCGGCGACCCCATCAATGGATTTGATGCGGATGGGCGCGTTGTCCTTCAAGCTTGGCAGCAGACACAACAAAATTTAATAAACAGTGGAGGCTTCTGGAACAATGTTGCTGCCTATGGCATTTCATTTGGCACGACGGCGTTCAACGCCTTCTCGTTGGGAAATCTCTCCAGAAATGACACTCTTGCGGATCAAAACTTGGCCGGTCAAATTTCGGACGCACAGATGTATGGAGGAATGACTATAAATACGGTCGCCGCAACGGCTGCGGTAGCAACCGGCGGAGCCGTTGCTCCAATAGCAGGGCGCGCTTTAGTTGCAACCGGCTCTCCCGCCCTAATGTATATTGGCAGCGGCGCAGCCGCCGGTCTATCCTCTTCGGCAGTTCAGGTCGGAGTAGAAAGAACCGGCGATGCCATTGGTGACATTCCGTATAATGGCACAGTTGGAAGTGATCTAACTTATATCGGGACTTCGACCCTTGGAGGTGCAGCTTTTGGAGCTATAACCTACGGCGTTGTTCAGACCGGCGACGGTGTTGTTTATTTACGGACAGATTCCAGCGGAAATCTTGGAGATTATTACGGTCAAGCCCAAAGTGATGCGCGATATGTTGCCAGACAGGGCGAACACACGGACGCAAATCCAGATTCTCAATTTGAGTTCCAACAGGTGAGCAGTGGAAGTCCTGGTGACAACCTTGATTTTATGGAGCAATTTCAAATGACAGCTAACGGCGGCGCAAGCACACAAAACCCGCTCACTCCGTTGTCCAATGAAATTCGATCAATGAGTGATACACGCTTTTCTGATTTCATTTTTGATACCACCATCAATAATGGCGTTAGTGGTGCGATGGTAGGTAGCGCATATACCTCTGGCGCACTCGGCACTAAAAGGTAATAATGTTGAAGGAAAACAAAGAAATTTGAATCAATAGTTACAAACAATTAAAATATGATTATAGCATCACAACTTTATACGAGGAGGCTTTATGGGAGCATGGGGAGCCGATAGCTTTCAAAATGACAGCGCGCTCGATTGGCTTGGCGACCTTTGTGAGCGCGACGATGCTTCGTTGGTTCAAACAACCTTGAGTCGCGTGGTGGAACATGGCGGCACAAAGCAATCTTCCGCATCATTTGTTGAAAGATTGTTTGGCCGCCGTCGGCGCACTGACTGGCTGACGGCGAAAGTCGCTTCACAAGCATTGGCTGCTGCCGAAGTTGTTGCCGCGTGGCGTGGTCGTCCATCAGCCACCTTGCCTGATAATTTGCTGGCTTGGTTGCAACGGAATACTTCGTTTACGCAAGACATTGTTCCACTTGCAAAACAAGCTGTGAGCATCGTTAAAACAAATTCGGAATTGAAAGATTTGTGGGAAGAAGGCGACGTTTCCAAATGGAAAACCGCAATTGAAAATCTGGAACAACGACTCAATTAAAAAAGGAGAATTCAGGCATTTCATTTATTGGTAATGCAAACTCAACATCAATATAAAAAGCCGAATTGGACAGGTGTTGGATTCACATTCGTTGGCACGATAGCTTTGAGGGTATGCTCACTCACACTGCTTCCCTACCTTGCGTTTCTATTTCCTCACAAGCCATTCTTGGGAATGCGTCTCTTTATTGGTTTTGCCATCGCTTTTTTGTGTTTTTATCTCGCCAGTCGTCAGGCTGGTTTTCCGTTGCTGGATAAAAATTTCGTTAAGCGTGTCGTTGCTATCATTGGCGGCTTTGGAGCATTAGGTATTATGAGCGCGATTGCTTATTTTTTGGAACACCGACAGGCGCATTTTCTTTCGAGTTATGATTACGGATGGCTTGCTATCAGCGTAGCCCTGCTTGTGTATTGCATTCTTTGGTCTCGTAAACATCGAAACATTACAAAGTTGAGGCACAACGATGATGCCGCCCAATACCGCCGTAAAGCCAACCACCAGTAATTAAACACAAATTGGTTGTATGCGATTCCGAAAGATTCAATATATTAAAGAACCGACAGACAAAAGGTCATATCCGAATACTGGTATTGTAAAAATGAAAATGATAACAACAATTATATTTAGTCTCTCTCTATTCGCGATTACAGCGTCGGCACAGCTAACGGTCACGGTATCGCCGCCAAAAATTGCGGCGCAAAAAGCCATCGTGCAACTAAAGATGAAAAACGATCTGACCAACAAGGTGGAATCAGCACGCGCCGTCTGTTTTTTGCTCGATGAGCAAGGCCAGATGGTCGGGCAGGCAACCAAGTGGGTAATTGGCCTAAATAAAACCAGCCTTGAGCCGAAAAGCGAAACGACATTCAACTTTGTCATTGCCAATCCAACCCCGTTTGCAACCACAAATCTCACCGCGAAAGTCAGTTTTACCCGCTTGGTATTGGAAGGCGAAAAATCGGTTAATCCGAACGAGAACGTAACTATCGAGCAAGAATTACCTTTAACAAGTCAGGTTTCGCCTACAAATACTCCGGTTGTTTCCAAACCGTTAGATGACGTGATTGCATCCGCTTCAAAGCGCGTTCCTATCCTACCGCCTCTGCGAACATCATCCGAAACAATCATGGTCACGAATATGTTGCAACCGATTCCGCAACATAATTAGTCCGCGCTATTCACAATAGTAATTTTCACCCCCGCCCGAACCAGCAGGCCGAAGATGCCATGATTTCCACTCTGGCGAGCAACATTTACAACTGCTCCGCTCATTGAGGAACAATCCGATAGAATCGCTTCGCGCTTGAAGGATTTTCGTTGAAATAGGAGTTGATGCTTCCATCATTTGGAATCACAAAAAGCGTCGCCCAATCAATCAAGTTGGTGGAGGTCTGGAAATCATAGTTTGCACCCGCAGCGCCCGCGACCATCCAGTTATATTGAGACGGTCTGCCGTTCACCATCAGCGTCATGCCAACTGAAGTCTGGTTTGTGAGAGTTTGAGATTGCGGATAAGCAATCGGCAGATTGGTTGAACCGTCGAATGTTCCCCATCGCGTGGTATCTTGATACGCCGAATTGTCGGGCGAACCTGAAAAACTGACCCACATTTGCCCAAGCTTGTTGAAACTGATCCTCACTGGCGGCGGGATGACACCCGGCCCGGCTTGCGATGGATTGCCATTCAACGAGGCATTGTTAATCCAGTTGGTCGTGACTGTTCTGGAA
>Ga0181516_10003268_pt1 | contig 10943 bp, 8 predicted proteins | sample PEATcosm2014_Bin_25_FD_121104 | JGI IMG/M metagenome (GOLD analysis project Ga0181516, IMG submission 121104) | Peatland microbial communities from MTU Mesocosm Facility, Houghton, MI, USA - PEATcosm2014_Bin01_10_metaG | ecosystem: Environmental > Terrestrial > Soil > Wetlands > Peat | place...
CCGCTGCCGCTCTCATGATTGATTACGTCCTCACTGCCGCTGTCGGCATCTCCGCCGGCGTGGGGGCGCTCATCTCGGCGGTTCCCAGTCTGCAGCCGCACACGCTTCAGCTTTGCCTGCTCGTGCTCGGAATCCTGACCATCGTGAACATGCGCGGCGTGCACGACACAGGCGTCGTCTTCATGATTCCAACTTATCTTTTTACAGGAACCCTGCTGATCGTGATCGGCGTCGGCGGCTGGCACGTGCTCCATACCGGCGGCCATCCCCATCCCGTCACTCAACTGCCCACGATCCCCGCGGCCACGGCGGCGGTGGGATGGTGGCTGCTGCTCAAGGTCTTTTCATCCGGCTGCACGGCCATGACCGGCGTTGAAGCGGTGAGCAACGGCGTGATGGCCTTCCGCGACGACACCCGTAAGAACGCCAAGATCACGCTGACCATCATCATCGTTCTGCTGGCCATGTTGCTGGCCGGCATTGCCTTGCTCTGCCGCGCCTACGGCATCGCCGCGACCGATCCCAACGGACCGGGCTACGAGAGTGTTCTCTCCATGCTGACCCGCGCGGTGATGGGCCATGGATGGTTCTATTACGTCACCATCGGGTCGGTGCTGCTGGTGCTGGCTCTCTCCGCCAATACGGCCTTCGCCGATTTTCCCCGGCTCACCCGCGCCATTGCTCTGGACGATTACATGCCGCACGTGTTTCTGCTGCGCGGCCGCCGCTTGCTCTACTCGTGGGGAATCTACGTCCTGGTGGCGCTCACGGCTTTGCTGTTGATTGTGTTTCACGGCGTAACCGACCGGCTGATTCCGCTGTTTGCCGTCGGCGCGTTCATGGCCTTCACGCTGTCGCAGGCGGGCATGGTGATGCACTGGAAGCGCGGTGGCAAGGCCAAGCTTCGCATGATCGTCAACGGCATTGGCGCCGTGGCCACAGGCATTACCGCCGTGGTGGTGTTGGTGGCCAAGTTCGTTGACGGCGCCTGGATCACTGCGCTGCTGATCGTGGTCATGATCCTGATGATGCACGCCGTCAAGCGTCACTATGTTCGCGTTGACAAGGAAACCTTCCTCGATCTGCCCCTTATACCCTCCGAGGTCACCGAGCCCATCGCCGTAGTGCCCATGGACCGCTGGAGCAAAGTCACAGAGAAGGCTCTAGCTTTTGCGCTTTCCATGTCGAACGATGTGCGCTGCCTGCATGTGCAGACGGGCGAAGAAGAGGACGAGATCTGCAAGGTATGGGAAGCCGATGTAGCCGCTCCGCTGCGCGCCGCGGGAAAAAGCATCCCCAAGCTGGTGATTTTGAAATCGCCATTCCGCTACGTTCTGGCTCCGGTCGTCGATTACATTCTTGGAGCGGAATGTGAATCGCAAACCCACAATGTTTGCGTTCTCGTGCCGGAGCTGGTGGTACGCCACTGGTGGGAGAACCTGATGCACAACCGCCGCGCCGACCTGCTCAAAGTCATTCTCCTTCTGCGCGGCAACCGGCGCATCGTGGTCATCAACATTCCCTGGTATCTGGAGCGGGATTGAGAATATTTACATTCACGTACTGCCCGCCAAAGTGAATGATGCCGCAGCTTTCTTATTCGCCTTGATCACCATCGCGGCTATCAACGGTCAAACTCCTGACCCTAACTCCTGAGCGCGGCCAAGCAGATTCCGGTTGACTCCCATGCGTCAACACCGCCTGACAGTGCCGGGGCTTCTGCGAACCGGGGTAGAAAGGATAGTCTATGAGGGTACCGCAAACCAGTCACGGCGCCTGCTCTCTGCGATGAAGCATAGATCCCTACGAGCAGCTTGACGGCCAGAGCACGTTATTGAGGAGAGTTTCAAGTTGAAGAGGACGTTATTGCTTTCAATTTTGGCCGTGGTTTCGGCCGTTTTTTTGCCCCTGGTGGCCACAAGCCAGGTCGCCCCAGCCCGTGGATCCCGTTCCGTCGATTCGGGTACGCCCACCTACAAGTACTCGGTCTACGGCGGGCTTGGCTACAGCGGCCTCAACCAGGTCAACCTTTCGCGCAGCGGCCTGTTCGGAGCCGAGGCCTATGTCACCCGCAATTTCGGCAGATATTTCAGCGTGGTCGCGGAGGGCGACTATTACAAATATCCATACACGCACCCCATCATCCAGAACAGCACACTGAAGCCGTCGGTGGAATCGGTGTTCTTCGGGCCTGAGCTGCACGCCACCCTGATTGGGAAGTACGGCGGATTCATTCATGGGCTGCTCGGCGGCGAGCACACGGCCGGGACAAGCCAGACCCCCAACATCTCTTTTGCAGGCGGATTCGGCGGCGGCATGGAGTACACGCTCACCCAGCGCCTCTCCGTGCGCGCCTCAGGAGACTACATCGGCGCATCGTTCTCCGTCACCGGCAATTCCGCGGCCCTCGGCTACTCTCCGCACAAGACCTGGAATGATCGCGCCTCAATTGGCGTGATGTATAAATTCTGAGCTGAATGAAGCAGGCGGTTGATCCGAAGAGCTGAATGAACTCAGGCCGCCCCTTGTTCCGGCGCAATGGAATACTTGAGCATCAGAATGCCGTTGGGCAGGGCTTTGCTCTCTTCTAAATGAAGGCTCCGGCGGCGACCCTCCGGCAGCAGCGGAACTCCGCTACCCAGCAGCACCGGAATCACCTCAACATCCATTGCATCAACGAGCCCGGCGTCGAGCAGGAACCGAAACAGCACGCCGCCGCCCATCAGCCAGATATCCTTTTGCGGCTGGGGGCCCGGCTGGGCTTTCAATGCGCCTACCGCCTCCGCAACGCCGCTGCTGAGAATGTCGACGCCTGGGCACTCTTCGGCGTTCAGCGTGCTCGACACGACGATCCAACGATGGCCGGAGAGCGCGGCGAGCCTGCTCTTGGCAACTTCATAGGTTTTACGCCCCATCAGCAGCGTATCGTACCGCGCAAACATGGCGGCAAAATCGATGGCGGAATCGTGCACGATCCAGTCATGCTCGCCGTTCGGTCCAGCGATGAATCCGTCCAGGCTCATGGCCACGCCGTAACGCAGACGTCTCATTTTATTGCCCTCAATCCAATCGGGAACGGATCGGACCGACAAAGGTCTCAACTTTTCCGGAATTCACTGTCCCCGCTTCAAGGCTGTACAGAACTGCGAATAATCCTCGCTATCCCGAATCAGGGCGTCACATGTCAGTTCAAATCGCTGCTTGCGGTCTTTGTCCTGGACATACCAGGTCGCGGCAAGCCGGTCCGATCCGAGGGCTATCGTAACCCCTATGGCTTCGCCGTTATCAATGACAGTAAAGTCATTGCCGATCTCGGGCGGCAACGTGAAAACCTTGCTTTCATCGCTGAGATGCACGCGAACATGGATGCCTGCGGATACTTGTTCCTGCATAATGGCAAGCGCCTCATCCGTGACCTCGGCGCGGTTGTTGAAAATGAAGATGCGATTTACAACTGCGTTGCTTTTGCGGTGGGCCTGCATGAGTTTCTTGCCGAACGGCGAACCCCACGCCGACAGGTAACCCGGAATGCTGGTAGAGAAGACGAATCTCTCCGCGCGCTCATAGAACTTGATCAGCAATTCGTTGTACTGCTCACGAACATGAATTTCCCCGTGAGACCACTCCGCGGCTTGCGCCCGAATGCCGGCGCAACTTTGAAGCATCGCCTCATGAAAGGTGACGTTATCGAGCTTCAGTCCCTCGCTGACCCCGCTGCGAATAGCGTCCAGAATCTCATCGAATTTCGGATTCCCGCTCGACTCATGCTCAGGCTGAGGCGGAGGCGGCATGGGCGGAAGAATAGGTCGCGTCTGTTCCACCTTGAAGATTACGAAGACAGCCGCAACCATGCTGAAACAAAGCCCGCCAAACGCATAGGCCCATAGCTGAGGGTTGCTGTTCGCAATGGCGGCAACTGCATCCCCGATACCGAACAGGAAAAACAGCGCGCTCAGGGCGAAAATAAGCAGATAAGCAGGCTTCTGTTTGAGCCCCGCCGAGATGCTCTGGAGCAGGCTCCCTCGCTGGTCGTCATGCTCATCGCCACCTGGCAGTTGTGCTGGAGTTCCCACAAGACCTCACTTGGCCGGAACAAGCGCCACGTACGCTTGAACCTCCGCCCTAAAACGAATGGGCGAAGTATAGCGCACGATTCTCCTGAACGGAAGATTTTTCTTTCAAAGCCTCATCGGCGAAGAAAACCGCGCATCTGGCTGGGCTCGGTGCAAGTTCGTCCCCCGCTTCCGAGTGCAGGCAGAGCATGGAATTCGAGCGGGAAAACGCTTCTGAACGGGCCACCGCCAGAACGGAGGCCCGCTCTTTGACGCGCCAATGCTCCCCGATTCAACTCGACTACCCTTCTTCCGCCTCGCGCAGCTTGGCGATGACGGTGAAGTCTTCAAGCGTAGTCGTGTCGCCCTTGATCTCGCCGTGGGTGGCCAACTCCCTGAGCAGGCGGCGCATGATCTTGCCGGAGCGTGTCTTGGGCAGCGCTTCGGTGAAGCGGATGTCGTCCGGGCGGGCCAGCGAGCCAATCTCCTTCGAGACCCATTTGCGCAGCTCGTCCTTCAACTGTTCGCTGGGATAGTTGCCGCTTTCGAGCGAGACGAATGCGGAGATAGCCTGCCCCTTCAGCTCGTCTGGACGGCCCACCACCGCAGCCTCAGCCACCTTGGGATGCGCCACCAGAGCCGACTCCACTTCCATGGTTCCCAGCCGGTGGCCGCTGACGTTGATCACGTCGTCCACACGGCCCATCAGCCAAAAATAGCCATCGGCATCCTGGCGCGCGCCGTCGCCGGTAAAGTAGCTGCCGGGAACATCGCTCCAGTAGGTCTTTTTGTAGCGCTCCGGATCGCCGTAAACGGTGCGCGCCATCGAAGGCCACGGCTTGCGAACCACCAGCAGTCCCCCGTGGCCTGCCGGTACCGGATCGCCTTGCTTGGTGACCACTTCCGGCTGAATGCCGAAAAACGGCCGCGTTGCCGAGCCCGGCTTGGTGGCCACGGCGCCCGGAATAGGCGCAATCATGATGGCCCCGGTTTCGGTCTGCCACCACGTATCCACAATCGGGCAGCGATTGTGGCCGATCTTCTCCCGGTACCACATCCACGCCTCCGGGTTGATGGGCTCGCCCACGGTGCCCAACAGACGCAGCGATGCCAGAGAGAACTTTTCCACGTACTGGTTGCCCCATTTGATGAAGGCCCGAATGGCGGTCGGCGCGGTGTAAAAAATGGTCACTTGGTGGTCGTCGATAATCTTCCAGAAGCGCGAGAAGTCCGGCCAGTTGGGCGCGCCCTCGTACATCAAGACGGTGGCGCCGTTCTGCAACGGCCCATACACCACATACGAATGACCGGTCACCCAGCCGATATCCGCCGTACACCAGTAGATGTCCTCGTCGCGCAGGTCGAAAACATACTTCGAGGTCAGGTAGGTTTGCACGGCGTACCCGCCCGTTGTGTGAACCAGGCCCTTCGGTTTGCCGGTGGTCCCCGAGGTGTAGAGAACGTAGAGCGGGTCCTCTGAATCCAAGGGCTCGGCGAGGCATTCGGTTGGGGCATTCTCAACCAGGTCGTGCCACCACCAGTCGCGGCCTTCGACCATGTTCACCGGCGAGCCGCTGCGCCGATAGACAACAACGTGCTGAACCGTGGGACAGGCCGCCATGGCCTCATCGACCGTCCGCTTGAGCTGAATTTCGCCGCCGCGGCGAAAGCTCGTGTCCTGGGTCAGGATGGCCACGCACTGCGAATCGTTGACGCGGTCGGCGATTGCGTTGGCCGCGAATCCTCCGAAAATCACGGAATGCACGGCCCCGATTCTTGCGCAGGCCAGCAGCGCAATCGCCAGCTCCGGCGTCATGCCCATGTACACGGCTACGCGGTCGCCCTTCTTGATTCCCAGCACCTTGAGAGCGTTGGCGAACTTCTGCACTTCGGCGTGCAACTCGGCGTAGGTCAGCCGGCGCACCTCGCCCGGCTCGCTCTCCCAAATAATTGCGGTCTTGTCGCGCCGTGCTCCCAGCGCATGGCGATCGACGCAGTTGTAGCTCAGGTTCAGCTTGCCGCCGACAAACCACTTGGCCCAGGGCTCGTTCCACTCCAGCACCTTATCCCAGGGCTTGAACCAGTGAAGGTCCTTTGCCACTTCGGCCCAAAAACTCTCAGGGTTGTCGATGGACCGCTTATAGAGCGCCTCGTACTCTTCGAGGCTCTTGATGTGAGCCTTGGCGGCGAACTCCGGCGGAGGCGGAAAGACGCGAAACTCGCGAAGCGTTGAGTCCAAATCCTGGTTGGCAACAGCGGGAACGGGCAAAGAAGACATAAGAGCGTCCTTCTGGGGAGGAATATTCGTGGTGGCACGCGGCGTTCCGGAAGTGGCCGCACAAAGAGACACCGCGTGCGCCAACTCTACCGGGAGAGGCACACAAAGGGCAAGAGGATGCGGCGCGCGGCTAAACCACGATGCATCGCGCCAGGTTTTTTCGTACTCGCGGCCAGGCAGCAGCGCGAGAAAGTGGTAGCATTGTTTACTACTGGAGTATGCCTTGTGCCTACCATTGAGAAGCTGAGCATCGCACTTCCTGCCGAAATGGCAGCCGTGGTTCGCGGCGCCGTAGAGGCTGGGGACTATTCCTCCAACAGCGAGGTCATCCGGGATGCCTTGCGCGATTGGACGCACAAGCGGAACCTGCGCGAACAAAGCTTGGCCGCAGTCCGCAAGCAGTGGCAGCAGGCCATCGCCGACGATTCCGAGGGCCTCGATCCGGACCAGGTCTTCGACCGATTGGAAAGCAAATACGCTGGGCTTCCCGAGCCAACGGCCAGGAAATGACTGTTCGCCGATTGGTACACGGCATGGGTTTCCGCTACCGGCTTCATGCGCGCGACCTCCCCGGTGTTCCGGATCTGGTATTCCCGAGACTGGGCAAGATCATCTTTGTACACGGGTGTTTCTGGCATCAGCATCCGGGCTGCGGAAGACAGCCGAAGTCCCGTTTAGATTTTTGGCGGAGCAAGCTCCTCCAAAATCGGGAAAGGGACCTCCGTAATCAACAGAAGTTGCGTTCTCTTGGTTGGCGAGTCCTGATAGTGTGGGAATGTCAGCTCAAGCGGGCCACGCTCCCCGCCCGCCTTCTGCGATTTCTGGAGTCTTAGTCCATGCGATCTCTCGAACTATTTGCCGGTGCTGGCGGTTTGGCACTTGGAGTATCCCGCGCTGGTTTTGAGCACCTCGGAGTCGTCGAATGGAACCACGAGGCATGTTCCTCAATGAACGCGAACAGGCAAAGTGGCCTGGAACACGTCCGACAATGGCCTATCCAGGAAGCGGATGTCCGGACCCTCCGCTATTCCGATTTTGGAACTGATATCGATTTGATCGCTGGTGGGGTCCCCTGTCAGCCGTGGTCCCTGGGAGGAAAGCACAAGGGGCAAAATGACCAGAGAAACCTCTTCCCGGAGATGATTCGGGCTGTCCGTGAGACTCAGCCAAGGGCTGTTTTAGTAGAAAATGTCAAAGGGCTCCTGCGCCATTCGTTTTCCAATTATTTCGAGTACATCCTCCTCGGTTTGAGCTACCCAGAGCTAACAGCCAAGCCGGAAGAGCCTTGGGAAAGACATTTGAAACGTCTCGAACAATATCACACTTCGGGAAAGACAAGGGGGCTCGAATACAAGGCTGCGTTTCGGCTTCTTAACGCGGCCGACTATGGTGTCCCCCAGAAGCGAGAGCGCGTTTTCATCGTGGCGTTCCGGAGCGACCTGCCCGTTGAGTGGTCATTCCCCGAGCCGACGCACTCGAAGGAGGCGCTCGCAATCTCCAAGTGGGTAACCGAGGAGTTTTGGGAGCGCAACGGCATATCGAAACGCAGGCGGCCCAGACCGACTGAAAAAGACCAAGGAGTTGTGGCGAGGAGCGATTTATTTACGGCTAACCGGCAACCTTGGGTCACGGTCAGGGATGCGTTGTTCGGCCTTCCCGAACCGACGATGCAAGGAACAGAGGCATGGCAGAATCATGTTCTTATTCCCGGGGCTCGCTCATACCACGGGCACACCGGAAGCCCTCTTGATGAGCCATCAAAGACGCTCAAGGCCGGCGACCATGGGGTTCCAGGCGGCGAGAACACTGTCGTGATGGAAGATGGTGAGGTCCGATACCTTACAGTTCGCGAGGCAGCGCGGATGCAAACCTTCCCGGACGAGTATTTTTTCCCGGGGGCTTGGACCGAGAGCATGAGACAACTCGGCAACGCTGTTCCAGTAAAATTGGCGGAAACTGTTGCACGAAGCATCCGTGAACATTTATCAAGACATCATGCCAAAACAGGATCAGACTTCGGTTCCAGACTCCTCAAAGCCGTTTAACCCACTCAGCAAGAGCCAGCTGGCCCGCAGCGTGGCTGACGCACTGCTTGCGGCGGTGATACATCCCTTGCCCCCTCGCGAGAGGTTTTCGGGGGCCGGCGTGTATGCGATTTACTACGTTGGCCCCTTGCCGATCTATGGCCCACTTGTCGCGCACAATAGGGCTTCGGAGATTCCCGCGCCTATCTATGTCGGAAAAGCCATTCCGTCCGGCGGAAGGAAGGGCGGAATGGATTTCGAGGCAGCCGTGGGCAACAGCCTCTTCAACCGCCTTTCAGAGCACGCCGATTCGATCGTGAAGGCCTCGAATTTAGAGGCTGCCGACTTCCAGTGCCGTTACCTTGTCGTGGATGACATTTGGATTCCCCTGGCCGAGTCCATGCTCATAGATAGATTTCAACCTCTTTGGAACCTTGAGATCGATGGGTTTGGGAATCACGACCCCGGCTCTGGAAGGTACCAACAGAAGCGGTCACCCTGGGATGTTCTTCACCCAGGACGCGAGTGGGCCGAGAAGCTCCAACCCTGCTCGAAATCAAAAAAACAAATCGAGTCAAAAATCACGGAATTCTTCCAAATCCATCAAAGGCCGTGATGCGCCCACTTTCGACGCATCTTCCCATCGCGCCGGTCCGGGATGTCAAGCCGACTTGTCCGCCTCGTCCCAGATCAGCGTTCCGTGCGTCTCCTTCAACAGGAACACCCCAAAGATGAAACAAACCGCGGCAACGCCGATGGGATAGTAAAGCCCCGCATAGATATTCCCCGTCGAGGCGCACAGCCCCAGCCCGATCAGCGGCAGCAGGCCGCCGAAAACCCCGTTACCGATGTGATACGGCAGCGAAACCGACGTATAGCGCACCTTGGCCGGAAAAGCCTCCACAAGGTAGGCCGCGATGGGGCCGTAGATCATGCAGACGAAGATCACCTGGACCCAGACGAGCAGCACGAGCAAAGGCTGGTTGGCGTTGACGGCCTCCTTGGCGGGAACGGTCTTGCCGGTCACTGAGTCGACCGTTTGCGGGGTCAGCGTTATATTTCCCGTAACTTTGTTCTTGACCGAGCTGACGCTGACCACGTTGTTCCCGGCCGCCTGCTGCATCGCTTTGTAGATGGGAATATAGAAGATCACCGATAGCAGCAGCGCCGACATCATCAGCTTCTTGCGGCCGATGCGGTCGCTCAGCGCGCCAAAGGCGGTGAAGAAGGGCATCGAAAGCAGCAAGGCAATGGCCACGATGACGTTGGCCATCTTGGGGTTGACCTTGAGCACAGTTTGCAGATAGAAGAGCGCGTAGAACTGGCCGGTGTACCAGACCACGCCCTGGCCCATGGTCGCGCCCACCAATGAGATGAGCACGCTCTTGAGGTTGGGCCACTTGGTAAAGGCGTCGGTCAGCGGCTTGGTGGAACTCATCCCGGCGGCCTTGATCTGCGTGTAGATCGGCGACTCCTTCATCTTCAACCGGATGTAAAGCGAGATGACCACCAGCACGATCGACAGCAGGAAGGGCAAACGCCAGCCCCAGCCCTGGAACGCGGCTGGACTCATGCTCTGCTGGGTGGCCACAATAACCGCCAGGGAGATGAACAGGCCGAGCGTGGCCGTGATTTGGATGAAGCTGGTGTAGAAGCCGCGCTTGTTGTCAGGCACATGCTCGGCGACAAAGACCGCCGCTCCACCGTATTCGCCGCCCAGGGCCAGCCCTTGCAGCACGCGAATCAAGATCAGGACGATAGGCGAAAACCAACCGGCCGTGTGGTAGGTGGGCAACAGGCCAATCGACGCCGTGGCGAAGCCCATAATGGTCAAGGTAATGATGAAAGCAATTCTGCGGCCCACCAGGTCGCCCAGGCGGCCAAAAAACAGCGCGCCAAACGGCCTGACCAGAAAGCCAACCGCGAAAGTGGCCAGGTAGGCAATCAGAGCGAAGGTGTCGTTGCCGGGGGGATAGAACTTGAGCGAGAGAACCGTGGCCAGCGAACCGAAGATGTAAAAGTCATACCATTCGATCATAGTTCCGAGAGAGGAACCGAGAATGACGCGGGGGATGCCGGAGGCGCCTTCGGCGCTGGCGGAAGCAACATTCGATGCCATGGGACGCAAAACCTCGTAGGTCGCCCGAGCGTCCCTTCTACGAGGTGAAGTCAGCACGAAGCGGCGAAGAATAGGTATTTCAGACTAAAATTGCTCGCCGCGAAGTGTGACTGTCAAGTTAATTTATTGGATTGTTTTGAAGCGCTCTTCCGATTGGCCTGCTTTTGCGCGTTCACATACTCCCGGAGCGCCGCGTTGATGCGGCTTTGGTAGCGCCGCCCGGTGCCGCGAAAGAACTTGATCACATCGGCATCCAGCCGCAATGTAATCTGCTGCTTGTTCTCAGCCGGAATCAAATCGGAGACGCGCCGCCAGCCAGTGCTGGGCTGCGGCGGAATATCGCTGTAGTCGATTTCCTCGTCTGGCATCTCCTGGAGTTCCTTCCACGCCTGCCGCTCTTCAGCAGTCAAGGTAGGAGGATTGTCCGGGTCAAGCCGATAGGTCACCAGTCCACTAGGCACGCTGTTCAA
>Ga0181516_10003269_pt1 | contig 10941 bp, 7 predicted proteins | sample PEATcosm2014_Bin_25_FD_121104 | JGI IMG/M metagenome (GOLD analysis project Ga0181516, IMG submission 121104) | Peatland microbial communities from MTU Mesocosm Facility, Houghton, MI, USA - PEATcosm2014_Bin01_10_metaG | ecosystem: Environmental > Terrestrial > Soil > Wetlands > Peat | place...
TAGACTGGCGGCAGGGCGTCGATCACGGGAACTCCGGCAGGCGCCGAGAAGTGGAATGCATCGGCGGAGACGGGCGCGTTGGGTTGCTCGCCGGAGAAAGTGAAGCGGGTGAGCGCGCCGTCTGCCTCTTCCATTTCGATTCCTGTGATGGCGCCGTCGGCGGTGACCGTGAGGGTGAGACGGCGGACGCGGTTCTCCTGGCCTTTGGGCTGGCCGTTGATGGTGAAGCGTCCGTTCGCCGCCGGGGCTACGGTCAGATTTGTCAGTTCCTTTTCAAGCTGGGTGTGGCCGAGGAGAAAGCGCAGCGGGGAGCGCAGGTCGTCCAGTTGTTTGGCCGGAATGCGCTGGACTTGAGGGTCGCCGTGGGAATAGAACCAGGCGAATTTGCCGTCGAGCAGGAAGAGCTTGCCTGCGGGTGAGGAATAGTCCCACTTCATGCGGCCGGGCTTCAGCAGCAGCAGAGTGCCGCTTTCGGTGCGGCGCAGGCCGAGCCCTTCGTAGCTCTCGGTGAAACCGGCCCTGAGCGAGTGCAACTGGTTGTAGTGGCGATCGACGCGCTGGGCCAGTTCGTGCGGGCTCAAACCGCTGGCCGGCGCCGGGGGCTGCGCGCCGGCGCACACGGAAACCAGCAGGGCGGCCAGGAGTGCCCGGCCGCCGCGGTGGAAGCGTCTTGCGTTGTTCAATGTTCGGTTCCCGCCTGTGCTCACTGCAAATTGACGGTGCAGTTGGTGGCGCCGGCCAGGTCGGCCTTCATGGTGCCGAACTGATCGCTGCAGAAGCCGCGATCGCCTGTCTGCCCGACGGTGACAGGCACGGCCGTTACCTGGTAACCGGTGATGCGGTCCACGCCGTTGATGTTGACCTTGGTGCAGTTGCTGATGCTGAAGATGTAGCCGGACTTGATGCCCGAAGTGAGATCGCCCTGGAGCAATTGGGCCGCGGTGGCCGAGGGCGGACCGGACTTGGGATCGCCGCCAAGGGCTGTCAGCGTGCAGGCATAGCCGTTGGTGGGGAACGAGGATTCGTACTGCATCTGCGCCTGCATGATGGCGCGCACAGACTGCATGGCCGAGGTCTCGTTGGCCTTCTTCTTCAAGCTGCCGATGGTGGGAATCGCCATGAGCATCAGGATCAGGATGATGGCGATGACGATCAGCAGTTCCATCAGCGTGAAACCGTTGCGCTTCTTGCTGTGGGTCGTCGAGCTACTTGCGGTGGGCGCGAGGGCCCCGATGAGTCCGCGGCAGAGCGAAAGCTTACTGTTCATGAGATTCCAATCCCTCTCGGAGCGGGCAGGTGCGCCCAATCCATCCGTGGAAATCGTACAACGTAGAGACGAGAAAAGGAAATGGATCGCTCGGAGTGGGTTGGTAAAGGCTGTCTGGGGTGGTTGGGCTTGACGGAATGCATGGAAGGAGGGGAACGCTGGGTTGCCTTGCTCGTTTAGGTTTGAGGTCTCCCACCCATGCGCGATGAGACTGCGCATGGATGGGGCACGGGGGATTCGACGAAATTAGAAGCTGAGCCGCGCGCTGAGCTGGATTTCGCGTCCGGGGGTGGCGACTTCTGTGATGCTGCCCGGGCTGGAGGTATTGATGAAGCGGTTGGGGGTGCCGAGGTTGGTGTGGTTGAGGGCGTTGAAGAACTCGGCGCGGGCTTCAAAGCGGGCGCGCTCGGCGATGGGGAACTCACGGACTAATCCAACGTCCATCGTTTGCAGGCCTGGTCCATAGACCGAATTGCGGCCGGAGTTGCCGAAGGTATATGCCGGCGGTGCGGCGAAGGCACCGGGGGTAAACCAGGTGGTTGCGGTGCGGCTGCCCTGCCCGAAGACCTTCTGTCCGGTGACATTGGCGCGGATGGGATTCTCGCCGACCACCGTGCCGGCGTTGGCGGTGTCGCCGAAGACGGAGATGGTCTCAGGGAAGCCGCTCTGCGCTTGATATTCCAGGGAGCCGCGCCAGTCGCGCGTGATGGCACGGATGACTGGGCTGCGGGTATAGGCCGGCGGGTTGTAGACGGTGCTGAGGGCGAAGCGGTGGCGCAGGTCGCAGGCAGGGCCCTTTTCCGCGGCCAGGTCGTAGTTGTTTTGTGGAGTTGCGGCCTCGAACATGGGCGAACGGAAGTCCGGCGCATTATCCAGGGCCTTGGCAAAGGTGTAGTTGGCCATGAAGCTCAGGCCGTGCGAATAGCGGCGGCGCACGTTCACATAGCCCGCGTCGTACCAGCTCTGCGCTGTGTTTTCAAGCAGGTTCATGGTGGTGACGGGGAAGTTGGTGAAGTTGGAAGCCAATGTGACGTTCGACGGGAAGGTGGTGTTGGGCACGAAGCTGATTTTGGGGAAGGGTCGGCGCGGCTGGATGAGGCCGGGGCCGGGTTGCGCGTTGTTGATGAGGTGGGAGCGCTGCAGGTGGAAGCCGCCCGCGCCCAGGTAGCCGACTTCGAGCGTGGTTTGCTGTCCGATCTGCTTCTCGAGTGAGACGCTCCATTGCTGGATGTATTGGGGCGGCGCGTGCAACTGCAGGCCGGTGAAGCTGACGGCGGTTGTGCCCAAAACCGGGGTAGGGAAGTTCAGGGTGTTGATTGTGGGGTTGAACGGATCGCTCTGTGCGGTCTCAGGGAACACGTACGGCACGTTATGGCGCTGGTTGCACCAGGTGTTCATGTCCACCGGGGTGTAGAAGATGCCGTAGGCGACGTGGGCCACGAGGCCAAAGTGCGGCAGACTTTGCGCGAGACCGAGCCGGGGCGCGAAGCGAGCGAGGTTGGGATACATGAGGCCGCGCGGATAGCCGTTCTGGCCGCCGATAAACACCTGCGGTGTGCCGCTGCTGAGGTCGATGTTGCTGTTGGTGTAGTCGACGTCGATGAGCGGGGCCATGTACTCGTAGCGCAGGCCGTAGGCGAAGGTGGTCGTGGGCGTCAGGCGCCAGTTATCCTGGGCGTAGCCGTCGGCATACCACTGGTGCAGGTTCATCTGAGGGATGCCGGCCTGACCCTGGCGCGCCGCGGGCAAACCGATGAGGAAGCTGGCCAGGGCGGAGCCGGTGGCGCCGTCATTCAAGGCGTATTCGGTGGTGAAGCCGTTAGTGAATTGGTAGTAGCCGCGGTTCTGGAAGAAGCCCCACATGGGCCAGATGAACTTCTGATAGGCTCCGCCGAACTTCATGCTGTGGCTGCCAACCTGCCAAGTCAGGGTGTCGCGGCCTTCGACAACGGTGTCCCAGGCCTGCATCGGCGTGGCCAGGTAGTTGTCGCCTAGCGGGGAATAGCCTTGCACGTTGAAGTAGGGGGCGCCCCAAGCCCGCGGGCCGCCGAAGCCGGTGCCGGTGATGCCGAGTTGGTCGACAATGTCGTTGGTGTTTGCACTTTCGGTGGTATGCGACATGGCCAGGCGCGAAACCGCGAGTGAAGCCATGTTGACCATGTGCGTGGAGATTACGCGGTTCCAGCCGAGTGCTCCCTGCTCAGAGAAATTGTCATGGTGCAAGCCGAATCCGGGCAGGCCCCAGGGCATGAAGCCGAACTCGCTGCCAGCGGAGTAGCGGAAGAAGGCGGTGTCGCCGTCGGCGAAGTTGTGATCGACGCGGATGGTGCCCTGGTCGTCGGTCATGTGTTCCTTGCGCGCGTCAAGGTAGTTGTTGGCGTCGTTGCCGGCGCCGACGACGGTGGGTTGTCCCATCATGGTCATGCCGCCCATGTTCATGGTGTTGGGCTGTGGGGTGTACCTGGTGAGCATGATGGTGGCGGCCTGCGTGAGCTTGGCTGATGGAATCACGTTCTTTTCAACGATGCCATCCGTCGCGCTGTAGCCGTAGTACTGCTGGCGAACGAACTGCGGATTGGTCTTGCTCGCCGGGAGGGCGGGATTGTAACCGGGATTGGGGGCGGTGGTGGTGGGATCGTAGATGTCGACGCCGCTTTGGCTGAAGTCGCCGGCAACTTCGCGCGCAGTGGGTACGGTGTCGACCATGGTCATGGTCTCAACGTGGCGCAACGCCTCATAGTTGGCAAAGAAGAAGGTCTTGCGCTTGTGCCAGATGGGCCCGCCGAGCGATGCGCCAAAGTTGTTCTGCACGAGGAAATTGCCGCTGCTCATCTCGTTGAAGGAGTGGGCATCCATGGCTCCGTTGCGCAGGAACTCGTAGGTGGTGCCGTGGAAATTGCTGGAGCCGGAGCGGGTGACGATGTTGATTTGCCCGCCGCCGGCGCCGCCCATCTCGGCCGAATAGCTGCCGGTTTCTACCTGGAACTCCTGCACGGCGTCAGGGGACGCGCTGAAGTTCTGGGTGCTGAACGTGGGATCGGTATTTGTGGCGCCATCGAGCAGGAAGTAGTTGGCGTTGGGACGATTGCCGCCGATGCTGACCGCGGAGCGCTGGCCCGGACGCCAGTAAAGGGAACTCATGTCCCCGGCTGCGGCGCCATGGCTCAGGTGCGCGCCCGGGACCGTCAGCACGAGGTCGATCAACATGCGGCCGTTGAGGGGTAGCGACTCGACGGAGCGCTCATCGACCACCTCGCCTACGCTCGCTTCCTGGGTTTTGAGCAGTTCGCCGGAACTCTCTACGGTGACGGTTTGCGCGTCGCTTGCGAGGCGCAGGTGGAGATCGACGGTGGCTTGCTGGCCCACTTCGAGATCGACCTGTTGCTCATTCTGCCGGAACCCTGGGCTGTCGACGGCCAGCGTATACCCACCGGGCTGCAGGCCGGCAATTTCGTAGAGCCCGATGGAACTTGTGACGACCTCGCGCGCGGCGCCGGTGCCGTTTGCCGTGATGTGAACATGGGCGCCAACGATGGGGCGATGTTGAGGATCGAGAACGGACCCGCGCACGGCGGCGTAGTTGCTTTGCGCAACGGCAGCGGCCATCGAGAACACGAGACAGATGAAGACGGACAGGATTCTTTTGGTCATGGCACTCCTTGAAAACGTCAACCGGCCGCCTGTGGGGCGGGGCAAGAATCTATGGCCAGGAACATGCGTTGTGTTCCGGGCTTGGCTTTGTTCAATGTTCTTCCGTGAGATATCCGCAACGGAAGACAGCTTGCCAGGGAATTGCGCAACTTGGCTTGCAGGAAGGTTAGGGGGCAAGGCGTGCGGGTGTCGTCGCCCAATGGATGGGCGGCGCGGTCATCCATTGGATGGAGGCAAAAAGCAAAGGGCCATTCCGTGGTGCGGAATGGCCCTTGAGGCTGCCTGCTGCTTATGTCGTTCTGGAACGGGACTAAACGCCGATGATGTCGCACAGCTCTTTGACGGCGGCAGCGCTGCGCTTCAAAGCTGCTGATTCATCCGGCGTGAGCTGGATCTCGATGATCTTCTCCAGGCCGCCGGCGCCCAGCTTGCAGGGGACGCCGACGAAGTAGCCGTCGATGCCGTATTCGCCTTGCAGGTAAGCCGCGCAGGGAAGGACTTTCTTCTTGTCTTTCAGAATGGCCTCGGCCATTTCCACCGCACCCGCCGAGGGAGCGTAGTAGGCGCTGCCGGTCTTGAGGTGCTTGACGATTTCGGCGCCGCCGTCGCGGGTGCGCTGCACAATGGCGTCGATCCGCTCTTTCGACAGCAATTCGGTGATCGGAATGCCGGCGACCGTGGTGTGGCCGATGAGCGGCACCATGGTGTCGCCGTGGCCGCCGAGTACCAGGCAACTCATGTTGTTGACGCTGACATTCAATTCCGCGGAAATGAAGCTCTTGAAGCGGCCTGAGTCCAGAATGCCGGCCATGCCGATGACGCGTTCGCGATTGAAGCCCGACTGGCGAAAGGCCGTTTGCACCATCGCGTCGAGCGGGTTCGAGACGACGATAAGAATCGTCTCCGGCGACTGTTCCACAACCTTGGTTACAACGTCGGACATGATCTTGTAGTTGGTGTGCAGCAGGTCGTCGCGGCTCATGCCTGGCTTGCGCGGAATGCCGGCGGTGATGATCACCACGTCGCTGTTGGCGGTGTCGGCGTAGTCGTTGGTACCGGTAATGTGCACGTCGGAACGCTCGATGGGCAGAGCTTGTTGCAGGTCGAGCGCTTTGCCCTGCGGCACGCCCTCAATGACATCTATCAGCACTACATCGGCCAGTTCCTTGGCCATGATCCAGTGTGCGGCGGTAGAGCCTACGTTGCCCGCGCCGACGATGCTTATTTTCTTGCGCATTCTCTTGATCTCCTTAACGATTTTTACGAGCGATCGATTCCCTCAGCGGCTAAAGCCCGGTGGTTTTGCGGTCTTGCGGCACGGCTCAAGCCGTGCCCTTTCAAAACCGATCACTGACACGGATCACATGTTGCCGATGATGCGAGTCGCAAACTCGCTGGTGCCGACCTTGGTGGCGCCGGCGGTTTGGCGTTCGAAGTCGTAGGTGACGAACTTTTGCTGGATCGTCTTTTCCATCGACGATTCAATCAGCTTGGCGGCTTCTTTCCACCCGATGAAGTCGAGCAGCATCACGCCAGACAGGATCACCGAGCCGGGATTGATAACGTCCTTGTCGGCGTACTTCGGTGCGGTGCCGTGCGTGGCCTCAAAAACCGCGAAGCCATCGCCGATGTTGGCGCCGGGCGCGATGCCGAGGCCGCCTACTTGCGCGGCGGCGGCGTCCGAAATGTAGTCGCCGTTGAGATTCGTGGTGGCCAGAACGCTGTAGTCCGACGGGCGGATGATGATCTGCTGGAAGATGGAGTCGGCGATGCGGTCGTTGATCAGGACCTTCTGCTTCCAGGCGCCGTTGCCGTGGGTCTTGCCAATGGAGTCGAGCACGCCCTTGATCTCGGCGTAGAGGGCATCGCGGAAAGCCTGGTTGCCGAACTCGAGGCCGGGCTCGATCAGGGCAGCGTTCTCTTCAACGGTGATACCCGGGTTGGCGTCGACATTGCCCAGTATCCAGCTTTCGCGTTCGGTCACGGTCTGGTCGCGGAACTCCTCGACAGCGACCTCGTAGCCCCACTCGCGGAAGGCGCCCTCGGTGAACTTCTGGATATTGCCCTTGTGGACAAGGGTCACGGTCTTGCGGCCCTGCTCCAATGCGCCGCGGATGGCGTAACGGACCAGGCGTTTGGTGCCGAAGATCGAAATGGGCTTGATGCCGACACCGGAATCGGAGCGAATTTTCTTCTTGCCGCCCTTGAGCAGGTCCTCGTTGATGAATTCGATCAGCCTTGCAACGTCGGCCGATCCCTGCTTGAACTCGATGCCGGAGTACACGTCCTCGGTGTTCTCGCGATAGATGACGATGTCGACCTTCTCAGGGTGCTTCACCGGGCTGGGCACGCCCTGGTAGTACTTGACCGGCCGCACACAGGCGTAGAGGTCGAGAAGCTGGCGCAAGGCCACGTTAAGCGAGCGGATGCCGCCGCCGACCGGCGTGGTGAGCGGTCCCTTGATGGAGACGCGCAGGTCGCGGGCCGCGGCTACCGAGTCGTCGGGGAGCCAGTTGCTGAACTGGCGGAAGGCCTTTTCGCCAGCGAAAATTTCAAACCACTTGATGGCGCGCTTGCCGCCGTAGGCTTTTTCGACCGCGGCGTCGAAAACCCGCTGCGAAGCCTTCCAAATGTCGCGCCCGGTGCCGTCGCCTTCAATAAAAGGAATGATGGGGTTGTTGGGGACTTGAAACTCACCGTTGTTGTACTGGATCGGCTGGCCGTCGTGGGGAAGGGCCAGGCCATTGTAGGTAGATTGCATGGCTTTGGGGATACCTTTCCGTGCGTGTGTTCAAGCACGAGGCTATAGCATTTTCCCTCGCGTTGTACACAGTTCTCCTCGGTGCAGACGCCAGAATTTGATTCAGCCTCCAGGCCTGGAAGCTGTTTCTGCCGTGCTGTTTACGCCGTTGGGTTACTCAGCCGGAGTCTTGGAACCCTCGCCATCCAGCCTGGGAATGTCGCGGGGAATGCCGAAATGACCCCGCAGGTGGAGCAGGTCAATGGGGCTCAGGTCGCCGGCCACGGTCACCAGGGTCAGTGTCTGCGGGGTTTCGGCCAGCACCACGGCGCCGCGCAGGTTGGTTCCGTCCATTGCCACCCACACGTCGGTTGTGCCGGTATGCAGCGGACCCCTGCCGGGCGCTGCGTTGTTGTTGGCCACCACGTGCTGCCATCCGCGCCGATGGTAGGCTTCGCGGACCGCCTTCACCTGTGCCTCGTCCGCGATTCCGTCCATGCCAAAGCGCAACAGGTGCACGCTGACGCCGTCGAGCTTGCCGATGGCGTGCCGCGTTTGCGCGTCTGAGTCCGGCATGAGCCCGGCGGCCACGCCGAGCATCGTGCGGTCCAGGGTGAAGTTGGATTTGACGGTGGCCTCGGTGCTGAGTTCGGCCATTGCGGGTGGAACCCAATCAAGGGCGATCGCGCCGGGCCCCGGTTCACTGGACGACGGATTGACGGCAGCAGCCGAGCCGGCTGTTTCCAACTGCGTCCTGGTTTGCGCCTGCGCCGGCACGCGCAGCAAGGCAAGGCTCAAAATCTGTAGTCCGAGCAGGAGAATCCACACCATGCTCTCTTTAACTCCGGCGGCGACGGAAAGTTACGGTGAAATTCCGGAAGGGGCGCTGCAGTCCGAAGCGGACGCGCCCACCGGTACAAAGGTACCGCGAGTTCCCAGGATTCTGCGCGTTTGCCGCACCGCCGAAATGTGCAAACGCAAGCAGCCATGGCCTTTGGCGGGCCCCGCAATGGTCCAGGCGCCAGCCTTCGCAAGGTCGCGACGTGTGAATGGGCGATGAAATCGCAGACGGCGCAGTTTCTACCCGCCAGAATGCGATAAACTCATGCGGGAACGCTTCAACAATCCACGATTTTAAGAACCACGGAGGACACACAGAAATTGGGAAAAAGCATGGTCCCGAAGAAGATTTTCTTCACCAAGGGCGTAGGCAAACACAAGGAGCGGTTGACGTCGTTTGAGCTGGCCCTTCGGGATGCGGGGATCGCCTCGCAAAACCTGGTCCGCGTCTCTTCCATCTTTCCGCCGCAGTGCAAGGTGATTCCGCGCAAGGACGGCCTGACCTATCTCAATCCCGGCGAGGTAGTTTTTGCCGTGATTGCCGAGAACTCAACCCGCGAACCGCATCGTCTGCTGGTGTCGAGCATTGGCGTGGCCATTCCCGCCGATCGCAACACCTACGGCTATCTGAGTGAGCACCACAGCTTTGGCGAGACCGAGGAACAGGCCGGCGAGTATGCCGAGGAACTGGCCGCCGAAATGCTGGCTACCACGCTCGATGTCGAATTCGATCCGGACACAAGCTGGGACGAGAAGAAGGAGATCTATCGCATCTCGAACAAGATTGTGCGTACCAGCAACGTGACGCAGTCGGCTGTCGGTGACCGTCGCGGCAAGTGGACAACCACAATCGCAGCGGCAGTGCTGATACTGGAAGAAGAGTAGCGGCGGGCGTGCCGCAAGGGGCGAATGGCCAATCCCGCGCTGCGGGGTTGGCCTTGCTGTGTGGCGGGTTGGACTGGACGGTTTCCCCGGTCTCAAAATTCGGACCGGGAGTGACTGGATGTCAGGTGAAGGATGGCGGGGAACGATGAGAGACTCCCGTAAATACAGGGTCGGGCTGGTGCAGATGCGCATGGGCGCGGACCCGGAGGCGAACTTTGCCGCGGCCGTTGAGCGCATTGAAGAGGCGGCCCGGCTGGGCGCAAACATCGTCTGCCTGCCGGAGCTTTTTCAAGCGCAATACTTTTGCCAGCGCGAGGATATCCGGCTTTTCGACCTGGCGGAAGCTATTCCCGGTCCCTCAACGGCCAAGCTGGCCGAAGTGGCACGGCGGACGCGCGTGGCGATTGTTGCCTCGCTGTTCGAGCGGCGCGCGGCGGGCCTCTATCACAACACGGCGGTTACGCTGAACGCCGACGGGGAGTTGGTCAGCGTCTATCGCAAGATGCACATTCCCGACGACCCGCTCTACTACGAAAAGTTCTACTTCACGCCCGGGGACCTGGGCTTCAAGGGGGTGGACACGGCGTACGGCCGCATCGGCACGCTCGTTTGCTGGGATCAGTGGTACCCGGAAGGCGCGCGACTGACCGCGCTTCAGGGCGCCGAGGTGCTGTTTTATCCCACCGCTATCGGTTGGCATCCGGCCGAGAAGGAAGAGTTCGGCGCGGCCCAGTATGAGGCGTGGCAGACGATCCAGAGAGCTCACGCCATTGCCAACGGAGTTTACGTGGCGGGCGTCAATCGCGTTGGTGTGGAGAATGGCGATGTGCTGGGCAATCGCGCACCCGGGCCGGGGTTGGAGTTCTGGGGTGGGAGTTTCCTGGCCGATCCGTTTGGGCGTGTGATTGCGAAGGCCGCGCACGATGGGGAAGAGATATTGATCGGCGAAATCGACCTCGGCCTGATAGAGGACACGCGTCGCAATTGGCCCTTCCTGCGGGACCGGCGGATCGACGCCTATGCGCCCATCACCAAGCGGTTTCTCGACCCCGTGAACTCGTGGCCGTCTGCGGATGGAGACGGCAAGTAACGATGTCCAACCATCAAGTAAGTGATGCTGTTCCTTCAGTGATGGGTTTCCGCATGCCGGCCGAATGGGAGCCGCACGAAGCGACATGGCTCGCTTGGCCGCACAACCCCGAGGACTGGCCGGGCAAGTTCCAGGCGATTCCGTGGGTTTATGCAGAGATTATTCGCCTGCTCTCGGCGCGGGAGATCGTTCACCTGCTGGTGGAGGACGCCAAGGCGCAAACTCGTGCCGTTAGCATTCTGGAGCGCGCCGGCGCGAATCTCGAGCGGGTCAGCTTTCACCGGTGGCCCACCGACCGGTGTTGGACGCGGGACTCGGGGCCGATCTTTGTCCGCAACGCCGAAGGCTGCACGGCTATCACCAACTGGCGGTTCAATGCCTGGGCCAAATACCCTGACTGGCATCTCGACGATGAGTTGCCAGGGCGGGTGGCTGCGCTGCTGGGGTTGCCGGAGTGGCAGCCGCTGA
>Ga0181516_10003271_pt1 | contig 10938 bp, 13 predicted proteins | sample PEATcosm2014_Bin_25_FD_121104 | JGI IMG/M metagenome (GOLD analysis project Ga0181516, IMG submission 121104) | Peatland microbial communities from MTU Mesocosm Facility, Houghton, MI, USA - PEATcosm2014_Bin01_10_metaG | ecosystem: Environmental > Terrestrial > Soil > Wetlands > Peat | place...
AACGTCGCCCGCTCCCAGGAGCAGGCGGAGCGCCAAGCCAAGGGCGAGGACCTCAACGTGCGGGAGGAAACCTCGATGGACGACCTCGGCCTCGAGGTCGGCCAGGCGCTCGCCGACGCCGGCCCGAACGCGAGCCTCGCGCAGGAATAGCCGCGCCGACCGCCATCTCCGGGCGCGGCCGCCGGGCCGCGCCTGCCGGCGCCGGATCAGGCGAAGCGGAATTCGCTGACGTGACGATAGGTCTCTCCCGGCGCCAGCCGGGAAGGAGTGAAATGACGCCGGTTGGGCGCGTCGGGGAAGCGCTGCGGCTCCAGGCACAAGCCCGAATGCGCTCCGTAGCGCGCGCCATCGAGTCCTGGGGCCGCGCAAACGAGCTTGGCCGCGTCGTAGAACTGCACGCCGGGCTCGCTGCTGTGCAACTCCATCGTCAGGCCGTTGACCGGCGAGCGCACGCGCGCGATTGGCGCGAGGCCCATCGCGTCAGGCGTGCGAGCGGCGACGAAATTGACGTCGTAGGGCTGTCCGGACGGATTGCGGATCGAGCGCGGCTGGCGGAAATCGAACGGCGTCCCCTCGACGGCGCGGACTTCGCCGGTCGGGATCAGCTCGTCGTCAGTCGGCGTGTAGAAGTCGCTCAGGATCGCCAGCTCGTGATCGCGGACATCGCTTGAACCGTCGAGATTGTAATACGCGTGCTGGGTGAGATTGACGATCGTCGGTCGAGCGGAGGTCGCCGTGAATTCGACGCGCAATGTCGCCGGCTCGAGCAATCTGTAAACGCAAACGGCGCGCAAAACGCCGGGGAACCCCTGATCGCCGTCGGGCGACTCCAATTCGAGCGTCGCCGACGACGCGTCGACCGGACCAAGCCGCCACACCCGTCGCCCGAAGCCGTCGGGTCCGCCGTGCAGCGTGTGCTTCTCGCCGGGCTTGCGCGCAAGGTTGTGCACGACGCCGTCGAGCGTGAAGCGGCCGTTGGCGATCCGGTTGGCGTAGCGGCCTGGCACGGCGCCGAAGTACGGCGAATGGGCGGCGTAATCTTCGATCGAATTGAGGCCGAGCGTCACCCGCTGCTTGCCCTGCCCAAGCGGCACGACGAGATCGCGCAGCACCGCGCCCCAGGTGAGAATCTTGGCGGTCGCGCCCGCTTTGGAGGCGATCGTCGCCTCGAACACCGGGGCGCCTTCGTACTGCCCGAACGAATGAACGTTCATACCGCTTCCCCTTCCCCAAGTGCCCGCGCCGATCGTCGAACTGCGCTTCGCCCGCCGCCCCTATCGCGCCGGCGCGGCGTCGAGATGCGCGCGCACGGCGGCGAAAACAGCGCGGAACATCTCGGGCGTCAACGTACCGGTGTTCGTGTTGTAACGCGAACAGTGATAGCTATCGAACAGAACGAGCGGCGGCTGCGCGACCTTGTGTCGCGCGCCGTGCTTGAAGGGAAAACGCGACGGACGCGCGTCAAGGGCGCGCAGCGCGCTGTCATGGGCGATGCGCCCGAGCGCGACGATCGCCGCGAGGCGCGGCAGCGCGCTCATCGCGCCGGCGAGATAAGGCCGGCAGGCGGCGATCTCGGCCGGCGTCGGCTTGTTCTCCGGCGGGACGCAGCGCACCGCATTGACGATCGCGCAGTCGACGAGCGACAGCCCGTCGTCCGGGCGACGGTCGTAGACGCCTTCCGCGAAGCCGAACCCCAGCAGCGTCGCGTAAAGCAGATCGCCGGCATAGTCGCCGGTGAACGGCCGGCCGGTGCGGTTGGCGCCGCGCAGGCCCGGCGCCAGGCCGACGATCAGGAGCCGCGCCGCAGGGTCGCCGAACGATTCCACCGGCGCATTGCGGAAAGCGGGAAAGGCGACGCGATTGGCGTCACGAAAGGCGGCGAGCCGTTCGCAGATGCGGCAATCGGCGGCCGGGCTGACGTCAAAAGGCAAACGGGGGCTCCCGCCGCAATCGATCGATCATGGCCGCCACCCTGAGCCCGCTCACTCGCGCCCGGTCTCGTCCTGCGGCGCGGCCGGCGCCGGCGGCGGCGGCGGGTAAGCGGCTTGGCGACGCGGTTCCCCGGCGCGCGCCGCGCGTTCGCTCGGATCGCGGCCGATGCGCGGCGCGAGCTGGGCGAGGTCAATGAATTCGTCGGCCTGCCGGCGCAACTCGTCGGCGACCATCGGCGGCTGCGTGACGACGGTCGAGACGACCGACACGCGCACCCCCTGCCGTTGCAGCGATTCGACGAGCGAGCGAAAATCGCCGTCGCCGGAAAACAGCACCATCTGGTCGACGTGCGGCGCCATCTCCATCGCCGTCACCGCCAGCTCGATGTCCATATTGCCTTTGACTTTTCGCCGCCCGGTCGAGTCGACGAATTCCTTGGTCGGCTTGGTCACGACCGAATAGCCGTTGTAGTCGAGCCAGTCGACCAGCGGCCGAATCGACGAATATTCCTGGTCTTCCACGAGGGCGGTGTAGTAGTAGGCGCGGATCAGCCGTCCCCTGCCCTGAAACTCGCGCAACAGCCGCTTGTAGTCGATGTCGAAGCCGAGCGACTTGGCCGACGCATAGAGATTCGCGCCGTCGATAAACAGGGCGAAACGTTCCTGATCCGGCATGGGCTCGACCAATTCGCCGCTCCGCGCTCGAGCGGCCTTCTGCGTTCATCTTAAGACGCGTCGATCTGGTTTGCCAGAGCATTACACGCAACGCCACAGCCAGATTCGTTGTCTGGGGCTCGTGGCTGGGTTAAGCCTTGGCGAGCGAGGAACGGCGGACGGGCGGCCGGTCGAACGAAGGGAAACGCGCATGAAATTGGTCCGCTACGGCAGGCCGGGCAAGGAAAAACCGGGGCTCATCGACGCGGCCGGCAAGCTCCGCGATCTGAGCGAGGTCGTCGCCGACGTCGACGGCGCGACGCTCGCGCCGCGGGTCCTGGCCCGTCTCGCCAAGATCAAGCCGGAAGCCCTGCCGGTGGTTCGCGGCGCGCCGCGCATCGGCCCTTGCGTCGCCAACGTCGGCAATTTCATCGGCGTCGGGCTCAACTACGCCGACCACGCCGCTGAGCAGGGATTGCCGATCCCCACCGAGCCGGTGCTGTTCGTCAAGGCGCGCACCTCCATCGTCGGCCCCTATGACGACCTCGTGATCCCCAAGGGGGGCGAAAAGACCGACTGGGAAGTCGAGCTCGGCGTCGTCATCGGGACGCGCGCGAGCTACGCCAGCGAGAAGGACGCCCTCGCCCACGTCGCCGGCTATTGCGTCGTCAACGACGTTTCGGAGCGCGACTTTCAGAAACGGCGCGGCGGCGGCCAATGGACCAAAGGCAAGGGCTGCCCGACCTTCGGCCCGATCGGTCCGTGGCTGGTCACCGCCGACGAGATCGCCGATCCGCAGAAGTTGTCGATGTGGCTCGACGTCAACGGCGAGCGGATGCAGAGCGGCTCGACGGCGACGATGATCTTCGGCGTCGCGAAGCTCGTGTCCGATATCTCGCAGTTCATGATCCTCGAGCCGGGCGACGTCGTCACCACCGGCACGCCGCCGGGCGTCGGCGACGGCAAGAAGCCGCCGCGCTATCTCAAGGCCGGCGACACGGTGTCGCTCGGCGTCGACGGCCTCGGCCAGCAGGCGCAGCGCGTCGTCGCCTGGTCGAAGTCGGCTTAAGGCGGCGCGGCGTTCCCTTGCGCGCGGCGCGCTCCTATCTCGGCGCGGGGCTGGCGGTTTTCTACGCCGCCGCCTTCGTCGTCGCCTATTGGCTGTGGGCGCAGGCGGCCGGCGCGTTCCTTTCCGATCTGTGGCTCAATCTGGCGGCGCTGCCCTACACGCTGACGACGCGCGCGATCGCCGGGTCGTCGGACTTCGCCGCCGACTCGATCGACGAGGTGCTGGCGGCGGCGGCGTTCTGCTGCGCGCTGGCCTATGTCGCCGGCGCGCTGGTCGAAGCCCTGCTGCGCGGCGCGTGGCGACTGGCGACGCGGCGTCCAAGGTCGACGTAGGCTTTGTACCTACTCTGTGCGTCACGGCCGGGCTTGACCCGGCCATCCAACTTGGATGGTCACGGCGGGTCACGCGTGCGCTGAGGCCGCCAAAGCGCCTAGATGACCGGGTCAAGCCCGGTCATGACGTTTGAATGGAGGGGCGTTCCACAGCCCCAACATCAATTGCAGGTTCTGCACCGCCGCGCCGGACGCGCCCTTGCCGAGATTGTCGAACTTCGCCGCCAGAACCGCCTGCCGCCGCGCCTCGTTTTCGTGGACGTGAATCAGCATATCGTTGGTGCCGTTGAGCGACTCCGGCTCGAGGCGCAGCGCCGCGGCGCTCTCCTCGGCGCTCGCCACCTTCACGTATTGCGCGCCCTTGTAGTGCGCGGCGAGCGCGGCGCGCAGCTCGGCGCCCTTCGGCTTGCCCGGCAGCGCGTCGAGATGCAGCGGCACGCTGACGATCATGCCCTGGCGGAAATTGCCGACCGAGGGCACGAAGATCGGCTTGGCCGAAAGCCCCGAGTAACGCTCGATCTCCGGCAAGTGCTTGTGCTGCAGCGCCAGCCCGTAGAGCTCGAAACGCGGCGCGCGGCCGCTCTCGTACGCTTCGATCATCGCCTTGCCGCCGCCGGAATAGCCGCTGACCGAATTGATCGAGATGGCGGCGTCTTTGGCGATCAGGCCGGCGGCGGTCAGCGGCGCGATGAGCGCGATCGCGCCGGTCGCATGGCAGCCCGGATTGGTCACGAGACGCGCGTTGGCGATCGCCGCCCCCTGCCCCGCCGCGAGTTCGGGAAAGCCGTAGACCCAGCCGGGCGCGACGCGGTGCGCCGACGAGGCGTCGATCACCCGCGGCGCCTTGGCGCCCAGGCCCTCGATCGCCTTGGCGGTCTCTTTCGCCGCTTCGTCGGGCAGGCAAAGGACGACGAGATCGACCTCGGCGTAGAGGCGCAGCTTGGCCGCCGGATCCTTGCGCAACTCGGCCGGCAGGCTGCGCAGCTCTATTCCGGCGAACCCCGCGAGCTTGTCGCGGATCTGCAGCCCGGTGGTTCCGGCTTCGCCGTCGATGAAAAGGGTGGAGGTCATGATCGTCTCGCTTCGCAGAGGACAACGCGGGTCGCGCGGCGCAGAGGCGCGCGGGGATGAACGTCAGCGTCGGCGGAGTCGGGTCGCGATCATGGCGCGCTCAATGCGCCATCGGCGCGCCGGCGTCAAGACGTTCGCCGGCGGCGGAATTTGTAGACGCGGGCGTCGACCGCGTCCTGCCGGCGATTGCCTGGTCCTGACGAAATAGCGGCGGCGGCGCCGGGCGCGGTCGACGCCCGCGCCTACAGGTCGCCCGGCCGAACTGGCGCCTTTCAGCGCCTAGCGAGACGCGCCGCTCTCGCCGCGGCGCCGACGCGCCTCGGCGGCGATCAGGCGCAATTGCGGCGCGACGGCTGTCTTGTCGCCGCCAGGGGCCTCAAAGATTCCAGGCGTCCAGAAATCGTCGGGCAAGCGCTCGCAGCAGGCCAGCGCCTTGTCCTCGTCGCCCAGCCTGGCATGGCAATCCGCCTGGAACAGCAGGCCGAGTCCGAGGTCTTCCCACTCCTCGGGCATCATCCGTTCGCTGCGGTCGAAGTCGTCGAGCGCCTTCTCGTATTCGCCGAGATGCCTGAGCACTTCGCCGCGCAGGAAAAAAGCGTCCGCGTCAGGATTCAATTCCACAACCTTGTTCATGTCCTCGAGCGCCCGACGCGGCTCGCCTAAGTCCATCCAAGCGAAATGACGCCCGTAATAGGCGTGGCGGTTGTTCGGGTTCTCGTTCAGCCACTCATCGACAATCTTGAGATAACGCTGCGGATCGGCGCAACGAATGTCGTGCAGCGCCTTCACTTCGTCAGGCGTCGTCGGTTCCTTCATTGACGGCACTCTCCTCGTTCCCTGAACCGTCAGGCACGCAACCCCGCGCCACCGCAGCTCTCGGACACCTGTCCCATTACGCACTCGCGCAGCGTTCGGTCCATGCCTCGGTAGGCGCGCCGTTAAGGCCCCCGGCTGATTTCACGGGTGTAGCAGGCCTCGCACAGGGCGACATAGGGATCGTGGCGAGTGACCCAGCACAGCGTCATTGCTGGAATGCGCGCATTGCAGTTGTCGCAAGTGCTGTGGTCCCACGCGCCTACCTCGACACTGAACCGCGCCGCGTCAAAGGATCGCCCATCGTGGGGGACGAGGACTCGAAAGCCGCCCTCAACGGGATACCACCGAGCCTCATGCCAACCGCGCAACTCGCCGGTCAACACCGGATCGGAATCAGTTCCATCCGGCTTCACACCAGGATGGAACGTGCGTAGCGCGTCCAGTACCGGTATCCGGCTTTGCATCCACTCAACCTGGCGAAGCTCCGCCAGTTCATCGTCAGTCATCTGATCGCCCCGACTTTCGGGAAAGTCTAGCACTCACTTTGTGCCTCTGCGATCGACAGCGCCTCTCAAAAGCCCCACGTTTTCGGCCAAAAATCGGTTCGTCAGAATTCTTGATATTTGCCACACGCCGACTATCCGACGCGTCGCCCTCCTCCGCCCCATAACAAAAAGGGCGGCCGAAGCCGCCCCTTCCGAACTCTGGATCTCTCGCCGCGCCTCAGCGCTTGGAGAACTGGAAGCTGCGGCGGGCCTTGGCGTGGCCGTATTTCTTGCGCTCGACGACGCGCGAGTCGCGGGTGAGGAAGCCCTCTTTCTTCAGTGGACCGCGCAGCTCGGGCTCGTAGTAGGTCAGCGCCTTGGCGAGGCCGTGGCGCACCGCGCCGGCCTGGCCGGAGAGGCCGCCGCCGGCGACGGTGACGGTGAGATCGTACTGGCCGAAGCGGTTGGCGACGACCAGCGGCTGGTTGAGGATCATGCGCAGCACCGGCCGGGCGAAATAGACGTCGAGGGCCTTGCCGTTGACGGTCGCCTGGCCTTTGCCGGGCTTGATCCAGACGCGCGCGACGGCGTTCTTGCGCTTGCCGGTCGCGTAGGCGCGGCCCTGCTTGTCGAGCTTCTGCACGTGAACCGGGGCTTCCACGACCGCCGGGGCGAGCGCCGTCTCTTTGAGATCGGCGAGGGAGGAAAGAGTCGTCTCGGCCATGGATCAGGCGCTCCGGCTGTTCTTCGGATTGAGCTTGGCGACGTCGAAAATTTCGGGCGACTGCGCCGCGTGCGGATGGTCCGGGCCCTTGTAGACCTTGAGGTTGCCGAGTTGCTTCTTGCCCAGCGGGCCCCGCGGCAGCATGCGCTCGACCGCCTTGACGACGACGCGCTCGGGGTAGCGCCCGTCGAGGATCGACTTGGCGGTGCGCTCTTTGATGCCGCCGATGAAGCCGGAGTAGTGGTAGTAAACCTTCTGGTCGCGCTTGCGGCCGGTCAGCAGCACCTTCTCGGCGTTGACGACGATGACGTTGTCGCCGTCGTCGATATGGGGCGTGAACGAAGGCTTGTGCTTGCCGCGCAGGCGCGTGGCGACGATCGTCGCCAGGCGGCCGACGACCAGGCCCTTGGCGTCGATGAGCAACCACTTTTTCTCGACGTCGGCCGTCTTGGTCGAATGGGTCTTGCCGAACATGAATTGCGGTCCGTTTCTCGCGTGACAACCCCCACCGCGAGCGGCGGGCCGGTCAGGGCCGCGCTTATAGAGGCGGCGGCGGCGATCCGTCAACCACAAAGACATGGAATGGGCTGAAAAACAGCGGAATTTTTGATGTGGTATTATGATACCTGTTTCATCCGGCCGCCGCGCCGCAGCGGCGTGGACCCGCGCGCCGCCCCCGGGTAACGCTATCTCGGCGGGGCGCGCCGTCGCCGCGGCCCGGCGCTCCTGCGTCGGGGACGCGCGCAAGCGAATCGCGAGCGGCGCGATGAAAGAGACGATGAATTTTGTCGCGATAGACTTCGAGACCGCGAATTATCGGCCCGACAGCGCCTGCGCGGTCGGGCTGGTGAAGGTGGTCGGCGGCGAAATCGTCGACCAGGCCGTTCACTTGATCCGGCCGCCGACGAAAGAATTCGCGTTCACCCATATTCACGGGTTGAGGTGGAAAGACGTGGCGGACGTCGACGATTTCGGCGCGCTGTGGCCGAGGCTCGAACCGATGCTCGACGGCGCGGCGTTTTTCGCCGCGCACAACGCCCCCTTCGACAAGGGCGTTTTGCAGGCGTGCTGCGCGCGCTACGGACTCGCCGCGTCGAGGCTGCCGTTTCGCTGCACGGTGCAGATTTCCCGCCGCGTCTGGAACATCCGTCCGACGAAGCTTTCCGACGTCTGCGCGAAACTCGGCATCGCGCTCAACCACCACGAAGCGCTGTCCGACGCGACGGCGTGCGCGAAAATCGTTCTCGCGGCCGCGAGGACATGAGGCTCGCCGCGCGCTGGCGACGCTCAGCGAGCGCGATGTGTGGGTGTACTCCGTCGTTATATCAACATATGCAATGTGTTCAAATTGATTCGCCGGCGGCGGCGCGGCGAGGGACAGAAAATGGCGCCCAAGGTCTTGAAATCACGCCCGCGCGGCCGCGCTTGAGGCCCCCTCCGCCCGCCTGCTCGCCGGCCTTTTGCATTCCGCAATTTCGCGCGATAACGCGCGCCGTGACCGGCGCGCGGCCGGCCTTTTCGGGCGCCCTGTCCGCCGCTCACGCGCCAGGGCCAAGACGCAGGAGCGCCGGCATGTCTCCCTCGCCACGCCGCGAAGACCCGCCCGCTCCGCTGCGCCGCGAGGACAGGAGCGGCGTGACGACTCTCACCCTGCAATCGCCGGCGTCGCGCAACGCGCTGAGCCTGGCGACGATCGAGGCGCTGATCGACGCGTTCGCGGCGATCGATCGCGATTCCGCGACGCGCGTCGTCGTCCTCGCCGGCGAGGGACCGGCGCTGTCGGCCGGCCACGACCTCAAGGAGCTGCAGGCGCATCGCAACGACGCCGACCGCGGCCGCGCGTTCTTTGAACGCATCATGGCGCGCTGCGCCGAGCTGATGCGCGCCATCGTCGCCCTGCCCAAACCGGTCGTCGCCGCGGTCGAAGGCGTCGCCACCGCCGCCGGCTGCCAGCTCGTCGCCGCTTGCGACCTCGCGATCGCCGGGGCCGACGCGCGCTTCGCCCTGCCCGGCGTGTCGATCGGCCTCTTCTGCTCGACGCCGCTGGTCGCCGTCGGCCGCGCCGTCTCGCGCAAGCACGCGATGGAAATGGCGCTGACTGGCGACCTCTACGACGCGCAAACGGCCGAGCGCTTCGGCCTCGTCAATCGCGTCGTCCCGGCCGGCGCGGCGCTCGCCGAAGCGCGCGCGCTCGCTCAGCGCATCGCAGCCCGTTCGGCGGCGACGCTGGCGATCGGCAAGCGCACGTTCTATCGTCAGATCGACACGCCGCTCGAGGAAGCCTACGCGCTCGCTGCGCAGGCGATGGTCGAAAACCTGCTGCACCCCGATTCCGCCGAAGGCGTCGCCGCGTTTCTCGACAAGCGGCCGCCGCGCTGGGAGGACGCGTGAACCACGATTCCTATTCCGACGACTACATCCGCGGCATCCTGACGGGCGTCAAGACGATCGCCATGGTTGGCGCGTCGGCGAACGCCGCGCGGCCGTCCTACTTCGTGCTCAAATACCTCTCCGAGCGCGGCTTCACGATGCTGCCGATCAATCCCGGCCTCGCCGGCGAAACGATCCACGGCTTGCGGGTCTATGCGAGTCTCGTCGAGGTCCCGCAACCGATCGACATGGTCGACGTCTTTCGCAGATCTGAGGCCGCGGGCGAAGTCGTCGATGCAGCGCTGGCGCTCGCCTCGCCGCCGAAGGTCATATGGATGCAGCTCGGCGTGCGCGACGACGCGGCCGCGGCGCGCGCCGAGGCGCGGGGCGTGAGCGTCGTGATGAACCGCTGCCCGAAGATCGAGTACGGCCGCTTGTCGGGCGAGATCGGCTGGACGGGCGTCAACTCGCGCATCCTCTCGGCGAAAAAGTCGATCGCCGGCGCGGGGTTCCAGCGGCTGTCGATCGACAAACGTTAGGCCGGCGCAGTCGCCAGCAAGGCTTCGAGTTCGGCGAGACCGGCCGCCGCGTCGAAGGCTTGCGGGCCGCCGGCGACCCGCCTCGACGCCGCCTCGGCGCGGCGCAGCGGCTCGCCTTTCAGCTCAGGCGTTTCCGCGACGACCTCGCGCGCCTCGGCGAGATCGCCGTTGCAGTGAAGCACGACGTCGAGCCCGGCGGCGAAGATCGCGCGCGTCTTTTCCGTGAACGATCCTCGCAGCGCCTTCATCGACGTGTCGTCGCTGAAGATGAGGCCGTCGAAGCCGATCGCGCCGCGCATGATCTCAGAAACGACGCGCGGCGACGTCGTCGCCGGCGCCTTGTCGTCGACCGCGGTGAAGACGATGTGCGCGCTCATCGCCATCGGCAGATCGCTGAGCGCGGCGAACGGCAGAAAGTCGCGCGCCGCGAGGGCCTCGCGGCTCGCGGTCACCACCGGCAGGTCGAGATGGCTGTCGACCTGCGCCCGTCCATGGCCGGGGATGTGTTTGACGACCGGCGCGACGCCGCCGGCGATCAGGCCGTCGGCGTAGGCGCGGCCGAGCGCCGCCACCTGCTCGGGCGAGTTGGAGAACGCGCGCGCGCCGATCGCCGCGTGCATGCCCTCGCTGGCGACATCGAGCACCGGCGCGCAATCGACGTTGATCCCGACTTCAAAGAGATCGGCGGCGATGAGCCGCGCCGCCAGCCAGGCGGCGCGTTCGGGCGCGCTCGTGGCGGCGAAGCGAGCGGCGGCCGGATAGGCGAGCCAATGCGGCGGCCCCATGCGCTGCACCCGCCCGCCCTCTTGATCGATCAGCACCGGCGCGTCGGCGCGGCCGACAGTGGCGCGAAAGTCGTCGGCGAGCGCGCGCAATTGCGCCCGATCGACCACGTTGCGCTTGAACAGGATCAATCCCCACGGCCGCGCGTCGCCGATGAACGCGCG
>Ga0181516_10003273_pt1 | contig 10932 bp, 6 predicted proteins | sample PEATcosm2014_Bin_25_FD_121104 | JGI IMG/M metagenome (GOLD analysis project Ga0181516, IMG submission 121104) | Peatland microbial communities from MTU Mesocosm Facility, Houghton, MI, USA - PEATcosm2014_Bin01_10_metaG | ecosystem: Environmental > Terrestrial > Soil > Wetlands > Peat | place...
GCATCCTGACCTTCACCGCGTTCCACGACTGGCGGCGCAGCCACGCCGGACATCACATCACCGTCGGCGACCTGGACCGGCGCGGCACAGGGGACATCACGACCATGACCGTCGAGGAATATCTGGCGTCGCCGCGGCTCAAGCGCCTGGCCTACCGGCTCTACCGGCAGCCTCTGGTCACCTTCGGCATCGGCCCGATCTATTACTTCCTGCTGCGCAACCGCTACCCGACGCCGGGAGCCAAGAGGATCGACTTCATCAGCGTGGTCTTCACCAACCTGGCGCTCGCCGCCATCCTGGTCGCGGCCAGCCTAACCATCGGCCTGCGGACCTACGTCCTGGTCCAGCTGCCGGTCCTGATCATGGGCGCCACCCTGGGCGTCTGGCTCTTCTACAATCAGCATCAGTTCGAGGGGGTCTACTGGGCGCGCCACGACGCGTGGGACCCTTGGCGGGCCGCGATGGAAGGGGCCTCGTTCTATCAGCTGCCCAAATGGCTGCATTGGGTGACGGGCAACATCGGCTTTCATCATGTCCACCATGTCCGCCCCGGCATCGCCAACTACCGGCTGCAGCAATGCTTCGAGGCGATCCCGGAGCTGCAGGCGGTCAAACCCTTGACCTTGCGCAAGAGCCTGGGATCGGTGTGGTTCAACCTCTATGATGAACGCCGGCGCGCACTGGTCAGCTTTCGGTCTCTGAAGACAAGAGCCTCCGGGACCGGGCCCAGAATCACTCCCTAAACTATTTCGGCTGGATCGCCCTCACCATGATCACGCCTGCGATGGAGCGCAGGGCGGCCAAGGCGCTCTCCGGGACCACGCTGTCGATGTCGATGATGTTGTAGGCGTAATCGCCCTTGCCCCTGTTGATCATGTCCGCGATGTTGACCTTGTCCCGCGCCAAGAGCGTGGTGATCTGGCCCACCATGGCCGGCACATTGCGGTTGGCGATGACGATCCGCTCCCGGCCGGCCGGAGCCATCTCGCAGTCGGGGAAATTCACGGAGTTCTTGATGTTGCCGCTTTCCAGGAAATCCCTGAGCTGGCGGACGGCCATGAGAGCGCAGTTCTCCTCCGATTCCGGAGTCGAGGCGCCCAGGTGCGGCAGGGCGATCACCTCGTCGAGGTCCAAGAGCTCCGGCTCCGGGAAATCCGTGACATACGCCGCCACGGTCCCGGCCTTGACGGCCGCGGCCAGGGCCGCGTTGTCGACGAGGGGACCGCGCGCGAGATTGACCAGCCGAACGCCCTTCTTCATGAGCGCCAGCTCCTTCTTGCCGATCAAGCCCTTGGTCTTGTCGGACAGCGGGACGTGCAGGGTGATGTAGTCCGACTCGGCCAGGAGCGCTTCCAAGCTCTTGGCGCGCTTGACGTCTCGGGACAGGCCCCACGCCGCCTCCACCGAGATATACGGGTCGAAGCCGGCGACCTGCATGCCCAGAGCGAGCGCATCGTTGGCCACCATCACGCCGATGGCGCCCAGGCCGATGACGCCGAGCTTCTTGCCCTTGATCTCCGGCCCCGCGAACTGGGCCTTCTCTTTCTCGATGAACTTGCCCAGCTCCGGCGTGCGCGGCGCGGACCGCGCAAACGAGATCCCCGGGACGACCCGGCGCGAGCCCAGCAGCAGGGCGCAGACCACCAACTCCTTCACCGCGTTGGCGTTGGCCCCCGGCGTGTTGAAAACGACCACGCCCTTCTGGGCATATTTCTCGACCGGGATATTATTGACGCCAGCGCCGGCGCGGGCCACGGCTTTGACCGAAGGGGGAAGGGGCAGGTCGTGCATGGCCTGGCTGCGGACCAGGATGGCGTCGGGATCGGCGGCATCCGCGGAGACCTGGTAGGCCTCCGCGGGGAATAGGCTCAGGCCTTCCCGTGATATCTTGTTGAGCGTCAGTATCTTGAACATGATCGGCTCCAATCCCCTCGGCAGGGGTCCGTATCCCGCTTTCGGGCTATCATACCAAAAGCGGCGGACGGGATTGATAGACGCCCCCTTACCTGCTATCATCCTTTGAGTCGTTTTCATGGTCCCTAGACGCGCCGAGAAGGAAGGGGGAACGTGCGTGGCTTCAGTCTTTGCGTCCTGTCGTGCGCCGTCTTTCTGCTAGCGGCTCCCCTCCAGGCCGGAGCCAAGGCGCTTTTCGACGTCTCCTATTTTTCCAACTCCGACCTCCCCGCTGTCCTCGCCCGCAAGAAAGCCGTGGCCGCCGCTTTGGGGCCGCGCGTGGCCAAGGGATTGCGCGTCGTCCAGACCGACGGCGGATACTCCGTGGTCTACCTGCGCCATGGCTACGCATCGGGCGCGCGGGTGACGGCCGCGGCGCACTCGCGGATCCTGCGGCGCAAGGGCCTGGGCTCGGCCGTGTCCGTGGCGGCCCGGTCGTGGGTCGAGGTCACGGCCGATGGGGCGCGCCAGCCGCAGAGCCCGGCCCAGGCCAAGGAGACCGAGGCGGCGCAGGCCGCGGAGCGCCAGAGCCTGGAGTCGTTGATCGACGAGCGCGTCAAGCAGCTGCGCCGCGAAGGCCTGCTCGCCTCCGACGAGCGCACGGCCTGGTTCATCTACGATTTCACCACCGGAGAGAAACTCGTCGAGATCAACGCGGACCTTGAGCTCCAGGCCGCCAGCCTGATCAAGCCTTTCGTGGCCCTGGCCTACATGCACGCGGTCAAGGATGGCCGCTTCGCTTACGACGACCAGGGCCGCGCGGTCCTGCAAAGGATGATCCAGCATTCGGACAACGCCGCGACCAACTGGGCCATGCGGCGGCTGGGAGGGCCGGCCGCGGTGAGGCAGCTCCTGCGCCAGAACTACCCGGACCTGCTCCCCGGCCTGGAGCTGGTGGAGTATATCCCGCCGGACGGCAGGACTTACCGCAACAGGGCCTCGGCCCAGGACTACAGCCGCTTCCTGCTGGCCCTCTGGAAGGATGAGCTGCCGGGATCCGGCGAGATCAAGCGCCTGATGGCTCTGCCCAAGCGCGACCGGCTTTCCACCGGCGTCCCTCTGCCGGAAGGCACCGGGGTCTTCAGCAAGACCGGCAGCACCAGCCATCTCTGCGGCGACATGGGTGTGCTCCTCGCCAAAGGGGCGGACGGCCGGCAGTATCCCTACACCGTCATCGGTCTCATCGAGAAGAAGCACGCGGCCCGGCATTACCTGCGCTGGCTGAGGGCCCGGGGCAACGTGATCCGGGAGATCTCCGGCCTAGCGTATCGGACGATCGGCAAGATGCACGGCTTCGTCGCGGCGCGCTAGGGCGCTCACCAGTCCGTCCAGGCCTGGGCCGCTTTCTCAAGCACCGGCTTCGGCGCGAGCAGGCGGAATCGGGCCTCCGGCGTGACCTGCCAGGGCTGTTCCACCGAGCCCGCGTTGATGGCCAGATCCTTGCCGCGGGCGATGACGGCTTGGGCCCACGGCTCCTGGATCGCCTCGAGAGGGGCGTGGTCCGCGAAGAGCTTATGCATGGCGTCCTCGTCGCGGACGGCCTTGATGCGCTGGAGCTCGGCGAGCAGTTGCACGGCCGCGGCGTGGAACTTCTCGTAGTCCCGGACGATCAGGACCTGGTTCTCAGGGGTGGGCTGTGACTGGCCGTCCTTGGCCGTCCAGGCCGCCGCGCCGCTCTCCAGGAGCATGTGGATGAAGAGCCAGTTGCCGCGCTGGTGGTCCTCGATGAGAGAGCGCTCCTTGGACACGTGCCGCAGGAAATCCACCAGATACTCATCGTAAAGGGCGTTGCGCGTCGCCAGGGCCTCGGCTTGGTCCTTGTAGACGCCCACATCCACCAGCTTGGCATCTCCCGCGAAAGCGAGCGCGGTGAGATCGGCGCGCTGCTCTTCCAGCGCGCTGCCCAGGTTGCCCAGCTCGCTGATGGGGTCCTTCTCGCGGCCGTACTTGGACTCGTCGTAGGTCCCCGAGCCGTGGCCGATGATCTCGTGCAGCAGCACGAGCACGCGCCAGGCCTTGGCGCGCATGGACAAAGCGCGCTCCACTTTCGCCGGGGGCAGGAACTCCCGGTAGAGTTCGCGGCGGATGCGCATCATCTCCGGGTCCGCGTCCTCGCCCGGCAAGGGCAGACGGATGACGTTCTTGGCGCCCACGTCCCGGCGGATATCGTCGAAGTTGGGGAGGTTGTAGCCGCTGGAGCGCCCCGAGGCGATCTCCTGGAAATAGTAGACCATGAGGGCCGGCGGGGCGTAGTCGGCCGGGAAGCGCTTCTTGAACTGGCCGTAGGGCATGAGGTCCTCGAAATACTGCGCGTTGTGCGCCAGCCTCACGCTCTGGCTCGTGGTCGCGGGGTCGACGATCTGGACGTACGACTCCCAGGAGCCGATCCGCTTGCGATAATCCTGATAGACCTCGATGAAGCCCAGCATAACATCCACTTTGGACTGCGTGCCGTCCCGCACCCATTCCATGTTGGCCTGCCGGAAATCCTTGAGGTCGCCCTTCTCGAGGAAGCGCGCCAGGTCCTCGAGCTCCGCCCGCTGGCGCGGGGTCTGGGCCAAGGCCAGAGCTTGGCGCAGTTCCGCGACCACGGCGCGCAGCGCGCGCCCGACCACGCCGGGAGAATCCACCGTCTGCGGCTGGGCCAAGAGCTTGCCGTCGGCGCCGCGGGCCACCCGGCAGAAGAGGCAGACGTCGAGGCCCGCCTTGACGGCCTGCTCCACCTGCGGCCCGGTTATCCCGCGGTCGTAGAAGTTGCCGCCGCAGTTCTCCAGGCCGGCGCCATCCTCGGTCTCGGGGATCTGCAGCACCTCATATTCGGGATCGGTCAGCAGCGCCACCGCCTCCTGGCGGTCCTGGGCGGAGGAGTCCGCGGCATAGGTCTCGAAAAGCCGGGCGGCTTGCGCCGCCGAGACCTTGCGCAGGACGTATTTCTGGTTGGAGGGCGCGTAGGGACCGAACTGATCCTCGAATTTCGCGGCATAGTTCAGGTATTCGTCAAAAGCCTGCGGGCCCAGCCGAGCGCGGGTCTTCTTGAAGTTCGCAGCGGTGAGGGACTGCTCCAGGACCTTCTTGATCATGAGCCCTTGGCGGTGATTCTGGAAATAGAGGACATCTTTTCCCGCCCGGGCCGCGGCGATGACATGGGCGGCGAACCGGCGTTCGTTGACGCTGAGATTATTCCAGATGCCGGAGAGCGCAGCGGTGCTGGCGACGCGGACTTTGGCCGGCACCGGCAGAGGCTCAGGCTTTTGGACGACGGCGCGGGCCGAGGTCAGCGGCGCGCAAAGGAGCAAGGCCAGGATCGTGTTTCGCATGGCGAGATTCTATCATACCTGTTATACTTTCCTTGCCTATGAGCGAGCCGATCACCCGCAACCTGGTCATCCTGCTCACCGATATCAAGGGCTTCACGGACAGGACCTCGCACCAGAGCCGCGCCGAGATCCAACAGCTCCTGGAGCGGCACAAGGAGATCGTGCTTCCCGTCCTGCAAGGCCGGGGGGGGACTCTCGTCAAGACGATGGGAGACGCCTTCCTGATGACTTACGAGAGCCCCACCAACGCCGTCCTGGCCGGAATCGACGTCCAGGCCGCCCTGGGGCGCTTCAATCGCGGCAAGTCCGCCGATGAGCGCATCGAGGTCCGGGTCGCGATCAACCAGGGCGAAGTCAACCTGGCCGACAACGACGTCTTCGGCGAGGCCGTCAATATCACGGCGCGGATAGAGGCCATCGCGGACGCCGGGGACGTCTTCTTCACGGAAGGGGTCTATCTGGCGATGAACAAGAAGGAGGTCCCTTCGAGCGAAGTGGGCCTGCTCCAGCTCAAAGGGATCCCCGAGAAGATCCGCGTCTACAAGGTCAAGACCGAGACGCCTGCCCGGAGCCTGGCGGACGCCGCGCCGTCGGGCGGAGCGCTCCAGCGCGCAGACCTCCCGCGGGCCGAGCGAGCGCAGACTCCGGCCGGCGGGAGCCGGCGCCGAGCCGCCGGGCTCGTCGGCGCGGCCGTCGTCATCATCCTCGGGGTGGGGGCCGCCGTCATGCTGACGCGCACCAAGCCCGCGCAGAGACCGGCGCCCGCGGCGGCGCATTCCATCTCGGTCCGGGTCGCCGACGGCTCCGCGACTTTCATCCAGACCGTGGTTGTCTCGGAAGGCCGGCAGGGGAATTTCGTCGGCCCCATCGTGTCGCCGGACGGGCGGGCCCGCCGCCAGACGACTTTCAACGTGCAGATGGAGCCCGAAAAGAGCGGGTCCGGCGATCTCGATGTGACCTACCAGCTCGACGTCTCCGGGGAGGCGCCGGATGGGACGCCCTGGATCAAGGTCCAGGGCGAAGTCGCGCTGCGCCCCGGCGGGGGCCTGACGACGGTCGAGTGCGGCCGCTGGACGATCGGCCTGAGTTTGGACGATTCCGGAGCCGGACGCGCCGGCGAGGCCGCCGGAGGCGATGATTATCGGGTGACCGCCGAGCTCACCAAAGACGGAGCGAAGACGCGCTGCCGCGAAGTCCTCAAGCTCGGCGCGCAAGGAAACGTCGAGTCAGGAGTGGCGCGCGCGGACAAAAAACCCCGTTTCACCTTCAACCATGCCCTCACGCCTTTGGCGGGCGGCGACAGCGTCAACATCGAATACCAGTTGGAATATAGGCCAAACGGGCCGGCGGACCTGGTCCAAGTCCAGAACCAGGAAACGCTCTTGTTGGGCCGCCCCAGCCGCTCGCAGGTATCCGGCGGCCAGCTCGAGCTTCTCGCCGAAAGACTTGCGCCGCGCCCGCCTCTGGCCGGCGACCCGCGCTGAGGACTCGGTCCCCGCGGCCCCGGTCAGTACCTGACCTGGACCTCGTCTCCGGCCTTGACGCCGCGCACGCGGACCGCGACGCTGCGCGTCTGGGCGTCATAATCCCAATCGCGGGACGGGCGTCCGTTGACCGCGACCGCTGAGGGCTGGCGCGGAGCTCCGAAGACGCGGAACTCGACCGACTTCCACCAAGGCCGGTAGCCGCCTTTCTGACCGTCCACCCGCACCGAAGTCTCATCCGGTCGAGCCTGGCAACTGAACGCCAGCCTCAGGGAAGCGCCTCGGCGGAAGGCGAAGCTGACCCCGTCGTCAAGGTAGAGCGAACCGCCGCAATCCGAGCCGGGATAGACGCGGAGCTCCAGCGGGCCGGCCGGAACCTCGTCGACGTTCTGCACCACCGGCTGCTGCGGGATGATCGCGCCGGGCCGCACGTAGAGCGGCAGCTGCTCAAGCGGCGGGTCGACCTGCAGATGATCCTGCTCCAGGCGCCGGCCGGTCCAATAGTCGTACCACCCGCCGCTGTCGACCGTCGTCGAGGGCAGGTCGACCTCATAGGCGCCCTGCCGCTCGTAGAGCTTGGGAGCCACCAGGATGTCCCGGCCGAACAAGAACTGCTCCGCCGCGGCGGCCAAGTCCTCATGCTCCGGGTACTCGACGAACATCGGGCGCATCAGCGGCACGCCGGTGCGCGCGGTCTCTTCCATGCTGGTGTAGATGTAGGGCAGAAGCCGGTAGCGCAGCTCGATGTACTTCCTGCGGATCGCCTCCTGCGCCGGCCCATGCGCCCAGGGCTCGCGGTCGGCGCTGTCCTTGATGGCATGGGTGCGGAAAAAAGGATTGAAAGCCGCCAATTCCGTCCAGCGCGTCAGCAGATCGGGGTCGGGACTGCCGATGAAGCCGCCGACGTCGTCGCCCACGTCGGCATAGCCGCTGACGCCGAGGTTGAGCAGCTGAGGCACGCTCAGGCGCATGTGGTTCCAGGAGCTGGTGTTGTCGCCCGTCCAGGTGGCGGCATAGCGCTGGGCGCCGCTGTAGGCGGCGCGGGTCAGCACGAACGGACGGCGGTCGGGCCGCAGCCGCAGCAGGCCTTCGTAGGTGGCCCGGGCGTTGAGCATGCCCAGGATGTTGTGCGCCTCGCGGTGCGTCACGGTCCGGCCGTCGTCGAGGCGGTGCACGACGTCGAGGGGCATGGTCTTGTCGGCGCGCTCGAATACGGCGGGCTCGTTCATGTCGTTCCAGATGCCCCTGACGCCTTTGGCCATGAAGTCCTTATAAAGACCGCCGAACCATTCGCGCGTCCGGGTCAGCGTGAAGTCGGGGAAGACGGAGTCGCCCGGCCAGACCTTGCCCACGTACAGCGAGCCGTCCGGGTTCTTGATGAAGTGGTCGCCGGCCACGCCGCTGTCATAAGGAGGATAGCCCGGCTCCGCCTTGATGTGGAGATCGACGATGGTGATGAGCTTGAAGCCTTCCCGGGCCAGGTCTTTCACCATCCCATCGAAATGGGGGAACTTCTGCGGATCGACCGTGAAGGGGCGGTTCTCGCGCTGATAGTCGATATCCAGATAGAGCACGTCGGCAGGGATCTTCTTCTCGCGGAAAAGCCGGGCCAGCTCGCGCACCCGCGACTCCGGATAGTAGCTCCAGCGGCTCTGCTGGTAGCCCAAAGACCACAGCGGCGGCAGAGGCGTCAGACCGGTGAGCGAAGCGTAGGCGCCGATCACCTGCTTGGGGCTGGGCCCGGCGAAGAAATAGTAGTTCAACTCGCCGCCGTCGGCGCCGAAAGCCAGGGCGTCCCGGTCCTGCTTGCCGAAGTCGAAGAAGCTGCGCCAGGTGTTGTCCAGGAAGATGCCGTAGGCCTGGCCGCGGCGCAGGCCCATGAAGAACGGGATGCTCTTGTAAAGCGGGTCGGTGGACTCCTGCCAATTGAAGGCGTCGGTGTTCCAGTTGGTGAAAGCCTGGTTGCGATGGTCGAGCGGGCCGGCCTTGTCCCCGAGTCCGAAGTAATGCTCGTCTGCGGGCATGGTCTTCCAAACCGTGAAGTGCGTGCCGACGAAACCGGCCGGGCGCCGTGGATCGTCCTGGGATATCACGCGGCCGGCGGCGTCGCTGAAGACCAGGCTGAGGTTCTTTTTGTCTACCTTGGCACGCACCGCTCCGGCAGTAAGTTCCAGCGCGTCGCAGCCTTCGACGACCTTGAGGTCCCGCTCCGGCCGCACCGCGTCCTTCAGCACGGCCCAGCTGGCATCCGGAGCGAAGTTCCCGTCGGGAGAAAGGCGCACGCGCAGCACGCCCTCGCGCACGGAGGTCAAGCGCAGGTGCGCCGCGCCGCTGACGACTTCCACCCCGTCGGCCAGCCGCAGAGCCTGGGGAAAGGGGCATTCGGCGCCGCCGCACGCGGGAACGGCGCCGGACAGGGATATCGCGAACAGAAGCAAGGTCAAAGGCGCCGCAGGTCTTCGGGACATGTTGAGGGAACCCCCTTTGCGGGCATATTATAGCGCAAGTGAGGGTTTCACGGGGTCCCACCGCTCTCCCTTGAAGACCCGGCCGTCTCAGCGGCGCTATACTATAGTTAGCCGCGGCAGAGGGAGATATGGAATCCCTGGCCACTTATGATCTGAGCAGGATGCTCCTGCAGCGGGCGATCGCCCTGGTCTATCTCATCGGCTTCCTCGTCGCGGTCAACCAGTTCCGGCCGCTCCTGGGAGAAAGAGGCCTGCTGCCGGTGCCGCTCTACACGGCGCAAGTGCCGTGGACCAGTTCGCCCAGCCTCTTCTATCTTTGGCCGGAGGACGCGGCCTTCGCCGCCGCGGCCTGGCTGGGCGTCGGGCTCTCCGCGCTGGCCCTGCTGGGCCTGCCCGAGCGCGGGGGCTGGTGGGCCTCGGCCTTGGTCTGGAGCCTGCTCTACGCGCTCTACTTCTCCTTCGTCAACGTGGGGCAGACCTTCTACGCCTTCGGCTGGGAGTCTTTGCTCTTGGAGGCGGGTTTCTACGCCATCTTCCTGGGGCCGGCCGCGGTCCACTGCCCCCGGCTCATGAACTGGATCTACCGCTGGATGCTCTTTCGCATCATGTTCGGCGCCGGGCTCATCAAGCTGCGCAATGACTCCTGCTGGAGGGACCTCACCTGCCTCTTCTACCACTTCGAGACCCAGCCCATGCCCAATCCCCTGTCCTGGTATTTCCATTGGCTGCCCAAGCCGCTGCTGCAGGGTGGAGTGCTCTTCAACCACTTCGTGGAGCTCGTGGTCCCCTTCGGACTCTTCCTGCCCCAGCCCTTCGCCTCTGCGGCGGGACTCTTCAACCTCGCCTTCCACTCCCTGCTCGCGATCAGCGGGAATTTCGCCTTCCTCTCCTTCGGCGCCATGGTGCTGAGCCTGGCCTGCTTCGACGATCGCTTCCTCTCGGCCGCCCTGCGCCTGGCTCGCCCCGCGCTCCAGGAGCCTTCGGCCCTTTACTCGGGCGCGGTCTATGTCCTGGGCGCGGTGGTGGCATTGTGCAGCGTGCCCGTGGTGATGAACCTCCTCTCCGCGCACCAAGCTATGAACGCGAGCTACAACCCGCTCTACATCGCCAACACATACGGTGCTTTCGGCAGCATCACGCGGCCGCGCTACGAAGTCGTCGTCGAAGGCACCGCCGAGGAGGCGCTCACATCGCAGACGCGATGGCGAGAGTACGAATTCAAGGGCAAGCCCGGCGACGTGCGCCGACGGCCGCCCCAGGTGGCGCCCTACCATCTTCGGCTGGATTGGCTCATGTGGTTCGCGGGTTTCGGGGATTGGCGCCAGCACGCTTGGTTCGTGCACTTCCTGGACAAGCTCCTGGAAGGCGACCGTGCCACCCTTTCGCTGCTGCGGTCGAACCCTTTCCCGGGCGGACCGCCCAAGCATGTGCGCGCCTTGCGCTACGAATACCATTTCACCACGCCGGCCGAGCGCCGGGCCAGCGGCGCTTGGTGGACGCGCCGGCTGGTGGGGCCATACTTCCCCGCGGTGTCTCGGGATGATCCCTGGTTCAGGGAACTGCTGATGAGCCAGGGCTGGCAGGCTCCCTAGCGCCGCCGGCTCATAGCGCGAATCCGATGCGGGTCGCCAAAGAGATGATGTCGATCGCCCCGGAGACGCCGCTCAGGCCCAAGGCCACGCCCGCGGGAGTGGCCTGGTAGGTGCCGGC
>Ga0181516_10003274_pt1 | contig 10929 bp, 6 predicted proteins | sample PEATcosm2014_Bin_25_FD_121104 | JGI IMG/M metagenome (GOLD analysis project Ga0181516, IMG submission 121104) | Peatland microbial communities from MTU Mesocosm Facility, Houghton, MI, USA - PEATcosm2014_Bin01_10_metaG | ecosystem: Environmental > Terrestrial > Soil > Wetlands > Peat | place...
CGCGCCATCGAGGCCGCTCAGGCCGCCATGGCCTCGCCCCTGCTTGAAGCTGGAGCCATCGACGGCGCCCGCGGCATCCTCATCAACATCACCGGCTCCAGCTCGCTGAAACTCAGCGAGGTCAACGAGGCGTCGTCGCTCATCCAGTCCTCTGCTCACGAAGACGCCAACATCATCTTCGGCGCGGTCCTGGACGAGAAGATGGGCGAAGACGTCAAGATCACGGTCATCGCTACGGGCTTCAAAGGCGGAATCCCCGAGCGCCGCAAGCGCATGTTACAGGTGGAGGACGTGCCCGCGCCCGATGTACCCGTCGCTCCGGTTCCTGTGGTTAGGGTTCCCGTGATGGAGCCCGAAAACTGGATGCGCGAGCAAGCTCCTGAGGCTCGCGTCACCGCTGCTCCAGCACGCTTCCTGTCCCAGGAGGAAGAGATGGAAGAAGAATCGCCCATGCCGCCGACTCAGGCTGAGACCGGCGACAATGACGATTTCTTCACAGCTGCGCCCGCGCCCACTGTGGCGACGCCCATCAACTTTGCGTCGTCATCGAAGCGCATCGAGCAACCCTCCACCGCACTGGATGAAGAGCTCAGGCCACCAACCGCACGGTCTCACTTCGAGGAACTGGCCGAAGAGCCGGCCTTCAAACCTTTGCCCCGGGACTACGCATCTGACTTTCATGGCGGCATGCGGCCTTCCGGTTCGATAGCGGAGCAACGCAACGAGCCATCGCCTTCGCTGTTTCCAGAAGCGTCAGAGGACGGGGAAAGGGATCTCCTCGATGTTCCGGCGTTTCTGCGCGATGCGAGGCACTAGGAAATGCATCGCGCCGCGCGATGCATTTCGTGGTTCAAACGGCTTGCGGGGCCTGTATACTGGGTGGAAAGGCCCCAAAAGTTGTAATCCATTCGATCGGATCGCAGTCGGAATTAGTGTTTTTTCAGCTATTGTAGAAGGAAGCATTGGTCAGGGGCATCAAGTTTCAAACGCACGGTAAGAAATCCAAAGCTGAGGGATGTTGACTGGATGAAGCTATCTAGCGTTTGGCCATTTGGGGTGTGCCTTCTGATTGCCGGGGTTGGGTCAGTTGCAGCGGGCGCGTTGGACGCGCCGCAAAAACTGCATCACGCGAAAACCACCGAGCCTCATCTTTCCGCGGCTCATCACGCCGCGAATCATCGCGCCGCAGCGCACAGCGCTGCGCCGGCTGCCAAGACCGCATCGGCTCACGCGGCGACTTCAACAAAGCTCTCTGCGAAGGGAACGGCAAAGACGGGCGTGCGCAGGGTCGCTGTTACTACCCGCCGCCATCATTACTATGAGCGCTTCACTGCCAGTTCCTTCGCCAAAGGTGACATCTTTGCCGATGACGTAACCGCTGGTGAAGACCCCATCGTCCGTCAGGCCGCGATCGATGCACTCGGTGGCATGAACGGAACAGCTGTCGTCATTAACCCCGCCAACGGCCGCATTCTCGCCATGGTTAACCAGAAGCTTGCGCTTTCGCCGGGCGCGGAACCCTGCTCCACCATCAAGCTCACGGTCGCTCTGGCTGCGCTTTCAGAAGGCATTGTTACGCGCGACACTCCGGTTCAGCTTGAAGGCTTCCGCATGAACATGACGCAGGCGCTGGCCAAGAGCAACAATCTCTACTTTGAGGAGCTGGGCCGCGAGCTTGGGTTTGAGCGTGTCCGCCATTACGCCACGCAGTTTGGACTCGGCGAGCTGGCCGGCTACCACCTAGACGGCGAACAGCTGGGTCAATATCCCGACGAGGAGATTCCCGCGTCTGAAGGCGGCGTGGGCCGCATGTGCAGCTTTGGCCAGGGTGTCTCGCTTACGCCGCTTCAATTGGGCGCATTTGTGGCGGCCATCGCCAACGGCGGCACTCTCTACTATCTCCAGCATCCGAGTTCGCCAGAGGAAGCCGCGGCCCTGGTTGCGAAGGTCAAGCGCACCCTCGACATCGCCCAGTACGTTCCCGACCTGCAGGATGGAATGGCCGGCGCGGTCGAATACGGAACCGCCCGCAGCCTCCGCGCCAACTTCCATGAGCTGCCCGTCTTCGGCAAAACCGGTACCTGCTCCGACAAGGGCACACGCTTCGGATGGTTCGCTTCCTATTCCGATACGCCATTGGGCAGCCTGGTTACGGTCTTCTTCCTCGAAGGCGGACGGCCGACCTTTGGCCCACGCGCCGCCGAGCTAACCGGCGAATTCTACAAGAATCTCTGGGACAGGAATTACTTCGGTTCCAAGGACCAGCAGGTAGCCCAATCACCGTCCGGGTACACGATTTCTCCCCAGCCGGCCGCGGGCCACTCCGGCGCTCAGTAGAACGACAATCTGCATTTCAGCCTCGACCCGATCCAAAGAGCCGCTTCCGGGCGGCTTTTTCGTTCCCGGGATTGAGCCCGCTCCATTGGATGAAGCGAATCCATTTCCCGTGCATCGGATAAACTGAGACACCGGGAGTGTTAGTTTCCCCGGTCGACTCAGGATTCTTCCCCATGGCTCTGCCGACACACATTCTCCTCATGTATGGATACCTGCTGCTCTTCGCCTGGGTATTGGTGGAGCAGCTTGGCGTGCCATTGCCTGCGACGCCGGTTCTGCTGGCCGCCGGAGCGCTCTCCGCAACCGGCGAGATGAGCTTTCCGCTCGCCTTTGTGGCCGGTCTCGCGGGCTGCCTTGTAGCGGACACCGCGTGGTATCTGACCGGCAGACGCTACGGGCACCACGTCCTGCGCCTTCTCTGCAAGATATCAATTGAGCCGACGGTGTGCGTCCGCAAGACGCAGGACTCGTTTGGCCGCCGGCGCGCTGTCACCTTGATGATCGCCAAGTTCGTGCCCGGACTGGCCACGCTCGCGCCTCCGGTAGCCGGCCAGAACGGGATGAGCCTGGGCCAGTTCCTACTCTTCGACGGCATTGGCGCCACGCTTTGGATCAGCGCTCTGCTCACGGCGGGACGCTTCTTCGGCGACCTGCTCCGTCGCGACCCCAGCCTTCTCAACTGGGCGGGCAGATTCTCAGGCGTAATCCTGGTTCTTGGCGTTATCGGGTTCTTCGTGGCTCGCATCCTTCGCCGCCGCCGGATGCTCCGCGATCTCGCTGCCTCGCGCCTGGAACCCGAGGAGCTGAAGCGCCAACTCGACTCTGGCCAGGAGGTCTTCATCGTCGATCTCCGCCACCCTCTGGAGTTTCTACCCGACCCCTTCACGCTGCCCGGCGCGCGCCTCTTCTCGCCTGAAGCCATCGAGGCCCGCCACCTTGAGATTCCTCGCGACCGCGACGTGATTCTCTTCTGCACCTGCCCCAGCGAAGCCACCGCAGCCAAGGTAGCCATGACCCTGCAGAAGCTGGGCATCGAACGCGTTCGCCCGCTGCGGGGCGGCTACGACGAGTGGAAACGGCTCGGATATCCGTTAGACCAGGTAACCAGAACCGCCAGCGGCGAGATGGTGCAAGTGGTGGTTACCTAAGAATGTGTAAGCCGTTTTCCCGTTGAATTGCTTCGCCGCTACAATAGTGCTTGATGAAGTGCTATTGGTGCGAGTCCGGAAATATCAAACCCTCTCATTGGCAGCGAAAAGACCGGCTGATGCTGTTCCTTCTGATGGTGCCCGTCCGTTGCCGTGTGTGCCTGAGACGGCAGTACCGGAGCATTTTCTCGATTTACTTCGGCAAATAGCAAAAGTCCCTTGATTTTCTCCTAAGTGTGTTGCAGCGAGCTCTCCCGGATTTCCACGGTTGAACATGATTAACATCAGGGCGACGCTATGTGCGTAAGGCCTATAAACTAAGGGTTCATCGCGGCCCAACCGCACAGGAGCAATCCCTTGGCCTACGACGATCTGCGTGACTGGATCAAGACCCTCGAAATGCATGGCGAGCTCAAGCGGATAACCGAAGAGGTTTCGCCTGAGCTTGAGATCACCGAAATCACCGACCGGGTGAGCAAGATCGGTTCGCGAGCAGGGAAGGGAAGCGAGACTAAGTACGCTCCCGGCGGTCCTGCGCTGCTGTTCGAAAACATCAAAGGTCATCCCGGCCACAAGGTTTTCATCAATCAGTTCGGCAGCGAGCGGCGCATGGCAATGGCCCTCGGCGTCGACGATCTCAACGAAATCGCCGAGCGTATCAAGGGCCTGATGAACATGAAGGCTCCAGAGGGATTTCTCGACAAGCTCAAGATGCTGCCACAGCTCGGAACGCTCACAGCGGCATTCCCCAAGACCGTCGCAGCCAAAGACGCTCCATGCAAGGAAATGATCCGGCGCGAGAAGTTCAATGTGAATTACTTCCCCATTCTCAAGTGCTGGCCTCATGACGGCGGCCGGTTCATCACATTGCCTTGCGTTATCACACGCGACCCGAGGACGGGCAAGCGCAATGTCGGCATGTATAGGATGCAGGTGTACGACGGCCAGACCACCGGGATGCACTGGCAGCGCCAGAAGGTTGCCGCTGAGCACTATCGCGAAGCGATGCGGAATGCCGTTGCGAGCGATCCGGACAACGAGTACGGCGCGAAGAGCGCGCGCGTAGCCGCGATGGCTGAGTCAGCAGGCGGGGCGGTCACCGTCCCCGACGGCCCAATCGGCGGTATGCCGCAAGTTGCCATGGGCAAGGTGAAAGGCTCGCGCCTTGAAGTCGCCGTGGCCATCGGCACCGACCCGGCAACGACTTTCTCCGCCATCGTTCCCGCGCCGCCAGAGGTTGAAGAGTTCATGATCGCCGGCTTTCTCCGAGGCAAGCCCGTCGAGATCGTCCAGTGCGAAACCGTCGATCTCCAGGTTCCTGCGCATGCGGAGATCGTTCTCGAGGGTTATGTCGAACTCGGCGAGTTGCGCGCAGAGGGCCCTTTCGGCGACCACACCGGCTTTTATACGCTCACCGACGACTACCCTGTCTTCCACATCACGTGCGTCACGCACCGCAAGGACCCCATCTACGCCGCAACCATTGTCGGCAAGCCGCCCATGGAAGATGCATGGATGGGCCGCGCCGTCGAGCGAATTTTTCTTCCGGCGATGAAGATGACCATTCCCGAGATCGTCGACATCCATCTTCCCGTCGAGGCAGTCTTCCACAACCTCATGCTGGTGTCGATCCGCAAGAGCTATCCCGGCCAGGCGCGCAAGGTGATGAACGCCATCTGGTCCCTCGGCCAGGCCATGTTCACAAAATGCATAGTCGTCGTCGACGAAGACTGCGATGTCCAGAATGTCGCCGACGTCGTTCTTCGCGTCGCCAACAACATCGATCCCGAGCGCGATATTCAATTCACACTGGGCCCCATCGACTCGCTCGACCACGCAAGCCGCATGCCCAACTACGGGTCGAAGATGGGCATAGACGCGACGCGTAAATGGAAGGCCGAAGGCTTCGAGCGGCCCTGGCCCACGACGATCGAAATGGATCGCGCTACCAAAGAGAAGGTCGATGCGCTGTGGGCAAGGCTGGGGCTGTAATCACGGTCAAGCGGGGTAAAGTAGTAAGATTGCCAAGATTTCCAAGCATCCTTACAATCTCAATGATCTGCTCTCGAAAGAGAATTCCTGGAGGGATCTCATCGCCTCGCTTATTCTCCGCCTTCGGTCCATCTTCGTTCGGCTTACGGGTGCAATTAACGTATCGATGGAACGCTATTTCTGGCGTTGGGCGTCCGTTATTGTTGCGCTTTTCCTGGCAGCTTCGATTGCAAGGGATCTGCGAAACAAGATGTGGTTCGACCAGTTGTGCACACTGTTTATTGCCAGGCAGGCCAACCCAGTCGAAATCGTGAAGGCGACCCTGGAGGGTTGCGATGGAGCGCCTCCGCTCTATTCCACGATCGTTCATTCGATCCTGCCGATCGTCAAGAGCGATGAACTTGCTGTCCGCCTACCCTCGACGCTTGGCTTTTGCGCCATGATTCTCGGCCTGCTTGCAATATGCCGCCGCAGAATGTCTGCGGTCTATTCAATTGCGACCGCGATGCTTGCGAGCGAACTATGCTTCTACTACTCGACCGAAGGCCGGTGCTACGGTGCTGTTCTCGGCTGTGCAGCCGTGGCGTTGCTTTGCTGGCAGAGAGCTGCGGAAGGCCGACGAAGAGGCGTGTCCATCACGTTGTTGGCGCTTTGTCTGGCGCTGATGGTTGCATTCCATACATTCGCGATATTTTTTCTTGCGCCGCTCTTTCTGGGTGAGATGGTACGCGCGTGGGAGTCAGGGAAGTTGGACATTCCAATTCTGGCGGCCATGACGCCGGCCCTTTTCGTCCTGGGCCTGCATTATCCTTTCATCGTCGCCGGAAGGCGCTTTACGGCGCACTACTGGTCGCCGGCGAGTTTGTCTTTGATCGTGAAGTCTCACGACGTGCCTTTTCTCTACCCTCTCATGTGCCTTTTGTTACTCGCGCTGGTCGCTGTCATTGTTCTCACCAAACCTCCAGCGGAAGTTATCGACCGTGAAAAAGCTACGCCGATATACGAATGGGTAGTTCTGGTCACACTCTGGTTGATGCGGCCCGCCGTTATCGTTATTTCCACTTACACGACGCACGTTTATGTCAGCCGTTACACGCTTTGGGCCATGATTGGCTTTGCGATTCTCGCCGGCAAGCTTCTTCACATCGCGGCACGCGGCCAGGCCGCTGTTGGCCTGGCTCTGCTCGCCGTCTTGTCGGTCTGGATCGGCTGGCAAGAGATCGGGTCTCTGCTTCAAAAGCCGTCTCTGCGCGAGGGAGAAGCAGTGCTTCGCGAGTTGGAAAAGTTACCGGATGGCAATGAACGCATCGTCGTTCCCAGCCATCACGTTTTCGTCGAGTTGTCGTACTATGCAGAGCCGCGGATTCGCGGCCGGCTCGTCAATCCCGTGAGCCGAGAGTTGGATCTGCGTTATCTTGGTTTCGACTCGGAGGCCATGATCATGGACGCATTGAGCCATCGAACAACGCTGGACTTCGAGAAGTCCGAAAAATTCTTGGCCGAGAATCCCCGCTTCATAGTTGCCATAAGGTCTGGCGATTACCTGCTCAACTACCTGGATGCGGCAGGATACCGCGTGGTTCCCATCGATCCGCCGGCAGCGCCGCCGCTGCTCTATGAGGCAGAAGCACGAAAGGAAAACTGATGGCCGATTTATGCGGAATCGCTTCAGGGAGGGGACCAGCTCTTAAAGAGATTTCGCCCCATGAGGCCGGAAGAATCTCAATAGATTGGCAGGTCTATATGTACAATGGAGGAACCTTGGGTCATGCCTTTTCAGGCCCGCAAGCAGCTTCTTAAAGGTGCTGTGATCGGAAACGAATGAAAGGCTCTTGTGACCCGCTCCTTTGGCCATAACCGCTTGGAAGTCACGCGCTTGATTGCCTACCGGGAATTCTGTAGCAAGTTCTGCAGACCAGGGATTGCTGCCGAACATCACGACCGATGGAAGGTAAGGCGCAAATGAAATCGGCTCTGCCCAATCCACGGCCACCGCTTCAACTGCTCTCCGTGGTGATGCCGGCGCAGAACGAAGCGGGCTGCGTGGCCACCACCGTGGAGCATCTTCACCTCGAATTGCAGATGCAACAGATTCCTCACGAGATCGTTGTCGTGGAGGATGGAAGCACTGACAATACGTGGGAGATTCTCCAGGAGATCCAGATTCGTATTCCGGAGTGCAGGCCGCTCAAAAACGGGGCTGGTACCGGCTTTGGGCGCGCAATCACTTTCGGATTCGATCACATCGAGGGCGATGCGGTGGTTGTGATGATGGCCGACGAATCCGACGATTGCCGCGATGCGGTCGTCTATTGGCGGACGTTGAACGAGGGTTGGGATGCAGTTTTCGGCTCCCGCTTCATTCGTGGCGGAGGTGTGATCGACTACCCTCCTCACAAGCTCTGGCTCAATCGGCTGGCGAACTTTTACCTGCGCATGCTTTTTCCTGTGAAATTGAATGACTTCACCAACGCCTTCAAAGCTTACCGGCGCACCGTCCTCGATGGCCTACGCCCTTTCCTTGCGGCCCACTTCAACATCACCGTGGAACTGCCGCTCAAGACCATTGTGCGCGGTTATTCGTGGACGGTCGTTCCCGTCACCTGGCGGAACCGGCGCTACGGCCAATCAAAACTTAAGATCAAGGAGATGGGCAGCCGGTACCTTTTCATTACCCTGTATTGCTGGCTTGAAAAGTACTTCAGCCGCGGCGATTATCGCGCTAAATAGAAGAACTTGAAACTGGAGGTAGCATGACCGAGCGCCCCCACGCTCAGCGGAACGGATTGATATGCGCTGCGATCTTCGCCGCCTGTTTTTTACTGGCCTGGCCGTTCGCGGAAATGGGATTCATAGACGATTGGTCGTATGTCAAATCGGCTCAGGTCTTCGCCGAGACGGGCCGGCTTACCTACAACGGCTGGGCTGCCCCCATGCTGGGATGGCAGGTTGCCTGGGGTGGTTTATTCATCCGGCTTTTTGGGTTCTCCTTTACATCCGTCAAACTTGCCACTTTTCCTGTCGCGATTCTCACCCTCATTTTGTTTCACGCCGTTCTAGTTCGCTTCGGAATCACCGCGCGCAATGCAATCTTCGGCACTCTGACCCTGGGGCTATCGCCGCTTTTTCTGCCGCTCTCCGCCAGCTTCTTGACGGATATCTATGGACTCTTCGCGGTTGTGCTTTGCCTTTATTGCTGCCAGCGCGCTTTGGCTTCGCATGGCTCGGCGTCAATGATCGCCTGGCTTTCAATCGCTGCGGTCTCCAGCGTACTGGGTGGCACGGCCCGCCAGACGGCTTGGCTCGGAGCGCTTGTGATGATGCCCTCCACCGCGTGGCTGCTGCGCAAGCGGCGCGGCGCTCTCCTCGCTGCTGCAGTGCTCTGGGGCGGCAGCTTCGCCTGCATTTCCTATTGCGGCCATTGGCTCACGAAGCAACCGTACGCGAGGCCGGGAATGACCTCCATCCTTGGGCTTGTCAAAGCTTTCGACCATATCCGGCTGGCTTCGTTAAGAGATTTGGTTGGCCTGGTCCTCTTTCTCATCCTCCTGGTCTATCCCATACTCGTTGGGTCGCTTCCTCGGATCGGCAAAATCGGACGCCCTGCCCTCATCGTGATTGCGTGCATCCTGGCGCCCTGGACTCTTTTTCAATGGTACTTCAAATGGACTCTACCGTGGACTTCAGACTTATTCCTCCAGATGTTCTCACCGGGCAGGAATCCAACAGCCGTTTCCGATCTCCGGGAGTTTATCCTTCCCCTACCAGCACGTCTCGTCCTTTCGCTACTGATAATCGGAACGGCGATGGTTTTCGTTGCGGCAGTTTTGGCGGAGCTTCGGAATCCGGAATGCGCCGCAGCGTCCACTCCCTGGCGCGAGGTCTTTTGGCTCTTCGCTCCCTTCACGCTGAGCTGTTTCGCGCTCTTGCTTCTCCTCGCACTGGATGATATTGCCGTAATCGATCGATACGTGCTGGTTTTCCTGCCCCTCGCCATTGTCTGTCTCATACGGCTGCATCAACAGTGGCTGGCCCCCAATCTTCCTCGATCTTCAGCGGTGCTGCTCGTCATCTACGCGGTTCTGGCAATTACAGCAACGCATGACTGGTTCGCGTGGCAGCGTGCCCGCCTGATCGCAATCGACGAGGTTCGGTCCTCGGGAGTGCCGCCAACCGCCATTGCCGGAGGCCTGGAGTACAGGGGCTGGACCCAGATTGAAAACGGCGGGCATATCAATAGCCTATGGGTCACGAACCCGCCTGGCACCTACCAGACGAGTTTGGAGATTCCGCCGGTTGCGGATGGTTGCAAGATGTTTTTTTCGCACCTGATGCCTGCGGTTCGCCCGCATTATGCCGTCGCGTTCTCTCGAATTCCGTGCACGCAGCCGTCGAACTATCCTCCTGTCTCGTACCTCGCATGGTTGCCGCCATTTCACAGAACGGTAGATGTGCAGGAGATCCCGTGGCTTAAGCAGTGAGCCGATCTGATAGATTCGAATCGATGGCTGGGTTATCAAACGCGGAGTCTGCATGAACGAACATTCTCACGCCACCCGGAATGGCCTGATCTGCGCTCTAATCTTCGCTGGCTGTTTCTGGCTTGCCTGGCCGATCGCGGAGATGGGATTCTGGGACGATTTTTCGTATATAAAGACAGCGCAGATATTCTCCCAAACCGGCCACTTTGTGTACAACGGGTGGGCCTCCCCCATGCAGGGATGGCAAGCTGCCTGGGGCGCTCTTGTCATCCGGCTTTTCGGATTCTCGTTCACGGCTGTCAAGCTCTCCACTTTTCCCACCGCGATTCTGACCCTCCTTCTCTTCCATGCCATCCTGGTCCGCTTCGGAATCACCGCGCGCAATGCGATCCTCGGCACTCTCACCCTGGGGCTGTCGCCGCTGTTTCTGCCGCTTTCCGCCAGCTTCATGACAGATGTTTCCGGGCTATTCGTCATTTTGCTTTGCCTCTACTGCTGCCAACGCGCTGTGGCTTCGCAAAGCGCGGCGTCAACCATCGTCTGGCTTTCAATCGCTTCGACCTCGAACCTAGCAGGGGGCACGGTCCGCCAGATGGCATGGCTGGGAGCGCTTGTTATGGTGCCCTCAACCGCGTGGCTCTTACGCAAACGGACAGGCGTGCTGCTTGCCGCCGTTCTGCTGTGGGTCGTCAGCTTGGCATGCGCGTTTTATTGTGTCCATTGGTTCGAGCATCAGCCGTACTCCATTCCAGGGATCGGCCCCATGCCAAAGGGGGCTATCGCAATCCGCTCGGTCGCGAAGTTCCTGGTTGAGAAGCTGTTGTTCGAGGGTCTTTGTCTCATTCTTCTGGTCTACCCAATACTCGTGGCTTGGCTGCCTCAGATTCGCAAGATCAGTCGTCGCGCGCTCATCGTGATCGCAGGCATCCTGCTGGCATGGGCCACTGTTCAATGGTTTCTGGGATGGACGC
>Ga0181516_10003276_pt1 | contig 10927 bp, 8 predicted proteins | sample PEATcosm2014_Bin_25_FD_121104 | JGI IMG/M metagenome (GOLD analysis project Ga0181516, IMG submission 121104) | Peatland microbial communities from MTU Mesocosm Facility, Houghton, MI, USA - PEATcosm2014_Bin01_10_metaG | ecosystem: Environmental > Terrestrial > Soil > Wetlands > Peat | place...
GAGACCGAATCCGACGCGGTCGAGCTGTCGCAGCTCGGCTGCGAATTCGCCCAGGGCTACGCCTTCGGCGAGCCGATGAGCGCGGCGTCGGCGCGGAAATTGATGGGCGCCGAAGCGCTCTAGCTTAAGGCGGCGCGGCAAGGGGCGCGCTTGTGAAGATCGGGGAGAAACGTCTCCCCGCCTTGTCAATCCGCCTCGACGCGCCAATCTCGGAATCGGCATGAAGTTCTCAACCGATTTTCTCGACGAAATCCGCGCCCGGGTGCCGGTGTCGCAGGTCGTTGGCGCGCGGGTGAAGCTGCGCAAGTCGGGGCGCGAATGGGCGGGCCTGTCGCCGTTCAACGCCGAGAAGACGCCATCGTTTTTCGTCAACGATCAGAAGGGCTTCTACCACGATTTCTCGTCCGGCAAGCACGGCGACGTCTTCACCTTCCTGATGGAGACCGAAGGGCTCGGCTTTCCCGAGGCGGTGGAAAAGGTGGCGGCGATGGCGGGCCTGCCGATGCCGGCGCGCAACCGCGAGGGGGAGGCGCGCGACCAGCGCCGCGCCGTCCTGCGCGACGCGCTGGCCCTCGCCGCTGAGATTTTCGAAACGACGCTCAACGCTCCGGTCGGGGCCAAGGCGCGCGGCTATCTTTCCGACCGCGGCGTCGATCCCGCCGCCCAGCGCCTGTTCGGCCTCGGCTATTCTTCGCCAGACCGTTTCGCCTTGCGCGAGGCGCTGGCGGCGCGCGGCGTCGACCTGGCGGAGATGATCGCCGCCGGACTGCTCGCTCACGGCGATGACGTGGCCGTCGCCTACGACCGCTTCCGCGACCGGGTGATGTTCCCGATCCACGATCGCGGCGGCAAGCTCGTCGCCTTCGGCGGCCGTGCGCTCGATCCGTCCGCCCGGGCGAAATATCTCAACTCGCCGGAAAACGAGCTGTTTCACAAGGGCGAGCTGCTCTATAACCACCACCGCGCCCGCAAAGCCGCGCACGAATGCGGCGAGGTGATCGTCGTCGAGGGTTATGTCGACGTCATCGCCATGACCCAGGCGGGGTTCGCCCACACGGTCGCGCCGCTCGGCACGGCGCTGACCAGCGAGCAATGCGCGCTGCTGTGGACGATCGCCGACGAGCCGATTCTGTGCTTCGACGGCGACAAGGCGGGACGCAAGGCGGCCTACCGCGCCGTCGACGTCGCGCTGCCGCTGGTCGGGCCCGGCAAGAGCCTGCGATTCGCGATGCTGCCGGAGGGCCAGGATCCTGACGATCTGGTCCGCTCGGGCGGCGCGCCGGCGATCGCCGAAGCGCTCGGCGGCGCCGAGCCGCTCGCCGAACTCCTGTTCGCGCGCGAGACCGAAGGCCACGCCTTCGACACGCCGGAAAAGCGCGCCGGTCTTGAGCGGCGGCTGCGCGAACTCGTCGGGCAGATCGCCGACGAGACCCTGCGCCGACATTACGCGGCCGACATGGCGCGCCGGCTCGGCGATTTCTTCGGCGCCGGCGCGTCCGCCGCTGCCGGGCCGGGAAGGCGCGAGCGTTTCCAGCGCGGCGGCGGACGGTTCACCCGTCCCGATCCCGGGCCGCGCCTCGGTCTCGCTGGCGCCGCGCTGCCCGCCGCCCCGCGCCGCCTGGTCGCTCGCCCACGCGAGGCGCCGCGCGAGATCGCCATTCTGGCGATCCTGATCTGCCATCCCGGGCTGCTCGAAAAGCGGATCGAGGAAGTGGCGGGGATCGAGTTCCTCAGCCCCGCCCTCGCCGGCTTCCGCGACCGGCTCCTCGGCCTGCCCGGGGAGGCCTTCGCCGGAGCGGAGGCGCTGGCCTCGGGGCTGGCGGCGGCCGGGCTGGCCGCCGAGCGCGAACGCATCCTGTCGCAGGCGGCCGGCACGCCCAATTGGTGGTGCGTCGGTCCCGGGGCGGAAGTCTCGGACGCCGAACACGTTTTGCGCCAGACTCTGGCCTTGCAACGGAGTTCGGGGGCGTTAAATAGGGAGCTGAAGTTGGCCGAGCAGGCGCTCGCCGCCGATCCGACCGATCAGAACCTGGCGAGACTGCGAGACATCAAGGCGAATCTGGCTGATTTGGCGAACGCCGAAGCGGCGATCGAGGGCTTCGGCAGCCTCTCGGGACGCGGTTCGCCGCCGCTCTAGAGCGGGGCTGGGGCTGATCCCGCGTGCAGGCGGTGGGCAAACACGAAAATGGGCGCGTCGGCGCGCGGTTCAGGAGAGGCCGAAATGGCGAGAAACGACGAGCAGAAGACCGAAGGCGAGGCGGTCGTCGCAGAAGCCGCCGATGGTCCGTTGCTCGACCTCACCGACGCCGCCGTCAAGCGGATGATCAAGATCGCCAAGAAGCGCGGCTGGGTGACCCAGGAAGAGCTGAACGCGGTGCTGCCGTCGGAGGAGATTTCTTCCGACCAGATCGAAGACATGAACGCGATGCTCAGCGAGATGGGCATCAATGTCGTCGACAGCGAGGACGCCGAGGAGGCCGAGAAGGAGCCTGCCGCCGAAGCCGCCGCCGACGAGGAGGAGCCTGAGCCCGGCGAGCTGGTCGAGACCTCGCGCTCGACCGCGGTCGCGACCCGCAGCTCCGAGCCGGTCGAACGCACCGACGATCCGGTGCGCATGTATCTGCGCGAGATGGGTTCGGTCGAGCTGTTGTCGCGCGAGGGCGAGATCGCCATCGCCAAGCGCATCGAAGCCGGCCGCGAGGCGATGATCGCCGGCCTGTGTGAAAGCCCGCTGACTTTCCAGGCGATCATCATCTGGCGCGACGAGCTCAACGACGGCAAGATTCTGCTGCGCGACATCATCGACTTGGAGGCGACCTACGCCGGCCCCGACGGCAAGAAGCAGCCGAAGGTCGACATGACCGCGCCCGGCGCCGCCGAAGCTGCGGCTGCCGCGCTGGCGGCTGCGCCGCCGCGCGAACGCGTCGCGCCGGCCACCGCTCCGCAAACCCCGCCCGCGGGGTTCGACGGCGAAGCCGCGCCGCCGGTCGAAGGCTTCGACGATGACGAAGATCTCGAGAATTCGGTGTCGCTGTCGGCGATGGAGGCCGAGCTCAAGCCGAAAGTGCTCGAGACGTTCGACCGCATCGCCGACGCTTACAAGAAGCTGCGCCGCCTGCAGGACCAGAACGTCGCCAACAAGCTGCAGAACGAATCGCTTTCGCCGGCGCAGGAGCGCAAATACAAGGCGCTGAAAAAGGACATCGTCGCCGACGTCAAATCGCTGTCGCTGAACCAGAACCGCATCGACGCGCTGGTCGAGCAGCTCTACGATATCAACAAGCGGCTGATCGGCCTCGACGTGAAGCTGATGCGGCTGGCCGAATCGCACCGCGTCGGGCGCGAGGATTTCATCAAGATCTATCAGAACTCGGAGCTTGATCCGAAGTGGTTGCTGCGCGTCTCCAAGCTCGGCACGCGCGGCTGGAAGGATTTCGTCGCCAAGGACAAGACGCAGATCAAGGAGATCCGGGCCGAGATCCAGACGCTCGCCACTGAGACCGGACTCGAGATCCAGGAATTCCGCAAGCTCGTGCAGATGGTGCAGAAGGGCGAGCGCGAGGCGCGGCAGGCGAAGAAGGAGATGGTCGAAGCGAACCTCCGCCTCGTCATCTCGATCGCCAAGAAATACACCAACCGCGGCCTGCAGTTCCTCGATCTGATCCAGGAAGGCAACATCGGCTTGATGAAGGCGGTCGACAAGTTCGAATACCGCCGCGGCTACAAGTTCTCGACCTACGCGACGTGGTGGATTCGCCAGGCGATCACCCGTTCGATCGCCGACCAGGCGCGAACGATCCGCATTCCGGTCCACATGATCGAGACGATCAATAAGATCGTGCGCACCTCGCGCCAGATGCTGCACGAGATCGGCCGCGAGCCGACGCCCGAGGAGCTCAGCGAAAAGCTCGCCATGCCGCTCGAGAAGGTGCGCAAGGTGCTGAAGATCGCCAAGGAGCCGATCAGTCTCGAAACCCCGATCGGCGACGAGGAGGACAGCCACCTCGGCGATTTCATCGAAGACAAGAACGCGGTGCTGCCGATCGACGCGGCGATCCAATCGAACTTGCGCGAAACGACGACGCGCGTGCTCGCCTCGCTCACCCCGCGCGAAGAGCGGGTGCTGCGCATGCGCTTCGGCATCGGCATGAACACCGACCACACGCTCGAAGAGGTCGGCCAGCAGTTCTCGGTCACCCGCGAGCGCATTCGCCAGATCGAAGCCAAGGCGCTGCGCAAGCTCAAGCACCCGAGCCGGAGCCGTAAGCTGAGGAGCTTCCTCGACAACTGAGGATCAGGTCGCCAGCGCCGAGAGTTCGATCGGCTGACCCGCTCATTGACCGCGCCGCCCTGCCGAGTAGGCTCGCGCCGGCGACGAGCTTGGAGGCGGCGGGTGTATTCGGCGACGCTGGGCGGGACGCGATACCGGTTTGGCGACCTCAAGACGGTGCTGGCCAAGGCCTCGCCCAAGCGGTCGGGCGACGCGCTTGCCGGCGTCGCGGCCGAGAGCGCGGCCGAGCGGGTCGCGGCGCAGAGCGCGCTCGCCGACCTGGCGCTGAGAGTCTTCCTCGACGAGGCGATCGTCCCCTACGAAGACGACGACGTCACGCGCCTCATCATCGACGGCGTCGATTCTCACGCGCTCGCGCCGGTCGCCTCGCTCACCGTCGGCGAGTTTCGCGATTGGCTGCTCTCCGACGCGGCGACGGGCGAGGCGCTGGCGGCGCTCTCGCCCGGCCTGACGCCGGAAATGGTCGCCGCCGTTTCGAAGCTCTGCCGCAACCAGGACTTGATCGCCATCGCCGCCAAGCGTGAGGTCGTGACGCGGTTCCGCAATACGATCGGCCTCAAGGGACGGCTGTCGGCGCGGCTGCAGCCCAACCATCCGACCGACGATCCCAAGGGCGTCCTCGCCAGCGTCGTCGACGGCCTGCTGCTCGGCTGCGGCGACGCGGTGATCGGAATCAATCCGGCGAGCGACAGCCCGCAGCGCTGCGCCGAGCTGCTCAAGCTGATCGACGACGTGCGGCTCAGGCTCGACATCCCGACTCAGTCCTGTGTGCTGACCCATGTCACGACGACGATCGGCCTGATCGAAGCGGGCGCGCCGGTCGACCTCGTCTTCCAGTCGATCGGCGGCACTGAGGCGACCAATTCCAGCTTCGGCTTCACGCTCGCTCACCTCAAGGAAGCGCGCGAAGCGGCGCTGTCGCTCGGGCGAGGAGCGCTCGGCGACGACGTGATGTATTTCGAGACCGGCCAAGGCAGCGCGTTGTCGGCCGGCGCGCATCACGGTTGCGACCAGCAGACGCTCGAGGCGCGCGCCTACGCGGTTGCGCGCGCGTCCAAACCGCTGCTGGTCAATTCGGTCGTCGGCTTCATCGGTCCGGAATATCTTTACGACGGGCGCGAAATCATCCGCGCTGGACTCGAGGACCATTTCTGCGGCAAGCTCCTCGGCCTGCCGATGGGCTGCGACGTCTGCTACACCAACCACGCTGACGCCGACCAGAACGACATGGACTGCCTGCTGCTGCTGCTCGCCGCGGCGGGCGTGACTTACGTGATGGGCGTGCCGGGGGCCGACGACGTCATGCTCAACTACCAAAGCACCTCGTTTCACGACGTTCTCGCGACGCGCGAGCTGTTCGGCCTCGCGCCGGCCCCCGAGTTCGCCGACTGGCTCGCGCGCATGGGGCTGAGCGACGCGAAAGGCCGCGTGCGGCCCGGCGCCTTGCCGGCGCAAATCGCGCCGCTGCTGGCGGGGACTTGAGGATGGCGGCGCCGCCTGCCCCTGCGAGCGAGCTCGATCGCCTGTGGGCGAGGCTGCGCGTCGTCACGCCGGCGCGGATTGGGCTGGCGCGCGCCGGCGCGGCGATTTCGACGCGCGAGACGCTCGCCTTTCAGGCGGCGCAAGCGCGCGCCCGCGACGCGGTGGCGGCGCCGTTCGACGCCGACGGTCTCGAAACTGGGATCGCGGCGCGCAGCCTGACGCCGCTGCGACTGCAGAGCCGCGCCGGCGATCTGACCGCCTATCTCGCCCGGCCCGATCTCGGCCGCGCGCTCGACGACCCGTCGCGCGCTCGGCTCGCGGCGGCGCCGAAGGGGTTCGACCTCGTCTTCGTGCTCGCCGACGGGCTGTCGCCGCAGGCGACAAGGAAACATGCGCTGCCGCTGATCGACGCGGCGCTGCCGACGCTGGTCGGCGACGGTTGGCGCGTCGGGCCGGTGGCGATCGTCGAACGCGGTCGGGTGGCCAGCGGCGACGAGATCGGCGCCGGGCTCGAGGCGAGGCTGGTCGCGGTGCTGGTCGGCGAGCGGCCGGGCCTCACCACGCCCGACAGCCTCGGCGTCTATTTGACCTGGGCGCCGCGCGCCGGCCGCAGCGACGCCGAACGCAACTGCCTCTCCAACGTCCGCCCCGAAGGCCTGCTGTACGCCGAAGCGGCGCGCCGCTTCGTCCTTCTCTGCCGCGCTGCGCGGCGACTGAAGTTGACCGGGGTCGGGCTCAAGGATGAATCGGAGGCCGCGCCCGCCGTCCTCGGTCCAGCCGCGACACGCGCTTCGACGGGGTCGGCGCAAACGTCGCCGCGAAGCGCCTGAGCGTTCGGCGCCGCGGGCGCTCGGCTCAGGGGATAGGGAGCGCGGCGACGACGGCGCGGTCGACGAGCGCCGCGCGTTCGGCGATCTCCTTTTGCTGTGGCGGCGGCTTCACGCCGACGAAGATCTCAGCCGGGACCGCCTCGGCCGCTTCGGCGCTGGCGAGCTCGACGATGGCGGCGTCGATGCCGCCGATCGCATGAAGGTTGTCGTGGAGCGCGCCGACAAGGTGCTTGTCGGCGCCGGCGACCAGGAGGCCGACGCGCGGGCGGTCGGCTGAACTCAATTGTCCGATATTGTTGACGACGACGACGTGGGCGCCGATCAACGACTCGCGGATCTGCTCGGCCAGCGCGCTGCCCTCCAGATCGAGCCCATAGGACCACAAGACGACGGAACGACCGGAATACGCGGCCAGCGCCTGGGTGAAATCGTGGGCCTGCTCGCCGGTCAATTGTCGGGGCTGGACAAGCTGCTCCAGCGACAGGTTGCGGCGATGCAGCGAGGCCGCCTCCCTGTCGAAGTCGGCGGCGCGCTCAAGCGCCTCCGCCGTATCCTTCCTCGCCTGAGCGGTCTGCGCCTCGAGATTTGTCGCCAGCCAAGCGGCCTGCATTTCCCGAATGCTCGCTGTGCGCCATTGCAGCACGAGGAAGGCGACCATGACGCAAGCGCCGAGCGCGGTCATCACGCCGGCGGCGAGCACGCACTGCCAGGAGATCGGATACCAATAGTCCGCCCATTGCAGGAGCGGCTGCGACGCCGGCGGCGTCGGGTTGATCGGGGTCTGAAGGGCCATGGCGGTGATCATCTGCGGGTTGAACGCCGTTTATTCGGTGGAGACAGCGGATTGCGGCGACGATCGCAGCGCGCTCGCGACCCCGCGGCTGGCGAGCATTTGGCGGATCGCCTTGACATTGGCGCGCGCGTCTTCGTCCGACATGTCCTGGCGGCTGACGTCCTCGGCCTGGGCGTACTTGCCTTCGAGCGACAGGACCAAGGCGAGGTTGTTGCGCACCCGAACGTCGGCGTGTGGGCTGGCGCTCGCTTCGCGCAACGTCGCCTCGGCTTGCGGCAATTGTTTGGTCAGCGCGTAGGACAGGCCGAGGTTGTTGAGCAGGAAGGGTTCGCCCGGCGCGATCTTGAGCGCCTCGACGTAAAACCTCCGCGCCCCGTCATGGTCGCCCAATTCGTCTTCGACCGCGCCCTGCACCGACATGATCGTCCAGTCGGGCCGGTCATCGGAATAGGCCCGCGTCAGCACGTCCTTAGCCTGGGCCAATTGTCCGGAATCGGCGAGCGCCTTGCCGTATTCGCCGAGAACCTCGAAGTCCTGCGGCGCTTCGACCGCCGCCGACCGCATGACCGCCGCCGCTTCATTGTAGCGGGTCAGCGCGCGCAGCCCGCGCGCATAATTGATCGAAGCGGTCTTGTCGCCGGGGCTTTGGTCGTATCGCTTGCCCCATTCGTCGGTGTAGGCGCGCCACTGGTCGCCGCCGGTCGGCGGCGTCTGCGCCGCCGCGGCGCTCGGCCCCCCCGGCGAACCGCCGAGTTCGACGCAACCGCCCAGCGACGCCGCAGCGACGGCGAGGGCGACAAGAGCGACTCTACTTGACCGGCTCTGAGCGGAGATGAGCCTGTACGCGATACGCATGGCGGAACTCGAAAGCGCGAATTTCGGTAAACAACAATAAGGCTCCTGTCCTAACGGAACCGCCGTCAATACTGTATAAATTTTGCCGGCGTTTTAGGAATCTGGAATTGAATTTACCTGGGAGTGGAGCAATCGAATTGAACTTTCATCAATTTTATTTCCGCGAAGGGCCCCGGCGTCAGCGGGCGGATCGCGCGTCGCCCATTCGCCGCGGCGCGTCGTTCGACTCGCATTACGCCAAACGTCTTCATTGACGGCCGACGTCGAACATGTCCTCGAGGGATTCGCCCGCCAAAGTCGACGACAGGCGTGGACCTGCCGGTTGTCCATAGTCCGAAAATCCGAAGCCTGGTCAAATCGACGTAGAACGACTTTGCTCTCTCTTCAGGTCTACGGCGCCGCCAGCGCGTCGCGCACGTAGGCCATGCTGGCGCGCACCGCGTCGATCGGACGCGCGAGGTCGTGGACCTCTCTCGCAAACGGCTCGAACGAGACGATCCCGTCGTAGCCGTCGACGTAGAGTTGGCGCAACTGCTCGATGTTGCCCAACCGATCCTTCGGGCCGACGAGCACGCGGTGCTCGTCCAGCATATCGGCGAAATTGATCGTGGCGTCCTCGAGCCCCGAAATGTGCACGAGTCCGGTCCGCGGCGCGAAGATCTCGCGCTCGCCGGCGCCGCGATGATGAAAGGTGTCGTGCACCAGAGAGAATACGTCCGCCCCCTGGACGTCGTCGATGGCGTCGATCGCCATGCGCTTGAAACGCAGCGAAGAACACGGAAAGCCCAGCGGTTCGACGAAGCCTTTGAGGCCGAACGCCGCGAGAATCGTGCGGGCCCCGCTCAGGGCGGCGCGAAGACCGGCGGCCCTCTCGGGCGTGTCCTCGAGCAACTTGCCCTCGTTGAGCGGGCACATCACCAGGCCAGTCGCCCCGCAAGCCGCGGCGAGACGAGCCAGGGCTTCGGTCTGACGCGCGCGGTCGTCGTTCCACACGTTGAACGGATAGAGCGCGTTGACGCTGCGAACCTCGAGACCGCGATCCGCGGCCTTCGCGCCGATGCGGCGCGCCGTGTCGATATCGCTGAGGCTGTTCGCGCCAATGTCGTTACGCAGTTCGATCGCGACGGCGCCGACCTGTGCTGCCGCGTCGATAAGCTCTGCGGGCGTCAACGACGGGCGAACCATGTGATTGAAGCCGAACTTTATCGTGCGATTCGCCATTCGCTTGCCCCTCGATTTGACATCGGTGTTCGGCGCCTGTCGCGACTAGGCCTTTCGCCGTTTGCGCAGGCGGTATTGATCGGTGACGACGGCCGCGATGATGACGCCGCCCTTGATGATTTCCTGGTAATGCGCGTCGACGTTGAGAAACGTGAATCCGGAGGTCAAGACGCCGAGGATCACCGTTCCGATCACCGTCCCGGTCATCCGGCCGACGCCGCCGGCGAGCGACGTTCCGCCGATTACCGCGGCGGCGATCGCGTCGAGCTCGAAGCCGACGCCCATGCCGGCCTGGCCGGTGATCGCGCGCGCCGTCGTCACCACGCCGGCGAGCCCGGAAAGCAGGCCCGCAAGGGTGTAGACGACGACGATGTGACGCTCGACATTGATGCCCGAAACGCGCGCCGCGAGCGGATTGGCGCCGATCGCGTAGGTGAACTTGCCGTAGCGCGTGTAGCGCAGCGCAATGTGGAAGATCGCCGCCACGCCGAGGAAGATCATCACCGGCCACCAGCCGGCGCCGATCGCCGCGTAGGAATCTTCGAGACTGCCGATCGGCTGGCCATCGGTATACCAGTCGGCGACGCCGCGCGCCGACACCATCATGCCGAGCGTCGCGATGAACGGCGGGATTTTGGTGTAGGCGATCAGCCCGCCGTTCACGACGCCGACCGCCAGGCCGCAAATCAGGCCGACGGAGACGGGAATGACGGGGCTGAGGCCGGTGAGGTTCGGATAGATCGCGTGCGTGTAGCCGGCGCTCTGCGCGAAGCTTGCGGCGACCATTGCGGTCATGCCGACGACCGATCCCGACGAGAGGTCGATGCCGGCCGTGATGATGACTTGCGTCACGCCCACCGCGATGACGCCGATCACCGACTCCTGCAGGATCATGATCTTCAGGCGCAATGGGTTGGCGATGAAGCTCTGGCCGACGAAAATCCAGCCCAGCGCCTCGAATAGCGCCATCATGCCGATCATGACGCCGAGAATGCTGAGTTCGGGCGGCATGCGCCGGCGCCCAGCGTTTTGGCTCTCGGCGGTCGCGGCGGCGTTGGAGGCGCGAAGAATGGCCACTTCCTTGTCCCCTCGAGACGGGCGCGTCACTGCGACGCGAGCTCCATAATTTTGATCTGAGTCGCGTCTTTGCGGTCGACAACGCCGGTCATGCGGCCCTCATGCATGACCAGTATGCGGTCGCTCATGCCGAGAACCTCAGGCAATTCCGAGGAGATCATCAGCACGGCGACGCCTTGTCCGGCGAGTTCGCTGATCAACCGGTGGATCTCGGCCTTGGCGCCGACGTCGATGCCGCGCGTCGGCTCGTCGAGAATGAGGATCCGCGGATGAGTCATCAGCCAGCGCGCGATCAGCACCTTCTGTTGATTGCCGCCGGAAAGATTGATGACCGGCTCGTCGAGATCGGGCGTGCGCACCCGCAGGCTCGCCCGCTGC
>Ga0181516_10003277_pt1 | contig 10927 bp, 8 predicted proteins | sample PEATcosm2014_Bin_25_FD_121104 | JGI IMG/M metagenome (GOLD analysis project Ga0181516, IMG submission 121104) | Peatland microbial communities from MTU Mesocosm Facility, Houghton, MI, USA - PEATcosm2014_Bin01_10_metaG | ecosystem: Environmental > Terrestrial > Soil > Wetlands > Peat | place...
CGGCGTTCGAGCTGGATCGGCGGGCACGGGACCGACCCGTAGGAGCAGAACACGCAGCAGTCGTCCGCCTTGGGGCGCAGCACGGCGCCGCAGCCCTCGCATTCATAGAAGATCTGGCACGCGTCGGTCGGCATCGTCTCGATCTTGCGGCGGCCGCAGTGCGGGCAGGTGATCTCGGAGCGAAGTTCAACTTGCGTGGTCATGGCGTCCATCCGTCTCCGCCAATGGGCTAGACAAGCGAATCATATCGCGATTCGGCCGGCCAGGGACCTTCTCTGGCGGCTGCCAGGGTTCAGCGTAGCGCCGCCTGCAGCGCCGCGGCCGCGTCCCGCCAGGCCGGCGCAAAAATGTCGGGCGCGACGGCTTGGCGATCGAGGGCGATGACCGCAATCGTGCGGGCGAAATCCGCCGGCGCGGCGTCGGCGGGCGTCATCTTCAGCGCGCCTTGCGCGATCAGGCCGCGATAGACCGGGTGATGGTCGAATTCGTCGGCGCGCCGGGCCGCGTTGACGACCACGGGACGCCCGGATTCCAGGCATGCCAGCACGCTGCCGCGCCGCGACGTCAGCCCGTCGGCGAAGGCGTAGACGAAGACGTCGACCGGGTCGAAGAGCTCGAAGATCTCGGCCTCCGACTCGACGTAGCCGCTGACCAGGATCGCCTCCTCGAGGCCGAGTTCGCGTGCGCGGGCGTAAAAGCGCGCCTCGACGTCGTCGCGCGCTTTGACGAAGCCGCCGATGAAGACGACGAAGACCTCGCGGTTCATCGCCTGCAGCGCGCGCGCGACCTCGAGCACGAAGGTCGATTGCTTCTTGGGATAGATCGAGCCGAAATGGCCGAGAATGAGCCTGCCCCTGGCGCGCTCAGCCTCGATGCGCGCGAGCGCAGCGGAGCGCCGGCGCGCCGCGGGCGGCGCGATGTTGGGAGGAATCGGCGTCAAGCCGAGGACGAGCGGCAGCCGGGCGACGGGGCTCGCCAGGAATTCCGCGCGCACCGTCGGCGAGGAGAACAGCACGACTTGCGCAAAGAGGAGATAGGCGGCGATGAAGGCCCGGCGCAGCGGATGCAGGTCCGCCCATTCATGCACGACGACGACCGTCCGCGCGCCGCGCAAGCGGGCGATCGCCAGCGCCAGCAGCGGCGTCAGCAGCGCCTTCTTCCACGCCACGACCGGCAGGTTGACGACCAGGGCGCCGGCGCCCGCCAAGGCGCGCCAAAGCGCGGCCGCGTCGCCCCATCGTCCGGATACGGCGACGACGCGCGAATCAAGGCCGGCGTCGCCCGCGGCGCGCGCGAGGCCGCGCGCGAACATCTCGACCCCGCACGGCGTCGGCGACAGCGAGGCCAGCGAGACGACGAAACCTTTTGTCGCGACGCGGGCGGGCGTCACAGCGGCGAAGTCCGAAAGCGCGCGACGTAGCGCAGCGCGAAGACCGCGAACAGGAAGGTGAACCAGACGGGATCGCTGCGGTCGAACAGGAAGGACTCGAGCGACGAGACATAGAGGCCGAAGAGCCAGATTTGCGTCAGTAGAGTCGTCAGCGCGGGATCGGCGCCGCTGCGCGCCGCCCTGCCGATGTCGGCGAGCGGCTGAACGACCAGCGCCCACACCGCCAGCGCGACGCCGGGCACGCCCATCGACATCGCGACATCGACCAAGCCGTTGTGGGCGTGGGCGGCCCCCGCGACCCAGGCCATCGCGTCGTCGGTGGCGAAGCGCACCGACTGGGTGTTCCAGAACGCGTCGAAGCCGTAGCCGAAGACGGGATGGGCGGCGAGCTTTTCCAGGGCGTAGCGCCAGATGTCGGTGCGCCCGGTGAAGGTCGCGTCGATTGGCAGGCTCGCCACCAGCGAGCCGATCGGCGCGAAGATCACCGAGCCGACGCCGATCGCGTTGAGCGCGAGGAACGGCGCGATCGCCGCCAGGCGCCAAATCGGCCTCGCGCCGTGGCGGGCGGCGAAGAGGGAGATCGCCAGCGTCGGCAGCCAGAGCATGTTCGCGGTCTTGCCGTTGGCGAAGACGACGAACAATAGGCTCAGGGCGGCGACGAGCGCGCCGGCGGCGACGCGCCCGACTCGCGCCATGTAGAGCCCCATGAAGGCGACGAAGATGAACACCGCGCTCGCCGCGTTCTTGTGGCCGAAGACGCCGCGCCAGTCGCCGGCGAGCTGCGGCTCGCCCAGGTCGCTCGCCTGGTGAATCGCGTAATGCGGGAGGAAGGCGACGCCGAGATAGGAGAGCGCCAGCAGCGCGCCGGCGACGACGCCAAGCAAGCCGGCGAGATGGGCGCGGCCGCGCGGCAAGAGCGGCAAGGTCGCGGCGATGATGACGACGAAGCCGGCGAGCGCGGCGCGCTTCAGCGAGGTCGCGACGTCCTGCGAGGTGAGGCTGCTGACGACGATCCATCCCGCCAGCGCGACATAGGCGGGATTGACGAGGCGCCGCAGGCCGGGACCTTCGGTCGAGGCGGCGAGATAGAGGCAGAAGGCGGCGCAGGCGGCGAAGGCGACATAGGTCGTCGCGTCGCGGCCCGAGCCGAGATCGAGCGCGTCCGCCGCCCCGAGATCGGCGAAGGGCTGCAGCGTGATCCAGACCAACGCCAGCGCGCCGACGAAGGCGACGGCGCGCCAGGAGACGCCCTCGCGCGCGACCGGGGCGCTGACCGCGGCGGCGCTCACGGACTGGGCTCCTCGGGATTGGGCTCCGCCGCGCCGAAGCGATATTGGTGCGGCTCGACGCCGAGCCAGGCCATCCATCGCCCGATCGCCACCACCATCGGATGGAGCGACACCAGCGCCGGCTTTCCCTGCGCGAACAGCTTCAGCGAGCGGTAAGCCGAGACCGGCAGCAGCGCGCCGCTCTTGGCGGCGAGCCGGAGGAGGCCGAAAGCCGAACGGCTCCGCGACGCGTCGATGTGAAAATTGATCGCGCCGATGCGCAACCCGCGGCGCAAGATCCACCCCGCCCGCACCCGATCGGCCGGCACGGTTTCGACGATCCGCGCCGCCTCCTCCCAGTAGAATTTGAGACCGGCGATGCGACAGCGGGTGAAGAAGTCGGTGTCGCCGCCGCCGAGGAAATTGAAGCGCATGTCGAATTCCGGCTGTTCCAGCCGTTCGAACGCCTCCCGGCGGATGAGAAAATTGCCCGAGCCGTAGATCATCGGCACGAAGCCGCTGGCGCTGTAGGCCGGCCAGTAGACGGGATGGCGGGCGAGCGCGTCGGGAGCGCCGTCTGGAAAGTGCGGCACGACCGGACCGCCGACGATGTCGACGCCGTTCTCGCCGCAGGCGGCGATCATGCGCGAAAGCCACTCGGGATCGGCGGCTTCGTCGTCGTCGATCATCAGGACATAGCGCGCGGAGGGGAAGGCGCGACGCGCCTCCGCGAAGGCGCGATTGCAGGCGCGGCAATTGCCGGGCCGCGCCTCGACGACGCAAAACCCCTGCAGCAGACCGGCGGAAAAAAAGGCGTCGGCGACCGGAACGCCCGCCGTGCCGACGGGATCGTTGTCGACGACGACGACCGCAAAGCGCGTCGCGCCCGCCTGCTCGACCAGCGACTGCAAGGTTGCGCGCAGCATCTCGGGGCGCCGGCAGGTCGGCACGCAAACGACCGCGTCCGGCGCGCATTGCGCCGCGCGGCCCGCCGTTTCCGCCTGCGGCCGCGACGCGGCCGCTTCATCCTCGCCCGGCTCCGTATCCGTGTCGCTCGCCTCGTTCACGCGTCTCGCTTTCCCACCGACCGCTTTGCGACTCTCGCGCTACGAAAGTTTCGATCCGGTTGCTGGAGCCGCTGAAAGCGCCCTCCTGCCGACCGCGCGGCTCATCGCGAGGCCGGCGGCGACGGTGACGATCTCCATGCCGCGCGCCGCCGCGCCATCGAGCGCGCGCTGAAACAGCGCCGGCGTGCAGCCGTAAGGGGTCGGCGCGGCGGCGATGTCGTGCGAGCAGAAGATCAGCCAGCCGGTCGAGCGCGCGGCCGCATCGAGATGGCGCGCGACCTCGTCGGGCGTCAAACGCCGATCCGCCAGCTCGACGCAGCGCAGGAACTGCGGATCGAAATCGCCGACGTTGACGCCCGGCGCGATCGAACGGCTGGAGGCGACCAAGCCATAGAGCTGGCGCTTGCGGGCGAACGAGGCGAGCCCATAGGGATAGGCGAAATTGACCGGACGAATGCTGTCGTCGATCGCCTGCAGCCATTCCCGGTTCCTCTGCAGGTCGTCGCGAAAGCGTTGCGCGGAAAGGTCGCCCGCGGCGCGATGGACATGGCCGTGCAGGCCGATCTCGTGGCCGCGGCGGTGAAGGTCGCGCAGGGCCTCGCGGTCCATCAGCGGGTAGCCGCAATCGTCGCGCCCGACGAGGCCGGAGGCGATGTAGTAGGTGCCGCGGCCGCCCAGCCGCTCCAGCCCCTCGGCGCCGCTCTCGCCGGCGCTGATCGCGGCGTCGTCGAAAGTGAAGCTGACCATCGGCGCGGTGGCGACCAGCCGTCGGCGCTCGAGCGCGACATGGCGCGACAGCCGCGAAGAGATCTTGCGCCGCAAATGCGCCAACGGTCCGTCGGCGCGGTCGAAGGGCGACAGGGCCCCCTCCTCGTCCGGCGCGACGCCGAGGTGCGGCGGCTCGCACGGCGCGAAGCCGGCGGCGTCGTTCACCACGTTTGGCATTCGACCTCCCTCGTGAGGCGCCCCGACATGGCACACAGGCGGGCACAGGCGAAAGGGCGATGAAAGAACCGTGCCGCCGCCGGCGCTTCCGCTACGGCAGCAGCCGCGGCTCCGCCCGACGACGAAAACGCGACCGGCTGTCCCAAATCGGGAGGCCTGCGACTTGCGCCGCGCTCCCCCCAGGCAGGGGGTTGGAGCGGAGCGATGCAACTCGCAGCGAGGAAATCGAGGCCGGAAAAGCGCCGGGTGGTTCGGCTCGGTCCGTTTCCGGTCGACGCCGTCGACATTAACGAAACCGCGCATGCCTTCGTCGACTATTGCCGCAGCGCCGAACGGCTGCGGGCGACCCGACCGATCTATTCGACCTCGCTCAACGGCCAGGTCATTTCGCTCTGCGCGCAGGACCGCGAACTGAAAGAGTCGATCCTGTCGGCGGATTCGGTGAACGCCGACGGCCAGCCGCTGGTGCTGCTGTCGCGCTATCTCTGCGCCGACCCGCTGCCCGAGCGGGTCGCCACCACCGACCTCTTTCCCGCCGTGGCGCGCCTCGCCGCGCGCACCGGCGTCACCTTCTACATGCTCGGCGCCGCCGAGGAGGCGAACCGCAAGGCGGTCGAGGCGGCGCTCGCCGCCTATCCCGGCCTGCGCATCGTCGGCCGCCGCAACGGCTATTTCACGCCGACGGAAGAGCCGGCCGTCGTCGAGGAGATCGCCCGCCTGAAGCCCGATGTGCTCTGGGTCTCGCTCGGCGTCCCGCTGGAGCAGCGGTTTTGCGCGCGCAACCTCGACGCGCTGCGGGGCGTCGCGATCGTCAAGACGGCCGGGGGGCTGTTCGACTTTCTCTCGCTGACCAAGCCGCGCGCGCCGCGCTGGATGCAACGCGCGGGGCTCGAATGGCTGTTTCGCGTCTGGATCGAGCCGCGGCGGCTGTTCGTGCGCTATCTCGTGACCAGCCCGCACGCTCTGTTCGTGATGCTTCGCGACCTGCGCTGAGCGCCGCGATGCGCTACCGGCCGAGGACGACCAGTTCCGTATAGGCGAGATCGCCGAGCCGGGGCTGCGCCGGTCCCTTGAAATAGCGCGGCGAAGCGCGCCCGCTGACGAATCGGCCGACCAGCCCGGGCAAAGGCCCCATCGCGTCGAGGGCGCAAAGCGCCTCGCCGCGCCACAGCAGATAACGGCCTATCGGATTGGCGAAGCGCACGAATTCGCGCCAATCGCGGCAATAGATCAATTGCGCGCATGGAACGAGGGCGCGCGCGACCGCCTGCGTCTGAAAGACGAAGGGATAGGCCACGCCGTCCTGCACACAGACGAGCGCACGGCACCCAAACGCGGCATGCTCGGCGAGGATCTGCCGCTCGGCGGGCGCAAGCAGCGCCGCCTCGGGGCGATCCGCCGCGAAAGCGACGACCCGCGCGCCGCGTTGCGGCGCCGAGAGGATCGGCGCGGCGATCATGCGTCCCCGCGCGAAACAGCGGAAGCCCAGCGCCTCGATGGTCTTGCGGGTGTGGATGGCCGGCGAGACGTTGAGGTAGGTCACCTCCGGACGCTTCACCGCCGCCATATGCAGCATCAGCGAGTAGGCGCGGAAATCGACGTCGACGCACCAGCTCGAAATGTTGCAGCGCACGCCGCCCTCGGCCCCCGCGTCCTGGCGCGAAAAAATCTGCAGCAGCACGCCGACGACGGCGCCGTCGACGATGAGGACATGGCCGTAGCGGGGATAGTCGTCGATCGTCGGGCGAAGCGCCAACCGCGCGAAGGCGCGTTCCCAATAGCGCCGCGGACGTTCGGGGAAGCCGCGCCGCAGGCAAGCGATGACCGCCGCGAGATCGTCGTCGCGGATCGGCCGACAAACAATCTCCACTGGCTTCGACGGCGCCATCCCAAGACTCCATCGGTTCTCTGCGAGCAAAACGCAGGACGATTGCCCATCTATGGGCGACGCCGCTAAAAGTTAAGTGAATTTCTACTCATGCGCAGCTTAACCCTCGGGGTTGCTTACCGCGCAATGAATGATTGCAGATAATTTTGGAGCGAACCGCCGCGCCCGAAAGTCCCGATTTTGCGTAACGCGACTCCGCCGGTCGGATTCGACCCCGCCAAAGCGCCGCCGGCGGCGCGCGCTTGAGCCCTCCGCAGCGTTCTCTTGTAACGTCATAGCTGTTCTGCGGAAAACCGAAACAATCTTTGCGCGAACTGGCGCCGCCGCGCACGTTGAACAGCGTCGTCTGGTGTTTTGAAGATCGTCGTCGCGGCCGTCAAATAACAAAGACGTCATGGTTGACATGACTGCGCGCCGGCTCCGCGACGTACCGTCCGAATCAATTTGTCCATCTCCGGTTAACTTGCAGGCGCCATTATCGACAACTGCCTCGCATGAAAGGTCGAGAGATTTTGGCTATGAGAGCCTCTGACGCACGCCCCGCGTCGATGTTGCCCGTTGTCGAACGGCCGCAGCACGCGCACGACGGCACGGGCCACGGCGGCCACCCCAACCTTCTCGCGGCGCTTTCCAGCGCATTGAAGCCGTTCCGCCAGGCGGTCGTCGCGTTCGGGTTGACGCTGATCGGCGTCATCTGGCTTGGCGCGACGGCATTCATCACCCAAGAGCACCATGCGCTGAAGCTTCAGGCCGGCCGCGACGCCGACAATTTCGCGCTGATCTTCGAGCAGAACGTCATCAACACGATCAGCGACCTCGACAAGACGCTCAAGGTCCTCAAGTGGGCCTATCGGCACGACGATTACAAGCCGAACTGGCCGTCCCTGCTCGCCGAGGACTACACCGTCGACAACGAGACCGTGCAGATCGCCGTGACCGACGCCCGCGGCATGATGATCTCGAGCAGCGCCGACCTGTTTCCCGCCAAGCCGGTGGACCTCAGCGACCGCGAGCATTTCCGCGCGCAGGCCTCGACGGCTGACGACGCGCTCTTCATCAGCAAGGTCGTCACCGGCCGCGTCTCGGGCAAGCGGACGGTGCAGTTCAGCCGCAAGCTCACCGACGCCGAAGGCCGCTTCGCCGGCATCGTCGTCATTTCGCTGGCGGCGGACCATTTCGACCGCGACTTCGCCAAGCTCGATCTCGGCAGCGGCGGCGGCCTCGCGCTGGTCGGCAATGACGACAACGTGCGCGCCGGCAGCGGCGTGTTTCGCAGCCTGATCGGCGCGCAATACGACGACGACGGCGCCGACTCGCCCGCGGCGCTAAACGCCGCGCAAGCGCGCGACGCGCCGATCGAGGCGGTGCGCCCGGTCAACGGCTATCCCCTGCAGATCGTCGTCCGCCTGCCCAGCGTCGATTCCAATCCGCGCTGGCAGATCCGCCGCGCCTTCTATCTTCTCGCCGCCGCAGCGATGTCGATTCTCGCCTTCGCGGCGATGGTCAGCGTGGCGCTGCGCCGCCATCGCTTCGAGAAGGAGATCATCTACATCTCGCGCCACGACGCGCTGACCGCCCTGCCCAATCGCCTCAGCCTCAAGGAGCGGCTGGAGGAACTCTGCACCAGCCCGGTCTGGGAGTGCAATTTCGCGCTGCACATCGTCGATCTCGACCGCTTCAAGTTCGTCAACGACACCTACGGCCATGCCTCGGGCGACGAATTGCTCAAAATCGTCGCCGACCGGCTGCGCACGCTGCGCGGCGAATTCGACATGGCCGCGCGCCTCGGCGGCGACGAATTCGCGATCATCCAGCGCGTGACGGATTACGATACGGAAGCGCGCGCGCTCGCGGCGCAAATGTGCGAGATGCTTTCGCACCCCTATGTCATCAAACGCGCGACGGTGACGATCGGGGCGACGATCGGCGTCGCCGGACGCCATGACGGCGAGAACGGCGCCGAGATGATGAAGGCGGCCGACCTCGCCCTCTACTCGACCAAATCGGGCGAGCGCGGCGGCTATCGCGTCTACGACCGCGCGATGACGCACGCCGCCGAGGCGCGCCAGGACATCGAGGTGGGCTTGCGCTCCGCGATCGAGAACGCCGAGTTGCAGGTCTTCTATCAGCCGATCAACGCGGTCGCGACCGAGGAGACCCTCGGCTTCGAGGCGCTGGTGCGCTGGCGGCGTCCCAACCACCCGTCCATTCCGCCTTCGGAATTCATCCCCGTCGCCGAGGACATCGGCTTGATCGTCGACATCGGCAAATGGGTCCTCAACCGGGCCTGCAGCGATATCGCCAGGGCGTCGGCCAACCTGCATATCGCCGTCAACTGCTCGCCGGTGCAATTCGAGACCACGAACTTCACCGAGACCGTCCGGGAGGCGCTCGCCGCCTCCGGCCTCGCGGCGCATCGGCTGCAGATCGAAATCACCGAATCGATGTTCATGCAGGATCGCCCGCGCATCGTCGAGCAGTTGAGGCAGTTGCGCGAGATGGGGGTCGGCGTCTCGATCGACGACTTCGGCACCGGCTACTCGTGCCTGAGCTACCTCGAGATGTACCCGATCGACACGATCAAGATCGACCGGCAGTTCGTCAACAAGCTCGGCGAGCGCAAGGAAGCGGCGGCGACCATCCGCGCCATCATCGATCTGGCGGCGAGCTTCGGCATGACGACCATTGCGGAAGGCGTCGAAACCAAGGCGCAGCTCCTGGAGCTCAGGAAGCTCGGCTGCATGGAGGCGCAGGGCTACTATTTCGGCGTGCCCGCCGAACTGACGGCGGGCTTGCCCAAGCAGGCGTCGCGCGTCAACGCCGCCTAGCGCGCAGGCCGCCCGCTGGCGACGGCCTGAAGGCGCATCTCGCGCAACAGCAGCGCCAGGCCCGAGAGCACGACCACGGCGGAACCGATGAGCAGCGACGGCGTCGCCACGTCGCCCCAGACGACGTATCCGATCGCCAGCGCCCATACGAGAAGCATGTAGTAGAAGGGCGAGACGACCGTCGTCGGCGCCAGGCCGAGCGATTTGGTCCAAAGATACTGCGCCGTGACATTGGCGACGCCGGCCGCAATCATGATCGCGGCGTCGAGCGGCGTCGGCAGGACGAAGCCGAAGACGATCAGCAGCGAATGAAACGCCGCGACGGTCACCATCTGCCACATCAGCAGCGTCAGGGTGCTTTCGGTCTTGGTCATCTTGCGCACCGCGACGGTGACGCTGCCGTACATCACCGCGTTGCCGAGGGCGAACAGCGCGCCGAGGTTGAAGGTCTGCGCGCCCGGACGCGTGACGATCAGCACGCCGGCGAAACCGGCGACGAGCGCGCCGATCCGGGCCGCGTCGGCGCGTTCCTTGAGCCAAAGGATGGAGATCAGCGCCGCGAACAACGGGGCCGAGAAGCCGATCGCGGTGACCCCGGCGAGCGACATCATGGTGAGCGCGATGACCGTGAGGGTCTGCGAGACCGACTGCGAAAGGCCGCGCGCCACGTGCGCGCCGAACTTCTCGGTGGCGAACACCTTCAGGCCGGTCGCCGGCAGCACGAAGGCCGAACAGACGACGAGCGAGCTCAGCGAGCGAAACGCCATGGTCTCGCCGACGGGATAATGCGAGGCCTCGAGCTTCATGATCGCGTTCGACGCCGCGAACATCACTGTCGCGCCGATCATGCAGAAGATGCCCGCCGTGGCGCCGCCGAACAGGACCGGCGCGCGGGCAGGCGCGGCGGGAAGCCCACCCGCCTGAACGCTAAGCGATGCGTCACGCATTGACGGCGCCGGCATCGACCACTCCGCTGATCAGGTTCATTTCGAACAGCCGCTCGGGCATGTCGGCGCGCCAATCGTCGTTGCCGACCGCCCGCGACGGCAGGCTCTCGATGAGCGCCGCCATTTCGCGCCGCGCCGCCTCGGCCTCGGCCATCGTCACGCGTTCGAAGCTCATCCGAGACCCAGGCCCGAGCCGGCCGAGCGCCGGCAGGTCGGCGGTGATCACGGTGGCGATCTTGGGGTAGCCGCCGATCGTCTGGTGCTCGGCCATCAGCACGATCGGCCTGCCGTCGCCCGGAACCTGGATCGAGCCGCAGGCGATGGCGTCCGAGGCGATGTTGAAGCCGCGGCGGTGCTTCAGCGCGCGGCCATCGAGCCGCGCGCCCATGCGGCTCCATTGCGCGCCGACGACGTAGTCGCTGGCGTGGAAGGCGGCGATCTCCTCGGCGCTGAAGAAGTCGGCCTGCGGCCCCTCGATGACCCGCAGCCGCCGAGGCGGCGCAAGGAACGGCGTCGCCATCGCGAGTTCGGCGCGCGCCGCCGCGTCCTGGCGAACGAGCGGCAGACGGTCGCCCGCCTGCAGGGGCCTGCCGC
>Ga0181516_10003278_pt1 | contig 10925 bp, 10 predicted proteins | sample PEATcosm2014_Bin_25_FD_121104 | JGI IMG/M metagenome (GOLD analysis project Ga0181516, IMG submission 121104) | Peatland microbial communities from MTU Mesocosm Facility, Houghton, MI, USA - PEATcosm2014_Bin01_10_metaG | ecosystem: Environmental > Terrestrial > Soil > Wetlands > Peat | place...
CTGCGCTGGCCGATGGAACCGGGCCGGCCCGCGTAAAGCGAATGATTGTCCGGCAACAAATCGGCCGCCTTCCACGTCGCGAGCACCGGCACTTGCAGCGCTTCGATCAATTGCTGAAACGCTTTCGCCGCGCCGGCAGTCCGGACACCGTTGCCCACCAGAATCACCGGACGTTCGGCCTGGCTGATCAACTCCCAGGTGCGTTGCGCGGCTTCGTCCAGCGCCGCCACCTCTGCAGCCGGCGGCAACTGGGCCGGATCAAAGGCCGTGAGCGCATTTTCGTCAATGAGCGTTGATTGAACATCCAGCGGAATATCAAGCCAGACGGGGCCGCGCCGGCCATGCCGCGCCAGATAGACCGCTTTTTCGAGATGATACCGGATGGAATTTGGATCCAGAATGGTGACGGCGTATTTGGTGATCGGACGGGCCATGGAAACGACATCCACTTCCTGCTGGCCCATGGAGCGGACGCCGCGATTGCCGATCAGATCTGCGCGCTTGGCCTGGCCGGAGAGGATGAGGCAGGCGGCGGATTCGACCCAGGCGGCGGCCACACCAGTAAGAGCGTTGGTGCCGCCGGGACCCGTGGTCACCAAGGCGACGCCGAGATCATTTTTGTATTCCGCATAGCCCTCGGCGGCAAAAGCGCAGGCCTGTTCGTGCAGGCAGGAAATGGTTTTCAAACGCGGCTGCCGGCCGGCGGAATCCACCAGGTGCATGCAACCGCCGCCGGGCAGGAGAAATAAATTCTCCACGCCGCAGTCGGCCAAAAAACGAATCACATAATCAGAGAGCTTCTTCATAAAATTCTTCTGGTTGCAGCGGACGTTTGTCCGGCCGCGGTTGTTTGGCGGTGGCCTCAATCAGCTCGATCGTCTCGGCCACGGACAGGCGGCTTTGGTTCCAAGGCTGCGGAAAAACCACGCCGGGCACGCCCGCCTGCAGGGCTTGCCTGACGTTCGTCTCGCTGTCGTCCACCAGCACGCTGGCCTTGGCCAGCCAGTTCAAAAATATGCCCTTGCTCAAATCGTAGGGCGGCAAATCCGAGTCGAGCCGCGAGGGCACCACGCTGAACGTGCGAATGTAACCGCCAAAATGCCGGAACAACCATTCCGCCGCGGCTGGCGCCGTGGCCAGCGGACGAGCGGTCAGCGCCAGGTGGCGGTAACGCGCGCCCAAAGTTTGAAACCAGGCGGCGAGTTCCGGATTCGGCTGCATGGCGCGGGCGCGGCCCGACAAACGGAATTCGTCCAGTGACGTCAGATACTCGCTTTCGCTGATGCCCAGAACGCGGTGCGGCGGGTTTTCCCGGAGCTGGCTGTAATGCAGGGAACATTCGGGATGACGCGGCCGCCAATACTGCTCGAACCACGCGCGCATCAGATCGTTCAGCACGTCGTCAATGTCCCAGACGATCAGGTTCATAGCTTTTTGCGGCGAGCGGCCAGTTCAATCCATCCAATGCGTCACGAGGGTTTTCCGCGCGCCGTTTTTCTCGATGGTGGCGTCGGTATAGTAAGAATCGCCCTGCGTGTAAAAGGTGGAAATTTCCTCGATGATCACGCCGGTGCTCGTGGTGAACCCATGCTTCACGCCACGGGGAATGATGACGATGTCGTTGGCGCCGCGCCGTTGCTGGACGCCGTCGAGCGCGAGGCTAATTTCACCGTGGAGAATGTGATACGTTTCATCCTTCAATTTGTGCCATTGTTCCTGATGCGTCTGCCCGGGCAGCAGAACAATCAGCCGCTTGCAGTATTCGCGGTTCACCACCGTGATGATGGTGGAGCCGAAGCGCTCAAAATTTTCCAGGCCGTAATGATGCGAAACCTCCAGTTCCACCTGGCTGGGCACATTCACCTGGCCCTGGCGCAGCATGTTTTTCACCTGCTGGATGGCCTGGAACACGAGTTTCTGTTTCTCAACGCGCCGCGTATTTTCGCGCAGCACCGGCGCGTTCGGTTCGATGTCCTCGGTCGCGAAAAAGTCGGTGTATTTGGACAAGTCATTGGCCACGATCTGGGTCGGGGTGTTGGGGATGGCGAGAAACACCCGCGAGGTCTGGATGCGTTCGCCCTTGGCAATTTTCTCTTTGGCAAAGGCGCCGCGTTGGAGATCGCGCAGGGTGCCGAGTTCGGCGGTGGAAAAGGAATGCCGCCGGCCGGACACGCCGCAAAGCTCATAAGCCTGGCGCGCCGCTTCCAGCCAAAGCCGGAGTTGCGCCGGATTCGCGGAGTAGGCGTTGAGCTTGACCGTGTCGGTCGGAACGCCGACGTGCTTTTCAAACAGACTCGCCCCTTTGGCGATGGCGAGCTTGATGGGATCGCAGTTGTCCGGCGCTTCGTGCGTGCTGAAGCCGATTTCCACGCCGGCATAACGCTGCCGGAACAGGTCAATTTGATTCAACTGCAACTGGTCATTCCGCGTGGGATACTCGCCGACGCAGTGCATCAACGAAAAAGCCTTGTTGCGATGTTTCAAAAAGCTGACCACCCGGTCCACGTCCTCCAAGGTCGCGCCGCCGGCGGAGGCGATGACCGGCAGCTTCGATTGCACGATCCGTTCCAGCAGCGGCCAGTCGTTGAAATAGCAGCTCGGCACCTTGATGATGTCGAAACCGTGCTCTTCAATCTTGCCAACCGAAAGCTCATCCCACGGCGTGCACATCGTCAGGAAACCGTGTTCGGCGATGGCGTCTTTCAGCGCCTTGTATTGTTCCCAGCTCAACCGCGTTTCGGAAAAGCGCTTGACGAATTTCAGGTCCATCCGGCTTTGGAAGGCCGGGTGAATGAACGTGTCAATGTCGCGGTATTGCAGCTTCACGGCGAACCGGAACGGGAAATCGCGCGTGACGCTGGCGCATTCGCGGACGATGCGAATCCCATGTTCGACGCTGCCCATGTGGTTGTTGGCCATCTCGAGGATGAACAATGGTTGGTTTTGATCAGCTTTCATAGGATGGTTTAGACTTTGGTTTGGTGAAATAGAATGGTTTTTCGCACCGCTTCATCGAGCGACGTCCACACCTCAAGTCCCAGTTCGCGGGCACGGTTGACATTGGGCACATAACGCTTCGCCGGGCGTTGCGGGCCGGGCCGCTGCCGCACCGTAACCGCCGGCTGCGGGGCGCGGTTGCGGGACACACACTCGGCCGTTTCGAGAATCGAAACCGCCTCGTCAGAACCGACGTTGTAAGCGCCGACCGCCGCCGGATTTAGCAGCAGGGTCCACAGCCACGCGGCCAGGTCGGCGGCATACAAATACGAGCGGAACGGCGTGCCGTCGCCTTTGATCTCAATCGGTTTTCCGGCGAGCGCGTCGCGGATGAAATTGCCGATGGCAAAATGGGCGTCCAACGGCAGATACGGTCCGACGAACGCGAAACAGCGCGCGATCTTGCAGTTCAAGCCGTGCTGGTGGCGGGCCGCATGGCATAGAAATTCGGCCACCCGTTTGCCTTCGCCATAAGCCGCGAGCGGCGAGGCGAGGTCGGGCGCGCCGGAAAAATTTTCGGCGACATGAGTCAGATCGCTGGGCTGCTCTCCGTAAACCGCACCGGAGCTGACGAACAAAAAACTTTCAGCTTCCACGCGCGTGGCAAGTTCCAGCGTCCGCTGCGTTCCCTCGAAAAGCGTCTGCATGACCTCGGCAGGCTGCTGCCGGTTGCCGGCTTCCGAGGTGTTGGCGGCGGCGTGGATAAAGTGAGAAACCGGCTGGCGAACGAATTCGGCCAGTTGCGCAGCCACGGCCTCGCCATTGAGCAGGCGCACGTCGCCGCGCAGGAGATGAATCGCATCGTCCGCGAACAAGTTTGCGGCGCGGGCCTGAAATTGTTCCGGGTGACGCGTCAGCACCACGGCTTTGGCGTCGAGATTGAACTGCTGGTTGGCCGTCACAAAACTTTCCAGCAGCCAGCGGCCAAAAAAACCGGTGCCGCCCGTGATGAACACCGCCTTGCCGCGCAGCGCTTCCCACAAACCTTCCGTCCGGATCAGCACCTGATCCAAATCGGCAGCGAGCGGAGAAATGGCGGGATTGAGCGTCATGGCTGGCCTTGCAGACAAAATGAATGCATCGTTTCCACGATGTGCGCCATCATGGATTCGGTGAGTCCGGGATAAACGCCGACAAAAATGGCCTCGTTCATGATCCGGTCCGCGCCGGACAAATCACCGATGACGCGGAAGGCGCCGGGCTGAAGTTTCCGGAGCGACGTGAACGCCGGCTGGCGCACGAGGTTTCCGCCGAACATCACGCGGCTGCCGATTTTGGCCTCATCCAACAGCGCGCCAAATTCCTTGCGCGTAAATGGCGCGTCTGGCTTGACCAGCATCATGAATCCAAACCAGGAACATTCGGTGCGATGGCCGCTGTCGTTCCATTCAAAGCCGTCCGGCGTCCAGCTCGTCGCGTGCGTCGGCAGCATGAAATCAAAAAACTCCTCGAGATCGGCCAGTTCGCGCCGCAGGATTTGCCAGTTGCGCTGGCGGGCCTCGATGAAGGCGGGGAGCTTGTTAAGTTGTTGCCGGCCGATGGCGGCCTGGATGTCCAGCGGCTTCAGGTTATAGCCGAGATGGGAATAAATATATTTGTGATCGTAGCCTTCCGGCAGTTCGCCCAGTTTCCAGCCGAAGCGCTTGTGACAGGTGTCGTCCTTGCCGCTGGCACACCAGCAGTCGCGGCCCCAGTCGCGGAAACTCTCCGCCAGCTTTCGCAACGGCGCCTGGCGCACCACGTTCACGGCCCCGCCTTCGCCGAGCGTCAGATGATGCGGCGGATAAAATGATTGCGTGGACAAATCGCCAAACGAGCCGGTCAACTGGCCGTCGTAGCGGCTGCCCAGCGCGTCGCAGTTGTCTTCAATCAGCCAGAGCTGGTGCCGGCGGCAAAATTCGGTGACCGTCGCCAGATCAAAGGGATTGCCCAAAGCATGGGCCATCATCACGGCTTTGGTTTTGCCCGGGACGAAGGCAGCTTCCAATTGTTCAACCCGCGCATTGAGCGTGATCGGATCGTTGTCAATGAACACCGGAACCAGGCCGTGCTGCAAGATCGGCGCCACGGTCGTGGGAAAGCCGGCGGCCACGGTGATGACTTCATTGCCGGGAGCCAGGCGGCGTTCGCCCAGGCTCGGACTGGTCAGCACCGCGATCGCGAGCAGGTTGGCGGAGGAACCGGAATTGACCAGCAAGGAAGATTTGACGCCGAGCCGGCGCGCGAACTCTTTTTCAAACGCCTCGCCTTCCGCACCCAGAGTCAGCCAGAAATCGAGCGCCGAATTAACTGCGGCGGCGACTTCGTCGCCGTCAAAAACGCGGCCGGCGTAAGGCACGGTGGATTCGCCCGGAATGAATGGCGTCGTGCGGCTGGGATCGTCGCCCGGGCGGTTGGCCCGGTGAACCAGCGCGGAGTATTCGCGGGTGAGCCGCAAAATTTCAGTTTTGATTTGCTCGGCAGTTTCCATGGCGCGGGATGATTTTAAGCGGCGCAGATTTCGAGCTGCGCCAGCGGGCGGAGCGCGGGCACGGCGGTCGCCCACAGAATTTTTTTGGCGCACGCTTCGCGGCCGTAGCGTTCGATCTGCGCGCCGGTGAGGGTTTGAATTTGCGCCGGCTCGAACAGTTCCTCGGCGTCGCGATACCACACCGCGGTTTGCTCGACGGCTTCGGCAAATTCCCAGACGGGCGACCATTTCAACTGCGTGCGCGCCTTGTCGGCGCAAAGCTGAAGCAGATGCGCCTCGTGAACGGCGTTCGGATTGCGCATGTCCTGCCAACGACCGGGCCAATGTTGGAGCAAGCCTTCCACCAGTTCCACCACCGTGCGGTTGGCTTCCGGGCCGGGGCCGAAGTTGAACGCCGAGCACGGTTCCACGCCATTCAGAAACAGCCGGCCGTGACCGGCCAGCACCGCCGCGAGCCAGAGATAACCGCTCAACGGTTCGAGCACGTGCTGCCACGGCCGGGTCGCTTCGGGATTGCGCACGAAAATCGGCGTGTGCCGCTGCAGGTGGCGGATGCAATCGGGCACGATGCGGTCCGCCGCCCAGTCGCCGCCGCCGATGACGTTGCCCGCGCGGGCGCTGGCGATGCGCACCGGCGAGGACTGAAAGAAGGAACGGCGGTAAGCTTGAATGACCAGTTCCGCCGCCGCTTTGCTGGAGCTGTAGGGATCAAAACCGCCGAGCGGATCCTCCTCGCGGTAGCCATAAGCCCACTCGCGATTTTCATAGCATTTGTCGGTGGTGACGAAAACCGCCGCGCAGGGATGCGCCAGCTGCCGCAGCGCTTCGAGCACGTTGACCGTTCCCTGAATATTGGTGGCGTAAGTTTCGACCGGATGCGCGTAGGCTTCGCGCACCAAGGGCTGGGCAGCCAAGTGAAAAACAAAATCCGGCTGGGCCTTGCGGATCGACTGGCTCACCTCCGCCAAATCCCGCACGTCGCCGATTTCGTGTTCCATCCGCCGGGCCAAACCGAGCCGGTCAAACAAAGACGGCGAGGTCGGCGGGTTGAGCGAGTAGCCGTGAACGTGCGCGCCGAGCGACAGCAGCCATTCACTCAACCAGGCGCCTTTGAAACCGGTGTGGCCGGACAGCCAGACCGTTTTGTTGGCAAACGCGTGGTTGAACATCACCAGACCTTCCAGGGTGCTTCTCCAGAAACGTAAAGCTTCTCGAGAATTTGTTGTTCGCGGTAGGTGTCCATGCACTGCCAGAAACCGGTGTGCTGGTAGGCGTTGATTTTTCCTTCCGCCGCCAGCCGCGTCATGGGTGACTGTTCGAGCACGGTGGCATCGTCCGTGAGATAATCGCCGATGCTTTTGTGGAACACAAAAAAACCGCCGCTGATGAACTGGCTGGATTCCTTGGGTTTTTCCTTGAAGGCCATGACGCGGTTGTTTTCCACCACCAAGTCGCCAAAGCGCGCCGCCGGGCGCACGGCCGTGACCGTGGCGAGGCCGCCCTGTTGATGATGAAAAACGACGGAGGCGTTGATGTTGCTGTTCGTCACGCCGTCGCCATAGGTCAGGAGAAAAGTATCGTCAGTAATGTAAGGCAACACCCGGCGCAAACGGCCGCCCGTTTGCGTTTCCAGGCCGGTATCCACCATCGTCACCGTCCAGTGCTCCTCGTCGTGGTGCGTGTGATAGGTGACGTTGGGTTTGGAATTGAGCTGCAACGTCACGTCGCTGGTGTTCCATTTGTAGTTGCGGAAATAATCCTTGATGACGTCGCCTTTGTAACCGAGGCAGAGAATGAAATCCGTGTGCCCGTAATGGGCGTAGAGTTTCATGATATGCCAGAGCAGCGGGCGGTTGCCGACGGGCACCATGGGTTTCGGACGAAATTCGGTTTCTTCACGCAAGCGCGTCCCCAAACCACCGCATAAGATTACGACTTTCATAGGTTAGCTTGTCTGCGTTTTAATTCTGGCAAATCACGGCCGGCCAAACAGACTGGTGCCTCTTAGATTTATGGATCATCCGACGGGATGCCAGGTGGGCCCGTCGTGTATTTTAATTTCCAGTATTTTAATTATAGCCGGGCGGGCCCTTGCGGGCCCGCCCGGGGAAGGAGCCAGTGGTCTCGCCCACCGTGGTTAGTGGCTGACGAATATCACTGGACATCGGCTCGCACCCATGCCGCCCGGCGGCGGATGCGAAAATTTTCAAAGCCGTCACGCCTCACGGCGGACTGGCGGCGCTCAGCTTCGGCAACTTGCCGGCCAGCTTGGGCAGCGGCGTGCTCTGCTTGGTCAACGCCTGCTGGTTGCTGCGCTGGATCTCTTCGTAAACTTCTTTGCGATGCACCGGCACTTCGGACGGGGCCGCGATGCCGAGCTTCACCACTTCGCCCTCGACCCGCATCACGGTGACGTGAATCCGTCCGTCAATCACGATGCTTTCCCCAAGTTTGCGCGATAAAATGAGCATAACCCGGTCTAGTCTCCGGCCTCCGCCAGCGGCAATGGATGCGTCACCGAATACGCGGCGGCGTTGGCGATGATCACCTGCTTGGCGACGTGCGTGTGCCGGTTGACCACAATCGGCCCTTTCAAGTTCACCGTCGCCCGCTGGTCGTTGTGAATGGTCACGATGCCCAGCAGCAGCGCGTCGTCCGCCTGCTTCAATTTCAAAAATTCCACATCCGCCTGCGGGATGTCTGGCTGGTATTCCGGCAGGGCGATGAACGGGTCAATGACCACGAACGCCAGCGCGATGTTGTCCTGCACCTGCAGCCAGGCGAAGGGATGCTCCTCCGGATTGCTCAGCAGAACATAGTCCTTGATCTCCTCGAAGCCCAGCATGCCGTTCGGCATCCGCACCGCGTCGCGGCGGGCCGCCACGGGCATTTCGGTTTCGATCATTTCAGCGCATTTCATCGCAAGCCTCCTTTAAGCAACGGCTGTGCCACCGTCAAATTTTTCCGGTTAAAAGTTAAAACCGGCAGAAAACCGGCCAAATCGAGCGTTTCCGGCGGACAAATTTCGCCGCTCGCCGGCCAGCGGCCGGTTTTGACCGGCAAAAAAGTCGCGGACTGGGCTAAAATTTCCCCGCCCAACGCCAGGTGCGAACGGAATTTAAGGGTATTTTTCATTGGATATAATTCAACAGCGAGAGGTTCATGATCTTGGCCCCGGATTGCAGGGCGGCCTGATACGAGGTTTGGGCCTGGCTCAACTGCACCATCACGTTCATCAGGTCGGCGCTGGACGAATTGGAAATCATCTGGCTCAAGTTCTGCGAATTGCTCGTGGCAAATGACGAGGCGGCGGTCAATTGGTTTTGCACCACGCCGTTGTTGGCGACCTGATAGGCAATGTTGTTTTCGTCCTTCTGCAAATTCGCGCTGTCGGTGTTCGCGACGGCCGTCGTGTTGCCGGCGGTCAGGTCATTGCGCAGGGAAATCAGGTGATTCAAAAAATCCGCGCCCGACGCGCTGTCGGTGATCAGCCCGCGCGGGCCGGTGGCGCTGGTGTTCGCGCCCGGAATGTCCGCCGACGCCGTCATGCCGGCACCAATCTGGGCTTGGTTCACGGAACTGTTGCCGTTGTAAGTCACGCCGGTCACATTGCCATTGGCGTCCGTCGTGGTGGTGAACGGCGGCGAGCTGGAGGCCGTGCCGCCGAACAGATATTTCCCCGTCGAAGAATCCTTTGTGTTCGCGGCGTTGACCACCTGGTTGATGAGCGTGTTGACCTCGTCGGCATAATTGTTCAAATCCGACTGCGACGCGGTGGCGCCGCCCGCCGACGTGGCGATTTCCCCGGCGCGGCTGGAAATGGTCTGGAGCGATTGCAACACGCTGTCCACGCTGGTGGCGCGCGTCTGCAGCGTGCCGATGTTCGCGCTGTATTGCGTCTGCGTGGACTGGTTCGCGAGATAGCTCAAGGTGTTCTGCATCGCCGTCGGATTGTCCGACGGCGCCTGCACACTCAACCCGGTGGAAACCTGGCTTTGCAGATTTTGTTGTTGAGCTGCCAGCACGTTGAACTGGTTCAGCATCGAATCCGTATAGGCATTGGTGGCTACGCGCATAAAATTAAATTCATGAAGTCTTCATCGCCAGCGTGTCGCCCAGCATGGTGTTGATCGTCGTCACCAGTTGGGCGGACGCTTCATAAGCCCGTTGGAACGTCATCAAATTCGTCATCTCCTCATCCGTGTTCACGCCGCTGATGGCACCGCGCTGGGTTTGCAGCATGTTCGTCACCGACGTCTGGTCGGCCACCTGCGTGTTGGCGCTGGACAAGGCATCGCCGAGACCGGCCACCGTCGTCCCGTAGTAATCGCCGAACGTCTGGTTGTTCAAACCCGATTGCGTCGTGCCGGCCAGCTGTGAAAGCTGCAACGCCAGCGACGTGTCGCCGGAGTTCGTCGCGCTGGCCGAAATCTGGATCAGCCCGGGATTGTTCGCCAGCGCCGCGTTCACGGAAATCGTCGCCGCATTGGTGCCGGTGAAAAAGGTGTTGCCGGTGCCGCCGGTGGAATTGTAGCCGCTGTTTTGAATTGTGTTCACGGCCGTGATGAGATTTGCGGCGAGCGAATCCATGTTGCCCTGCATCGTCGCCAGCTCGCCGTCACGGGCGTTGATCGTGCCTTGCATCGAGCCGCCGGTGAGCGTCAGCGGCACGCCGCCGGTCGCGGTCTGCACCAGCAACTGGCCGCCGCCCGCGTCGTAAGTCTGCAGCGTGTCGTTCACCGTGTTGCCGGTCACGAGCGCCTGACCGCCGATGGTCACGTTCACCGCGCCGTTGGTGGCGGTGCTGGTCGTAATGTTGGTGAGCTGCGCGAGATTTTCCAAATCCTGTTCCCGCTGGTCGGACAAACCGTTCGCGTTACCGCCGCCGGCATTCGCCGTGACGATCTGCGAATTCAGCGACGCGATTTGCGTCAGCAGCGTGTTCGCCGAAGTGACATTGCTGCCCAGCGACGCATTCAACTGCGTGCGCAGGTTGCCGAGCTGGGTGCTGATCTGGTTAAACGTCGTCGCCACCTGCTGCGCCGCGCCGACCGTCGCCTGCTGGGTGCTGGTGGAGGACGAAGCGGCGAGACTGCTGAAGGCGTTGAACAGCGAGGCCAGTTGTCCCGACAGGCCGGAATCCGTCGTGCTCGCGCCCGCCGCCGACGTGCTGCTCGTCGCGCCGGAGCCGTTGAGAAATTCGTCCAGCCCGTTCTGCGCGCTTTGAAACGCCGTCTGCTGTGCATTCCAATAACCGCTGGTGCTGCCTTGCGACTGGATCTGGCCGTTCAACAGGCTGCTGACGATCTGCTGGATGCCGACGGCATTGGCACCGGTGCCTTCCGGCCCGATGCTGGAGGAAATATCCGCCCCGGCGGCAATGTTCACGACCTGGCGCGAATAGCCGGTCGTGTTCACGTTGGCGAGATTTTGTCCCGTCACCTGCACGCCCATCATC
>Ga0181516_10003279_pt1 | contig 10924 bp, 10 predicted proteins | sample PEATcosm2014_Bin_25_FD_121104 | JGI IMG/M metagenome (GOLD analysis project Ga0181516, IMG submission 121104) | Peatland microbial communities from MTU Mesocosm Facility, Houghton, MI, USA - PEATcosm2014_Bin01_10_metaG | ecosystem: Environmental > Terrestrial > Soil > Wetlands > Peat | place...
CCGGACCCGTCCCGGCACCACCTGGCTGGACAGCGGCGAGCTGACCGCCGCCACCGTGGAGCGCCAGCTCCGGGGCGGGCTGGGCTTCCGCACCGCCAGCGACCGGGGCCGGCTGCGCATCCTCCTCACCGACGCCGGCAGCCGCATCCAGGAGGTGGGCGGACGGTTCCTGGGGGAGCCGCTGGAATCCATGGAACTGGTGGAGTTCTAGGACTTCGGAGGCAGTCCGGTTTTCCTCTCGACCTTGGGATTCGCCGGGGCGGCGGGTTGCTTCCCGCGTGGCAGGTGCAGGTCCTTGTCCGGCGTGGGGTGGACCGTGTCCCGGCCGGCCACCGTGGTCACCAGCCCCATGGGCGTGACCTTGCGGATGCGGTTGCGGTCCATGACGTAGAACATGCCGGTGGCCGGGTCCCGGACCATCTGGGACGGTTCCTTGAATCCGGCCTCCAGCGGGTCCCCGTCGCCCCCGTCGGGCATGTCGTCCCCGCCGGCCAGGGTGTGCACGAGCCCGTCGTTGCCGATCCGGCGGATGGCCCGGTTGCCCCGGTCCGCCACGAACACGTTGCCGTCGCCGTCCTGGGCGAGCCCGGACGGGTTCCAGAAGCAGGCCTCGACGGCCTTGCCGTCCCCGTACCCCGGCTGGCCCGGCGTCCCGGCCAGAAGCGTGATCCGGCCGGCCCCGTCCACCTGGCGGATGGTGTGGTCCTCCCCGGAGAACACCAGGGGAAAGCTGGAACCCTTGGCGTCCAGGCAGGGCCGGGGGGCCAGGTGGACCGCCCCGGTGCCGGAGGGCAGCCACTGGGTGACCTCGCCCTCCCGGGTGGACAGGTAGACGCCGCCGCTCTCCACGAAGGCCCACCGGCCGTCCAGTCCGGGGCGTTCCGGATCCTGGAGGTGGACCAGGCTCCGTGGCGCCATGGGCCGGCTGGCCACGCCCCGGCGGTCCTGGCGGATCAGTTTCAGCAGCTCCCCGGTGAGCTGCTCCTGGCGGGGACCTTTCCAGCCCTCGCCCAGGATGGCCGGCAGGATCTGATCGAACAGGGCGCCCGCGCTCAGGGTGAGCTCCCGGCTGGCGGCCTCGGACGCGTCGCCTTGGGGTTGGACGGAGATCGTGAAGTCCACCGGTTCCGCGAGGAACAGCGGAGCATGCAGCTCCAGCTCGCCCTGTTCGTTCTGGCTGTATTCGCAGGCGTCCCCGGGCGTGACCTTCCAGTCCCACTTGGGCTGGTCCGGCCGGCCCACGGCCTCGGCCCGCGCCACGCACGACTGGCCCGGGTCCAGGGACCGGAGGTCGGGGGTCAGGGTGAGCGTGAGGGCGGCATGGGCCGCCTGGGCGGCCAGGGCGGCGCCCAGCAGGGTCAGGCAGCCTCGGCGGACGGGAGAGAAGAGCAGCATGGGAGGAGGCCTTTCGAGGGGAAGTTGGTCTCGTCAACCACGGCGGCGCCAGGGAGCGGAAGGCGGGATGGCCCGGGAGCCCCAGGGAACGTTTGAGTAATGATTCAATAGTAAATTTGGTTCCCCACCGATTTCACCTGATGGATTCCACCGGATGCTGTGGTTTGCGAGGAACAGCACCCGAAGATAGTTCTTCACGTCCTGCCGGATGGGACCGCGCCGCGGCGCCCCGGCGCGCGGCCCTGGCCGCGCGGCTCCCGCTCCGGGGCCATGTCTCGAACCAGACCGAGGAGACCTGGCGGGTGAACCTTTCGGCGGAGGCCTTCGAGCTCCTCACCAGCCATCCGGAGGGGCCCAGCATGGAGGCGGAGGGCGACACGCCCTGCTGCCTGATCCGCCCCGGGGAGATCAGGAGCGGCGGAACGCCCGGGGCGAGGTGGACCCGCAACCCTCCGACCGGATCCTGGGCCTCGCGCAGGAAGTGGCCATCATGCCCGAGCTGGGCCCGGACGGCGCTGCCGCCCCGTTCAAGCCCGCGGCCGGGGGGGCCCGGGCCCAGGCCGGCGCCGCACCGGCCAAGCCCGATCAAGCGAAGCGCCCCAAGGGCGCTCCGGCCGCCCCGGCGGCGGCGGGCAAGCCGTGCAGTTGATACCCGCAAATCCTCTGTCTTGCCCGGGCGGCTGGGAGAAAAACGGCCTATGCTGATGGAGCCATGATCTTCCACGAGTTCATCTCCCGGGTGATGGTCGACTACCTCACCCACACCGTGTCCAACTACCAGCGCCGGGTGCCCAACGAGCCAGGCCGGCTGGGCCGGACCCTGCGGCCGGGGGACGTGCTCCTGGTGGAGGGCAACGCCCGCATCAGCCAGATCATCATGTACATGACCCAGAGCTCCTGGAGCCACGCGGCCATGTACATGGGGGATGCCCTGCTGCGCTGGGGCGGCCCCGAGGCGGACCGGGCCCTGGAGAAGTACGGTGCGGAAGCCGCCCAGCTGTTCATCGAGAGCGACCTCAAGGAGGGGGTCACGGTGTTCCCCCTCTCCCATTACCTGGAGCAGAACCTGAGGATCTGCCGGCCCCTGGGCCTGGCCCCCGGCAGCCTGGACCGGGTGCTGCTGGAGATGCTCCAGCACCTGGGAGTCCGCTACGACCAGCGCAACGCCTTCGACCTGGCCCGCTACCTGATCCCCTTCCACCTGTTCCCCCGCTGGTTCCGGCGGCGCAGCCTGTACCTGGGCAGCTCCAGCAGCCGGGAGGTGATCTGTTCGGCCCTCATCGCCAAGGCCTTCTACCGGGTGGGCCTCACCATCCAGCCGGCGCTCCAGCCCCTGGCCGGCGGGCACGGCGACGCGCCCCAGGTCCGCCACCCGAGCTACATCATGCCCCGGGACTTCGACCTGTCGGCCAATTTCCAGATCCTCAAGCCATCCCGCGGCTGAGCTACACCCCGGCGGCGGCGAACGCCGCCGCCACGATCTTCTGGGCCTCCTGCTGCAGGGCCTCCAGGTGGGCCTGGCCCTTGAAGCTTTCGGCGTAGATCTTGTAGACGTCCTCGGTCCCGGAAGGCCGGGCGGCGAACCAGCCGTTCTCGGCGATGACCTTCAGCCCGCCGATGGCGGCGCCGTTGCCCGGAGCCTTGGTGAGCTTGGCCAGGATCGGCTCGCCGGCCAGGGTGGCCGCCGTGACCTGGTCCGGCGACAGCCTGGCCAGGACCGCCCGCTGGGGCGCGTTGGCCACGGCGTCCATCCGCTCGTAGCAAGGCGCGCCGAACCGCGCAGTCAGTTCCGCATAGTGCAGCCCGGGGTCCTTGCCGGTGCTGGCGGTGATCTCGGCGGCCAGCAGGCTGAGGATCATGCCGTCCTTGTCCGTGGTCCACACGGTGCCGTCCTTGCGCAGGAACGAGGCCCCGGCGCTCTCCTCGCCGCCGAACCCGAAGCTGCCGTCCACCAGTCCCGGCACGAACCACTTGAAGCCCACCGGCACCTCGGCGACCCGGCGCCCCAGGTCGGCGCCGACCCGGTCGATCATGGAACTGCTCACCAGGGTCTTGCCGATGGCGGCGTCCTTGCGCCAGCCGGTGCGGCTGCGGAACAGGTACTGGATGGCCACCGCCAGGTAGTGGTTGGGGTTCATCAGGCCCGCGCTGGGGCAGACGATGCCGTGGCGGTCGAAGTCCGGGTCGTTGCCGAAGGCCACGTCGTAGTTGTCCTTGAGCGCCACCAGGCCGGCCATGGCCTGGGGCGAGGAGCAGTCCATGCGGATCTTGCCGTCCCGGTCCACGCACATGAAGCCGAAGGTGGGATCGTAGTCGCCGTGGATGAGCTCCAGCTTGAGGCCGTAGCGCCGGGCGATGGGCTCCCAGTAGCCCAGCCCGGCGCCGCCCAGGGCATCGGCCCCCAGGCGCAGGCCCGCATTGCGGATCGCGTCCATGTCGATGACGTTCTGCAGATCTTCCACGTACGGAGTGATGAAGTCGAACGGCTGCACGCAGGCCGTCTTCAGCGCCCGGGCACAGGGGATGCGCCGCACCGCGCGGTTGCCGGCGCGCAGGAACTCATTGGCCTGGTTGGCCACCCAGTCCGTGATATCCACATCCGCCGGCCCGCCATTGGGCGGATTGTACTTGATGCCCCCGTTGTCCGGCGGATTGTGCGAAGGGGTGATGACGATGCCGTCCGCCAGTTCCGCGCTCCGGCCGCGGTTCCAGGCCAGGATCGCGTGGGAGACCGAAGGGGTGGGCGTGAAGGCTCCGTCCCGGGCGAACCGCGTCTCCACCCCGTTGGCCGCCAGCACCTCCAGTGCCGTGATCTGCGCCGGTTCCGAAAGCGCGTGGGTATCCTTGCCGATATACAGCGGCCCCGTGATCCCGGCCCGGGACCGGTAGAGGCAGATGGCCTGGACGATGGCCAGGATGTGGTCCTCGTTGAACGACCCGTTCCGGGACGAGCCCCGGTGCCCGGACGTGCCGAAGCTCACCAGGCAGCGCGCCTCCGCCGGGTCCGGCTGGACCGTGTAGTAGGCGCTCACCAGGGCCGGAATATCAGCCAGGATCGATTTCGGAGCGGGCTTGCCAGCCAAGGGGTGCATGGATTTCTCCCAGGTGAATGGATGACCGTAGTTACCCGATCATACCCGCACGTGCCCCCGGTTTCCCTGACCAGAAAGCCCACCAACGCCACCTGCGAACGGGCATCCGCCGCCGCAACCAACGGAACGCCGGGTCGGAACCCGTACTAAGACACATCCGCCCCTCCAATCTCACCGATGGATGTTCTGGTTGGGGTTGCGCTCTTCCATCTCCAGCCACAGCCGCTGCAGGCTCTGCAGGCGCTCCGGATAGTCCAGGCCCAGGGCCTCGTCCTCGGGGTCCAGGGCCATGGGGTCCTCGATCCAGTCCCCGGGGAACTCCGGGAACACCTGGGGCAGCAGGGTGCGCGGCAGCCCGCGCACGCTCAGGTTGCGGATGCCCGGCGTGTCGATGAGGGTGCCGCCGGCGCCGCTGAGCCAGCGCGCCCCCGTGGTGGTCTGGCGCCCGGTGCCGTAGCGGCTCATGGCGCCGGTGCGCTGGTTGAGGTCGGGCGCCAGCGCGTTGATCAGGGTGCTCTTGCCCACGCCGCTGTGGCCCACCAGCACCACCTTGCGCCCCCGGAGCAGCTCCCGCAGCGGCTCCAGCCCCTCGCCTTTGGCCGCGCTGGTCTCCAGGATGCAGAGGCCCTGGTCCCGCAGCGGGTCCAGTTCCGGCAGGGTATCCTTGCGGCTCGCCCGGTCCCGCTTGGTGACAATGATCCGGAACCCCAGGCCGGACGCCAGGGCCAGGGTCTGGGCCCGCTCCAGCAGGCCCGGGCGCAGGGGCGGATCCACCACCGCGGCGCAGACCCACAGCTCGTCGGCGTTGGCGCAAATCAGCTGCCAGGGCTCCCGGTCGTCGATCCCGCCGCGCTTGAGCAGGGTGGTCCGGGGCAGCACCGCCACCGCCTGGGCCTGCGGCAGGCCGGGATCCTCCGCCTCCAGGGGCACCGACGCGTAGCGCAGGCGGTCGCCCACCACCAGCTTCACCCCCTTGAGCTTGCCGGCCAGGCTGGCCCGCAGCGGGGTCCCGTCGTCCAGCTCGAGGTCCACGATCTGGCTGTGGCGCCACACCAGCGTCGCCACCGGCAGGTGCGCCCAGGGGCCGGGATCCGGCAGCAGGAGCATGGCGTCCGAATCGTGGGCCTCGTTGTCCGTGGCCAGCCGCTCCGCCGACTGCTGCCGGCGCTTGCTCTGGGCCCGTCCCTCCCGCACGTAGGCGTCCGGAGCGTCCATGTCCTGGACGTCCCGGCTCTGGCCCAGACGGAATTTACGACTCATGCCCGCCCCGCGAACTCCCGGGTTTCCGTGGCCACCTTGACCTTCTCCCCTTCCTTGATGAACAGCGGCACCTTGATCTCGATCCCGGTCTCCAGCTTGGCCGGCTTGGTCACGTTGCCGCTGGCCGTATCCCCCCGGGCGCCCGGCTCGGTGTAGGTGACGGCCAGCTCCACATGGGTGGGCAGCTGCAACCCGATGGGGTGCCCGTTGTACTTCTGGATCTGGATGATCAGGCCCTCCACCATCAGCTCCAGGGCATCGCCGACCATCTCCTCGTTGAGGGTCAGGGTGTCGTAGTTCTCCTGGTCCATGAAGTGGGAGCCGGTGCCGTCGCTGTACAGGTACGAGGCCTGGACCATCTGCAGATCGGGCTCCTTGAACTTGTCGCTGGCCTTGAAGGTCTTGTCGAACACGGCCCGGGTGATGAGGTTGCGCATCTTGAGCCGCACCAGGGTCTGGCCGCCCCGGGCGGTGGGGGTCGAGATCTCCACGTCCAGGCAATGGTAGGGCGTGTCCTCCAGCTCGAAGAACATCTTGCGCTTGACGTTGATCGCTTCAATAAGGGAGGCCATGGTTTCCTCAAGAAAGTGGGTTCGCGGCGGCGCCTCGAGCGGGGATGCTCCGGCCCGGACGCCTGCCAATAAAAATAGTGCCATGATCGGCACCCCGGACCGAAGCACAACAGCCTACCGCCGTTATCATGAAGGGTAGGGAAACGGCATGGCTGAACTCACTAAAACCATAGGGCGCTACGTGGTGGACCGTACCGTGGGCCAGGGTGCCATGGGCGTTGTCTACCTGGCCGAGGATCCCCTGCTCAAGCGCCGGGTCGCCATCAAGATCGTCCGGGCCTCGGGCGACGAGCGCGACCATGCCCTGACCCGGTTCCAGCGCGAAGCCGAGATCTCGGCCCAGCTGAACCATCCGAACATCGTCACCATCTTCGACGTGGGCGAGGAGCCTGGGCTGGGGCCGTTCATCGCCATGGAGTACGTGGAGGGCAACAGCCTGGGCCACTTCATCCGCGAAGGGTCCCTGGAACTGGAGACCAAGTTCGGCATCCTCATCCAGGCCATGCGCGCCCTGCGCGCCGCCCACCGCCACGCCATCGTGCACCGGGACGTGAAGCCCGAGAACATCCTGGTGGCCGAGGACGGCCGGGTGAAGCTGACCGATTTCGGCATCGCCCGGACCATGGCCCCGCAGATGACCAACCCGGGCGAATTCCTCGGCTCGCCCGCCTACAGCGCCCCCGAGCTGCTCCGGGGCTCGGACCCCACCCCTTCCTCCGACCGCTACGGGTTCGCGGTGACGGCCTTCGAGCTGCTCACCGGCCAGCTGCCCCACCCCGGCACCACGGTGGCCTCGGTCATCACCCACGTGCTCATGGAACCGCCCGTGTTCCCCCCCAGCATGACCGGGGATATCGCCCTGGTGTTCCGGCAGGCCCTGGCCCAGGATCCCGAGGAGCGGCCCGGGAACCTGATGGACTTCCTGGTGGCCCTGGTGGATGCCCATCCCATGGAGACCATGGCCCGGAACCGCATCAATGAACTGTTCCGGCACGACGACTACGCCGGGGACATCGTTCCCATCCGCCGGCTCCGCGCCCCCGCCGGTGGTGCCGGGGTTCCGCGGATCCCCGTGGTGGAGGTCGAGCGGCCCGCCTTCGACCCCGCCCCCGGGGCCGTGTCGGGGGGAAGAGCCACCGGGGGCCGGAGCACCGCCGAGCGGCCCGTCCCCTCCTACCGCCAGCCCGCACCGGTGAAGATCGAACTGGCCGAGAATACCCGGGTCCCGGCCCGGCGCCGCGCCAGCCCCAGGCCCAGGCGGGACCAGGAGGGCTTCTTCACCCCCTGGAACATGCTGAAGTGGTTCGTCGTCATCCTGGTGGGCGGACAGATCTTTTGGTGGGCCTACCGATACGTCCAAAACCACCCCTTCGGATAGGCCAGAGGGGGGGCTGAGCCAGGGCCGGGTCCCATGGGCATGGGTGCGGCCTGGACGCGGAACGGACGGTTGGAGATGGCAAAGGTCCAAGCCCCACGGGAACCTCATCTGTATTAATAACACATATAGAGTGGCACGACGGGCCTCGATCCAGGTCCCGCCGCCGTAGGGGCCATGTCCATGCTCAAACCCGCACCTTCTACCGCACCCGAGTCGAAAGCGTCCAGCCACGCGCTGCTCCCCTACGACCCTGGGCAGTCCGTCGAAGCGTTGCGGCGGACGTATCCCGCCATGGATTTCATCCGCTTGTCCGCCAACGAGAACCCGCTCGGCCCGGGGCCCATGGCCCGGCAGGCGCTGCAGCGGATGCCCCAGGTCTCGCGCTATCCCGATCCCGCCGGCCATGAGCTGAAGGCGGCGCTGGCCGCGCACCTCGGGGTGGCCGAAGGCCGGATCATCCTGGGCAACGGGTCGGCGGAGGTCCTGTCGCTGCTCGCCCGGACCTTCCTGGAGCGGGGCGACGCGATGGTCACGCACCAGTATGCCTATTCGCTGTTCGCCATCCTCGCCCGGACCGCGGGCGCCGCGTGCCATGAGGTGCCGGCCCAGGGATGGCAGCCGGACCTTCCGGCCATGGCCCGGGCGGTGGACCGGAACACCCGGCTCGTCCTCCTGGCCAACCCCAACAACCCCACCGGAACCTGGATCAGCCAGCGGCAGCTGGACGCCTTCCTGGGCCGCATCCCGGCCGAGGTGCCGGTGGTGGTGGACGAAGCCTATCTTGAATACGCCACCGCGGGAGCCTTTCCGGACACGGTGGCGCTCCAGGGGAAATACCCCAACCTGGTCATCACCCGCACCTTCTCCAAGGCCCACGGCCTCGCGGGGCTGCGCATCGGCTACGGCATCGCCCGCGAGGAGATCGTCGCGCAGGTGGAACGCCTGCGCCTGACCTTCAACATCAATTCCATCGCCCATCCGGTGGCCTTGGCCGCCTTGCAGGACCAGGCCCATGTGGCCAGGTCCCGGGAGCACAACGCGCGGGAACGCGCCAAGGTCCAGCAAAGACTGTCCGAGCTCCAGCTGCAGGCGATCCCGTCCATGGGCAACTTCCTCGCCATCGACTTCAACCGTCCGGCGAAGCCCATCTTCAACCAGCTGCTGCAGCGCGGCATCCTGGCCCGGCCCCTGGCCAGCTACAACATGCCAAACCACCTGCGCGTCTCCTTGGGCACCGGCAAAGAGAACCAGCGGCTCCTGGCCCTCCTGGAGGAACTCCTTCCGAAGCCATGAGAGGGTGGTCGTCAGTGGGCCGACTGGCAAAGCTCCATGAGCACGCCGCCGGTCTCGGCCGGGTGGATGAAGGCGATGCGGGCGCCGTGGGCGCCATCCCGAGGCGCCTGGTCGATCATCCGGATCCCCTTGGCCAGCAGTTCCTTGACCGCCGCATCCACATCGTCCACCTCGAAGGCCACGTGGTGGATGCCGGGCCCCTTCTTCTCCAGGAATTTTCCCACGGCGCTGGCCGGATCCGTGGCCTCCAGGTACTCCAGGGTGCTGGGCCCCACCGGGAAGAAGGCCGTCTTCACCTTCTGGGAGGGCACTTCCTCCACGTGCTCCGCCTCCATTCCGAACAGCTTGACCATGCGGCCCATGGCCTCGTCCAGGGTGGTCGAGGCGATACCCAGATGGTTGATGCGCAGCAGCTTCATGATGTCCTCCGATGGACCAGTCTATCCCTCCAGGTAGGTTTCCATGGTCAGGATCCGTCCCGGAAGACCCAGTTCCGCCTTGGCCTCGGCCAGGGCCTCCTGCTCGCGCGACAGGGTCGCGGGATCCCGAGCGTCCCAGCAGGCCTGGAGCAATTCCTGATGCCCGTCCGGATGGCGGACGACGAAGTCGACTTCCTTGCGGGATCGGGTGAGATAGTAGGCCACGTCGCATCCCTGGCGGCGCAGATCCAGATAGACCAGGTTCTCGAAGCGCTGCCCCAGGTCTTCTGTGCCCATGCGGAAAGCGGCCACCAGGCCAGGGTCCACCGCGTACACTTTTTTCGGCGCCGTGGCCGACTTCCGCTCCGAGGCTTCATGGAGCGGAACGGCGAAGCAGAGGAAGGCATCTTCGAAGTAGGTGACGTAATCGTAGAGGGCGTCCTTGGATACCCTGCGCCCCTGGCTATGGAGATCGTTGAACAGCTTGTTCAAGGACAGGCTTCGCCCGGCATTGCGCAGCAAGGTCCGGGTCAGGTACCGGGCCAGGGGCAGGTTCGTGATGCCATGGCGCTCCACCACATCCCGGAAGACGACGACGTCCACATAGTCCTGGAGCAGCCTCAGGCGCATGGGCACATCCAGCCCCCGCACCTCGGGAAAGCCCCCCTCGTCCAGATAGGCCAGCAGCCTGGGCCGCAACTGGTCCAGGGCGCGCTGCCCGCGCGGCCCTTTGGTCAGCGGCCCGCCCTTGGCAGGATCCGCCGCCAGCCATTCGGCAAAGCTGTAGGGCCAGACCTCGGTCGCCAGGGACCGGCCCCGCAATTCCGTCGCGATTTCCCGGCTCAGCAGCCTGGCGGAGGAACCGGTCAGATACAGACGCACTCGGCGCGTATCCTGCAGACGCCGGACCAGGCGGGACCAATCGGGAAGCGCATGCACTTCATCCAGGCAGAGGTGAGTCTCCCGGTCGTGGTTCTCCGGGGCCAGGGCGTAGAACTCATCGATGATCCGGGCAGCCCCCTCGAGGGCCAGGGGCTGCAGCCGGTCATCCTCGAAATTCAGGAACAGAAGGCTGCTTTCCGGCACCCCGCGCGCGACCAGGTCCTGCATGGCCTGGACCAGCAAGCAGGTCTTGCCGGTCCGGCGCATCCCGATGGCCACCCTGATCCGCTCCCCAGGGGCATCCAGGCTGATGGCCCGCCGGACCAGAGGACGGGCCAATCGAGCTTGGTTTTCCTCCATCAAGGTCGGGACAAGGGCCACAGTCTATCCTTCCGTGAAAGGAAATATATGACAATACCTTTCCTTATGCAAGAGGAAATGATTCATTGCAGGTTCGGTAGCCTCCCCGTGGCGGATCGCCGAAATGGATTCCCGGAATATTCCAGCCACCGTTCAGGGCTACAATGATTCACCGGCTCATCCGAGCCTTGACAACCCAGGAGGCACCATGGCCCAAGTGACGCTCAAAGGCAATCCCTTCCACACTTCCGGGGAACTGCCCCGGGTCGGCGC
>Ga0181516_10003280_pt1 | contig 10922 bp, 9 predicted proteins | sample PEATcosm2014_Bin_25_FD_121104 | JGI IMG/M metagenome (GOLD analysis project Ga0181516, IMG submission 121104) | Peatland microbial communities from MTU Mesocosm Facility, Houghton, MI, USA - PEATcosm2014_Bin01_10_metaG | ecosystem: Environmental > Terrestrial > Soil > Wetlands > Peat | place...
ATAATTTTCAATCGTCCCGATGGCCTTGCCGACCAGTTCCTTCGTCGTCACCACGCCGCCCTGCGCGCGCGATTCTGAAATCCTCAAAACGTCCCGCTCAACCTCGTCCATCAGCGCGTCCACCTCGCCCTCATAATCATAAACGCGCCCGACGACCTCCGTGCAGGTCTGGATCATCTTCCGCAGCAAAAATTTTTCGCGGACGATCTCCAGATAATAGGAAAGGTTCGCCGCGCTCGGAACCGAATCCTGCAACTGCGCCAGATAAGCAATGCCGCCGATCTGTTCCAGCAACTGTTTGTCCTTCAACTTCTGCTGCACGGTGATGACGTCAATCGGCTGCCGTGTGTTGAACATCTCCGCCAGCAGTTCATAAATCGTCTGGTGCCGGAGGTCGTAGAAATATTCCGCGCCGTTGTCCTTCAATTTCTCGATGCACTCGCCCATGCACTCGTTCGGCGAGAGCAGCGCGCAGCCAAGCACGCCCATCTCGGCCTCCGGCGAATGAGGCGGCAGACGGTCAACATTCGGGCGCGCGTCCGCACGCGCGGATTTCTGCCGCCGCGCCTTTTTCAAATCGGCTGCGGCACCGGCAATGTCGGAAACGGAATCAATCATGGCCGCAGAAGATGAATTGTTTTTCAACCGAATCAAACTCGTTTTATGCACAGCAGCAAAAGTTCTTCACAATCTAAGAAAATGTGTAGTTGCAGCCGAGTTGGCTTGGTCTGAAGCCTGTGTATATCTTTAACAAGTTTTAGTTGTCAGTCGAAATCCGGTTTGGGAAAGTTAAAATATATTGCAGGCCGAGGGCAGTTTTGGAAGCCGCCAGTTTGACATCGGTTGCCTCGACAGCGTGATTGAGTTTGGACCTCAATCTTCTTGCCGACGACAAAACAACTCGGCCTGCATCCGAATTTTCCGCAAAACTCAAATTCGAGGCGAGGCAAAGTTGTTCTTTCTTGTTCCCCAAATTATTTGCCGAGGTTCTTCCAAAACGTAGCAGCCGACGAGAGAAGGCTCATTCTAAAATCCGAAATTAAATTGAGCCTCGTTACCTCGGCTGCTACGCGATTCAAAATATCAAACAAAAAGCCGCACCCATCGGATGCGGCTTTTGAATTTTGTGCAGATTATTTCGTCGTTGCCTCCGCCTTCGTGGCTGTCGTCCCCGTTGATGTCGGCGTCGGCGTCACCGCTGCATGATGCGGGCCGTGTTCCACATGACTGGCGCTGATCCATGCCGCCAGTTTTTCCGGGTTGTTCGCATAGACCGCCCGGAAAATCGCATCCAGATAATTCCTCTGCTTCCTGCCCTCGCGCACCAGGCCGGCGATTTGCGCCGTGCTCAACACGCCCTGCTCCCGGCTTTGCTCATGCGTCCCGGACACCGTGCCAATCGCCTTCAACTGCGCCTGCAAGTCCGCCACCAGCGTCGCCGACAATGCGTGATCCACAAACACCTGCACCCGCGCGGCCTTGGCCGCCACCGTCGCCGCGTCATCCGCCGCCGCCGGGACCAATGCCGCCAGATACACGTTGGCTGTGCGCAGCACCTCGCCCGGATTGAAGTGCGTCGGGCGCGGAAACGCGTCGGCGAAACCCGGCACATCCGCGTTATAGGCGATGGCGATGGTCGCCATGTTGTCCAGTTTCTTGTCCAGCGCCAGAATCAGCGCGTTTTGCGCCGTGACGGTGACGGGCTTTTGCGTGGCCCCCGCGTTGACGAGCTGGGTGTTGATGCCGGTGAGGTTGCTGACATACGCCGGCCCCTTGCTGTTGGCCGGAATATCGTTGCTGTTTGTTTTGCAGAATACCAGCGAGCGTCCAAAACTGTCACACTCGCGAATTATTTTTTGTTCCATAATTAATCAGTGGTTGCGTTTTGTTGTTCATCAGGCGGAAACAACAGGCCTTTTCCAAAAGGCCTTTCCGTCTGTTCCCGACGATTATCAAATCTCCCGTCAAATTGGCTCACCATTTCTTGCTAAAAAAAATGACAATATATGTGTAGCGACCGCGCACCCCTTCGGCGGAGAATTGTCAATCATGCAAACAGAGTTGCGCCAGTTCATCAATCAGTCCCGGTATCACAAGGCATCCGTTCTTCGCGTGGCGGAAATGCTGCCGTCGGAGGATGCGGCGCTGGATGAATTGATTGCGGAGATAGTCTCTGCGGCGAATCCAATGGAGTTTGCTTACGTCGTGATGGCCGCGCTGGTCACGGGACGGCCGGTGTCAGTCAGGCATCTGCCGCGCGGTGCGATGCTGATGCCGAACTGGCTTTTCATGGGGTGGATTGCGTGGCACATGACGGGTGAACTGCCGGAACCGTTATTGGACGCGGTGCAGCACACGCAACTGGCGCGAGACGTGGAGGCGACGGCGTTGTATGTCATTGCGGCGTGGAGCCAGAAGCATCGCAACGGCGTTTTGCCGGACGGTGTGCTGGCGGCGGCGCGCTCTCTGGCACGGATCAAACCCGACGCCAGCAGACCGCATCTGATCCAGATGGCCGGCACATTGCGCTCATTGGCGGTATTGACCAAGGATGCGGCGCTGGCGGCCATACTTCTACAACATCAAGGTGCGCCAAACCCGGCGGGCGTGAAGCTGTTCATGGAGACAACGCTGGCGGAATTTTACGGGGAAGTGGTGCCCGGAATTTTGCCGGATGCACCGATGAACACGCTGGCCTCCGGCACGACCATGCGCCGGGCGGTGGCACGCGTCGGGCGCAACGAGCCTTGTCCCTGCGGCAGCGGAAAAAAATACAAGCACTGCTGCATCGGGAAGGATCAGGAGCGGCTGCATCATTCGTCGGACGTGGCCGGCCATACGCGCGAAGAGGTGGATGCCAGCCTGGAAGAGCATCTGACCGAAGCGCGGCTGGAGAAAACCTCGGGAGCCGAGATGATCCGGCTTGATCCAAAAAAAATCCCCAGGGAACTGGTGGTGCCCTATCTCATGCGCCTGTGCGGTTTCAGCCTGTTTGACCGCCTGGCCGAGTCGTTTGAAAAAATAAGCTATTCGGAGGATTTGAACGATGTGTGGAATTTTGTGCAGTTCTTTGTGATGCGTGCGGGGCGGAGGGGCGTCCTTGAACGGCTGATTCGCTGGCGACCGGATGCAGCCAAGTTTGAAAAGGAACTGCATCCCGGCGCACGCCTGCTGCTCGCGCAGGGTGACCCGGCACGGTATCTGGAGCGGCTGGAAGCATTGTCCCTGGAGGCCTTGCAGACGGAAGACACCGAGTCATGGGAGAAATTTGCCTATGGCGTGATGGTATCCACCAAACTGACGGCGCTGGGGATTTTGGTTTCGCGCAGCATGTTGCAGGTGGTGAAGCAAAATGAGGCCTCGTTTCTGTTCAACGAGATTCTCGAAGCCCGCGACAAGCTGAACCTCCCGCCCGACGACCCGTTTGGCGACATCGTGGACAAGCGCTTTGCCGAGCATGAAGACGACCATAAAAAGGAGTCGGCGGAATTGCGCAAGGCCCGTCAAAACCTCGACGCCAAGGCGCAGGAGGTGCAGCAGCTCAAGGAATCACTCGCGCAAATGCAAAAGGAAGTCTCGCGACGTGAACGAAAATTACTCCTCGCACCGCCTCCAGTCAAAACCGCCACGCCGGAGGTGACGGACGAACTGCCGTTGAAGGAATTGCGCCGGAAGGTGGAGGAGTTGAAATCCGCCCTTAATGAACGACATCTCGAACGGAACGATTTGCGCCGCGAATTGCAGAAGGCGCACACCGACCTGGAAACGCTCCGTCAAATCCCCGCACCCGCCGCTCCCGGCGAAGCGGAACCGGATCGCGAGGAGGAATTATTGCTCCCGCAGGACGCCGGAAGTCCATCCGGTCAGGCTGATTGAATTTCCAAAAGGGTTTCATCAGGCGCTCGCCGTTTTTCCGCGCCACGTCGCCCGCGCCGCGATGATCATGATCGGACGGCTGGCGGCGGGGGAACCGGCGGCGTTCGTCGGAGCGCTGCGGCTTAAGGCCGTGACGGATGTGATGCGGCAGCGGATCGGTTCGGATTACCGGCTGTTCTTCCGGCTGCATCCAGACCATTTGCAGGTCATAGACCTCATCAACCGGAAAGATTTTGCCCGCCGCCTCAAGACGCTGAGTTAGCACTTTGGTTCATGGATAGCCAGCTTGCCGTCTGGCAGACGGAAATTGACCCCGCCCATTTTCCCGCGCACACTCCGCCCGTCATGCCGCATCTTTCTTGGAACGAAGTCCGTGACCGGGCAATCCGCTTCTCGCGAAATCCCGATTGGGTCAACGCCACCTCCGAGCGTTCCGACAAGCAGACGTTCTACAACGAATTCTTTGAAGTCTTCGGCATCCGCCGCGCATCCGTCGCCACCCCACGCCCGCGCAGACAACGCACATCTGGTTTGCCAGGGCAAAACTAACTATGAAAAATGCAATGGTTGGAATGGCTTTGAGACTGGTCGTGCTGGCCGTCTTCATTATTGATGCGTCATTCAACACGGCATCTGCCCAACCAAGGAGGCAGGTCACGGAGCAGGAGTTTTTGAATCTTTATAACCAAGATATGCCGATTCAAAACTGCGTAATCCCGGCTTATTTTATCAGGAATGTTGTCGAAGAGGCGGAGCAGATTAACAAGACCAACCAAACCGGCGTGCCTTATTATACGCTTAAGATATACAACTCTTCTATCACCGGCATGCTCCAGCTTCATGAAGGAGATACGCCGAGAGAAGTGTTCATGGGAATTGATTTCTCCAACACAATTTTCAGCGGCGAAGTCGTTCTGTATCACTCTAATTTTCGTGAGCCAGCATATTTCAACCGATGTGTTTTCGCGGGACCTGTAAACGCTACCGATACCAGTTTCACCAATGGAGTCAGCTTTTCAGGTTCGGCTTTCAAGTCGCCGGTGCTGTTCACAGGCTGCAAGGTTTCTGGAGGCAAGGCATATTTTTTGGAAACAACCTTTTATCATTGGGCGTTTTTTGATGACGCCACTTTCTCAGACGGCGCAGACTTCACAGGCGCAAAGTTTCTGGACGAGGTGAATCTGTCCGCCAATTTCGATGACGTTACAATTTTTACCGACGTAATTTTTTCAAACGTCGCGGTCTTTCGCGAACACCGGATGAATGGCTGGATTCAGTTTCAAAAAACGAAGTTCCTTGACGACGTCATTTTTGAAAAGATCAACGGCCCGGGGGCAAACCTGAATTTTGCAGAAGCGAGGTTTCAAGGCCGGATATATTGCACGGACTCAGAGCTACAGAGCCTGTTGTTTTCGCCAGATGAAGGCCGTCCACCGATTGTTTTCGAAAAAATGGCGGATTTTCATGGCATTAAATGCGAAGAAGGTGATTTCCGGGCGGTGGATTTTCGCGATTACGTCAACTTCAGCCAGGCACAGTTTTTGAAAAAAGCCGAATTGAGCGATACGACATTCGAATCCGAGGTCAATCTATATGGGACGCAATTTGGAGAATGGAAGGACGCCTCCAACAATGAAGAATTCCAACTGCAAATGGATGGCGTGCGATTTGAAAAGACCGCCAACCTCCAGTGGAGGCAGTTGGTTCAAAAGCAGCCTTGGTGGTTTTTTTGGCGCGAGCCAAAATTAAAGATTCTTACAACGGTAACAGACACATGGAAATCACTAGAGGAGATGTTCAGCCGCTCCGGAAACCTTAAAGGCGAGAACGAAGCAATGTATCAGCGCAGAATTCTCGCACGGACTTTAGACCCGGCAAACGAAGACTCTGAAAGTTCAGGCTGGGAGTGTTTTGAAAATTATTTCTCTGAAATTTTTTGGGGCTATGGCGTGCGTCCCGCGCGGCTTGTCTTATGGATGCTGTTCTTTTACCTCTCGTTTACCAGCTTGTATCTGACGCAGACAAATGAATTATCAAAAGGAAAGAACTGCCGAGACGTCTTGTTGAAGCGTTTAGGTTTTGCCATCAAATTCAGTGGATATACGTCGGTGAAGCCATTTTATGGATTTCAACAATCCAACGGAAAAACATATAAGACCATAACCGTCATGCATTATTTCGCATTCACAATCATGTTGGTCTGCTTTTTGGACTCTATCGCCAGAGTCTCACCGCTGCTCCATGAGATTGTCGGCAAGCTGCTGCCGATCTAAAAAGAGGTTCAGCCCCAAGTTTTCATTGCGGACGCAAAAATCATTTAAGTTGCCTGTCTTTCTTGAACGCGCCGGAGCCGAACAGCCGCAGCGCATAATAAATAATGTGGCGACGCCACCAGCCGACCTTCTGCGCCGTCATCGCCTCCAGAATCAGCGCGTCGGACCACGGCTGATCATTTCTGCGGCCCCCAACGATGCCGTTCATACAGCCGACGGGCCAGTGATGACACAGAAACCACGACTATGCTTCCGCAGGAAAGCCACAAAATGTTTAACCGCCAGTCGTGAAAATAGGGAATCTTAAGTTTGATTACCGCAAAAGTCAGCCCAACACTGGTCAGCAGGAATACAATAAACCCCAACAGAATCAGCCAGAGGAGGAGATGCCACTTGTGCTGGCGTGGCGGCTGACGCAAGGCAGGCCCAGGACAGCTTTCGTCTTCCAGCCAACCAACAATCCAATTCATTAATTTTTTTTGGCCGGGCTTTGTTACCTTCCAGTAGGAAGTGTGGGCCGTTACCGGAGAAAATGCGTCGCTCCACCAATGATTTTCCAGCTTCAAACCGCCGGCGACGGCGGGTGCGGTGGGGAAATAATGGAGATAGTTGGCCACAATATCCAGCCCGTCGGCAACATTGATCCAGCGAATCTCGGGATCAAGCTGTTGGGTGCTGATGGGAACAATCGCGGGCCAGAGCGACGCGAATTTATCGAGCGGACAACCCGCTGTTAAAAATCCCTTGCACTTCTCCAACAACGCGTGGCGATTAATGGAGTCCCCCGGGTTCAGCCACGGTGGACGGGGCGGAATCAGGTCGGGTGGAGTCGGCGGCCCGGAAATTTTAAACAGTTTTGGAAGGTTTTTCCATTCTTCGTGGGACAGGAAATTGGGAAGCGCGGCAGGACATTCCATCAGGGCATTGAAGGCGATGACCGTGCCGAGGCTATGACCAATAACATAAAAGGCATCCAACTTGCCCTGTTCGGCATCCGTCGCCATCGCCAGCAAACCCTGAACCATCCGGCGGCGGATGCCGTTGCGGCGTTTCTCGTTGAACGATTCCAGGCGGTCTATAAAAACTTTTGCATCCTGATAGAGCATCACGTTGCCGAGCGTGTGCATGAGCACACGGGGGAGAGGCACATTCCACGAAATCAACCGCGCCAGCAGCATTTCAATTGGTTTCGCAAATAGCACCAAGGGAGTCGCTATCGAACAAACGAACCCTAAATACGTTCGGGCAAGAAATCGTGCCCGTTGTGTCGGCTTGCTCGGAGCCTGCAACTCATACAGTGGCAGGTTGGCAGACTCTTGTGCCTGACCATCCCCGGCGCTGAAAACGCGCGCTCCCGGCATGGATATTATCCACCAGAGCATGCGTAACCAATCCATGACCGTCACTCCCATGCCAAAATCCGCCCAATATACTTCCCGAAAGTGCGCCTCAATCCACTGCTTCTCCCCTTGCCACCGCACGATTAACGGCGATTCGTGCCAACTTTGTTGCTCCGCGTGACGTTCAGTCTGGCTGCCGTATTTCATGTCCACGGACGCGGTGCCGGCCGCTTTCGCCAAATTAAGCGCAATTTCCTCAAGATGCTCAAACCGGGTTTGTTCACCAACCCCGTGAATGACGAGGATTCCCACCCGCCTCACGTTTGTGTTGTCCATCTTGTTGCCGTCACTGGCTTTGGATGGTATGGTCATAATTTTTCGCTTATTAATTGTTGTGTTGAACCCTGTGATTTGAAAAACCTCGATCTTGAGATTTATTGACTGCCACCAACGGAATTGACCAGTGATGAAAATACCCCGGTAACGCCGTCCAGAGGAACAGAGACGCCGACTTTGACGTTCCAAGATTGTGGTGGCCGTTGGTTAAGGTAATCGACTGCTTCCACGGTCAGATACATTTTGCTGGTCAAAGGATAGGCGAGATAGGTTTCCAATTCACATGCGGGTTTTATATTGAAGATGGGACTGCCATTGCCATCCAAGTTTACAAGATTGTTCGTGCCTACCAGCGACGGCACGTCCACCCATCCGGCTCCAGCCTTGGCTTCGAAGAAACCGCAGTTGTTGGTAAAGGATGACTGCAAAAACGGGCTGAACGAAGTTTCATAACCCAGACCCGCAAAGGCGTTGGGGTGTATTTGCTCAAAACTTTGTTGAGTTCCCACTCCGCCACCTACCTCAATTGAAACTTGATGGCTTTGTGTTGGCAAATCCAGACGCCATATCGGAAAGCCCAAATCCAGCCGGGAATAGAAATCCGCTCCGGCAAGCGACTGTGCAGAATACGACTGGTTGGTGATGCCCGAACTGTTGTCGAAAAGGAAACCTATATTGAACTGAATATCCGGAGGCGCTTCGGTTGGAACGAGCCATTTCCCCCCAAAGTCATACCATTTGTCGCCTTCCGTAGTCTCGCGCCCAGTTGCCCGAAGAATATGCCGGTTAATATAATCAAATTCCACAAAGCCAACCGTGTGATTGCCGGCATTGGTGAGAACCCCCTGTCCGTAAGGCGATGGATTGAGCACGCTGATAGCATAAGGATTCAAGAACTCCGCCCCGACAGTGATGAAAGCTTGATATGGACTAGCAGAAAAATTGGTTTCCAGCGTCAAATTGGCAGCGTATCCCCTGATTCCAGACGCAATGTCTTCCAAATTGTTTGTAACAAATGAGAACTCTTGAGTGTCATTTGTCTGTAAAACCGAAAGGTTGGTGGTCATCTGTTGCGCATAGTCTGCCACCACCAGCAGGTTGGTGCGCGCCATCGGCACGTTCGTGGCCGCCATCGAAAGATTGGTGATTGCCGCCAGATTCAGATTGGTAACCCCGCCCAATTTCAAACTCGCAAACTGGAGATTGTTGCTGACAGCCTGGGTGGCCATCTGGGAAGCATTGCCGGCTGCCTGGGTAGCGATGAATTGCTCCAAGGCTTGGATATTTGTCAACGTAACCCCGGCCTTGTCCAAATTAAAAATCGTGGCCGCGTCCAGTTTCATGCCGCATTGGGAAAAATATCCGGCAATGTTCGTAATGGGAAAACTGTTTTTGAACAGGCTGGCCACCTGGACAATGTGAATGTCCAGATTGGTATCAGAACCGGTATTGGTGTCAGCGTTCTCCGGAATCAAAGCACTTTGAGAATCAACCGCCACTTCAAGGCGTTGCAAATCGGATCCGCTGACTCCGTTGCTCTGAAGATTTAGAATTGTGGAGACATCCAACTTCACCCCCCACTCGCCTATTTGATAGGCAAAAAGCTTTGGATCAATCTTTGCATTGAGCAAATTGGTCAATTGCATAACGGTGTATGCTGGAAAATTGGTTGCGACGGAAGTTGAAGTGTTAGTGGTGGTTGGAGCGGCAACAGTGGCAGAGGAGGCCTGTCCATACGATACATTTATTGCAGCGATTAAATAGATTCCTGTTCCCAAGACAGTTGACCTCCAAAATCTCCTCATGAATGACCACCATTTCATCGCATTCAGTTGAGCGTGGTTGCCAATCTCCGCCACCAAAAAGCCAAAGATAAAAAAATAAATTCCAATTTGCTTTTTCATATTCCCAAAGTTTGCTTTTGCCTGAATTAACGGAAGCACGCCCCGAACCCAAAGGAAGCAGCCAAAACAACATGGCTCATTGAAGCTCGAATCTCCCGCCTCGCCGCTTTTATACGCTTCTCCCCCCAATTCTGTCCACAACTTTTTGCACAAAATATAATTTATTTTGCACCCCTCCGTTTTCCATTATTTCACACACAAAAGCCCGTCCTGACAAGTGCGGCTGACGTTCACCGCTTTGGCAGCCGGTTTTGACCCGCTCCAGCCTGATTGTCTCTTTTTATACACCGGCAAAGTCCCCGGATGCGCCAAACCCTGTTTCTGATCGTTTTTTAGCAATTATTGGCCGTCCGTCACGGTTCCCGGCCAATCCAACGTAATTCCCGCCCGTCCGACGCCTTTCCCGCATCGTCCGACACGATTCCCGCCCTGTCCGTCGCCGTTCCCGGTCATTTCCGACGGCGTTCCCGGATCGTCCGTCACAGTTCCCGCATGGTCCGACGTTGTTCCCGGTCGGTCCGACACTGTTCCCGGGTCGTCCGACGCCGTTCCCGGTCGCTCCGTCACCGTTCCCGCCCCGTCCGACGCCGTTCCCGGTCAAATCGGCGGGCTTTCCCGGTCGTCCGTCGCCGTTCCCGCATGGTCCGTCACGGTTCCCGGATGCTCCGTCGGCGTTCCCGAATCGTCGGCGCGGTTCCCGCATACATATATGGCCGCTCCCGCATGGGCATCCTCCTCATCCTCCTGCTCATCCTCATCCTCGCTTTCCCCGCAATTCGATCCCGAATCCTCCTCATCGTCATCCTCATCCTCTTGCTCGAATTTCAGACAAGGTGAGGATGAGGAGGAGCACGAGCAGGAAGACGAGTAGGAATCAAAAAACGTCCTGTCAATTCCGTTTCGTGCCGCTAAACTCCGCGCCTGTTGCAACTATGAATCGCAAACCGTCCATGCTCGTGGTTTTCCTCACGGTCTTCATTGACCTCATCGGCTTCGGCATCGTCGTGCCGCTCGTGCCGATGTATAGCCGGCACTACGGCGCGAGCGGCTGGATGATCGGCGCCATCATCGCGTCGTTCTCGGCCATGCAGTTCGTCTTCTCGCCCATCTGGGGCAAACTCTCCGACCGATACGGTCGCCGCCCGATTTTGCTCATCAGCACGGCGGGTGCGGCGTGTTCGTATGTGATATTC
>Ga0181516_10003281_pt1 | contig 10920 bp, 6 predicted proteins | sample PEATcosm2014_Bin_25_FD_121104 | JGI IMG/M metagenome (GOLD analysis project Ga0181516, IMG submission 121104) | Peatland microbial communities from MTU Mesocosm Facility, Houghton, MI, USA - PEATcosm2014_Bin01_10_metaG | ecosystem: Environmental > Terrestrial > Soil > Wetlands > Peat | place...
CGATTCCCAAAACGAAAGGCATAGACCTCGTTCGGCGGCAGCTTTGTGGCTGCACCACTCCATGGGGCATCCGGATATCCGCCAAAGACGGGCAGCACTGTATCCAGTGGGACAGCCGCTCCATCCCATCCAGTCACCGTATACAGCGGCACATCCAGACCGGCCTCGACCGCCATCCGCTTCAATGTTCGGATGTGCTCAACCCCTTTGCCAGGTCCCTGATCGTGATACTCATTCTCAATCTGGACCCCAATGACCGGACCTCCATCCTTCCATAGCAGTCCGTGCAGTTGTTCGCCGATCTGCGCGTAGAAATCACCTACCTCCCTCAAATAAATGGGATCGTCCTGGCGCACAGGGCTGTTCTTCAGAACCCAATCCGGCAGACCGCCATTTCGGGTCTCGGCATGGGCCCAGGGACCAATGCGCGGATACAAATACATCCCATGCTTCCCGCAAAGCTCCGCGAACTTCCGCAGATCGCGCTGGTCGCTCCAGTCCCACACGTTCTCATTCTGTTCATGATGAATCCAGATCACATACGTGGAAACGATCTGCACACCAGCAGCCTTCATCTTGAGAATCTCAGGCTCCCATTCTGCCTCGGGATAGCGCGAGTAGTGAAACTCTCCCATCACTGGGAGCCACGGCTTGCCGTTGTACGTGAGGTACTGCGAGTTCACGCCAATCACGTCGCCCTGTGGATCGTGAGCTGTCCCCAGCGTCGCAGCAACCGGCTTCGGCATTTGTGCGGGTGTGGACGCATCGATGCTCACGAGGTTTTGCGCGCTCACCTGCGCAAACCGCGACAGTGCCATCGCCAACGCGACAGCGACACATATCGAGTGTATCCATACCGGCATCTTATTCACTCCCAGGCCCCAAGGGGATCATGCAGGAGTCGAATACGTGGATGGCCGGCAGCGCATCGCCATTGTCGTTGAACAATCCTCGCCGAGCCAGTGGCCCACGAACCGCCGGCTCCCACCAGAACATACCGCGGCCCAATCCATTCGGTGTCGTAGCGACAACCTGAGCGACTGCAGCAAGATAATCACTTTGCCCTTGCGGCGTTTCAGGAAACGGTCCGGCCTTCTTCGTGTAGTTGTCCGGCCGCCAACTATAAGCTGTTTCCACCACGATGATGGGCTTGTGATACTCCGTTGCCATAAAGTCGAGATTGGCCTTCAGGTCTCCGAGGCTTCCCTGCCACCACGGATAGTACGACTGGCCGATGACATCAAAGGGTACATGTGCTGCGTGAAGATGCGAGAAGAACCACCGCGTCGCCTCCCTATCGCCGCCCTTATCGATATGGATCATGATGAGCGGGCGGCGTTCCGTGCCGCTACCCTCCTTCACTCCAAGAATGGCCGCCGAAAGCAGATCGGTAAAGTTATCCCAGTTATCCGGCAGCTTCCCGTCAGGCCACAAGATGCCTGCCGTCACTTCATTGCCGACCTGCACCATATCCGGCAAGACACCTGCTTCCCGAAATGTAGCGATCGTGTCACGTGTGTACGTATGGACCGCGTCCACAAGCTGGCGGTGTTTCAGCTTCTGCCAGGCAATAGGCGTCGTCTGATGAGATGGATCGGCCCAATCGTCGGAGTAGTGGAAGTCCAGCAAGATTCCAAATCCAAGCGCCTTGGCCTGTTTCGCCTGAGCGAGCGTATAGGGCAAATCGTTGGGCAACTCCGTTGGTTGGTTGAAGAGGCGCAGCCGCACCCAGCCGTATCCGTGATTACGCAGAATCTGTAACCCCGGCGTGGGGTTCCCGTCGACCTTGAAGACCTTGCCTTCTGTTTCAGCTTGCGGAAGAAACGACGTATCCGCCCCAATGGCGATGCGCGGACACATGGGTCCATTTGGCTGCTGAGCTCCAGCTGGAGCTACCAACGTAGCCAAGACCATCAGTATCCATCGTCGCCTCAAACGCACTTATGCCTCCCGCTGCCCGGCATCTTGCCTGTCGAGCCGCAACCGGAACTATACGTATTGGCGATGGCTCCCGAATCCAACGAAAGTCGGATTGCCCCAAGATTGCGTTCTAAAGGTGAACCAGTCCGCGCTTTAAGCCTTCCACCACAGCCTGGGTCCGGTCATTGACGTTCATGCGCATCAGGATGACACTGACGTGCGTCTTCACGGTCGCCTCCTTGATGGCAAGCTCTTCTGCGATCTCCCGATTACTCTTACCCGCGAACATCAATTGCAGGACCTCCTGCTCTCGGGGGCTCAGTTTTGAGCCGGGCAGTCGCGACGAAAGCGCCTGCGTCACCAGTTGTGGCAGGAATCGATGCCCCTCATGCACGCGATACAGTGCCTTCACCAGAGCGTCATGGGGCATACCTTTAATTAGATATCCGCGCGCTCCGGCCTCCAGCGCCTGATGAATGTCCTCGTCTCCCTCATAGGTCGTCAGAACGATGATGCGTGCATCCGGAGAGGAGGAGCGAATCAAACGGATAGCTTCAACGCCGTTGCCATCGGGTAGCCGCAAATCCATTAAGGTAAGGTCGGGTTGCTCCGCAAGAAACAGGCTCACCGCTTCCGCCGCAGTCCCCGCATGCCCAACCACTTTCATATCCGCCTGCGCATTGATGATGGCCGCGATCCCAACGCGCACAATCGGGTGATCGTCCACAATCAAAACGCGGATGGGATTTCTCTCCTTATGCATGGTTTCCATTCCATTCGATGGCGGTGCGCCGGTTGGCACGCAGCATGAGCAGTCTCACGGTCGTTCCTCTCCCTGGAGAACTCGTCACTTCGAATCTACCTCCGAGCCGTTGTACCCTCTCTCGCATACCCACAATCCCGTAATGCCCCTCCTGGGTCAAGTCGCCGTTCACTGTAAAGCCACAACCGCTGTCCGCAACCGATACCTCCAGATCCTCGCTGGAGCCACGAATTCCGATCCGCACAGACTTGGCTCCGCTATGTTGCACCGAGTTATACACGGCCTCACGTACGGTCATCAAAATCTCATGCGCAGAGGACGCTACCATCTCCAATCTCTCCATATCATGATCAAATTCCACTTCGCTTCCAAACTCCCTGGTCGTCTGCAATGCCACACCACGTATAGCCTCCACGAGCTCGATCTCATTCTCCCCTTCATGGCGCATGTCCCAAACCGCTTGACGAGCCTCATTGATTGTCTCGCGCGCCTGCTCACGTGCATACTCCAGCAGATCATTCTTCGCTTCAACATTAGACTCGGGCAGGCTCACGATGGCCTCCAGCAGGGCCGAAACCCCAGTGCATCCCTGGATCACCGTGTCATGCATCTCACGGGCGAGTCGGTTACGCTCCTCCAATACCGCGGCAAAGCGTGTCCTGATCTGCCGGAGTCGCATCTGATAGATTCCCCACGCCAGACCGGCGAGCAGCACTCCGCAGAGTGGATAGAACCACCACGTCTGGTAGAACAACGGTTCCTTTACGAACGGCAACACCGATTCACTGATCGCCTCGGGATTAGAGATATCGAACGCCTGCACTCTGAACCGGTATTGGCCCGCAGGCAGGTTCGTATACGTCGCAACATGGCTCGCCCCTACTTCATTCCAGGTGGAGTCAAAATTCTCAAGCCGATACCGGAACCGCACCCCCTCCTGCGAGCGAAGCGAGATCGCGGAGAACGCAAAGCTAAGTCTGGCCGCGCCAGCAGGGACCCGGAAGTTCTCACTCAGCAAAACGTCACGACCATCCTCCACAACGTCATCCAGATAAGCCCGTGGAGCTTCCCTCGCCTCATGTTCAATCTTGGCAATGTGTGCAGCGCCGCGACTCGTCGGGAACCACACACTATTGTCGGGAGCAAGATAGCCCGAAGGCTGGCGTCCACCATACATCTGGGCACCGTCCGCTCCGAACGGCATGCTGTATTCGTCAACACTCAGTGGATTGGTCGCGGAAGGGTAGCTAGTCTCCATCTCAGCTTCGGGAATGGATGCAATCGTATTGGGGCCCGTCAGCCAGAACGTGCCAGACCTGTCCTGGAGAATCTGGTACACGCTGTTGGAGGGCAGACCCTGCACGGTCGTAAACTGTTGCATAACCCCATCGCGATAACGAAAGATGCCATGATCGCGAGTCCCAAACCACAGAGCGCCGCTCCGGTCCTGCAGTGCGGACCAAACTTTCTCCTGTGCCAGTCTCGCGGTCGCCGCGTCCTGTAGAAAGTGCCCGTCCTTCCATCGACTCAGACCATGATCGGTTCCGACCCATAGGTTGCCCGCGCGGTCCTCCAACAAACTGCGTGTGCTGAAGTAGACCAGCCCGTTGGCCTCCGTTAGCTTGGAATTCCCCAATGCTCCAATATGACTCACTCCCTCGTCGGTTGCGATCCACATACTTCCATCGCGGCTCTCCAGAAATCCGCGAATAAAGTTGTTGGTCAGCTCCGCGGGCGCCGTGTAGTGCGTCGTAGTTCCCCCCTCGATGCGATAGGCGCCACTTCCATCCGTCCCAATCCACAAGGCGCCATCTCGTGCGCGATACACATTGCGAACGGTGACACCCTCAAGCCCGTTGTAGTGAACGTGCCGAGCCAGCCCATTGCGAATCAGATACAAACTCTGCGCCGCGACCCAAACATCTCCCCGGTCATCACCCGAGATCGTTTCATAGTCAGGATCGCCGCTCTCCGGCAGACTGATCACGCTGATCGGAGACCTCGCCAGCCTCACCAGCCCGGCTTGCGTCCCAATCCAAATCTGCTTCTGGTCGTCCTCGAAGATCGACAACACCGTATCGCTTGGCAGTAACCCCGGACGGCTCATCTGCGTCAGTCTCCCATCATGGAGCGTCCAAAGGCCATCCCCAATGGTGCCAATCCAGAGTGTCCCATCTGTCGTCTGCATCAGGCTTCGCACCGTAGCGCGAATCCCCGGTACAGTCTCGAAACGCCCATCGTGCAGACGCTGCAAGCCACCCACCGTCCCTACCCAGATCGTTCCGTCCTTCGTCTGGAAGATCCGTTTCACGCGATTCTGGCTATAGGCTCCCGGAAGTTTGAACTCCTGCTCACTCCCATCCGGCAGAATAGCGATCAGTCTCGATCCTCCAACCCATATCCGGTGTTCGTCGTCCTCCGTAATGGAGTGGACCGCGATCGGAGCGATCGCCGTTCCGTGATCGACCCTGCGCAGACGATCCCCTTCCAAGACAAAGAGTCCGTCATCCGTCCCCACCCACAGCCGGGATTGATCATCCTCGTACACGCTGCGAACGAATCCATCGGTCAGTCCTTCTCGATTGGAATAGACCTTCACCCCCTTCGCGTCGAATCTCAGCAACCCGCCGCCTTCGGTCCCCTCCCACAGGCTGCCGTCCCTCGCAAAGGTGAGACAGAAGATGCTGTTGGCGCTCAGCGGCTGCGACAGCCCCAACCTATGGACCTCCATGTGCGACCCGTCAAAGCGCGCAAGACCGCCTGTGGTGCCGATCCAGAGCCTTCCTTCGCTGGACTCCGCAATCGCCTGAACCGTATCCTCCGGCAACCCATCCGATACGCGCCATACTGTGCGTGTGTACTGAAACTGCGCCGGCGCGGGATGGATCGCCGCAGCGAAACCGCACGGACAAAACGAAAACAAGATCAGCCCGCAACAGGCAGTTCGGGGCCTCAACCACTGAGCGAAGCTGTGTGATATTCCCATGCCTTGCGATTTTCGATCTGGAAGAATCACCGGCAACCTCATATCATGTTAGGCCAAGCATGATGGCTCGGCTCCTGCGCCCATGATTCATCCAAGCACTATCCGACCACGATACCCGAAATCCGCAGCCGCACTGCTGCTCGGCCTCGCGCTTGCGCCGTAGCCTGCCCGCGCGCAAAAGCCCGCGCAGCAGCAGACCGTCACGGTCGTCGTTCTCAACGCCTAGGCACAACCCGCGCATCCGGTGCCGAGCGTCCGCGTCTCGCTCAGCTACGTGGACAGCGGTACCCGCGTCACCGAGGCGCACGATGTGACCACATAGAAGGGCGAAGCCTACCTCACCGTCTACACCGACGCCGCCGGGCGCGGCGACCTGCGCATCGAGATCTCCGGCGTCACCGACCTCGCCATCTACCAGCCAGCCGACGGCCAGCTCACCTGTCCGGCAGATCAGAAGGATTTATCGAAGTGTCCATATATGCAGATGACGGCCCTCCCGTCGCGGATTACGGTCAGCCTCTTACCGAAGGGTTCGCTCGAGTTGGCAGGTCATCCGCAGATCGAGGCCTTCCAGCGGCGGCAATCGCTCCGGATCAATTCGCTTCAGAAGCAAAACCTCCAACAGCAGAGCGTGATCAAGGATCTGCAGGCGCAGGCCGACAGTTTGAGGCAGGAGGTTAACGTAGGGCTTGAGGAGTGGGCAGAGGCAAACGGATTGGAACTGGCCGATGTCCAAAAGAAAGTACAGGAATGGGCGCAAAGCACGCCCTTTACAATAAAGCCAGACCAAGAAGACAGAGCGGCCAATCCCCGGGCTCTTCTAAAGGTGGCCCAGTGCCACCATGGATACAGCAGCGATTTTTGACAACCGGAGCCAGCTCGACGCTCGATGGATATCTCGCCCACCTTCGAAGGGAAAAACCCAGAGTTCAGGCCTTAAGTCCTTATTCATGCGGAATTTAGCGGAAATCGGGGGAGGGGGAGAGCGGCATAACTACGGTGTACTGAGCACCTCCAGCGGCCGCTCGCGGTGCAGCAGCAGCCAGCGGCCGTTCTCGCTCAGCGCCTCGATTCCCAGGGCCAACAGCAGCTTGTCGGCCTCCTCGGGCGAGTCCAGGTGGGCCTCCAGCTCCTTCGCAATATGCGAAAACTGGCGCTCCATATAGCTGTACTCTCGCGACTGCTCCTCATAGCCCGCCTGCTCAATCCACAGCCGGTAGGCTCCGGCGAGCAGCGCCGGAAGCGCCAGGGCGACATGACAGCCCTGATAAATTCGTTCGGTTAGTTTACTCCCATTGTTCCATGAGGGGAGCAGGTGCAGGGACCTGAGAATCAGGAGCGTTGTTGGAACCAGAATAGACCACGCCACCGCAACCAGCAGTCCGTAGCGCGAGACCCGTTCGCGCCGGCGAACGATCTGCGATTGCTGCCCGGCCTTCAGCCGGTACCAGTTCGCCTGGTCGCGCACCCACTTCTCCAGCACCACCGGGTAGTGCGAGGCCGCCGTCGAAAATTCATCCGTCCCCTGGCTTAGCAGCCAGACGTTCTTCAAAGCGAACCGGATCCAGTCGAGCTCCGTCCGGTGGTTCATCAGGTAATACTGGTCGACCGATTGCCGGATTCCGGCCAGCTCCCAGAAGAACTGCACCCTCAGCGCCTCTGCAAGCGCGCGGGCGTCCAGGTACTTCTCCTCCACGTGGTTGGCGCGGGCGGCTCGATACAGCAGCACCGCGGCAATCACAAAAAAAGGAAAGCCGAACCATAGCCAGATCTGCTCGGGAAACATCTCGCCATGTATGCCATAGAAAAGAGTGCCGACGACCGCAGTCAGCAGAATCATCGCAAGGTAGATTCTGCGCTTTCGATTGGCAAGCAAAGAGATTGCATCCGCCTGCCGGTACAGCGTCTGTAGCCTCTCCAGAAAGGGAGTCAGAGGAAGGTTCGTCTCCTCGATAAGGTTCGCGTGGACCGACACCTCGAGGCGGGGTAGCTTCGACGAAGCGCGATTGAAGCGCTCAAGATTCTCTTCCAGAAGGTTCGCGACGAAACCGCGAGCCGCAGCTGCTTTGTCGTCAAGAGGGAGGGTTCGGATGACAGGCGCTGGCTCAATTCCACTTCTGCGTGGAGTCACGATGTGATAGACAGCGCCGCATCGCGTCTCCGCTTCGTCATTGCCCGGGTCGAGTCTGCCGGAGCGCACATAGCCCACCACGATGGAGGTGCCACCGGGCTTTTGCGATTCGACACCATCCCATAGTGCGATGAGCGCCTGGCCTTGTCGCGCTAGAAATCGTGCCAGCGTGTCATAGCAAGTCGCTCTGGCCTCCTCGCTGGTACGGATCTCCTCCGCCATTCGCCCTTCGAGTGAAAGCTGGATCTTCAGCGTCGAACGTGCCAGTAGATCGTCGAGTTGCTTCTGCGCCTGGTCCGGCATCTGGACCCTGTAGAGCTCCAGCGGCATGGGGAGTACGGCTGCCAAGAAAACCTTCTGCTCGAGCGCTACCTCGGCGACCAGTTGATCGGCGCCCTCGGCCAGTCCGCTCAGCAGAATCATTGGAGTGCTGGGCATGCGTTTGCGGAAGCCTGAGAATACACTACGGACCTCGTGGCGCAGTGAATCCAGATCTTGCGATCGAAGATCGCGGTGGCCCGTCACAGACACGACGAAAGGAACTAGCGACGGATTGGGTAGTTCAGGCATCACCCGGATGTGTCCTTCAGATGAGATGTCTCAGCTTGACGTGTTGCTTGGCATAAGCATACCCAACCTCGTTGAGCACGGGAATCGCCTGAACAGCTTCAAGCTGAGCAAGTCGAGGATGTTCCCGGAGAATCTTCTTCAACTCATCTCCCTTGTAGGTCTGGTTATACCGGACATAGCTGAACCAGGGACTCCCAGGCAAGCTACCTTCCCGCAGATCGCCGATCTCAGAGTCGAGTTGTTCACCATAGATGCACTTCCCTAGGCACCTGCAAAGATAATCCTGTTGCCAGGCCACCCCTTGGATCAGCGCTGCGGGAATCTTGGCTGCGTTATAACCCAACCAGAGCCGTTGAGCCTTCTGCGGTAACTCCGAGGAGAAGCGGATCGTTCCGAGAGACAGAATGCGTATGTTGTCAGGCCCCGGCTCCCAGTCCATCCTGTAGCAGGGCAACACCGCTGTCAGAGCAGCGATCAACGCTGGGTTGTTATAGGGCGTGATCGAGCCGTCGACAAAGATATGGACTTTATCTCCAAGCGTAATCTCCTCAGGATCAAAGTAAACTGGTGCTGCCGTGCTGGCTCTTACGACCTTCCACAGCGGAATCTTCATGTTGCAGTCGGCCCTGGAGGGATCGTTGAACTTCGCGTTGGGATTATTCGTGAGCGGCCAAGCAGATCCTGTCGTGTGGTCACGAACCACAACTAAGAGGCTCTTCTTCAGGCGCTTGCTGTCGAGCAGCGCCGGGATCCGCCCCTTCTCATCCTCGGAGAAGATTTGTTGCAAGAATTCAGAGAGTGGCTTCGCCTCAAATCGCGAAATGAGATGTTTCTTGAACGGTCGATACCACGGAACCGGCGTAAACATGGTCTCTCCATACTTCTCGTACATATCGAGGACTTCTTCAACCGCCATTCCCCAGCATAGACAGGTCGCGATGATGGCCCCTGTGCTTGTTCCGGCAAAGAGATCGAAGTGATCCGCTAGCACCATCGTCGGAGACCTGTAGAGTCTGCGCAGCAGTTTCTGCATGCGCAGTAATATCTGCAGACTGAAGACGCCGCGTATGCCCCCGCCATCCAATGCAAGGATTCGCTTCATGTCTTTAGTTCCTCGGCATCTTCATGTTCTGCAAGAGCGACCTCCACTCTAACAGTTCCACCATCAGTGCCCGCTCTATCTTGCTAACCACCTTGCTCACAGCAGGCCAGGTGTGCAATGCCCGCATCTCAATATCCCATGTACCCAGGGCCCACTGTAACTCCTGGTAGCGTTTCTGTCTGCGCTCGCAGTCATACACTACAACTAGTGCGCCGGCGATTGTAGCAATCTGAAAGAATGCAGAAGCAATCAACGGCACCCACCATCTTCTTGAAGGTACAAAACCTATATGGATTGCAGACTGGCTGATAAATATCCAAGCTGACATCATGACGGCAATCACCGTGCACGCTTTTGCAACCAATCGGTATCTTCTTGCCTGCTCCGCCGACTTTTGGGCTTGCCTTGAGAAGTAGTCCTTCTGGTGCAGCAACCGCGTCTCTAGATAATGCTTTTTAAAGAGCTCCACCGTCCCATCTTTCGTTCGTTCCGCTTCGGACTTGAGGTAGTTGAGCGCAAGAACCATGCCAGTAAGTTCAGGAAGAATCTCCGGACCTACAATCCGATATCTGCCAGGCAACGGCCACAGAGCGAGTACCGAACGGCTCACCTCGGCCGCCGTCCGAATTCTAACCCATAGTGCTTGGCGCTTCCGAAGCCGTAATACATCAGGAAGAACCGCTGCCATAAGTCCCACTACGGCACCCGCTCCTAGCCATGTCCCCATCGAATGCATACGCGGTGCCGCGCCACTCGCAAATGCCGCGGTGGCCGTCAAGATGATCGGAATCGCCGCCAGGCGTCTGACCTGGGGAGCAATATGGAGTGCGTTTTCGTCGGGCTTAATGAGCCAACCCTCGGCAATAGCCCTTGGTGACTCATCTGCGTGTCTTGTCGAATCGGCGGGAAGCCGATTAAGGAACTCCAACTCCGCATCATGATAGACGGTCTGGAGCTGTTGACTATGGGAGCTCTGCACGTCCCCCTGCGGGCCGTTTATCCAGACAACCGGTCGCCCCATTTGTCTAGCAAACTCTGTAAATTTGTCTGCTCTATTCTGCGTATTCAGGTCATCTGTAAGCGCAAGCAGCAGTTGGCTCTGCAGCACGATCTCAATTCCACATTCGTACTGGCGCTCGTCGAGTGATCCATCACTCTCAACTATCTCAATGGATAGAGCGCGACGGATCACTTCATTCGCGCGATTCCGTGTCGGCTCATCGAAGTAACCCAGAAGACTTTCGCTGGGCAGCGGGAGGATCACTCGCAAAGGGATGTCGAGAGCAATACATGCCTCGGCAAAGTGCAGGTCTCCGCCTGAAGGCAGACTCGTCACTCCGTACATTCGTAGCGCGGCTGATGTTTCTTGGTCTAGAAGGTAGTTGTGAATCAAATCCCTGCATATCGATTCATCTGGATAAGGCGAGTGCGCGGCAAACCCAGCCGCG
>Ga0181516_10003282_pt1 | contig 10919 bp, 9 predicted proteins | sample PEATcosm2014_Bin_25_FD_121104 | JGI IMG/M metagenome (GOLD analysis project Ga0181516, IMG submission 121104) | Peatland microbial communities from MTU Mesocosm Facility, Houghton, MI, USA - PEATcosm2014_Bin01_10_metaG | ecosystem: Environmental > Terrestrial > Soil > Wetlands > Peat | place...
AAGTTTCCCAGCGAGATGGCGCAAAATTTCTGGCTTGCGACGGTCGCTTTCCTGGCTTGCTTCACGCTCACCGCGGTAATCTCGCTGCTCACCTCGCGCACGAAATCGGACGAGGAGCTGAAGGGCCTGGTTTATTCGCTCACACCGAAGACCGTGGACCACAATCAGCCTCTCTGGCAGCGGCCAGCCGTGGTCGGCATTGTGCTGCTCATCTGCTGTATCATTCTCAACGTCATATTCTGGTAACAAGAAAGGAACTTATTTATGGGTCTAGATATTCGCTGGCCAATCGGCCTCATGTTCACGCTCATCGGCGCCCTGCTTGCCGTCAACGGCCTCATCACGAGTTCGGACACCGAGATGTACGAGCGCTCGCTCGGCATCAACATCAACCTCATCTGGGGCGCGGTGCTGCTGGTTTTTGGCGTGTTGATGCTGCTCGGCGCCATTTCCGGCGGCAAAAAGAATCCTCCGTCCGCCTGACGTTCCCCAAGCTGTAACTGTCGCCGGAGATTTTCATGCCCCGGCGCCCCTCATCCATGACGCTCAAAGAAATCTCGGACCACGTCGCGAAAGAGTTCCAGCAGACCTACGGCCAGCCGCCCAAATGGATCGCCGCCGCGCCCGGGCGCGTCAATGTCATCGGCGAGCACACGGACTATAACGACGGCTTCGTTTTGCCGATGGCCATCGAGCGGTACACCGTCATCGCCGCCGCGCCGTCCGGCTCGAAACAGATTCAACTGCGTTCCACCGTCAACGACCAGCCCGCGACGATTGACCTTGGCAAACCGCTGAAACCCTTTCCCAAGGGGATGTGGGCAAATTATCCCGCCGGGGTGATCGCGGGTTTCCTGGGGCAGAAGCTTGATCCTGGCGGCTTCAACGCCTTGATTCATTCGACCGTCCCGCTGGGTGGCGGCCTTTCCAGCAGCGCCGCCCTGGAAGTCGCGACCGCCACGCTCCTGGAAGTCATCACCGGCCGGACCCTTGACCCGGTCGATAAGGCCCTGCTCTGCCAGCAGGCCGAGCACGAATTTGCCGGCGTCCCGTGCGGCATCATGGACCAGTTCATCTCCGTCATGGGCAAGCCCGACCACCTCCTGCTGCTCGATTGCCGCACGCGCAAGCCCGAACTCGTCCCCATGAGCGACCCGTCCGTCGCCCTGCTCATCACCAACACCAACGTCAAACACGAACTTGGCAGCGGGGAATACGCGAAACGGCGCGCCCAATGCGAGTCCGCCGCAAAAGTCCTGGGCGTCTCCTCGCTGCGCGATGCTTCCGCCGCCGCGCTTGAATCCGCCAAGGGCCGCATGGACGACGTGGTTTTCCGCCGCGCCCGGCATGTCATCGGCGAAATCGAACGCACCCCCCGCGCCGCCGCGGAAATTCGCGCCTCGAAGTGGCCGGCGGCCGGTGAGTTGATGTACGCCAGCCACCGTTCCCTGCGCGACGATTACGAAGTGAGCTGCAGCGAGCTGGATGTGGTGGTGGACATCGCCGCCGGGATTGGCCGGGACGGCGGCGTCTTCGGCTGCCGCATGACCGGCGGTGGATTCGGCGGCTGCACGGTCGCCCTGGTCCAGAACCAGGCTGTCGAGGCCCTCTCGAAAAGAATCGGGGACGCCTACGAGCAACGCACCGGCATCAAGGCAACGATGTTTGTTTCCCGTCCCGCCGCCGGCGCCACCGTCCTCAAGCGGTCCTGACCGCCTGAACCTTCCCCGCCTTCACCCGCGGCTGGATTTTCCAACCCATTATATTTGACAGAATATATCGGCGCGGATTAGCTTCCCGCGTTTATGACGGGGCCACCGTTCCATTGCGAGATGCCAGTCCGGCCGCGGGCGGGCGGGCGCGGTTTCACGCTCATCGAACTGCTCGTGGTCATCGTCATCATCGGGATCCTGGCGGGACTGCTCCTGCCCGCGTTTGCCGCCAGCAAAAACAAGGCGCGGGCCGCGCAATGTCTCAGCAACCTGCGGCAATGGGGCCTGGCCTTCCGCATCTATGCCGACGACAACGGGGATTTCCTGCCGCGCCGCGGCCAGGGCGTTCAGACGCTGGCCCAGATTGACCGGCCCACGGACTGGTTCAACGCGCTGCCGCCCTGCCTGGGTTTGCCCGCTTTTCAGCAGATGCTCGCGAACAACCAGCAGCCCGCCGCGCGTGACCAGTCGGTGTTCATCTGCCCCGCCGCCAGCGACCCGGGCGGCACTTATTTTCTTCCGTACGCGATGAACATGAACCTCTCGCCGTGGAACCTGTCCCAGCCCACAAAGTTTTCCGACGTGCTGCAGCCGGAAAGCGTGGTCGTCATGGCCGACGCGCCGGGCCCTTACGCCTCGACTTTTCCATCCAGCCGTCCTTTCAGCCCCGTCGCGCGGCATGCGTCGCGCGTCAACCTGCTGTTCCTGGGCGGCCACGCGCAATCTTTCGCCGGCGCGTATATCGGTTGCGGCGTCGGAGACCCCGAGCACCCGGACGCGCGCTGGTTGACGGGCACTATCAGCGACGCCTCCGCCGTCAATTACAACTGACCCGGCCATCGCATGAAGAACAACCTCTTGAAGCTTATCGCGGTCATCAGCCTGCTGCTGCCGGTGTCGTGCGGGCGCAACGCCCCTACGGCCGCCGACCCGCAGGTGGTCCGTTGCGCGGTCATCGGCGGCATGACCATGACCGGGTTGTGGCAGGAAATTGCCAAAATGTTCGAGACGGAAACCGGGTATCGGACTGTGGTCGTCATGACCGGGCCGCGGCCCGAACTGGATAAGGTCATGCGCGCCGGAAAGGTGGACTTTCTGACGATGCATTCCGGCGACATCACGACCGACCTGGTGGCCGACGGCTTCGGCGTGAACATGCGGCCCTGGACGCGGAACGAGTTGTGCATCGTCGGGCCGCCCGAGGATCCGGCGCATGTGCGGGGGATGACCAACGGGGCGGAGGCATTGCGAAAGATTGCCGAAGCCCGGGCGCGGTTCGTGGATTTTGAAGGCATCGGCAGCCGCGAACTTGCACACAACCTGTGGACCGCGGCGGGCGTCGAACCCAAGGGCGACTGGGTCATCAAGGACGACACCGTCTCCAAGTTCAACATCCTGCAATTCGCGCGCAGCAACCATGCGTACGTGGTGGTGGGCTACATCCCGGCGCAGACGGGCAAGATGTCCGCGACGGGGATGGAGATTCTCGTCAGGGGCGATCCCGCCATGCGGCGTCCGTTCATTGTAATGGAGGCAAACCCGAAGAGATTTCCGCAGGCCAATTACGCCGGCGCCCGCGCCTTGTCGGATTTTTTGCTCTCGCCCAGGGTGCAGAATTTCCTGCTGGAATTTGGCACCCAAACCAACGGACCAGGCCCGCTCTTTTTTCCCGTAGCCACCGCCCAACCATAACCTCATCGAACATACGAATCATGAAACCCAAAACATGCAACCGCAAAAGATTCGCAACAACCGCGATGATCCTCGGCGCAACTCTTGCACTGCCGTTGATCGCCGACGCTGACACTTCTTTTACCATCACCAATACCACGGCCGACGCCTTTTTGGCGTCGGGTTCGCCGGCCAATCCGGTGGGAACAAACTTGAGCAGCCTGAACTTCGGCGGGGCGGGCACGCTGGCCATTGCGCCGGCTTCCTCGGCGAAGGGCGAATTCGACAGCGTCATCCAGTTCAGTTCCGTCGCGGCGGTGAGCCAGTTCAATTCGACGTACGGAGTCGGCAACTGGCAGATCACGGGGTTGACGCTTTTCCTGGCCAGCAATTTCGCCACGCAAGGTCAGCAACCAAACAACAACATCTTCAACACGATCAACGCCGGCAGCTTCGGCATTGACTGGATTTCCAACGATAGCTGGGTCGAAGGCACCGGCGGCGGCATGGGCACAGCCGGATATCCGGGCAACAGCCTGGTCAGCTTCAACTCGATTCCGACGCTGCTGTCGGGCGCGCATGATTCGCTCGGGACATTTCTTTATACGCCGCCGGGAAACACTTCGTACCTCAGCTATTCCCTGCCGCTCAACGCGGACCTTGTGACCGACGCGGCGGCCGGCGGCGCGGTTTCCCTTTACTTCTACGCGGCGGACAACCAGGTCAGTTACCTCTTCAATTCGAAGGAGTTCGCGTCAAACCATCCCGAGCTGACGATCACGGTTGGAGCGGCGCCGGAGCCCGGAACCCTTGGCTTGCTGGCGGTGTCGCTGGGCGGCTGGCTGGCTGCGCGCCGGATTAAGCAGAGGATATGAGCCTTCGCCGCACAGCGGCCTTAACGTTCGTGGCCTTCGCGATTGGCGCCGTTGCGGAGGCCCAGGTGACGTTCACCAACACGACCTCGGCGGATGCATTTCTCGCCACCGGCTCACCCGCCAATCCCTACGGCTCGGACTTGACCGGCTTAAATTATGGCGGGGCGGGCACTCTTGCCATCTCTCCTTCTTCGGCGACGGAAGGAGAGTTCCAAAGCGTCATCAGGTTCGATGTATCTGGCGCGGCGGCCCTGTTCGATGCGACCTACGGCACCAATAACTGGTCGGTCGCCGGCATTTTCCTTAAATTGACCAGCAACTACGGCACGCAAGGCCAGCAGCCGAACAACCGTATCTTCAATGTCATCAACGGAGGCCAATTTGTCATCGAATGGTTGTCCGACACGAACTGGGTCGAAGGCACGGGCACTCCGAGTTTGCCCACGATGGATGGCGTGACCTATGCATCACTGCCGGACTTGTTGTCCGGCGCGCACGAAATCCTGTGCACGAACACCTACGTCCCGCCGGGCACCAACGTGCCCGTCACGTACACGCTGCCCCTCGACACCAACCTTCTCGCGGCGGTTGCGTCCGGCGGCAGCATTTCGCTCCTGCTTTACGCCGGCGACAACCAGATCGGTTACCTGTTCAACTCCCGCGAGTACGGGCGCGGAAACGAACCGTTGATCGAGGTGACGGCGAATCCGGTGTTCAGATTTCTGTCCGGAAGTTTCACGAACGCCGCCTTTCATCTCACCGGCCGCGGCCCGACGAATTTACAATATCAAGTGCAGGCGATTTCAGACCTCAACACGACCAATTGGCAGACCCTTGGAACCGCGACCTCCGACGCCACCGGCTTGATACTGTTTACTGACACAAACGCACCCAGCCAGAGCCGCCGGTTCTATCGGCTCTCCCTTTGATTGCCCGAGCCGGGCGAATACGAGTTGCGGACGCCCGCGCCGTCAGTTCTTCCAGTCGAACGCCTTTTTCTTGAGCGCGTAAATGTAGCCGACCAGCAGGATGCCGATGAAGGTCAGCATCGAACCGAAGATCAGGTTCGCATGGTCGCGGAGCATGTCCCGGTAAACCACCGCCCACGGATAAAGGAAGACGACCTCGATGTCGAAGAGGATGAACAGCATGGCCACCAGGTAAAACTTCACGGACATCCGGCTGCTCCCCTCGCCCACCGGCAGCATCCCGCATTCGTAGGCGGAATCCTTGATGCCGCTGCGCTTGCCGCGCTTGCCGACGATCACCGAAACCAGCAGCGTGCCGAACGAAAACCCCATCGCCACCAGTCCCAGGATCAGGACCGGCAGATACTGCGCCAACTGCGAATCTTCCATGCCCGATTGTAAAAACGCCGGACGCCGGTTTGCAAGCGGAATCACTCGCGGAAAAGCCTGAATACGATGCGGGAAATCAACCGTTTGCGCTGAATTCCAGCCCCAAGTCCCGTCCCCGCGCCCTTGCCATTTTTCAAGCGGCACAAAGCGGCACAAAGCGGCACACCACCACAGGTGGCGTAGCCACGAACCATTGCCACAAGTGGGCCGACCGGTTCTTCGCCCCGTTTTCTACGCGGAGAAAAAAATTTATCCGGTCCCAAGCGGACTTATGCGGACCAAAGCGGACCGTAAGCGGTCCACGACTGAGTCATACTCATCACGCAAGCTGGAACTCGCCCATAACCCGGAGCCCCTCCATCGCGCGACAGCAGGCGACTCCCTCTCCGTGGAGAGAGGGCCGGGGTGAGGGAGAGCGTTGTTGGTTGGTCTTCCGTTCCGCACTCCCCCTTCCGCGTTCCGCGTTTCGAGTTTTGTGGCTCCCGGCCATCAACTCCCAACTATCAACTTTTTCCCACGGTCCCACTACGCGGCAATATCCGGCAATACGCGGACGAAGGTCCAATTCCTTGCCGCGTATTGCCGCCTAACAGTTCGCCTATTGCCGCGTATTCAATTTCCTTGCCGCGTATTGCCAGCAATCCCCTTCGTCCTCGTTCTCGTCCTCGTCCTCGACCCTCATCCGACTTAGCGCGTGCTGGCCGCGCCCCAACACTCCAACCCTCCATCACCCCATTTCCGATTCAATTGTCAAAGAACCCGTTGGGCATCGATGCACGATGCGCGCATTCACTGCTCGCGGCTCACCGCTTACAGCTCACTTTCCGGGCTGTCCTCCTCTTTCCGTTCCCGCTCTCAACCATCAACTCTCAACTACCTAGGGGGCTTCCTCCTGCCCACTTTCCCGTCCTGCTTCGCCTCAGGCCCGACGCCTCAAGCCTCGCGCCTGAAACAATATCCCAATTCCCGCCTTTGTCAAATCGTTCGGCAATCGTTCGGCATGGAGGCGATTGAATCAGAACAAAAAGCGGGGAACTTCCGGCAAAGGATGCAAAGCAACACCGGGCGGATGGTGATGGACTTCATTTGAGCATATTGATAGAGTCCTCAAAGTAGTGGGGAATTTGGGAGCGCGGTTCTATAAAAGGAAATCGATGAAGAGATCAAGAGGGGCAAAGGCGGCGATTTTTATCGGTATTTCGGCATTAATTCTCGCGAACGCCTTGGCGCTCCGGGCGCAAATAACCACGTCGCCAGCTCAGACGCTGGATCTGTCCTCGCTGCAACTGGTTGATTCCAATGCCATCCCTGCCTTTGGTGACTTCTATTTCGCGCAAAACTATGGAATCACGCGCGCCACGGGGCTGGCTGCCTTCGGCCCGCCGTTGCCAGCCGATCTTCGGCCGGATCTGCCCCTATATTCGCTGGGCAACGGCAACTACGTGATTGATAATTATAATGATACAGCCGCAGCAGCGCAATCTGCCGGGTCACGCCTGAGCCGGGGCGGGATGATGAGCATGGCAGACGACGATTCTGGCGGCACGACGCCGATGTTCAGTTTCTCAACCGACGGACTTTGGCTGCAAATGACGGGCGTTACTAACGGGTTGGCGTATTTGAACCTGTACAATGCCACGAATCAGGTTTACGAAATCCTCACCAAGACGGACCTTTCGCTCCCGAATTGGACGATTGAGAATGAAGTTTGGCCGACGAATTCATCCGTGATGCCGTTCAACATTTCGGAATTGGGCCGGACGAATCTGTTTGTTTGGGCGATGGACTGGACCGGTGTGACGGAAAACGGGAACACCACACCCGATTGGTGGTTTTGGGAGTATTTTGGAACCATTAATCTTTACGATTCCAATCTCGACACCGAAGGCAGGTCTTTGATCTATGATTTCGAGAATGGAGACGATCCGAACCCCATTCTTTTTTCGCTGTCAGTGACAAACCAGAACGTCAGCACAAGCCAGACAACGGTGTCGCTGAGCATCAGCCAGGGCATTCCGTTCGGTCTGGCAGTGCTGGTGGACGACACCAATCTTACCGATGCGGAGTGGACGCCGTATATTTCGTCCAATATCACTGTGAATCTTGGCGGACCGGGATTGCATGGGCTATGGATGGCATTGCGGGCTCACCCGACCAATTCCCAGCCCGCATGGAGCTCAGTCACCTTGAATTATCTTCCGCCGCCCTTGCTGGTGGTTACGAATCCGGTCGCCAGCACGATCAACCGGCCAGTGATTCAATTGCAGGGATATTGTTCCAGCCCTTTGGCGAGCGTCACCTATGACCTGAGCAATTCCGCCGGGAGCGTCGTCAACCAGCCGGGCTTCTTGACCGGCCAATACTACGACCCGAACCTTCTGCTGGTCACAACCAACTTTTTTCAGTGCTTCGACGTTCGCCTTGCCACCGGATCAAACCTGATTACCCTGCGTGCCACGGATCTGGCCGGCAATAGCTCGACCACAAACCTGTCTTTGGTTCTCGATTATTCCAGCGACACCACACCGCCGGTCATCACCGTCCTCTACCCGCTAAGCAGCAGCCTGGTCGCAAACACCAACTTCACGATCCTTGGCGCTCTGGACGATGACACCGCCACGCTGACCGTAAGCAATAATGCGGGATCGCAAACCGTAGAGGCGCTGGTCGAACGCGGCGGCGCTTTTTCCGCGGCCAACCTGGGCCTGCCCAACCCGACAAACTCGTTTACCCTTTTCGCCTCCGATGCCGCCGGCAACACCAGCACACAACAACTGACCGTCCTGCAAAGCCCGATCACGCTGACGATTGACCCGCTCACCCCCGACCAACTCTCGCAGCCGACGATCAACATCACCGGCACCATCAGCGACCCTTCCCAAAATGTTTGGGTTAATGGGGCACAGGCGACAGTCAGCGGGAACAGTTGGTCGGCGGTGATTTCAGCGCCGAGCACCGGCACGCTGACCGGATTAATTCAAGCGGGCGGCGATTTATCCAGCCCAAGCGCAGATTTGGCCTTTGCAACGGTGATGCCGCCGGTCGTTCAGGCGACGAATTTTACTGAACGGGATGCTTACGATTTTGATGGAAGCATATTTCCATCCGGTGATCACATTATCGAGCAAACCACGACCCGGGCTTGGTCCTTGGGCGCTGGGGGCAGCAGCCGAAGAGACAACTATGATTCCGACTCCGGGAGTTGCGATTCGTATGTGGAATGGCCGACCAACTGGCCGGGCGGCGTGATTTTGGACGGCACCAGCTCCTGCATTGACTCATACAGGGAATCGACGCCATCAGCATGGCGAAACTCCTTCTTCGGCTACGTGTCGGCCGGCATAAGCCGTGATAACGCTGGCATTTTAGACTCGCCCTATCAAAAAAGTTTAAAGTATGCCGCCCAAACCCTGGTCCAACTCAATGCGGGCGGCCCTGCTCAAACCGGTGTCCAAACTCTGATTCGCCTGACGGCGACGGCAGCGGCTTATTCCGCCAATCGCACCGACTTTGACAATCCCGGGGACACCCCTGTTCTGGGTGATCAGATTCAATTCCTTGGCCAGATGATGGCCCAAACCGCCACCAACGCCAGCACCGGTGAACTTTTCATCACGGCACCGGCTGGGTCGACGCAGAGTGCTCCGGTTCAAGTCTTTGACACCAATGGCGTAGCCCTGACGAATTACAGTTTCAATGTGCAAGCACAAACGGTTACGTTGCAATCGCTGACTGTAGTCTCAAACAGCGCGACACAGATCGACGCGACGAACTGGGCGGTTGTAAAAAGTGCCTCGTCGAACGACTATGTGATTGTGCAAGCGACACTGAGCGTGACGAATGCTGCGGCTTTGAGCAACGCGGCGGCCTCAATTCAATGGACAGGCGGCCTGCCGGTTTCTGGCAATCCATTGCAGCGGGAAATTTCAGAAACCAATCCAGTTGAAACGACACTTACGGCGACGGTCAGCTCCTCCAACATGAGCCTTAATGTGTGGGTTATTTGGGCAAATCTGAACGTCAAAATCAGCGGTACGCTTGATCCGGATGACACAGCCGCTCTTTTGTACAATAGTAATAGTTGGCCAACGCCAGCAATGTTCAATGTGGAATTGAACGGCGGCAGTGGGCTGGGTGGTGGCAGTGGACTCGGTCCAATTGATTGCCTAAATAACACCAATCTCAATTATGCCTTTACGGTCGGGAAAATGGAGGCTAAAGCAACTTTGCTTCCGCCGGGGGTTGGGAACGTTATAAGCAATACATGGGATATGAAAAGAACAAGAATCGTCATAGCGTGGGATAATGGTGGTTCGCCGGCGTTATCAGATCCAACTCCGGGAGCAAATGATACATCTCCAGCCGACGCCAAAACTTTGACTCCGTCAAATGGAGATATATTCGATCTTGATGCGCCAGGCTGCTCGGTCGATCTGAGTGGCACCAACATTAACCACACCGCAGAAGTATATGACAACTTTTATGAATTTGCGACCGTAAACCTGGGAAACGGCGATCAAACCTGCTCAACTACAAACACGTGGAGTTATACTGCACTTGTGGATATTGACGCCACCAACAAGGTACAGTTAAACTCGATGAGCACATCGTTAATTGCCCTGCCCGCCACACCGCATTATGCACACAGATAGACGGGAAACTTATGAAAAAATACATTGGCACGGTTCTTCTATTGATTATGACATTGAGGGCTCATGCCCAGAATGTAGCCGCGACTTCAAATTGTGTCACCAACCCGCCTGATTTCGCCAAGTTGTCATACGAGGAGGCGAGTGAAGCACTTGAGCCGGAAGCGAGGAAGGAAATCTGTCCCGAATACCTTACGAATCTTGTCAGTCAAATAAGACACGGCAATTTGAGCAATGACAACAAGACGCTTGCCATTTATCTGTTGGGAACTTTCCATCCCAAGGACACAAATTCTATAGAGGCTCTGGTTGAGTGCATTGATTTTCGGGCTTCAAGATTTGACCCGAAAACGAGAATCAGCCGCTGGGGTGAATACCCGGCGGAGGAAGCCTTAACCAGAATTGGGGGTCCGGTAATAAATCCAATCTTGGCCCATTTGCCGACTGAAACAAAGCAGCTTCGCAGGCACCTCATGTGCGAGGTTTTGAAGCGCGTGGCAGACGAGAAGGCTTGCCAAGCTCACCTTTCACATGTTTTGGCCGCCGAGTCAGATGCGACAAAGAAGGCAAACCTCGAAGCGGCACTTGCGGAGCTCCAAAAGTAGCGAGGCATTCCTTTGCGACGCCAGCCATCTATTTCACAGATTTTCCATT
>Ga0181516_10003283_pt1 | contig 10911 bp, 13 predicted proteins | sample PEATcosm2014_Bin_25_FD_121104 | JGI IMG/M metagenome (GOLD analysis project Ga0181516, IMG submission 121104) | Peatland microbial communities from MTU Mesocosm Facility, Houghton, MI, USA - PEATcosm2014_Bin01_10_metaG | ecosystem: Environmental > Terrestrial > Soil > Wetlands > Peat | place...
CCTCGCCGTGCTGTGCACGGTTTCGAGTGGTGGCGTACTTCACAAGTACGCGAACCTGGCCCTGGATCGAGTGGTGGTGATCAAGGGGTAGGTACCTTCCGATTGATCGTCCGTACGCGGTCCTGGCCGATTGCCGCACCGGCGAGGACGATCACGCCGCCGACCGGTTCGAACCACGCGAACGATTCATGCAAAAACAGCAGTCCAACGATGACCGCGACGACCGGCGTGAGGAAGGTCACGGTGCTCGCGATGGAGCTGCCGGCATTGCTGATGATCTGGAAGTTCCATACGTAGGCAATTCCGCTGCCGAGTACCCCGAGCGCCGCGGCACCGAGTAACGCTTTGGCGCTCGCGTGGTGTCCGTTGAGACCGTGGATCAAGAACGTTGGCAGCAGGATCAGGGACGCCAGAAGCAATTGGGCCGCGGCGAGTGATTTCGCCGGCAGGCCGCGTCGCGAGAGGTGACGTTTCGTGTAGGGATACGAGACGCCGTACATGGTCACCGAGACCAACAGCGCCGCGATGGCCCACCACGGGTTACGCCCAAGACCGTTCCACACTCCCAGTACCACCAGGACGCCAACCAGGCCCAGCCCGAGACCGAGGACCTGACTGCGCGTGATGGCTTCGTCGCGAAAAACAAAAGCGATGAAGAAGAGTGACGTGAGCGGCGTCATGGCGTTGATGATGCCAGCGAGTATCGAAGTCGTGCGAGTTTCTGCAATGGCGAAGAGTACGCCGGGCACGACGTTGAGACACAGGGCGACGACCACGAGGTGTCCCCATACGGCGAGCTCTCGCGGATACCGTAGGCGCGACGCGAGGAGCATGACGAACAACGAGAGGGCACCCAGTGCGCAGCGCACGAACGCGACGCCAAACGGCGTGAGGAAAATGAGTGACCATTTGATGAAGAGGAACGAACAGCCCCATACGGTGCCGAGTGCAACGTAGGCAAGTAACCAGGGGCCCTTGTTCGAGGTCGTCATGGGGCAAGGATAGGACGGGCGAGGAGAAGGATTCACGACGATCGCGCTCGTCCCCAGTACCAAGTTCCTGCCTCGGAATGCCCAATGAGTCGCTACTACGAAGTGCCACGACCAAAGGGTGGTGCAACTATGGTTTATGAAGACGAATCATCGCCGCGACTTCTAACTCATACGTGGTTGGCGATCAGGTATCAGCTCTAATTTGGCGACGATCGTCGAAGTGGCGGAATCGTCTTGGGCGCCACTGAACGGGTTGGAAGTTCTTCGAGGAGTATCAGAGTCGCCCGCGTCACCGCCTCGACGGCGCTTTCGAAGGCAACAGCGGTGTTCTTCGACGTGCTCTGAACACCGCTCACCTTCCTTACGTACTGGCGAGCAGCTGACTCAACTTCGTCAACGGTGGCCGGTGGCTCGAGTCCTCGCAAGGTAGTTATGTTTCGACACATTCCAAGAGGGTAGGTCGAACGTGACGGCCTAGTGACTCATTACTCTAAACACGCAATTCGATCGTTCGAGCGTGGGCACCGGACCTCAACGGTCATCCATTGAAGTGGGGCAGCGTTTTCGACGTCCAAGACCTCGCTACGAATGAAGAAACTGCGTCGAGGGTCGCGGCCTATGTCGCTAAATACTCTACCAAGACAACAGATGGTTCAAAGGAGTTGGCTCGAAGCTTTGATTCGCGCCGCCAGATCAGGACAGCAATTGACGACCCACACGTTCGACATATGGTACTCACCGCCTGGGACCTCGGTGGCGACCCAAGCTTCCAAGCCTTGAACTTGCGAGATCATGCCCACACGTATGGCTTCACCGGTCAGTTAATCACGAAGTCGAGGGTGTTCTCGACCACGTTCACTGCCTTGCGCAGTGCGCGGAGCTACTACATGGCGGGAGAGCGAGAGGGTGACCCAGTAGAAGGCACCATTCACTTCGAGGGTCGTGGTTACGACGATCCCCGCGCGACGGAGCTCGCGGAGATGTTCTTCAAAATGGAACGTGAACTTCGTCAAGAGGCTCGCGCACGAGGACGTGCCGAGTCAGAGGACGAATCTGGTCAATAGAAACGTCGCTTGGCTCTTTCAAAGAGGTCTCAAAGAACTTCATCTGTCCGCGACCGTTGGAAGAGAGTGTTCAATAGTGACGTTCAGATAACCGGAGCGACATTTCATTCATGACGTCCAGAAGACACTTCGGGTCGGTACGACGGCGTTCGTCGGGCCGTTGGCTGGCCGTCTACCGCATAGAAGGTCGTATGTATTCGGCCGGGTCCCACCCGACGAAAGCGGACGCCCTCGCGCACCTGGCAGCAATAGAAGTAGACCTGCGCCGTGGTGCGTGGATCGATCCTCGTGCAGGAAAGATGACGCTTCACTTGTACGCAGAGGAGTGGCTAGGGCAACGCAGTGATCTCGCGTTTCGCACGAAGGAGCTCTACACCTACCTCCTGGAAAGCCACATTCTGCCGTCACTCGGAAATGCGACGCTGTTTGGCCCCGCGCCCTCGAAGATTCGAAGTTGGCACGCTGCCCTCTCAAAAGAACATCCCTCCACCGCAGCCAAGGCATACGGTTTGCTCTCGGGGATCTTGAAGATGGCGGTCACGGACGGCTTCATCATCTCGTCTCCTTGCAAGGTCACAGGAGGGGGAGTGGAACGACCAGCGGAGCGTCCGGTGGGGAGCGTTCGTGAAGTCGAAGCACTCGAGGCGGCGATGCCAGAGCATCTTCGACTCATCGTTTTGCTTGCGACCTGGTGCCAGTTGCGCCGTGCGGAACTTCTCGGTCTGAGACGAAAAGATATCGACCTCGCTAGTGCCACCCTTCGCGTTGAACAGAGTCGGACCATCTCCATGCGTGGAAAGCCACTCATCAAAGAGCCCAAAACGGTCGCTGGCCGGCGCACGATTGCCGTCCCGGACTTTGTGGTGGCACGCCTAAGTGAGCACCTGGGTCGTTTTACTGGCCCTGACGCCGACGCACTCGTCTTTACCGGTATCACCGGTGTACCGCTCACGGGCAACGTGCTCCAGGTCTCCTGGCAGCGCGCACGCGCCTCCGTCGGTCGCACGGACCTCCACCTGCACGACCTTCGACACACCGGCTTGACTTTGGCGGCTGCGACAGGCGCGACGACGGTGGAACTCATGCATCGGGCCGGACACTCGTCGTCCGTTGCTGCCATGCGTTACCAGCACGCCACGATGGACCGTGACCGCACCATCGCCGACGCGCTCGGTGTAATCGCGAAGCCGGTTGAAAACGAACCACAGTCGTAACTCGGTTGTTGAAGGTTTTTATCGGCACTTCGGAAATGAGCGGGGTGTGCCAACCCAGCCCACCGCGTGCTCGCGGTAGTTGCCTGCCCGCGACCGGCACATGTGGGGCATCCAAGATTGGCGTAATCGGGATGGCATGATGGAGGCGTGCGGGAGACCGAGGGCGTCACGACAACGGCCGGGCATGTTGATGCCTACCTGCCAAGTCTTGGTCCCCTTGTGGTGATCACGCTGCTCAACTACGTCGCCCAGGTGCCGTACTACCTTCACAACGACTACAGCTCTATGCACCCGCTTCCCGGCTTGAGGGCGATCGTCCTACTTGGAGCCACTCTCGCCTGGTTCTTGGTTGGGCTCACGGCCTATCGAAGACAACGCGTCTGGGGCTATTGGGTTCTGCTGTCTTACCTGCTGGTCGAGGCCGTCTTCTACCTAGAGACACTCGCCAGCGGCATGTTTATTCAACAACTTCGCAATCACACCCTGCTCATCGACGCTGTATTCGTGATCGGTTACATCGCCGGGCTTGTGGCCACCTATTACGCGTACAGGCTCATTCGGTTTCGGCGAGTCGGGAAGTCCCTCAGATAGGGGCTCGCATAGGAGCGGTATCTGCCGTACCCGATCGCCGGGTGGGTTAGACGGTGCTCGGAAGTACGATCGAGCCGTGAGACGTTGGAAGCCAAGTCGCCCGGTCCTCGCAGTCCTCGTGATTCTCCACATCATCGTGACGGCGATCACACTGCAGGATCTCAGTCAGCGAAGTGACGCCCAGCTTCGTGGACCACGCTGGTTCTGGCGAGTGTTCACTCCGCTCCAGATGGGAAACTCCGCGGTCTATTGGCTGGTGGGTCGGAGGAACAACGTCTGATCCCTGACACCTGAGACTGACCCACAACGCCGGATGGGTGGGGCACCAAGAAGCCCGTTCCACCGGCCGGTGCTTGCTGTCGCGAGTGCCAGACCCCGCTCACTTCCGAAGACCCTTTTTATCTCTGGATTCGCATTTCGGATCACTTTATGAACTTCACCACCAAGTTTCGGAACACCTTTTGGGCACCTATGGGCACCTCGTGAAGTCAATTGGGCACCTTTGGGCACTTCACAGTGATCTCTCATGGTCACTCGTGGTTACAAGTGGTCACTCGAAAGTACTTGCAGTGATTGCTCTTTCGCCGAATATCGTCGGAGCGGGTGACGGGGATCGAACCCGCATGGCCAGCTTGGAAGGCTGGAGCTCTACCATTGAGCTACACCCGCGTGTCCCTCGCGAGACTCGAACAAGTCTAGAGCACACGCTCTAGCGTGGACGCATGGAATCGTCACTCTACGAGCAGGTCGGGGAAGAGTCGTTCTTTGTTCGGCTCGTCGACGTTTTCTACGTCGGCGTGGAAAGCGACGAGATACTTCGTGCCATGTACCCAGAAGACTTGAGCGAGGCGAAGCGGCATCTGGTGTTGTTCCTCGTGCAGTATTGGGGCGGTCCACCGACGTACATGCAAGAACGGGGCCACCCGCGCCTACGTATGCGTCACGCTGAGTTTCATATCGACAAGCGCGCCCGCGACGCGTGGCTCGGGGCCATGAATCACGCCCTCGACAGCCTTCGAGCCGACCTTACCGACGAACAGTACGACGAGATGAGGTCGTACTTTGACATGGCAGCTCATCAGATGAGAAACGTCTAGCGGTTTTGCTGTTCGAGGCGGTAGCGCATCCCGCTGGACGACCGCATGTTTTGCCGAACAGCGAGAATATAGGGGCCCGATGCGCTGTGATCGAGGTTAAATGTATTTAGCATTGAGTTATGGCGAGAAAATCAAGGTGGCGTCACGACGAGGAACACGTGATTTCCGTCACTCCCGTAAGTCGAGGCGTGGTGGCGCCCGCGGTGGCGACAGGGGCTTCTTGCGTCCTAGTCTGGCTGGCGGTTGGTCACGTCCATTTCTTCGATGAGTATCGATTCATTCTTGCCTCGGTTCTCGTACTACCTTGCGCGGGCGTCCTGGCCACGCGAGTATGGCGGTGGCGTTCGCACAAGGTTCATCTGACGAGCCAACGGATCGTGGTCGAGGGAGGAGTGCTCCAGCACACCCGGAGCGAAGTCGAACTTCAGAATCTCGTTAAGACTCGGATCAATCAACGGTTGAGGGATCGGCTCGCACGACGTGGTGTCATCGTTCTGGAGACTTCGGCGGGTACGTTGAGTCTCGGTATGGTCCGTCACCCGGCAGCACTTGGTCGGTTGATTGACAATGAGCGGAGAACATATGTCGCCAGTGATTCGTCGTACGACACGGTCTTCGATTTCGACGCCCCCGAGGACCATGACTTCGACGTCAGTGGTCGTCGGCATCGAGGTCGGCGTCAGTGAATGAATCGGGCATGGATTCAACTACCCTCAAAGACATGGGTACTCGTTATCGTTGCACGGCGTGTGGAAATTTGACTCGCTTTGACGTGGTCGAGACAACCTCAGTACGTGCCTTTCATCACTACACCGTGGGCGGCGATCTCACGGTCGAAGAACCCGAGGTCATCTCGCGCACCATTGAATCGGTGACATGTCGCTGGTGCGGCCATGGGCGCGAAGTCGAGGTCATCACCGAGTCCGCCTAAGTGCGCTCGTTCGACGCTCAACGGCCTCGGTCGGCGCCGTCGTCAATGCGAGGGACCTCACTTTCGGGCGAACCCGTCGCAAAACCCTTTCGTGGTCTCACGCTCGTCGTCGCGATCAAGCCTGAGTGCGACGGCTGTAGGGACTTCGTGGAGTCGGCCCTCAACGAATTTCGGGACCTCGACGTAGTGTTGGTTGCGTCTCGGGACGAGATGAACGACGAGTGGCGTCACGCGCGCCACGAGATCATCGTGGCTCCCGACTTCCTCGTGGAGCTCGACGTGCGCTGGCCTCCGTTCTATGTCCTTCTCGACGCCACGACGCGCCGAGTCCTCGTCGAGGGAGTTGTCTTTGGTCCCGCGCAGGTCGCCGAGGAGATACGTCCCTACGTCACGCCTTGATGTCACACCAGTCGGGCAGAGTTGACCCAAGTGAAAGGTGTGAAGTGAGAAAAGCAGTGGAACTTTCCATCAGTTGTAACGACTGTGTTCGTCGTGGAACGCCAGACTGCGAGGACTGTCTCGTAAGTTTCGTCCTCGGTGAGGAACCCGGGCACTTGGCGATGACGAGCGAGGAAGCGCACGTCGTGGAGCTGTTCAACGCCCAGGGCATGATTCCTCGCCTGCGATTCGAACGCACGCCGACGACGTATACGGGGTAAGCCCTGCGGTTGGCTAGCGTGTTCCTGTGCCGCGCCATCTCCTGGTGACCAACGACTTTCCGCCCAAGACGGGTGGAATCCAGGTCTACCTTCACGAACTTTGGCAACGACTTGAAGAAGGGCGAGCAGTTGTCCTCACGGCCTCGTCGCACGATGACGCTCCCCGTTTCGATCAATCGAGCGCGCTCGTCGTCGAACGGGTTCCCGGTCGCACGCTGTACCTGCCCACGCCCCGCGCCCTCGCCGCCATCGAGTCCGCAGTCGAGCGACACCAGCCCGATCTCGTCCTGTTCGACCCCGCGTGGCCCCTCGCCCTGTTGGGTCCACGGCTCTCGCGTCCCTACGGAGTGGTGCTGCACGGCGCGGAGGTGGCGATACCCGGGCGTCTGCCCTTCGTGGCGTCATCGCTCCGTTATGTCCTTCGCCACGCCAGCGTGGCGCTGTGTGCGGGGAGTTATCCCGAGCGCGAGGCGCGGCGAGTCGCCGCCGAGTACATGCCGCCGGTCATTCAGGTGCCGCCGGGCGTGGACACCACGCAATTTGCTCCTTTGGGATCGAAGCGGCGTCGCGAGGTCCGCCAGACTTTCGGCTTCGGTGACGACGACCTCATCGTGTCGTCCTACTCGCGTTTGGTGCCACGAAAGGGCATGGACACGCTGATTCGAGCGAGCGTCGCGCTGAACCGCGACTTTCCACAACTACGCCTCGTCATCGGTGGTTCCGGTCGAGACCGCGAGCGTCTCGAACGATTGGCGAGTCGACTGAAGGCACCCGTCACCTTCTTGGGTCGAGTGCCCGAAGAAGTGGTGGGTGAGTGGCTGGCGTCGACCGATCTCATGGTGATGGACTGTCGAAGTCGCTGGTTGGGTCTCGAGCAGGAGGGATTTGGCATCGTGTTCCTCAACGCCGCCGCGTGCGGGGTCGCGGTGGTGGCCGGACGATCGGGCGGCAGTCACGAGGCCGTGGTCGACGGCGTCACGGGCTACGTGGTCAAGCGTTCGCGAAATGTGTCCGACCTGGTGTCAGCGATGGCGGCGTTGCTCGGCGACGACGTCACGCGTGACCGCTTTGGCCAGCAGGCTCGGTCCGTCGCCCTGACCCGATTCGACTGGAACATCCTCGCGGGAACGTTGCGCGACGGTCTCGCTCCCTTCGATCACTACGGTTCAATTGAACAACTGGCCTAGGCTGGAGTGGTAGGAGGCGGCGTGTCCCAGCGTGCAACAGAGTCAATCATGGTCGACGCCACACCCGAGACCGTCTACGGGGTCGTGACCGACTTCGCGAACTACGCCAATTGGGTGAGCGACCTGAAGCGGATCGACGTGGTCGAGCGCGATGCCGACGGACGCGCCCTCGAAGTCGAGTTTCGCGCCGCGGCGTTTGGACGATCGACGACGTACGCCCTGCGTTATGACTACAGTCGCGCGCCCGAGACCCTCAGTTGGCACCAGACGAGGGGTGACCTCACCGAGACGATGCAGGGTCAGTACCGCTTCGAACCAGTCGGGGACGCCACGCGCGTCACCTACGACCTCGAGGTCGAGTTGCAGGTACCGATTCCCCACTTCATCAAGTCGCGCGCCGCTCAACGCATCCAGACCCAGGCACTCGTTGAACTGAAAGCTCGCGCCGAGTCAGTTCGATGAGCGACGTCGCAATTGGCATCGACGTCGGAGGCACCAAAGCGCTCGCCCTCGTGGTGGCCCGTGACGGGCGAGTCCTAGGGGAATTGAAGGCCGCCACGCCCCACGACGCCACTCGAAGGGCGGGCGAGGCGACCGCGGCGGTCCTGACCAGCTTGGTGCACGGGCTCGCCGCGACGCACGGACTTTCGGTGAGCGATACCCCGGTCGGGGTGGGACTGCCGGGACTGATGCGAAAGGATGGTCGTCTGGCTTTTGCCCCGAACCTGCAGAGCGCCTCGGGGGCGGACTTGGGTTCGCTGCTCGGAACCGCGCTCGTGAGTTCGCGCGTCTTCTGTGAGAACGACGCCAACTGCGCCGCGGTCGCGGAACACGAATGGGGTGCGGGTCGAGGCATCGACGACTTTGTCATGGTCACCCTCGGTACGGGCATCGGTGGGGGGATCATCGCTGATGGTCGGTTGCTTCAGGGTCGCAGCGGTTTCGCCAGCGAGATCGGGCACATGGTGGTCGAGGCGCGCGGCATTCCCTGCCCTTGTGGGGGCATGGGCTGTTGGGAGCGCTACGCGTCGGGAAGCGGTCTCAAGAGGTTGATCCGCGAGGCCGCCAAGGACGGCGGACTGGCGACGTTGCTCGGCGAGCACGGGAGTGCTGAGGACATTCGTCCCGAAGACGTCACCTCGGCGGCGGCTCGCGGACTCGACGAGGCGGTGGACCTGCTGCGCCAGATGAGTTGGTGGTTAGCGCTCGGGCTTTCCAACCTCGTGGCGATTCTCGACACGGGTCACTTCGTCATCGGCGGTGGCCTCTCGAGTGCGTCGGATCTCGTCTTGCCCTTCACGCGCGACTACTTGGCCAATCTCGTCGAGGGTTACCGGAGTCGGCCCGCGATCACGGTCACCGCGTCGATGTTTGGCCCGCGTTCGGGCGCCATGGGGGCCGCGCTGACGGCCTTTGAGAGAGATTCGTGAAGCTCGGCGTCCTGCTGCCGACGTTTCGCGCCGGCAGTGACGACGCGCTCGACGCGGCCCGTGCGGCTGCTGACGCGGGCCTCGACGGCGTCTTCGCCTACGACCACCTCTGGCCAATGGGCACGCCGCAGCGTCCGTCCCTCGCCCCCTTCGCGTTGCTGGGCGCGGTCGCGACCCGTCACGACCTCGTGGTCGGTCCGCTCGTGGCGAGGGTGGGCCTCGTGAGCACCGAACACCTGGTCGAGCAGTACCGTACGCTCGAACACTTCGCGCCGGGTCGGGTCATTGCCGCGCTCGGCACGGGCGACAAGTTGTCGGCCCCCGAGAACGAAGCGTACGGACTGGCGCCCCTGGAACCCGCGAGGCGACGTGAGCTCCTCGACGAGACCTGGCGCGAACTGCACGACGTGATGCCCGTCTGGTTCGGCGCCGGTGCCACCGCGACGAACGAACTGGCGCGTCGCCTGGGCGCCGGACTTAACCTGTGGGACGTCAGCGCGGACGTCGTGGCGCGCGAAAGCGCGATCGGCGAGACCACGTGGGCGGGACCCGCACCACCTGAACTACCCGCTCACCTCGACGCTCTGGTCGACGCGGGCGCCACGTGGGCGATTTTCGCTCCCCAGACCAACGTGGCCGATCTCAGCGAGTGGCGCAGTACCCGAGGAAAAAGTAGGTTTCACTGATGGAATTTCGTCGGATCAACGGCTTGCCTCCCTACGTCTTCGCGCAGATCAATGGGCTCAAGGCCGAGGCACGGGCCGCGGGGCGCGACGTGGTGGATTTCGGTTTCGGTAATCCGGACCTACCCAGTCCCGACGTCGCCGTCGCCAAACTCGCTGAAGCCGCACAGAATCCGAAGAACCATCGCTACAGCGCCAGTCGCGGCATACCGAACTTGCGCCTGGCGATGGCGAACCGCTACAAGTTGCTCTTTGACGTCGACATCGATCCCGACACCGAAGTCGTCACGACCATCGGCGCCAAAGAGGGTTTGACGCATCTCATGTGGGTGCTACTCGGACCCGGCGACAGTGCCATCGTGCCCAGCCCGAGTTACCCGATCCACCTTGCGGGTCCGGGATTCGCGGGCGCGAACGTCATCACGGTGCCCATCCTCGATCCCGGCGCGAGTGACGTCGACCCGGGCGACGCGTTCTTCGACGGTCTCGTCGGGGCGTGGGAGCGCGCCGAGGTGAAGCCCCGGGTCATCATCTGCTCGTTCCCGCATAACCCGACGAGCGCGTGCGTGGACCTGTCGTTCATGCAACGACTGGTCGGCTTCGCGCTCGAGCACGAGATCGTGATCTGTCACGACTTCGCCTACGCGGACCTTGGTTTTGACGGGTACCGTCCACCCTCGATCCTCCAGGTGCCGCGCGCCAAGGAATGCTGCGTCGAGCTCTACACGCTCACCAAATCCTTCTCGATGGCCGGGTGGCGAGTCGGTTTCCTCGTCGGCAATCCCGAGATCGTGGCGGCCCTCACCAAACTCAAGAGCTACCTCGATTACGGGACCTTCCAGCCAGTCCAGATCGCTGCGATCGTGGCGATGAACGAGGCCGTGGACTACCCGGGCCAGTTGCTCGCCATCTATCAGACTCGCCGTGACCTTCTTATAGAGGGGTTGAACCGTATTGGTTGGGACGTGAAGGCCCCGCGGGGCTCGATGTTCGTGTGGGCGCCGATACCCGAGCCGTATCTCGAGATGGGTTCGCTCGAGTACGCGCGCTTCCTCATCGAAGA
>Ga0181516_10003284_pt1 | contig 10906 bp, 9 predicted proteins | sample PEATcosm2014_Bin_25_FD_121104 | JGI IMG/M metagenome (GOLD analysis project Ga0181516, IMG submission 121104) | Peatland microbial communities from MTU Mesocosm Facility, Houghton, MI, USA - PEATcosm2014_Bin01_10_metaG | ecosystem: Environmental > Terrestrial > Soil > Wetlands > Peat | place...
ACGAAGGGCAACTGCATCTCGCCCGAGGCGAAGAGGTCGCCGACTTCGCGCATCCCGTCGAGCAGGAGATCGTTGACGATCGCCAGTGGGGCGAGTCCTTCGTCCATGGCCGCGGCGAGGTCGTTCTCGAGGCCGACGCGTGCGCCCTCGATGATGCGCCGACGAAGTCGTTCGTTAAGTTCGAGGTCGTCGAGTGACGCCACGTTCTGACTCGACACCGAGACGCCCTCGAACAGGCGCAGCAACTCGGCCAGCGGGTCGTAGTCGTCGCTGCGTCGGTCGTAGATGAGGTCCAGACAGACTCGACGAGCCTCGTCGTCCACGCGGGCTAGCGGAAGGATCTTGGACGCGTGCACGATGGCGGCGTCGAGGCCCGCGCTCGCACACTCGTGCAGGAACACACTGTTTAATACTTGTCGCGCGGCCGGATTAAGACCGAACGAGACGTTGGAGAGCCCAAGGATCGTTCGTACCCCCGGCAGCTCGTCCTTGATGCGACGAATCGCGTTGATCGTCTCGATACCATCTCGGCGCGATTCGACCATGCCGGTCGACAGGGGCAGGGCCAGGGGATCGATGAAGATGTCCTCGGCGCTCAGTCCGTACCGCGAGACCGCCAGTTCGGTGATGGCGGTGGCGGCGCGGACCTTCCAATCCGCCGTGCGCGCCTGTCCGTCTTCGTCGATGCAGGTTGCGACCACGGCGGCGCCAAACTCGGCGGCGAGTGACAAGAACCCGTCCAGACGCGTTCCCGGGCCGTCACCCTCTTCAAGATTGACCGAGTTCAAGATGGCCTTGCCGCCGAGCCACGTGAGGGCTTGGCGCGCCACCTTGGTCTCGGTCGTGTCGACCATGACCGGCACCGACGATTGGGTCGCGAGCCGACTCATCAGTTCGTTCATGTCGCTCACGCCGTCGGCACCGGTGTAATCCACGCAGACGTCCAGGATGTGCGCACCCTCCTTGACCTGTTCACGTCCGATGCCGACGCACGTATCCCAGTCGCCCGCGAGCATGGCTTCGCGGAATTTCTTGGAGCCGTTGGCGTTCGTGCGCTCTCCCACGAGCAACACCGAGCGGTCCTGCTGGTAGTTCGTCGCCGAATAGATCGACGCGACCGACGCCTCGAGCACGGGGGACCGCGGCGCGACCTGGAGCGGTCGCACGGCTTGCACGACTTGTTCGAGGTGCGCGGGCGTCGTACCGCAACAGCCGCCCACGACCTGGACGCCGTACTCGGCGACGAACCTTGAGAGGTGCTCGGCGAGCGCTTCGGGCGTGAGGTCGTAGTGCATCTTGCCGTTGACGACGCTTGGGAGACCCGCGTTGGGCAGGCACGCGAGAGGCATCGGGGCCGTCTCGCTCAGTTGGCGAAGTGGCTCGTACATCTCGACGGGTCCGGTCGCGCAGTTGAGTCCAATCAGGTCGATGCCCAGTGGGCTGAGTGCGGTGATCGCGGCGCCGATCTCGGTGCCGGGCAACATCCGTCCCGTGAGTTCGATGGTGACCTGGGCTTGGATGGGGACCACCCGGCCGTGACGGACCATGGCCCGGTGACAGGCGGCGATCGCCGCCTTGCCCGAGAGCAGGTCGTAGACGGTCTCGACCACGAGGACGTCCACTCCACCTTCGAGTAGCGCGTAGGCGAGTTCCTCGTAGCTCGCCGAGAGGTCGTCGTAGGAGATCTGGCCCAGTGTCGGGAACTTCGTGCCCGGTCCGATCGAGCCCGCGACGAAGCGGGGGCTCGCGGGACCGGCGTAGGAATCGGCCACGCGTCGGGCGATCTGTGCCGAGGCGTAGGCGAGTTCGTGGGCGCGTTCGGCGATGCCGTATTCATTGAGCACCACCGAGAACGCGCCGAAACTGTTGGTTTCGACGACGTCAACGCCCGCGTCGAAGAAGGAACGGTGGAGCTCTTCGACCACGTCGGGTCGCGTGATGTTCAGTAGTTCGTTGCAACCTTCGAACTGGTGGCCACCGAAGTCGTCGGCAGTGAGGTCGCGCATCTGGAACGACGTACCGGTGGCGCCGTCGAAGATGAGCACACGCTGGTCGATCGCGGCGAGATAGGGATGGTCGGTCCCCGGTCGGGCGAAGGGAGGTCGAACCGTCAGTTCCATTGCTGATACAGGCTACCCGTGCGTGGGCTTCGGTCACTACGCTTACGGCGTGAAGATCTATACCCGCGACGGTGACGACGGCACCACGGGACTGTACTTCGGCGGACGCACGACCAAGAGTTCTGATCCGATCGAAGTGAACGGCGCGGTTGACGAGGCTCAGGCGTCACTCGGTTGGGCGAGGTCATTAAGTGAACCTTCGAGTCGACTTCACGAACTGCTCGTGAGTCTCGAGCGTGACCTCTGGGTCCTGATGGCCGAGGTCGCGACCCTGCCCGCCAACCGTCATAAATTGAGCGCGAACAAGTCGCTCGTCACCGTCGAGATGGTCACGAGGCTCGAAGCCGAGATCGATGCGCTCTCGGGCGAGATTGAGATGCCCAAGGAATTCGTCGTGCCGGGCGAGAACCAGTTGTCGGCGGCGCTCGACGTAGCTCGCACCATCATTCGCCGGGCCGAGCGCACCGCGGTGTCCTACCCGCTCGAGGGATCGTTCGTCGTGGCCTACCTCAATCGACTCAGTGATTTGGCCTGGACCATGGCGCGATGGGCCGAGGGCCCCCACCACCGCACCGCCCGCATCCACTAGGAAAGGTCACCGTGTCACGCACCGCCCAACTTTCGACCCCCGTCCAGGGCGCCCAGTCGCCCACGATCTGCGTGCCGGTGATCTTTGACGACGGTGCCTGCGTGATCGCCGATTCGGTGCCGCTCGTTCTTGGGGGCCAGAAGATCCCCCGGTCACTCGACCGGGAGTGGTGCGTGCGTCATGACTTCAAGGCCGATGCCGGCAGCGTTGTCGTGCTGCGCGCCCTGGGTGAGTCCACGGTCGTGTTCGTGAGCCTGGGATCGACCTACCACAACCTCGAGCACTTCCGCCTGGCGGGAGCCGGGGCCGCGCGCAGTGCGGGTGAGGGCTCACTCGCGTTCTTCGTTCCCACCGACGCGATTGAGTCGCCTCGTGACGCGGTCCAGGCCCTCGTCGAGGGTGCGTTGTTGGCTTCGTACTCGTTCAAGCACGACGGCGCCAGCGCCACGTTTGACGTCGTGCCCGTCGCGGTGAGTTTGTTGAACGTGTCAACGCACAACCAGGTCGTCGAGGGTGTCGTACGCGGCGGCGTCGTCGCCGAAGGCGTCAACTGGGCCAAGCGACTCATCGACACCCCGGCGGGTGACTTGTCACCCCGCGAACTCGCCAAACAGGTGCTCAAGCGACTCGACGACGACGCGCACGTGACGGCCGAGGCGTGGAACGAGTCACGAATCAAGCAGGAACGACTCGGTGGTCTACTCGGCGTGGGTCAGGGTTCGGCCCAGCCCACGAGACTGGTCTACGCGACCTACGATCCCGAGCCCGACGCCGAGCTGGTCCACGTGGCGCTCGTGGGCAAGGGCGTGACCTTCGATTCGGGGGGCTTGTCGATCAAGACCGGAGAGGGCATGATGACGATGAAGACCGACATGACCGGGGCGGCCGTGGTCATGGCCGTGCTCTCGATCGTCAGTCGCCTCGAAGTGCCCGTGCGGGTCACCGCCATCGCGCCCATGACCGAGAACATGACCGGCGACAGCGCCACGCGTCCCGGTGACGTGCTGACCATTCGTAACGGCATGACGATCGAAGTGCTGAACACCGACGCCGAGGGACGGCTCATCCTGGCCGACGGCCTCAGCCTCGCGGTCGAGGCGAATCCCGACGCGATTGTGGACGTGGCGACATTGACGGGTGCCCAGACGGTCGCGCTCGGCGACGAAGTCGGAGCGCTGTACGCGTCGACTGACGAACTGGCCGACGTCTTTCGTGTCGCCAGCGAGCGAAGCGGCGAGCAGCTCTGGCGGATGCCGCTCGTGGCGAACTACGAGTCGCACATTGAATCGGACATCGCCGACATGAAGAACATCGGCAAGGCCGGTCGGGCCGGTTCCATCGCCGCGGCGCTGTTGCTCCAGCGCTTCACTGACGCGAGACCCTGGGTGCACTTGGATATCGCCGGACCAGGACGAAGCGACGCGAGTCGGGGATACCTCACCAAAGGCGCGACGGCCTTCAGCGCGCGAACCATCGTCGAGTTTCTTCTCGCCGTGGCGCGCCCGAGCGGCGACTAACCGATCCGGCGCACGCGCTGCGCGCGAGGGGGCACCTCGCGGCGAAGTGACGCCGAGGCCTGGTCGTGGCCGTCGGCTCGACCGATCAGCACCGAGCAGAACAGCTCTTCGCCGCTGATGTCGGCCCACCGCAGGATCCGATCGTCGTGGCGGAAGTTACCCCAGATCGTTGCCTGCCAGCCTGTCTCCTCGAGCAGTAACAGTAACGCCATGGTCACCATGGCCGCGTCGGCGTGCCAGTAGGGCACGGGCCACTCCTGAATCGACGCCAGTCGAGGATCGTGCTTGTCATCTTCGGCGTAGCGAGCGGCGTAGTCCCCGGGTCGCGAGGTCACGAGCACGACCGCGCCGGCTCGCGCGAGACCCGGGGCGCGCCGCGACGTCGATCGCCAGTGTTCGTCGGTGGCGTGCTCGATGAAGGCGGACACGAGCGACCGCCCGACCGTATAGAGGCGTACCCCGGCGGTGTTACCGGCGCTGGGCGCCCAGAGGGCCTCGGCGCAGCGCTGTTCGAGCCAGTTGAGGTCGACGGGCGTGGCGTCAAAGGAACGCACCATCCGCCGGGTGCTCAGGAGTTCACGCAGTTCCACGGGTCGGGTTTAGCAGGTGGCCGTGCGTTGATTGATGACTCAGCAGGTAAGATTTAAAGACCACCAAGGAGAGACCGTTGTCCACACCACGAGATCTACTGAACGCCGCCAAGGCTCAGATTCGCGAGATCGACCCCCACGAGGTGGCGAGCCGACTCGGCCACTACACGCTGCTCGATGTGCGCGAACCCGACGAGTACGAACAGGGCGCCGTTCCCGGAGCCGTGCACGTCGCGCGAGGGAACCTCGAATTCTCGGTCGAGGGGCGACTGGCGGACAAGCACGCTCCCATTGCGGTGTATTGCGCGGGCGGCGTGCGCTCGGCTTTCGCGACCAAGACCCTTCAGGATCTGGGTTACACCGACGTGGTTTCGATCACCGGCGGCTTTAACAAGTGGAAGGACGAAGGCCTGGTCTGGGAAGTACCACGGACCATGACCCAAGAGCAGCGCATTCGTTACCACCGACACCTGCTGCTGCCCGAAGTGGGCGAAGCGGGACAGATGAAATTGCTCGATTCCAAGGTCCTGTTGCTCGGGGCCGGCGGCCTCGGCTCCCCGGCGGCGATCTACCTGGCCGCGGCGGGCGTGGGCACCATTGGCATCATCGACATGGACGTGGTGGACTCCTCGAACTTGCAGCGACAGATCCTGCACAACATGGACCGGGTCGGCATGCGAAAGGTCGACAGCGCCAAGATGACCCTCAATGGCATTAATCCCGACGTGAAGGTCATCACCTACGACACCCGACTCGGGGCCGACAATATCCTGGACGTCATCGACGGCTACGACGTCATCGTCGACGGCACCGACAATTTCCCGACCCGCTACCTCGTCAACGACGCGGCGTTATTGAAGAACATCCCGGTAGTGCACGGATCGATCTTCCGTTTCGAAGGTCAGATCACGGTGTTCAATCCCTACGTGGGTCCCTGCTACCGGTGCATGATCCCCGAACCGCCACCCGCCGAACTCGCGCCCAGTTGTGCCGAGGCGGGCGTGCTCGGTGTACTCCCGGGCATCGTGGGTTCGATCCAGGCCGTCGAAGCGATCAAGTTACTGCTCGAACTGGGTGATCCCTTGGTCGGTCGTCTCCTCACCTACGACGCGCTCGACCAGAGCTTTCGCACGTTCAAGGTCCGACGCGACCCGACGTGTCCCGCGTGCGGGGAGAACGCCGCGCCAATCGTGATCGCCGAGTACGACGACCTGTGCATGCCCCACGCCGTCAGCGTTTGAACGCCAGGTAGACAACGGTCACACGCCGTACACTGCTCGTAGACCCGGTGACACCGACGCGTCCGGGGCTCGGAGAGGCGCCAGATGTTCCACGAACTTCGTTCGTTTGACGACAACGAAAGCCTGGCTCGAGCCGCAGCGCACTTCGTGGTCGAGTCCGCGCACCTCGCGGTCAACTCCAAGGGCCGATTTCACCTGGCCGTGAGCGGCGGTTCCGCGCCCCGGGCCATGTTCGAGGTGTTCGCGGCGAGCCCCATGCCCTGGGCTCAGACTGTCATCTATCAGGTCGACGAGCGCGTCGTCGGCGTCGACGATTCGTTGCGCAACCTGCGAATGTTGCGTGAGACCCTCCCCGACGCCGCGATCGTGCGGCCTATGCCAGTGGACGAATCCGACCTGGAGCGAGCGGCGGACGAGTACGCGACCTCGCTGCCCGCGTCATTCGACCTCGTGCACTTGGGACTCGGGCCCGACGGACATACCGCCTCACTGGTGCCCGGCGACGCCGTGTTGAACGTCACGGACCGTGACGTCGCCATCACGGGCGAGTACCAGGGTCACCAGCGCATGACCCTGACGTACCCGGGTCTCGCCAAGGCGAAACAGTTGATCTGGGTGGTGCTCGGCGCCGAAAAGCGTCGGGCGCTCAACATGCTCGTGCGCGGAGACCGCTCGATTCCCGCGGGTCGGGTTGAGGCGACGTCGTCAATCATCATGGCGGACGTCACTTCGGCGTCGTGAGCCACGAAGTCCAAAAGCAGCTCGCCGCGGCCCAGGCGGCCGACTTGGTCCGCGACGGCATGCGCGTCGGCCTCGGATCGGGTTCGACCGTCGAGTACCTGCTCGTCGCCCTCGGCGATCGTCACGTCGAGGCGGTCTTCGTCGCCACCTCACCCGCCACCGAGCGACGGGCGCGGTCCCTCGGGCTCGAGGTCGACGACTTCGACCCGAGTGGTCGTCTCGACCTCGCGATCGACGGCGCGGACCAGGTGACCGACGAGGGCTGGTTGATCAAGGGCGCCGGCGCCGCCCTCACGCGAGAGAAGGTGGTCGCGGCGAGTGCCGACCGTTTCGTCGTAATCGTCGATTCGAGCAAAGTGGTCGAACGGTTACGCGCCCCGGTACCCGTCGAAATACTTGCCTTCGGGGCCTCGTCCACCCTTCATCGATTGCAGCCCTGCCGACGACGCGACGTGGCACCGAGTCCTGACGGGGGGCTGATCGTTGACTACCTGGGCGAGGTGCACGAACCCGGCGACCTGGCTCGTAAGTTGTCCTCGACGCCGGGCGTGATTGAACACGGATTGTTCCCTCCCGACCTGGTGAGCGAGGTGTACGTGGGCGTCGGCGAGTCGGTGCGACGCATCGTGGTGAGAGGCGAGCATGACTGAGCAACAGGTTCCCATGGACTTCGAGATACCCGAAAACCACGTCATCGTGATCTTTGGCGCGACGGGTGATCTGGCGCGGCGAAAGATCCTACCGGGCCTCTTCCACTTGGCCATCGCCGGTCTGCTGCCCGAGCGCTACCGGATCATCGGCTCGTCGCGCAACGTTTCGGCGATGACCGACGACGAGTTTCGCTCCTACGCCAAAGAAGCGGTGAGGAACTTCAGCGACCTGAAGGCCGAAGGCGCGCGTTGGACCGAGTTCGAGCACGCCCTCACCTTCGCGCCGGCCGAGCCGGGTCACTCGAGTGATCTGGAGGCGGCGGTGAAACTTGCCGAAGCCGAGATCGGGGGCGACGTGCGACGGCTCTTGCACCTGGCGATCCCCCCCGACGCCGTGGCGTCGATGATCACGATGCTGGGTGACAGCGGACTCAACGAGAACGCTCGCGTGATCTGCGAAAAGCCCTTTGGGACCGACCTTGATTCCGCGCGACGGCTGAACGACACGATCCTGGCGAACTTCGAGGAGACGCAGGTCTTTCGCATCGACCACTTTTTGGGCAAGGAGTCGATCGACAATATATTGGCGTTGCGATTCGCCAACCGCTTCTTCGAACCGCTGTGGAATCGCGATCACGTCCGGTTCATCCAGATCGACGTTCCCGAGACGCTCTCGCTCGAGGGACGCGCCGCGTTCTACGAAGGCACCGGCGCGTTTCGTGACATGGTGGTGAGCCACCTGTTCCAGGTTCTCGGTTTTCTCGCGATGGAACAGCCGGTCAGCCTGGACGCCGGTCCCCTGCGCGACGAGGTGCACAAGGTCTTCTTGACGCTGCAACCAATCGATCCCGCCGACGTCGTGCGGGGCCAGTACGACGGCTACCGCCAGGAGAAGGGGGTGGCGAAGGACTCCCAGACTGAGACGTTCATCGCGCTGCGCGCCGAAGTGGAGAACACGCGCTGGAAGGGGATACCGTTCTTCCTACGCTCGGGCAAGTGTCTCGCCCAGAGCCGCCAAGTCATCACCATCGGATTCGAGGAGCCGGTGATGCGCCTGTTCCCACTCAGCGCGAGCTCGCCGGGCTGGCGCGGCAACAAACTGGTAATCGATTTCGCCGATCCCGGCTCGATCCACGCTCAGTTCCTCGCCAAGGAACCGGGTCCCCTGATGCACCTCGACTCCGCCGAGATGACTTTTCACTACAAGGACTCCTTTGAGTCCGCGCACCGACTCGAGGCCTACGAGCACCTGATACTCGAGGCGATGCTCGGCAACCATTCGCTCTTCACTCGCTCGGACGGCATCAACCGTCTGTGGGAGGTCGCGGCACCGGTGCTGCACGCGCCGCCGCCGGTCGAACCCTATTTCAAGGGTTCGTGGGGACCCGAATCGGCCAATCGACTCGTCGAACCCATTGGATGGTGCTTGAAGTAGGTCGCCGGGTTGGACGTCAGTCGGTCACGACGACAATCGTGTGCGCGAGTTTGTCGTGCAGGGTTTGGTTGCGCTGGTCCCAGAGAGGGAAGAACAGGTCGACCAAGAAGTAGGCGCCCGCGAGTGCGAGCAACGGCGCCGAATTCGCACCGGCCCCCACGATCTCGAAGATGACTCCCACCTCGAGATAGAAGTAGCGCCAGAGGGCCTGGGTGTTGGTAATTGCGGCGCCGCTCTTCTCGTCACGGACCTGGGTGTGGACCGCTCGATTACCGACGGTGCGTCCGTCGTACATCAGCCACTGCGTCACGAAATACGCCGCTTCGAGGACCACGAGCGCGACTGCCCCGACGATGCTCCCGAGCAGCAACTTCAAGATGACCAGAGGTGCCAACAAGATCAGGTAGTCGAGGATCGAGGCGCCCACCCGCTGTCCCCACCCGGCGAGGACCTGGTCGGTCAGCGCGTCGCCCGATCCTCGCACCGCCAGTTCGTGACCGCACGTGGTGCAGTACGTCTCGTTTGACTCGGTGCCGCACTGGGGACACCTCATGGTCGATCGGCCTTCGCGGTGGTGCTGTTCATCTGAGGTGGCCTTCCGTGCTGGTGGGGTGGGGTCGGTGGTGCGTGGTTACTGCATGACGACGATGGTCTTGGCGAAGCGGTCGTGCAAAGTCTGATTGGTCGGACTCCACAGGGGCGCCAGAGAGTCGACGAGCGCGCAGAGTCCCACGAGGGTCACCGCGGCACCGCCCGCGACGACGAAGACGCTGTAGAACGCGACGAAGCCGTAACGACGCAGGACTTGCTCGGGTGCGATAGGACCGGCGTCCAGGGCACTGCGCACGCGGGTCCGCACGGCGCGGTTGCCCAGGGTTTGGGCGGCGGGCTTGGTGAGCAGCACGTACAGGTAGATTCCCTCGAGCAGAATCGCCGCGACGTCGCCCACAACAAAGTGCAGGGCGTTGCCCGCGAGGTGCACGACGAGCTCGGTGGGAATGAGGAGGATCAAGTTGTCGACGATCGTGGCCCCCACTCGCCGCCACCAACCTGCGAGCACCTGTCCCGACACGGTGGACGCGTGACGCGCAGTGGGCGTCCCGCAGACGATGCAGTACGAACCAGTGGTCTCGGACTCGCAGTTGGCACAATGCACCCCACTATCTTGACCGATGGCGCCGCGTGCCCCTGCCGCAACCGACTTTTGGGGCCAATCGGCACTTCTCGAACTCGATCGGCCGAGGCGTAATCTGAACGTGTGGAGACTCCCGAGCGCATCACGGATTCAGGAATATCGATCAAGACCGTCTATAACGCCGCGGACCTGAAGGATTTCGACGACGAGCGCCAACTCGGCGAGCCGGGGACGTACCCCTTTACTCGCGGCGTTCAGCCCACCATGTACCGCGGTCGACTGTGGACCATGCGCCAGTACGCGGGCTTCGGCACCGCCGAGGCGACCAACGAGCGTTTCAAGTTCCTGCTGGCGGCCGGCCAGACGGGACTCTCGTGCGCTTTCGACCTGCCCACGCAGATGGGCTACGACGCCGACCACGTGCGAGCCGAGGGCGAGGTCGGCAAGGTCGGCGTCGCGATCTCCTCGCTCGAGGACATGCGTCTGTTGCTCGCTGGTCTGCCGCTCAACGAGGTGACCACGTCGATGACGATCAACTCGACGGCGGCGACGCTCCTGCTCTTTTATCAGCTCGTCGCCGAGGAGCAGGGTATTGCGGGAGACCAGTTGCGTGGAACGATCCAGAACGACATCTTGAAGGAGTACGTGGCGCGCGGCACGTACATCTACCCGCCGCGTCCCTCGATGCGCCTGATCGTGGACACCTTCGCCTACTGCGAGAAGGAGATCCCGAACTGGAACACGATCTCGATCTCGGGGTACCACATTCGTGAAGCCGGCTCGACGGCCGTCCAGGAGATCGCCTTCACGCTCGCCAACGGTATTGCCTACGTCGAGGCGGCGCTCGCGGCCGGGCTCGTGCTCGACGACTTCGCCCCCCGCCTCAGT
>Ga0181516_10003286_pt1 | contig 10904 bp, 8 predicted proteins | sample PEATcosm2014_Bin_25_FD_121104 | JGI IMG/M metagenome (GOLD analysis project Ga0181516, IMG submission 121104) | Peatland microbial communities from MTU Mesocosm Facility, Houghton, MI, USA - PEATcosm2014_Bin01_10_metaG | ecosystem: Environmental > Terrestrial > Soil > Wetlands > Peat | place...
ACCACAACGCCTTGTCCGAAATCCGCGCTCATCTTCTCGCCAATGATGCGCGCCAGCACGTCGGCAGGGCCACCGGCCGGGAAGGGGACGACGATGTGGATGGCGCGGGTCGGGTAGGGGATTTGGGCGCGCGACTCCGCCGCGCCGAATGCAATCGCCAATGCCGCAAGCAGCACAAGTGCAATTGAGCGAACCCGCTGCATGACGTCCCCCCTCGCAATTTCAAAGCTGCGCAACGCGGCACAGTTGCATAAGGGCAGCGGTTACAAAAGCCGTCCCCCTTTCCACGACGCGCGGACGCCCCGCCCAGCGCTCGAATTCGTTTACGCGGGAAGCCCCATTCGATAAGCTCGATATGCCGGGCCGGTGAAACTTCACGCCTTAGTGGACCCAAGATGAACGACACCCCCGCTGCGGCAACGGATATGCGCGGCGCGCGCGCTGCGGCGCGGCTCATCATCGCGGCGTCCGTCGGCAATGCGCTCGAATTTTATGAAATCCTGGTCTACGGCTATTTTGCCGTCATCATCGCCAAGGTGTTCTTTCCGGCGGCCGACGAAGCGGTGTCGATCCTGGTGACGTTTGGCACCTTCGGCATCTCGTTTCTGGCGCGGCCGGTGGGTGCGATCTTTCTCGGGGCTTATGGCGATCGCAAGGGACGCAAGCGGGCGCTGACGCTGTCGATCGTATTGATGACGATCGGTACCGGGCTCATGACCATAATGCCGAGCTACGCGACGGCCGGCCTGCTGGCGCCCCTCCTGGTTATCGCGGCGCGGCTCTTGCAGGGATTTTCGGTCGGCGGCGAATTCGCGAGTTCAACCGCTTTTCTGGTCGAGCATCGCCCCGACCGCGCCGGCTTTTTCGCAAGCTGGCAATGGTCGAGCCAGGGCCTTGCAGCGCTCGTTGCCACCGCGCTCGGCGTCTTGCTGACGACGACGCTGCCGGCCGGCGATTTGCAGGCCTGGGCGTGGCGCATTCCGTTCGCCGTCGGACTCTTGATCGGGCCAGTCGGCTACTACATTCGCAGCCATCTGCCGGAAACGCCGGAGTTCCTCGATGCCGGCGAAGCCAACGCGCCGTTGCGTGACTTGTTTGTCGGGCAATGGGACCGGCTTCTCCTCACTATCGGTGCAGTCGCCGCGTCGACCAGCTCGCAATACATGCTGGTCTACATGCCGACCTACGCGATCCGCGAGTTGAACTTGCCGCAATCGACCGGATTTATCGCCGCGGTGGCGGCTGCGGCGCTGCAGACTGTGGTCGTGCCGCTGGTCGGGCTTTGGGTGGATCGCGTCGGTCAGATCCGCATCATGGTCGGCGCGGCCATCCTGTTCGTGGTGACGTCCTATCCGGCTTTCGCGCTGCTCGACGCGCACGCTTCGCTCGCCGTCCTGATCGTGATGGTGTGCTGGATCGGGTTGTTGAAATCGTTTTTTTCGGGCGCGCTGCCGTCGCTGATGGCGAAGATATTTCCAGTAACGACGCGCGTTTCCGGCATGTCGCTCAGTTACAATATTTCAGTACCGATCTTCGGCGGCTTCGCGCCGTTCTTCGCGCAGTCGCTGATCGGCGTGACCGGTAGCAAGCTGGCGCCGAGCTATTACATGATAGCAACGGCGCTGTTGAGCCTTGCGGCGCTCGTCGCGCTCCAGCGGCGCTTCCGGCTCTGACAAAAGGCTAGTGCCAGCCCTTCATCGGCAGTTCAATCTCGCCGGTGGCGCGGTCTTCCGGCCAGATCGAGACATATTGCTTGCCTTGAAGCTGGATCAGGAAGGTCGAGGCCAGCGTGTTCTGGCCGGTGTCGTCGAACTTCACGCCGTCATAGCCGATCATGAGCTGATTGGCTTTGAGATCGGTTGCCTTGAGGGCTGCTTGAATCTTTTCCGGATCGGTCGAGCCGGCGCGGTTGATGGCGTCGGCGAGCACGAAGAAGCCTTGCATCCAGCGCGCGCTGGTGTCGTCGAGGTCGCGGCCGTGTTTGGCCTTGAACATCTGGTCGATGATGTAGCTGTTCGAGCCCGGTTTGCCGATGTCGAAAGCGCTGCGGTTGACCGCGCCTTGCGCCAGATCGCCGACATTGGGAATAAAGCTCGGATCAGAGAAGCCGGCATCGTCGCCGATGATGATCGGCGGCAAGTAGTCGAGATTCTTCATGGTCTTGAAATAGAGGATGATGTCGGCGGTATAGCTGACGAAGATCACCGCGTCCGGCGCCAGTGTCTTGAGCTGCAACACCTGGGCGGAGACATCCGAGCTGTTGGCGCTATAGGCGACGTGCGCCGCCACGTTGATATTGGCGCTTTTGGCGGCGTCGAGGATGCTGGCGGACACCGAGGTGCCGTAATCGGTGTTCTCGTTGACTACCGCGATGTTGTCGACCTTCTTGCCTGACTTTTTCAGATCGGTGAGAAACGCGGAATAGGCCTTGGCGAAATCCGGCGCGTAAGGCGTGGTGCGGAAGGTCCATTTAAAACCGCGCCCGGTGATGTTCGCCGCCACCGAATCGGCGACAAGATAAGGAACGCCCTGGCGCTCGGCGACGGCGGTGGCCACGAGCGTGACCGAGGAATGATACGAGCCGAGCATGGCGGCGACATGGTCTTCGGTGATCAGGCGCAGCGTTTGCTGCTGGCCGACCTGCGGATTGCCCTGATGATCGGCTTCATCGAGCTCAATCTTGGCGCCGCCGAGATTGGGCAGCCCCGCCGTCGCCCCGAGCGGCAAGTTCTTGAGCTCGGGATAGGCATTGTTGACGATGTCAGCGCCGAGATTTACGGCATCCTTGGCCGATTGGCCGGCGCTCGCCGCGTTTCCGGTCAGCGGATAGATGACGCCGATCTTCACTGCATCGGCTGCGCGGGCCGGGATTGCCAATACTGCCGCCATAAAAGCCGCCGCCAAGATAGACCAAGCCTTATTCATCTGTGCCTCCCGTTGAACGTTTGTGCGATTCACCGGCATTGCTGCGGTGAAGTCAATCGGCTTGCCGCGACGGCATTGCAACGGTCATCCCGCCAAATTGCAAAGACACCAGGCCGCGCCCGGTCTAAACTTGGCGCCGGGTGAGGGAGGACGAAGTGCCGTTGACGCCGCGTGATCTGGTTGAGCGTTTCTATCATGTCGTTTGGAACAAGTCGGACGAGGCGGAGGCACGCAAGATCCTCAGCCCCGATTTCCATTTCCGCGCCTCGCTCGGGCCTGAACTGCGCGGGCCGGGCGGCTTCATCGCCTATTTGCGCTCGGTGCATGCGGCGCTGGAAAACTTCACGTGCACCATCGAGGAGCTGATCGCGAGCGACGATCGCGCCGCGGCGCGCATGAGCTTTCGCGGCATCCACCGGGGAAAATTCTTCGGCTTCGAAGCCACGGGCCGCGAAATCCGCTGGAACGGCGCGGCCTTTTTCAAAGCAAGCGGCGACACCATTAGCGATCTTTGGGTTCTGGGCGACGTCGAAGCGGTGCGCCGGCAGCTCGCGCCGGACCGCTCCATCGAGTCATTTTCCGTTTAAAATCGCTTTCCGCACCGGCGGCGAAAAAAAGAGTAGGGGTGAAGCGCCATGACCATCCAGCAAAACACCGACCGCATCCAGACCACGCATATCGGCAGCCTGCCGCGCCCGCATGCGCTGCTCGATATGCTGAAGGCGAAATTCGACGGCCAGCCGTTCGATCGAAAGAAATTCGACACCCTGCTCGCGGCAGCGGTGACTGACGCCGTGCGCAAGCAGGTGGAGTGCGGTATCGACATCGTCACCGACGGCGAGTTCTCCAAGCCAGGCTTCTTTACTTACATCCAAGAGCGACTGGAGGGTTTCGAGCAACGGCCCGGGCAAAAGATGAAACTGTTCGTGAAGGAGGTCGCGGCGTTTCCGGAATATTACGCGGAATATTTCAAGCAAGCGATGATGGGCGGCGCGATTGTCGCACTGGCGCCGGTGGTTTGCATCGGTCCGGTGAAGTACCGCGGTGAAAAATTCGTGCAGAGGGATATCGACAACGTTAAGCGGGCGGCGGCCGCGGCGGGCGTTGCCGATCATCACGTGTTTCTGCCGGCAACCGCGCCGTCCGGTGTTGGCGTCAACGAGTACTACAAAACCGAGGAAGAATATTTCCACGCGCTCGCCGCCGAACTCGCAAAGGAATACCGCGCCATCGTCGATGCCGGAATCCTGGTGCAGATCGACGATCCGTTCCTGCCGGATATCTTCTTCGATCCCGATCTCGACCGGACGCAGATGAAACGGCGCGCGGAAATTTACGTCGAGGCCACCAATTCAGCGCTCCGAGGCATTCCGCCGGAGATGGTGCGCTTTCACACCTGCTATGGCATCAACGAAGGCCCGCGGCTCTATGAGGCCGCGCTTTCCGACATCATCGAATACGTCCTGCAGATCAATGCCGGCTCGTACAGCTTCGAGGCCGCCAATCCGCGGCACGAGCACGAGTATCATCTGTTCGAGCACGTCAAGGTCGCCGACGGCAAAGTGCTTTGCCCCGGCATGATTACGCACGCCAGCAATATCGTCGAGCATCCCGAGCTGATCGCGGAGCGCATCGTGCGATTTGCCAAACTGGTCGGCCGGGAGAACGTCATCGCCGCGGCGGATTGCGGATTCTCGTCGCAGGCGTTGTACCGCACCGAGGTGCACGACACCGTGGTATGGGAGAAGTTCAAGGCGCTGCGGCAAGGCGCCGATCTTGCGACCAAGCAATTGTGGAAACAATAATGCATGCCCTTTCGCCATCGCTGAATGCGCGCCGCGCAATGCACGGCGGCAACACGCTGCAGATCGGTTTGTTCGGCGCCAATTGCTCGTCCGGCCGGGCGGTTACACTCGTTCCCGAGCGCTGGTCGGGCAGTTGGCCGGACAACAAAAAGCTTGCCGTGATGTCGGATGAGGCTGGCATCGATTTTTTACTGCCGATCGGCCGTTGGAAAGGCTACGGCGGCGATACCGACTACCAAGGCACGACGCTCGAGACGATCACTTGGGCGACCGGGCTTCTCGCCGCGACCAAGCGCATCACGGTGTTCGGCACGGTGCACGCGCCGATCTTCAATCCTGTGGTCGCGGCGAAGGAGATGGTCACCGCCGATCACATCAGCGAGGGCCGCTTCGGGCTCAACATCGTGGTCGGCTGGAACGAAGGCGAGTTCGACATGTTCGGCGTCGAGCAGCGCGCCCATGAGGACCGTTACGAATTCGCGCAGGAATGGCTCGACGTGATCAAGATGATCTGGTCCGATCGCGAGGATTTCGACTTTTACGGCAAATATCTCAACATGAAAGGCATCAAGGGCAAGCCGAAGCCTTTCGGCGGCACCCGGCCGGTGATCATGAATGCCGGCGCGTCGCCGACCGGCCAGGCCTTTGCGGTAAGGAATTGCGACGCGTTTTTCCTGCAGGCCTCGCGAACCTCGCTCGAGGAAAGCGCGCAACGGGTGCGCCGGGCGAAAGATGCGGCGGTAGCGCAAGGCCGCGACATCGGCTGCTACACGGTCGGCGTCGTCACCTGTCGGCCGACCAAGAAAGCGGCCGAGGAGTACTTTCACCATTGCATCGTCGAGCGCGCCGACTGGTCCGCTGTCGACAGTATCCTCGCTTTGAAAGATATCTCGCCGCAGACCGTGCCGATGCCGGAATTCCTGGCGCAGCGCAGCGGCTATGCGCAAGGCATGGGCGGCCTGCCGATCGTCGGCGATCCCGATCACGTCGCGGCGCAACTCGCCGATCTGAGCAAAGCCGGCCTCACCGGCATCGCCATCTCGCTGGTCAATTATCTCGATGAGCTACCGTATTTTTGCGACGAGGTGATCCCGCGGCTCGAGCGCATGGGGCTAAGGGCGAAACCGAGGTCGTGAACGCCGTCCCGCAAGGGAGGCGGGGGAAGAGTCACGCCCTTCGCCGGGAGATCACGTAGGACTCGTCGAAGAACCACAAGCCGCCGCGCTCGCGCAGCACCGCCCGCGTGGCGTCGATATAGCGGCCGTCGGCCGCTACTTCGGCGACGCGATCGTCCTCGACCTGCGCCACATAGATCGCCGCGTTCCAGGCCGCGAACAGCGTCGAGGTGCCGATCGACTCGGAGATCTCCGACGGCAACGTGTGCATGACATAGCGGAACAGCGAGCGATTGTCGGAATAGGCGTTGAAATTGAGCTCGCGTCCCGCCGGCCCTAAATCGTGCTTCACCGCCTTGAGGATCTGATGGCGGTCGTGGATGAACGGGTTGTCGTCCGGCCAGACTTTTTGGATGATTTCCATGCCGGGATCTTGGCCATGCGAGTGGATGGCGATGAGCCGGCCGCCCGGACCGAGCGCGCGCGCTAGGGGTCCGATCACGCGCTTGGCCTTGAAGTCGAGCGGGGCGCGGGCGCGATAAGGCTGCGAGGCGATAACCAGATCGTAATTGGCCAGCGTGCCGCCCGGCTTCGGAATGATCGGGTCGAGCAAGAAGCGGTGATCCTCGCGATAGATAACGAGCACCACCGGGCGCTCGTAGACCGGATTGCCGGTGCGCGCGCTGACGCCGGCTTTCCAGTTCTGGGCCAGGAACGGTTCTAGATCGATAATCTGTTGCTCGAAGCGGTGCGCCGAATTTCCTTGCAGCGGCAATTCGTGCCAAACCAGACTCGACGCGGCGCTGAGCGATTTCACGTGCAGCCACGGCGCGTCCGCATAAGCGAGATTGGTCAGCACCAAAACCGTCGCCGGATGCTCGAAGAAGCGGTCCGACATTTTTTGCATGGTCAGCCGGACGTCTTCGAGCGAGATTTCCTTGCCGACCATGTAGAACGGCATATGCGGGAAACGGTCGTGCATCGCGCGCATCACCCGCACCAGCACCGAGCCGTCTCCGACACCGGCGTCGAACACGCGCACCGCCGGCGGCCGCGGATGCATATGCGCGAGCTCTTCGGAGACGCGATGCGCGACCTCCCATTTCTCGCTGCAAGTATTGACGAACAACAGATATTTTTGCCGGTTGTCGAAGAAGCGGAAATTGCGCTGCGGATCGCCCGGCTGCGGCGGCGTAGCTGGTGCCGCGGGGACCGCCGGCCGCACGTCGCGGGCGCGCTCGATGACGGCAGGGCGTTGCCCTTGGGCCGGATGCGCCGCCATGAAGCCGTGGATGCGGTCGAGCGTGTCGGTGGTGATGCGGCCGCCATTGCGCAGCCGAGCGGCAAGCTTGCCGTCATTGACGGCGCGCCGCCCGAACGTCGATTCCGCCAAGCCGGTCTGGCGGCAATAGTCCGAAATTTGCTGAAGTAGTTGCTGCGCGTTCATGACGCCGCGTCCTGATGTTTCCTCGTTGGCACGGGTGGGACGCTTTGAAGCGTTTCTAGCCCCGCGAATTGAGCCCAGCGAACCAAGCGGATGGGCAGGGGTCAACCACAAATTTGCCCATCATACCAGTGGGCAAGTATGTGGGCGATTTCCCAAAAGACGTGGGCTGACGCGGAGGAAAATGAGCCTAAAGGGCCGCCAATACTGCCTTTGCTACTGCCGCCGTGCCATCGCCGCCGCCGAGATCGGGCGGCTTGATGCCATTGGCGAAGGCCCGATCAACGGCGGACTCGATGCGCCGTGCCGCGTCGGCCGCCGATGCATGGTCGTGCTTGTCGGCAAGCCAATCGAGCATCATCGCCGCCGACAGGATCATCGCCGTTGGATTGGCGAGGCCTTTGCCCATGATGTCGGGGGCGGTGCCGTGGCACGGCTGAAATACCGCATGGGTGTCGCCGATATCGGCCGATGGCGCCATGCCCATGCCGCCAACGAGCCCCGCGGTGAGATCGGACAGAATGTCGCCGAACATGTTCTCCATCACGAGGACGTCGAAATCCCACGGCCGCCGCACCAGCATGGCCGAGCAGGCATCGACATAAATCCGTTCGGTGGTGACGCCTGTATGCCGTGCCGCGCATTCGTCGAACATCTGGCGGAAGAACGCGTAGGCCTTGAACGCATTGGCCTTGTCGACGCAGGCGAGCTTGCCGGGCAAGCCGCGGGATTTGCGGCGCTCGGCCAGGCGAAACGAGAACTCGAATAAGCGCTCCGATGTCTTGCGGGTGATCACCAGCGTCTCGCGCGCCTCGTCGCGGGTGACCACGCCCTTGCCCATCGATGCGAATAGGCCCTCGGTCGATTCGCGGATCAACACGAGATCGATGCCGCGTTTGTCGGCGCCGACGATCGGGCTCGGCACGCCGGGGATCAGCCGGCACGGGCGCACCCCGGCATAGAGATCGAAGATGAAGCGCAGCTCGACCTGCGGCATGATCTCGGTGCCGTCCGGATAGCGCACGGCGGGCAGGCCGCAGGCGCCGAGCAAAATGGCGTCGGCATCGCGGCAAAGCTTTATCGTGCTCTCCGGCATCGATTTGCCGGTGTCGCGATAATGCCCGGCTCCGGCCGGCGCCTCGGTGAAGCGGAATTTCAAGTTCGGCGTGGTCGCCGCGATACGCTGCAAAACCTTAAGCGCCGGCGCCATCACTTCCGGCCCGATGCCGTCGCCGGCAAGTACAGCGATATGGAAACTGTCGTTAGCGAGCATGATGCGTCTACACAGCAGATCGATCAGCGCGAAGCTGGGAAGGCATTCGCGGCCAAAGTCAATCGAAACCAGCACGTCAGAGTGCCAAATAAAGGTTCTTGCCGCGCCCGGAACCATGTACGGTTCCGGACCGGAGGCCTATGGCACATCCCCTCGCGTCCTTGCGGCCTCGGCGCCGTTTCTGCGTCGTGCTCATCAAACCCTCGCACTATCATGATGACGGGTACGTCATTCGCTGGTGGCGTGGCTTGGTGCCGTCAAACTCGCTGGCCGCGCTCCATGGCGTGGCACTCGATTGCGCGCGGCGGGCCGTGCTCGGGCCGGACGTCGACATCGAGATCGACGTCATCGACGAGACCAATACCCGCGTCAATGTGCCAAAGCTGCTGCGCCGTTTCCGACAGTCGGACGGTTTCGGCATGGTCGGGCTGATCGGCGTGCAGACCAACCAATACCCGCGGGCGCTCGACATCGCGCGGCCGTTCCGCGCGGCGGGTATCCCGGTGGTCGTCGGCGGCTTTCACGTCTCCGGCTGCATCGCCATGCTCGACGGCACGGCGGTCGATCTCGATCGCGCCCGCGAGCTCGGCGTGACCATCTTTGCCGGCGAGGCGGAAGGCCGCTTTGAGACGCTGTTGCAGGACACAGCCACCGGCCGCCTCAAGCCGGATTACGACTTCACCAAAGATCTGGTGGACATGACGGGACAGCCAAGCCCGTTTCTGCCGATCGAATTCGTCAAGCGCACGGCAGGCACCAACGGCAGCTTCGATTCCGGGCGCGGCTGCCCGTACCAATGTTCGTTCTGCACCATCATCAATGTGCAGGGTAGAAAATCGCGCTCGCGCTCGCCCGACGACGTTGAAAACGTCATTCGCGAGAACTGGGCGGAAGGTATTTCACGCTTCTTTCTCACCGACGATAATTTCGCCCGCAACCGGGAATGGGAGCCGATCCTCGACCGGCTGATCAGACTGCGCGAAGTTGATCTCATTCCGCTGGGTCTGATGATCCAGGTCGACACGCTGTGCCACAAGATTCCGAATTTTATCGAAAAGTGCCAGCGCGCCGGAGTGACGCGGGTGTTCATCGGTCTCGAGAACATCAATCCCGACAACCTCAAGGCGGTGAAGAAGCCGCAGAACAAGATCACCGAATACCGCCGGATGCTGCTGGCGTGGAAAGCGCAAGGCATCTTTACCTATGCCGGCTACATCCTCGGCCTGCCGGCCGACACGCCGGAATCGATCCGGCGCGACATCGAAATCATCCAGCGCGAATTGCCGCTCGATATCGTCGAATGGGCGATCCTCACGCCGCTGCCCGGCTCCGAGGACCATACCGGCATGTGGAAAAAGGGCGTTGCCATGGACGGCAACCTCAACAATTACGATTTCGAGCACGTGGTGGCCGATCATCCCAATATGAGCCGGGCCGAATGGCAGGCGATCTATAAGGAAGCCTGGACTCGCTATTACTCGCCCGCGCATGTCGAAACCTTGCTCAAGCGCGGCGCCGCGGCCGGCACGCCGTTGCTCAGTCTCGTCAAGGCGCTGGTGCCGTTCATCCACATGGCGCCGGTTGAGAACATCCATCCGCTGCAAGCCGGCCTTTTTCGCCGCAAACATCCATCCGAGCGCCGCTACGGCCTGCCGCGCGTGTCACTGGCGGCGTTTTATGCGAGCCACATTTCAAATACGATCACGAATAATTACAAACTCGCCGCAACCATCCTCTGGATCTTGCGGCTCAAGCGCCGCATCGAACGCGATCCACGCCGACGCGCTTACATCGATGTCGCGCTCACCCCGGTGGTGGACGACGACGCGACGCTCGATCTCCTCACCAAAACCACCGGAGCCCGAGCCGCGATCGCGCATATCAAGAAAGTGGCGGCGCTGACGCATTAGGGCGGCGCCTCTTTGATTCAAATCAAGATGGCGATAGCCAGGGCGTGTGCCGTGGATTTACGTCCGGTGGGGGAACCGACGGACTAACGGCCTTGACCGGGCTTTTATAGGTTCCGGGAGAGGCCGCTTTTCATGTTGCAACATGCGTCTGTTGGCGTCCCGCCGGGCTGCCGCGTCTGAAAAAATCCGGCGCGATCGCGCCGCGGGAACGTGCACGGCTGTCCGCCCCCGCTTTCGCGGGGCGTAACGGCGGGTTACGCTTCCGCCCATAAAAGGAAACGCCAAGGACGCAGAATGCCCCGCTTTGCTGCCAATCTCGGCCATCTGTTCACCGAATATCCGCTGATCGAGCGCTTCGGTGCGGCGGCGGCGTGCGGCTTCACCGCGGTCGAGCTGCAATTTCCCTATGACATGGCGCCCGCCGCGGTGAAG
>Ga0181516_10003287_pt1 | contig 10904 bp, 11 predicted proteins | sample PEATcosm2014_Bin_25_FD_121104 | JGI IMG/M metagenome (GOLD analysis project Ga0181516, IMG submission 121104) | Peatland microbial communities from MTU Mesocosm Facility, Houghton, MI, USA - PEATcosm2014_Bin01_10_metaG | ecosystem: Environmental > Terrestrial > Soil > Wetlands > Peat | place...
CACGCCGATCAACGAGGCCCTCGTTCGCGATCTCGCCGGCGGCGGCTTCCTCGCCCAGCAGCGCAACGTCGTCCTGGTCGGCGGAACCGGAACCGGCAAGACCCATCTCGCCATCGCCATCGCCCGAAGCTGCATCCGATCCGGATCGCGCGGCCGCTTCTTCACCACCGTCGATCTCGTCAACCGACTTGAAGCAGAGACCCGCGCCGGTCGCCAGGGCCGCATTGCCGATTATCTGACCCCGCATGGACTTCGTCATCCTCGACGAACTCGGTTATCTCCCCTTCGCCCAAGCCAGCGGTCAGTTGCTCTTCCACCCCGTCAGCCGGCTCTACGAGCGAACCTCAATCATCGTCACGACCAACCTCGCCTTTGGCGAATGGCCGGCCGTGTTCGGCGACCCGAAGATGACGACCGCGCGACTCGACCGACTCACGCACCACTGTGACATCGTCGAAACCGACAACGAATGCTGGCGCTTCAAGCACCGCACCTCACCTCGAAACAACCGCGCCTTACTGACCCGCGCTCGCCCCGGCTGCGCAACCGGAGCCAGCTCCGCCGGGGCGACCGCTGCCATCCGCACCCGTCACACCGGGGTCCCTATTCGCTGAAAATCCGGGGTCCCGATTGAGTGCTCGTTGACACTATTCGGATCGAGAGCCAGCGTCGTAATTCGGCTCCGGCGACCGCAGCGTCTTCATGGTGAGCCCTTAGCGGAGGACTTCTCGTCTGTTGCGCTATTCATCGACAACGGGCGCAAGACTTCGACCGGCGAGGGAACCGCGGAGGGCAGTTCCAGCGTCAGCGTTCCGCCTGGTCCCTCGAACGTCGCCGCGCGGGGACCGACGGCGCGAAGCTTCCAGCCCAGGGCCGTCTCGCCGACTCGCAGCGAGGCCGGCGGATTCTCGCCTTCGACAACCACGGCGACGCGATCGGACGGACCGATGACCGTTCCGAGCAGTCTCGGCGCCGGCCTTGGCGAGAGCTGCGGCGTCGCCGCTTCGACTGCGGGAGCGTCGACAGCGACAGGCGGGGGACGGCGAGAAGGCGCGAAAAGCGGGCGTTCGCGCGTTGCCGAAAGGTTCGCCAGCGGAATCGCCGCGACCGGATTGCCGCCGCCCTCCGTCGGCCCGGCATGCGCCCAAGACGCCGACAGCGCAGCCAGACCAAGCGATAGAACGACGGCGGCAGCGGTCCTCATGGCTCCGGACGCCACGAAGCGGTCACAGCCAGCGAAACGCGCAGGCGTCCCCCTGCCCCCGTTTCTTGCGAAGGCCGGATCGAGAGATCGGCGACTTCGAGAAACGGCGTTCCGGCTTCCAGATTGTAGAGCAGCGGCTGAAGACTCGTCGCATCGAGCTCGATTTCGCCGAAATAGGCGAGCGCGCCGGTCGCTGCCGACCCGTCGGGCAGGTCGACGCGCGAAGAAAGCGCTTTCGCGCCGACGTCGTGCGCCGCGGCTTCCACGCGCTGCTGGAGGTCGGCGGCGGCGACGCCGATCGTCTTCGCCCACAACAGCGCGCTGCGGGCCGACGCGACGCCGGCGCCTGGCGATGGCGCCGCCGGTCGCGGCGAGAGCGTCGACGAGCGATCCTGATTGTCGCGGAGCCAGGCGTAGTCGTCGACGGCCGCCGATAGCGACATCGTTCCGATCCCGACCAGCGTCAGGGCTGCGACTGCGTAGAGGCTGAAAGCGAGGAATGGACGCCGATGCGCGCTGCGGGGCTTGAAGCCGAGCCGTTCCGGCAGCGCCGTCATCGGCGCGGCGCCGTGGCGGCCGCGATGTCCGCCGCGATGTGGAACGCCTCCGCGCCCTCCGCGACGGCGGGGGTCGTCGGCGCCGAGAATTGCGCACGCCGGAACGGCTCGGTCTGTTCGAGCAACGCGACGAGACTCGACGCCGAGCGCGAAACGCCGTCGATCTCGAGCCTTGCGCCCGAAATCCGCAGCTGCGTCAGATAAGAATCGTCGGGCAGCGCACGCGAAAGCGCCTCAAGAATCTCGACCGCGGGCGGGATGTCGCGCTTGCGTTGAAGCAGGGCCGCCAGTTGCGGGTCCTGCGCCGCGTTGTCGGCGGTCGCCCGAATCGCCGCGACGCGCTGAGCGATTTCGGCCGCCGCAGTCTCGCGCTGGTCGGACAGCCAACTCGCGAGCGCGAACGAACCCAGCGCGAACAGCGCCGCCGCGGCCAGCGAGGCGACGAGAACGCGCCGATAGTTTCGCGCGCGGGCGTCCAGGTTAACCTCGCGGGCGCAAACCCGAATCGGCGCGTCGTCGGGCCTGGCGGCGTATATGATCACCGACTCTGCTCCGCGCGCGCGCGCCGCTTCAACATAGGGGTCGAGCGCCGCCTTCGACGCCGCCGCCAGCGTAACCGTCGTTTTGTCGCTTGCCGAAGGTTCGGTTGCGAAGCCCGCCTCCGCTTGCGCGCGCGTCCATGGGGTCAACCTGTCGATCTGCGAGCGCACGATTGCATCGAGGAATTCAGAGGCCTTGCGCGGCGCCTCAAATTGCGGAAATAGGAATCGCCCGTCCGACAGAACCAGCTCGAGTTCCGCGCGCCTCCAATCGCCGGTCGCCGGCCCACGCCTTTCGTCGACGAAAGCGCCGGCGGCGAAGCGAAATCGCGTCTGCGGATCGGAGATACGGCCGTCGCCGCGGGCGAGGAGAAAGAGGTCGCTCGCCTGCTCGACCAGCCGCAGACGCCTCCGCGGCCGCAGTTTGGCGACGACCAACATCGCGCCCTCGGCCGGCTGGTCGAGCGCCTCGGCTAGGGTCGCCGTCCAAGGCTGTGTCAGCGTCGCATCCTTTGTCGCGCGGAGTCAGCAAACCGTTGCTTTGCGCCGCAGATGTGACAGCCGTGTGCAATCGCGTCGCCTTGCCGTCATTCGTCGCTCCACGCGACGACGCGATAAGGCTGAGCCTCGCGCGGCGTCGCCAGCATGACGATCTCGGCCCCGGCGCGCCGGCGGTCGCCGAGCGCCACCGAGACGAAGACGCGCGTCGCCCCGAGAGCGGAAGCGGTGGCGAAACTGCGGGCCGCGCCGAGCCCGCCGAGGGCGGCGGCGGCGTCGAAGTTTGCGCCGCTGCGGGCCGCCAAAAAGCTCGACTTGCGTTCGGGGTCGAGGTTCGGCAGGGCGGACAGCACCAACGGATCGGCCGCGCGCACGTCGATCTGGCCGCCCGGATTGTAGACGGTCAAATAGGGAAGCGCGCGGCGCATCAGCTCCGGCGTGACGCCGAGCACAAGGGAGAATTCGAGAACGTCCTGAAACGGCGCATGGCGCGGCGCATAGGGGCGACCCGCGGCCTGATAGGCGTCGGCGTCGGCGCCGTCGGGCGCCCGTTTGCGCCAAGCGACGACATTGCCGGCGATCGCCGCCGCTTCGTCGGCGTCGGTTCCGAGCGCGGCGAACAATTTCGCCAACATCGCTTGCGGCGCGCCGTTGAGATCGACGCGGGCGCCTTCGGAAACGAACGCGACGTCGACCTGCGCGTCGCGCAATCCGAAGCGGAAGGCGCCGCGCGCCGGCGCCGCTTTCGACCCTGAGCCGGCGAGGCGCAGCGCGGTCAGTTCGACGGCCGATCGCTCGGCGGCCTCGATTCTCAGCTCGTCCTCGCGCAACGATCCGGCGACCGCGGCGTCGCGCATGTAGACCGCCAGGATCGACGCCAGCGTCGCCAGCGCCGCCAGCAGCCACAGCGTCGCGACGAGAACGAAACCTCTTTCTCGTCGCGCCGCCATGGTCATCGCGCTCCCGAGAGTCGAGCGAGGCAGGTTTCGACCGACGCCTGTCCGGCGCAGGAGGCGGGCGCGTCGACGCGAAGGGCGACAATAGTCGACGGCGGGAGCGGCCCGCCCGCCCCGGCGTCCAAGACGTCGATCCGCACCGCGGCCGGCAGCGTCGCCCGACCGACCCAATCACTCGCCCAGACGTGGTCGGGGCCGACGTAAGAAAAGCGGAATCGGTAGGGGCGGCGCACGAGCGCGATCGGATCGGCGAAGACCGGCTGAGCAGGGTCGTCCGCGGTGGGCGCATAGGGCCCGCGCGTGCGGGTGAAGACGCTATCCTGCTCGGCGACGCGAACCCATTCGAGCCGATCTCCGGCGCCGGGGCCGATCGCCTGGCGGACGAACACGATCGCGTCCGGACCGCCTGTGAACAATGGCGGCGCGTAGGTGCCGCTCGCCGTCACCGGCTTGGCCGCGGCGATGTCGGCGGCGAGCCGCTGGGTCGCGAGATCGAGCGCTTCGAGCCGCTGCACGCCGGCGAGGCCTTGGCGCCAGGCGGGCAACCATTGGCCCGTCAGCGCTCCGATCGCCGCCAACAGCACGCCCGTCAGCGCCAGCGTCACCAGCGATTCGACGAGGCTGAAGCCCAATGCGCGTCGGCCCGATCCGCGAAGCGCCGTCATTTCGCGACGGCCTTCACCAGGCGAACGGTTTCCACGCTCCAATCGGCGCCGCCGGCCTGGCGCACGTCGAGGCGAACGATCGCCGGCGTCCAGCCGCCGCCGGGCGCGCCCGCGATCGTCTCGTCGGTCGGTTGCGACATCGCGAGGGTCCAGCGAAGGCCCCCGACGGCTTCGCCGCTCAACGGTTCGGCGGCGCCGGCGCGATCGACCGGGAACGACAGCAGCGTCCGGCCGAGAGCGACCTCGGCGAGCCGTTCCGCAGCGCGAAACCCCGTTCGCGCCGAGCCGTGGGTGAGATTGGCGATGGCGGCGAGAGTCATCGCCGCCGCCGCGAGCGCGACCAGGACTTCGACGACGGTGAATCCGCGATCGTCTCTTCTCGGCATCGGACTCGAGAGCGCGTTCGACCTCATTGCCGCACAGGCGTAACAGGCTTTGGCTGTCACACTCGTGACGGTTCGCCGCCGCGATCGCGGATTGGCGGGGAACGGCGCGGCTTTAGCCGGCCCCGCGCCCGCGAGTCGCTACTCGGTGTAGGGCGAGGACAGCGCGCCTCCCAGCGCGACCGGCGCGTTGACGCCGCGCGGCAGCTTCAGCTCCGACTTGTCGCCGAGATTGCGCGCGTAGAGGTCGGCGTAAGTGCCGATCAGATCGACGAGACGCTTCTGCCATCCCGCGCCGAGGCCGAGTTCGGGCGCGTTGACGCGCAGGGAATTGAGGCCGCCGAGCGTCCATTCCGTCTCCGGGGTCTCGGCCTGCACCAGCGTGTCGATCGTCCAGGCGACGATCGCCGCCCATTCGCCATCCTGCGCGCTGGTCGCGGCGACGATCGGGTAGGAAGCGAGCGTCTCGGGCAAGAAGCGATGCTGGGACTTCGCCAGGGCGCCGGTCGACCGCGTATCGGCGAGCGTCGTCGCCTCGCCCGCCAGACCGGCGCAATAGTTCACCGCGTAGGCGTCGTTCATCTCAACGTCTTCCTGGAAGCCCATGCGGACGAAATCGAGGCCCCGCGTCGCGAACCAGCTCGTAAGATGGTCCTGTGCGTGCTGCAGCAGCGCGAAGCAGATCGGATGTTTGGCAAGCTGCTCGAGGCGTTGGAGCGGCGAGTCGCTCGGCACCATCACCGCCATCGTCTCGACGAAGATCGCCGGCCCGGCGATCATTTTGCCGGTCAAGCCGTTGTCGATCATCTCGCGGCCGGTGAGGAACGAGACGTCGTCCTTGCCAGCGCGCACTTCGCCGAACGCCTTCTCCGAATCGTAGCGGCGGAACTCCAGCCGCCCGTTAGGGCCGAGCGCCACCGAGGCGATCGCCCGGCAGAGGTCGAGCTCGAGGCCGGCGGCCTTGCCGCCGTCTTCGACGGCGATCAGTCCAGGCCGCTCGACGCCGCCGCAGCGAACCACACCTTCGGCGCGAATCCGGTCGAGGATCGGACCCGCGATCGCCGGCGCCGGCGCCAACGAGGCGGCGACGAAGAACAGAGCAAAAAGAACGCGCATGCCCACCACTTCCTCTTCGGTTCCGAAATCAATGAATCGGCCCGCCGCCGCTTGGCGCCGGGCCGGAGATCGTCATTCGGGCGTCGAGGCGGCCATTTGGCCGCCTTCTCTTCCCCGCTTCAGAAGCTGTTGTAGGCGGGCAGCGTCGAGGGCAGCGTGTTGAAGTTCGCCGGCGGGGCGTCGCTGACGCTCGGCGAGACGGGGGTCACGCCGATCGCACTGCAGCCATTGCCGGCGTAGTGCGGAAGGTCATAGAGCGTCGCACTCGGGATCGTCGCGTAGGACGCCGGCAGCGGGCTTGCGGTTCCTTGCAGGCGCTTCGGGCTGAAGCCCGACAGCAGGCTGTCGGTGATCGACGAGTTCGTGTCGCGCGGGCCGAGATACTTCTGCTGGAAGCCGGCCGGGCCGTACTGGTTGAACGTCGCCGAATTGCCGGCGGCGAGCGCGGCGGCCTCCTCAGGAAGGCTGGAGAGCGCCTGCAGACCGAAGATCGCGTTGATCGTTTCGATGATCGCGTTGTGATCGCCTTCGGCGTGCGACACTGCGCCGGCCCGCGCATAAGGCGAGATCAGCAGCAGCGGGATGCGGATGCCGCGGGCGAGCGGCAGGCCGTCGGGACCGTACGAAAGGATGCGCGGCGGCACGTGATCATAGAGGCCGTCGGACTCGTCGTAGGTGATGACGATCGCGCTCTCGGCCCACAAAGTCGGGTTCTTGGCGATGGCGTTGATGACGCGCGCCGCCATCGACTCCGACAGTTGATGATCGCTGTAGCTCGGATGATCGTCGTCGCCGGCCTTGGTCAAATTGATCGCGGCGAGCTCCGCGTCGGTCAGGCCGGTTGTGTCGGGATAGTTAGCGTTCTGGATCGGCGGCGTCCGGCCCTCGATGTTGTAGTAGCCGCCGCGGAGATAAATCACGCCGCCGCCCGCCGGCAGATCGTTGGCGACCATGTCGGCGAAGAAGTCCCCCTCGCCTTTCATGTTCGTCTGTTCTTTGACGTTGTTGGAGAGATAGCCGAAGTACTGCGCCCCGTTGTGGTGCGAGACGTAGTTGACGTGGCCGTGGCTGATCGTCGTCGCGGTCAGATTGACGCCGTCCGGCGTCGGCTCGTTCGGCTCGGCGTCGTAGCCGTTCTGGTACCAACGCCAAGCGTACGAACTTTTGGTGTTCTTCTGGATGTAGGGAATGTCCGTCGCGATGTCGGCCTGGTCGACGGCCGCGTTCGCGTCGCCCGCCATCAGCGTCGTGACCTTGTCGCCGGCGATCGTCAGCGGCACGCTGGCGAAAGTGAGGTTCACGGCGGTGTTGCTCGCCGCCCAGCTCTCTTTGGCGCCAGTCGGCTCACGGTTCGTCGACGTTCCGTCGAAATAGGAGCCCCACCAGGGTTGCGGATCGTTGACGATCGGAACGCCCGCTGGATTGCCGGAGCCGGAGGCCGTCGCGCCGTTGATCGAGCCCGAATAGACGATCGAGGCCGTCTGAGTGGTGGTGAACGCCTCGCCGGGGTGCTTCACCCATTGGGTTTCGCCGGACTGGCCGGCGATCATCGCGATCGCGTTGGGCGACGAGGGCGTGTCCTCGGTAGCGAAGATGTTGTCGAAGATGGTGAAGCGGTTGGCGTATTGCCAGAAGAACGGGATGGTGTTGCAGTCGATGTGCGCCATTGCCAGCTTGGCGAAGTCGGCGCCCTCTTTCTGCTTGGCGGTCGTGCCGGGGTTGGCCTGCGTGCCGGCGTAGCGATTGTACTCGTCCTGCACGAACTTATCCATCGCCGCGACGCCCGTGGCCGCATTGACATCGAGCTTGAATGCGAGACCGGTGTGCGAGTGGTCAGTGGAATCGGCGAAGGTCGCGTTCTGCGTCGGCCCAATGAGGAATGGCTGAATCACCGCCGAGACGTTGCCGTAAACATCAGTGTAGGTTTGATAAAAGCCGGACGTGTCGGCCGGCGAGCGCGGGTTCTGACCGTCGGAATAGAGTCCGTTGACGCCAGGGAAGGTGCCGAATTCGTGGTCGAACGACTCGTTCTCGTTGAAAATCACGAACACGTACTTGATCTTGTTGCGCACCAGCGCCGCCATCTGCGCGTTCGTCAGCGGCGGATCTTTTTGTGGGCTGATCGCGTACTTGCTCACCGTCGCATTGAGGTTCGGCTGCGCCGTCACAATCGACGACGTCGTCGTCGCCGCGGCGGGAACGGCCGCCATTGGTTGGATCATCGACGCGACCGCGACCAGCGCAGAGCAGCTCTTCAAAAGTTTCTTCACCGCAGCACCCCCGGGATGGAATTGCCCCAGTCGCCAAATAAGCGCGCATTTTTATCGGTACGACGACCGGTTCACGACGAAGAGATGAAAACGCCAAGGCGCCGTAGAGTTGCACAGCTCGCGCGAGCGTAGCGGCGCCGAGCGTCAGCCCCTCGCCGCAGCGTCACGCACTTCGACGACGCCAGTCAGCCAATTGACGCGGACTTCGAAACGCGCCTCGCCGCGGCCGATGAAGATCGCGCCGCCGCACGACATGCCGTTGGCGAGAAACTCGATCGAATCCGCCGCGGGACGACCGTCACATGTATCGGCGACCAGCGCGTCGAAGACGACGTCGCTCGGCAGGATCACGATCGCGCCGCCGGAGCCGGAACGGATGGCGTGGGCGCGGCCGTCCAGGCGCGTCGCCACCGGGGCGCCGCGACGAATGGCCGCATTACGATCTTCGATCAGCACCGCCGCGGCCTCGACGGCGTAGGCCTCGAGGCGCGGCCGCGACGTGGCGCGCGGCAACGCCGGCAGCGCGACGGCGATGAGCAGCGCGACGATCGACAGCGCGCAGACCATTTCGAGCAAAGTGAAGCCGGCCTCGCCGCTGGCGAAAGGCTCAGGGATTCGCGATCTTGATGACGCCATCGCCGCCCGCCCCACTCGGTTGGCCCGAAGCGCCGAACGAGACGATTTCATAAGGCCCGCGCGCGCCCGGCGCGCGATAGACATAGGCGCGGCCCCACGGATCGACCGGCACCGAGCCCGACTTCAGATAGGGCCCATTCCAGCCGTCGGCGTTGGACGGCCGCCGCACCAGCGCCGTCAGCCCCTCGTTCGCGGTCGGATAGCGCCCGTTGTCGAGATAGAACAGGTCGAGCGCCGAGGAGAAGCTCTCGATCTGGATCTGCGCCGTCTTCGCTTTCGACTCGCTGAGATAATTGAGCACCCGCGGCCCCACCAGCGCCATGATCAGGCCGATGATGGTGATCACCACCAGCATTTCGACCAGGGTGAAGCCGCCTTCGCCGCCAGACCGCCGACGCGCGCGCCGCGCAATTGCCGTTGACATTCCGCCTCTACATCGCCGCCTGATTGACCGACAACAGCGCCGTCATCACCGAAACGATAAGACCGCCGACTATCAGACTTATGACAATGATCGCCGCCGGCCCGACGACGCCGACGACGCGATCGAGGGCGCGCTGCAGCTTCGCCTCGTAATAATCGGCGACGCGCCCAGCGAGCGCCGGCAATTGCCCGGATTGTTCGCCGAGCCTCAACGTCCGCACCGCCAACTGCGGCAGCGCGCCGGTTTCGGCCAAGGCGTCCGACAGGCGGCCGCCCTGGCGCACCCGCGCGCCGACCGCCTCGCCCACGGCGAGATCGGGCCCGAAGACGCGCATGTCGGCGAGGATGCGCAGGCAATCGGGCAGCTTGACCCCGCTCGACAGCATCAGCGCCAGGTTGCGGCAGAACAGCGCCGCCGTCCGCTGTTCGGCGACGGCGCGCACGAACGGCAATCGGTTGAAGGCGCGGGCGAAGCCGGCGCGCGTCGCCGGGCGGCGCAGAACGACGAAGCCTGCCGCGAGCGTCGCCGCCGCAGTCAGCGCGACCGCGTCGAAATGGCCGCGCAGGAGTTCCGACAAGTCGAGGAATGCGGCCAACATCGGGTCCAACTTGGCGTTGAAATCCTTGAGCACGTTGACAAACTGCGGCAGCACGACGAGCAGGAAGAAGAGCAGCACCGCGCCGGCGCCGATCAGCAGGAACGCCGGATAGCGCAAGGCGTCGCCGAGCTTACGCTTCAACGCCTCCGCCCGCTGGCGCTCGACGGCGACCGCCTCGAGCGCCGGCGCCAGCGCGCCCGCCGTCTCGCCGACCCGGACGAGCGCCCCATAGATCGGCGGGAAGGCCTCGGGGTGCTTGGCGATCGCCTCGGCGAACGATTCGCCGGAATGAATCCGACGCACGAGTTCGCCGAGCAGAGGCCGCAGCCGGCCGGCGCCGGTGTCGGCCGCGAGCAACTCCAGCGCTTCGTTGATCCGCGCTCCGGTCCGCAGCAGCAGCGCGAGATCGGCGGTGAACACGGTCACGTCTTCGGCGCGCGGACGAAACGCCCAGTCGGCGAAGGAGAAACGGCCGACCGCCTCCTCGTGCAGATCGTCGATCAGCGCCAGACCGCGCGACTGTAGCCGAAACGCCGCCTCGTCGGCGTCGCCGGCGGCGATGCTGCCGGCGCTGACGTCGCCGGCCGGACTGACGGCGCGATAGTGAAACGTCGGCATGGCTAGCGCACTGTCGTCACGCGCAACGCCTCGGCGACCGAGGTGAGGCCGGCGCGACACTTGGCGATCGCGTCGTCCATCATCGTAGTCATGCCGACTCGACGCGCCGCCGCTTCAAGCGTCCCCGCCTCGCTCTCGGGACCGATCAGATGGCGCGTATCGCGGTCGACGGCGAGCGTCTCGAATACGCCGATGCGGCCGCGGTAGCCGACCCCCGAGCAGCGGTCGCATCCCTTCGGCTCGCACAGTGTTTCGCCTTCGCGCAGGCCGATCGCCTCGTAGCGCGGGTCGCGATCGAAATCGTCGCGAGTCAACGCGCGCGGAACCTTGCAGCGCTCGCACAGGAGACGAACCAGTCGTTGCCCGATCACGGCGCGCAACGTCGACTTCAGCAGGAACGGCTCGACGCCGAGGTCGATCAGCCGCGGCGCGGCGGCGGC
>Ga0181516_10003289_pt1 | contig 10892 bp, 10 predicted proteins | sample PEATcosm2014_Bin_25_FD_121104 | JGI IMG/M metagenome (GOLD analysis project Ga0181516, IMG submission 121104) | Peatland microbial communities from MTU Mesocosm Facility, Houghton, MI, USA - PEATcosm2014_Bin01_10_metaG | ecosystem: Environmental > Terrestrial > Soil > Wetlands > Peat | place...
GGCGCCGGTGCAGCCGAATGAGACGGTGAAGACGGAGAAGGTGGAAGTGCAGGGGAACCAGACGAAACCCCCGGCGCGGTTTTCGGAAGCGACCTTGCTCGGGGCGATGGAAAGCGCGGGCAAACTGGTGGAGGACGAGGAATTGCGCGAGGCGATGAGCGAGAAGGGGCTGGGGACGCCGGCGACGCGCGCGGCCATCATCGAAGGATTGATTTACGAGAAATACGTGGTGCGCAACGCGCGGGAATTGCAGCCGACGGCGAAGGCGTTTTCATTGATCACACTTTTGCGGGGATTGGACATCCCGGAGCTGAGTTCGCCGGAATTGACGGGAGACTGGGAATTCAAGCTGCAGCAGATGTCGCGGGGCCAGTTTCCGCGGGCGGAATTCATGAAGGAAATCGCGGACATGACGCGGGACATCGTGGCGAAGGCAAAGCGGCACGAGAGCGACACGGTGCCGGGGGATTTCGGGACGCTGAAGGTGCCGTGCCCGAAGTGCGGCGGGGAGATCAAGGAAAATTACAAGAAGTTCCAGTGCCAGAAATGCGATTTTGCGCTGTGGAAGATTGTGGCGGGGCGGCAACTGGAGATTGAGGAAGTGGAGGAATTGATTTCAAAGAAGGTGGTGGGGCCGTTGCAGGGATTTCGCAGCAAGATGGGCAAGCCGTTCGCGGCGGTCATCAAGCTGACGCCGGAGTTCAAGCCGGAGTTTGATTTCGGGCAGGGACAGAGGAACGAGGACGGCACGGCGGTGAAGGTGGATTTCACGGGGCAGGAGCCGATGGGCAAATGCCCGAACTGCGGCGGGCGGGTGTTCGAGACGGCGATGAGCTACACCTGCGAGAACGCGGCGGGCGAGAAGCGGACGTGCGAGTTCCGGTCGGGGAAAATCATTTTGCAGCGGGAGCTTGAACGGGCACAGATGCTGAAATTGATGACGACGGGCAAGACGGATTTGCTGACGAAGTTTATCTCCAAGAAGGGCCGGCCGTTTTCGGCGTATCTGGTGGCGGGCCCCGGCGGGAAGGTAAATTTTGAATTTGAGCCGCGCAAAGGAAAACCGAAAGCTGGCGCGGCGGGCGGCGACGGGCCGAAGGAGCCGGCGGTGAAGATTGATTTCACCGGTAAGCAGACGGTGGGCAAGTGTCCGAAGTGCGGCGGCAAGGTTTTCGACACGGAAGCGGGATATTTTTGCGAGCGCTCGCAACTGGATTTGAAGCCGTGCAAGTTCAAGCTCGACCGGGAAAAAGCGGGCCGTCAGATCGAGCCGGATGAGGCGAAGCAACTGCTGGCGGAGGGGCGGACGGATTTGCTGGAGAAATTTGTTTCGAGGACGGGGAAGCCGTTTTCGGCGCATCTGGTGCTGGAAGGCAAGGGCAAGGTGACGTTTGAATTTCCGCCGCGCGAGGACGACGGCGGCGGGGGGTAATGATGATTGCGGCCAGGCGGGATGAGACGACGACGGCGGATTCCGCGGGGGCGGGGAGCGGGGAAAAAAAGCGGGCGGAGAAGGACAAGTGGGTCAAAAAATTCCTCGCGCATCTGGCATCGGACCGGGGGGCGTCGGTTTACACGCAGAGGAATTATGCGCAGGCGCTGGCGGAGTTTGAAAAATGGCACCGCGAGGAGCGGCAACAATCACCGAAATGGGAGGCGCTGCAACGGGACGATTTCCGGAGTTTCGTGCGGTCGCTGGGAAGGCATGAATTGGGCCGGGCGGCGATCCAGCTTCGCTTCAGCGCGCTGCGGACATTTTACAAGTTTTTGATTCGAAACGGCGTGGTGGCGGGGTCGCCGATCAAGAACCTGGCGCTGCCCAAATTGGAGAAGCGGCTGCCAAAGTTCTTGACGGCGCAGCAGATGGTGGAGTTGCTGGCGGCGCCGTTGAAGCCGCTGGAAGCGCGGCGCAAGCGGGGCGCCGGACGGCCGCCGAGCGCGGTGGCGTGCTACCGGGACGTGGCGATTTTGGAGACGATTTATTCATGCGGTTTGCGCATCAGCGAGCTGTGCGGGCTCAACGCGGAGGACGTGGATCGCGGCGAACGGATGGTGCGGGTGCGCGGAAAGGGGAAGAAGGAACGGCTGGTGCCAATCGGGGAACCGGCGTTGAAGGCGATTGCGGATTACTGGAGTTTGCTGGAGCCGGCGCCGGCGGGAAACGCGCCGGTGTTTCTGTCGGAACACGGCCGCGGCGGGCTGGGCGTGCGGATATTGCAGGAAAGGCTGAAACGGCATCTGGCATCGGCGGGGCTGGATCCTCATCTGACGCCGCACAAGTTGCGGCACAGTTACGCGACGCATTTGCTGGACGCGGGGGCGGATTTGCGGAGCGTGCAGGAGCTGCTGGGGCACGCGCACCTGGCGACGACGCAGGTTTACACGCATTTGACGACGGAGCGGTTGAAGCGCGCCTATGATGAGGCACATCCCCGGGCTTGACCCGTTACTGGACAAAAAAGGGCCGGGTAGGGACGGTGGGTTTTTGATTGATTTGGCGGGGGAATGCATATCATACTAAGATTGGTGATAGCACCCGGCGGTTTCAGGGCCTGCAGACGGCCAATGTCTGGCCCGGAAGTTGCTGATAGCCAGATGTGTTGATGAACAAACGGAAGAAGAAAATCAGGTTGCTGCTCGTCGATGACCATCCGGTGGTGCGGCGCGGCATGAGGTCATGCCTCGAAGGCATCCGGCATGTGGAGGTGGTGGATGAGGCAGTGGATGGAAAGGAGGCAATCGACAAGGTGCGGGCGCTTTCGCCGGACATTGTGCTCATGGACATCGACATGCCCGTCATGAACGGCCTGGAAGCGACGAAGCTGCTGCGGGAGGAATTTCCAAACACACGGGTGTTGATTTTGTCCATTCACACGAACAAGGAATACGTGCTGCAAATCATCCGGTCGGGCGCGCAGGGTTACGTGCTGAAGGACACGGCGCCGGCGGACCTGGTACGGGCGATTGAATCAGTCGACGGCGGAGAACCATTTTTCAGCCCGGACATCAGCCAGATCGTTTTGAACCAGTATCTCGAGGAAGCGGGCGCGGACTCGTCGGGAGATGTGAAGTTGACGACGCGCGAACGGCAGGTGCTGGCGATGATTGCCGGGGGCCAGAGCAACAAGGAGATGGCGAACGCGTTGAACGTGGGCGTGCGGACGATTGAGACGCACCGGGAGCGCGTGATGAACAAGTTGAACATTCACAGCGTCGCGGGCCTGACGAAATACGCCATCACGAACGGGATCGTCAAACTGGAATAAACCCGGCGGCGGGCGGGCGGCTATTTGCCGTTCAGGCAATCGTAGACGGTTTCCGCGAGTTTGCGGGCGTGGAAAGGCTTCTGGATGAAGTTCGCGCCGCGGTCGAGAGTGAAGTCCTTCATCAATTTCTCGGTGTTGTAACCGCTGGTGTAAACCACCTTGATGGATGGCTTGGCGGACTTCAAGATTTGGGCGAGTTCGGGGCCGGCCATTCCGTCGGGGAGGATCATATCGGTGAGGAGGAGGTCGATTTTTGCGCGGTGCTCGCCCCAAAGGTCGAGGGCGGCCTTGCCGGTGGAGCAGCCGAGGACTTCGTAGCCGTAGCTTTCGAGGATGTGATGAATGAGCTTGAGGAGGGGCGCCTCGTCCTCGACGACGAGGAGGGTTTCCGTGCCGCCGATGACCCGTTGCTCGCCCGGCGACATGGAGAGCGCGCCGCCGCGTTCGGAGCAGGCGGGGAGAAAAATCTGGAAGGTGGTGCCCTGGTTAAGCTGGCTGGAGACTTCGATCCAGCCCTGGTGCTGCTTGACGATGCCGTAAACGGTGGCGAGGCCGAGGCCGGTGCCGCGGTCGAGTTCCTTGGTAGTGAAGAAGGGCTCGAAGATGCGCGGGAGGTTTTCGGGCGGAATGCCGCAGCCGGTGTCGGCAAAGGAAAGGCAGACGTAACGGCCGGTGAAGGCCTCCGGATTGTGCTGGAGATGGGCCTTGTCGATCACGATGGAAGAGGTGTTGATGCGGAGTTTTCCGCCGCGGGGCATGGCGTCGCGGGAATTGACGGCGAGGTTGAGCAGGACCTGCTCGATCATGCCGAGGTCGGCCTTGATGGAGGGCAGGCTGGGGGAGAAGGTGACTTCGAGGGCGATGTCCTCGCCCATGATGCGGCGGAGCATTTTGCCGACGTTGCTGACGACCTCGTTCAAGTCCATCACGAGCGGCTGGAGGACGTTCTTGCGGCTGAAGGTGAGCAACTGGCGGGTGAGATCGGCGGCGCGTTTGGCGGCCTCGGCGATTTCCCGGACCGGCTCGGCGGTCTTCGGCGGCAAGTCCGTGGCCAGCAGCAGGCCAGTGTGGCCGGTGATGACGGTGAGGAGGTTGTTGAAATCGTGGGCGATGCCGCCCGCGAGCTGGCCGACCGACTCCATTTTTTGGGACTGGCGCAACTGGGCCTCGAGGTTGAGGCGCTCGGTGACGTCCACGGCGAGGGAAAGCCAGGCCTTCTTTTCCGCCAGGACGACGGGGTGCGAGGTGATCTCCATTTCCGCGAGCTTGCCGTCCTTTTTGCGATGGCGCCAAATGCCGGAATTGCCGGCCTCGGCGGTCAAGGCGGAAAGTTTCTGCACAAAGGCGGGAATTTCACCGGGCAGCGCGAGGTCGGCCATGGTCATGGCGGAAAATTCCTCGCGGGTGAAGCCGTAATGGCGCACGGCGGCCTCGTTGACGGACAGGAAGGCCAGGTTTTCCTGCTCGTACAGGAGGGTGGACGTGGGGTTGCTCTCGAAGAGCAGGCGGTAGAGATTTTCCGAGGCGCGCAACAGCTCCCCGGCGCGCTTGCCGGCGGTGATGTCACGGGCGATCTTGGAGGCGCCAATGACGACGCCTTCGGCGTTGCGGATGGGCGAAATGGTGGCAGCAATGTGGATGAGCGCACCGTCCTTGCGCACGCGGACGGTTTCAAAGGGTTCGATCCGCTCGCCGCGCCGGAGGCGCTCCAGGATTTGCTGTTCCTCGGCGGCGCGGTCCGGCGGCAGCAGCATGGTGATGGAATGGCCGCGGGCCTCGTCCGCGCGATAGCCGAATACTTTTTCGGCACCGGAATTCCAGGAGGTGATGATGCCGTCGAGATTTTTTCCGATGATGGCGTCGGCCGAGGAGGCGACGATTTCGGCAAGTTCGCGCTGGCTGCGGCGGAGTTGCTCATCGGCATCCTTCAGGGCGCGGCGTTCCTGGACTTCCCGCAACGCCCGGCGGATGGCGGGAACGAGCCGGGAGAGATGGGTTTTTGAAACGTAATCCGTCGCGCCGTTTTTGATGGCATCGACGGCGATTTCCTCCCCCAGGGTGCCGGAGACAAAGATGATCGGTGTTTCCGATGTCGCCTTGCGGGCGATTTGGAGCGCTTCCAGGCCATCGAAGCCTTTCAAGGAGTAATCAAGGAGGATCAGATCAAATTGGCCGTTTTGGATGGCGGCGGCGAATCCGGCGCGGTCGTCGACGTGGTTGAATTGCAGATTCGGGAGGTCGCCGGCCAGGGTGAGGCGGATGAGTTGCGACTCGTCCGGATTATCCTCGAGATGCAGGATGCGCAGGGGGTTGGGTATCGAATGGTCAGTTTGCACGGGGCGCAATGATATCGTCAGAAAGGGAGCATCGGTTAACAGGCGGGATTTTCAAGCCAATTAAACCGGAAGCCATCTCATAAATAGAGCCGCCGACAGGTCATGCACTCCGTGCGCGTCGTATTAGGAGGCATGCGGCGGACAAGGGACTGCCCGCCCTACCATTTGTGAGATGAGTTGTACGGATCGACACGGCGGGGGAGGAGATAGACGCGAATTTCGCGAATGGGCACGAATTGAAAGGGAGAGGAACACCGAGACGGGGAAACGGTCACAGAAGAAAACGAAGAAAAGAATGGCATGAATCCGCGGGAAGGGTCAGGCCACGGACGGACGCCGGTGAACAAGGATAGCTACTTTCAGTCACCTCCCGCGCCGCCAAATGTCTCGTAGGTCGAGCCGCCTGGAAGAAAATTATGAATCACAATCAATGTAATTACGACGCACGTCACGACGGTAAGGCCAATTCCGATCCAGCCGAGGACGGCGGCGCCGTTCACGTAACGCTCCGCCGGATTCCACCCTCCCCGGGTGGCGCGCCGTATCCGCCGAACGATGAAGATACTGTGGACGGCGAACGGGAGGCCGAGTATCGGGACCAAGCTGCACACGCTGCGCCAGAAACAGCGGAGGGAGCCCTCGATGATCTGAACTTTATCCATGCGTTGGGTTGTCATGTGCAGCCGCCGACTGCTTCGGCGGCGGCCGGTTCAGACGCTGCAATTGCCTCCGCTCGATGAGCCGGAGTTCCGAGTCGAGATGCCTGGCCGCGGCAAATTCGACCGTCTCGAGAATCACCATGATGGACAGCAATGACAAAACGACCAAAGTGGCCGAACCTTTTCGGCGGTCGGGCCGGATCAGGGAGGGGAGGGTATTCATGGGTTCAGGCCGGTGGCGGGCACGGCTTCAAAGGTGAACAAAGGCAGCATGCGCGGGAATTTTTGGCGCGGCTTCAGTTCCAGTTCCCATCGCCAGGCGGCAACGCGGGGGCGGTTGTCCGGCGCCATGCGCGAGGATTGGACCCGGGCCAGGACCTGCGTCCACGGGGCGTCGTCGCCGTTCTGCCGGGAGACGATTCCTTCGGCGAAACGGTACCGAATGGAGCCGCCCGTGACGGGAATGAGGACGAGCTGCCCGGCGGCCGAAGCTTCGGCGTGCACCGGGGCGGCGGCGTGACGGACGTCGTCGCGCCAGAGTTCCCCGGCGCTGACGGCCGCGCCGATGTCGTCCGCAGTGCGGCCGATGAGGCGCGAATTGCCCCAGCAGCGGTAGAAGATTGAAAGGGCGAGACCGGTGACCACGAAAAAGAGGGCGACGTAAACCAAGCAATCCATGAGCATGATGGCCTGGCGGTGGCGATTGGCCGCGAAAGAGTTGAATGGAAGATGCGTTTTCATCGAGCGTCAGCTTCACGAACAATTTTTCCGTGCCCGCGGTCGGGCGTCCATTCCAGGCGGACATGCCGGCCGTTGATGGTCAGAGTGGCGCGGCCGGGGGGCAGATTTTTTGCGGCGTCGCCCTGGAGCCGGTAGTTTTGATGGCCCTGGGGAAATTCACGCCATTCGCCGGCGAGCAATATTTCCATTTCCCCGTCAAGCATCTCCATGGCGACCGCGTGCTGATAGGAGGCGCGGAGGTGTTTCTGAACAAAAACATGGGAGGACATGAGCGGAAGGGCGGCAACCCCGAGGATGGAAATGGCCACGAGGATTTCGACGATCAACGAGCCGCGTTGGCGGATCTGGCGGGCAGCGAGTGGCGCGGGGCAATTGGATTTTCCAGAATGCCGGCCAATTGGTATTTTGTATGGCTGGCTTACCATAAAAGGCCGGCGTTGATGATGGAGATGAGCATCCCAAAAATGCTCAAGGCGATGGTCGCGACAAAAACGCCGTTCAGCAAAACAAGCGCGGTGGTGGCAATCTGGGCCGTGGCCTGTTCCTGTTGAAAGGCCCTGGCGTCGAGAGATTCCTTCCAACCGGCAATGGCCTCGACGAACCCGCCCTGCCGGCCGATGGCCTGGGTGAGCCGCCAGCGAAACTCGCCCGAGTCATCAATTATTTCCACGGCCTGGGCCAGCTTCAGTCCCTGCGCCAGACCGGCGCGCGCGCGCGCGACGCGTTTCCGGAAAACGTCATTGGCGGTGCAGTCGCCCGCCAGTTGGAGGGCTTCGGACTCCGGGACGCCGGCATCGAGCAGGATGGCGAGCATGGAAGAGAAATCCCGTTGCATGCGTTTTCTGCGCCAGGGGAGTGAATAAGAAATTCGATTGCGCAGAGGGTTTAGAAATCTTACGAACCAATTGTTCGATTCCAGCGTGCTGCCGAAGGTCGCGGCCGAACCGCACACCAGAATAACTAAAAATAGAGCCCCTGGAAAAAGCGCGCTGTGCGCCGTCAAGAATACGACTATCGCCGGCGGGGATGCATCCATGTAGGCGGCGACTTCAGTGAACTTTGGTAAAATAAGCACTTTCAGTAAGGCCCAAATCATGAAGCAGACCGGCGTGGTGAAAAACAGCATCGCGACGAGGTAATTGACCGCGCCGCAGGATTGGGAAATCGCGTCATTCAACATTTGCCTGCAGGCGGGCAGGACTTTTTGCAAATCTCCGATTGTTAAGCCGGCCTTGAGCATCGCCACGATGGGCCGAGGCAGAATGCCGGGAACGCTCTCAAGCGCGTGACGGAACGGCAGACCCTGCTCCAGGTAAGCCGCGAGCAAATGAAAACGCAATCCCAGGGAAGCGTCGCGACTGGCAGAGATTGAAACAATCGTTTCCTCCGTTCGTCTTCCCTCTGCCAACCCGGTTTCAACAAGATCAAGAAAAAAACTCGCACGTTGGCGACGGTTCAGCGCGTCACTCAGAAGGCTGTAGCCGAAGGACAGGACTCCACCGAGTACGGCCAGGAATACGACGAGCCATCCGGCAATCGCCAGAAGCGCAGAAAACCACCCAAAGCTGACAGCGACGTTCGGCATTAGCTTCAGGTTGCTTCAATAGTCGGACCGGAACATCGCGTTCATGAATGACAGAAATAGTTTCATAATCGGGAGCATCTGACAAATTATCATGACTCCGAGTGCGAGAATGGACACCGGGAGCGCTGCATAAAGAAACATCTCAATTCGATTCATGGCGCGAGCGGTGTAGATTTCGGCTGCACGCTTAAAACCTGCGGCCAGGTCTTCGCCTGAGTTTGCAACAAGCCAGATGAACAGAGGTGGAAACACATTTCCCGGTGCGACCATTTGAGCGAATTTGCCACGGCCGCCAGCAAGCTGCGCTTTCCATTTTCCGAGTTCAAGGCCGGCGGGACTGCCCAGTTCCATTTGTTGAAGGATGCCGATGGCGTCGTCCAGGTTTTCGCCGGATTTGAGCATCATTTGCATCGCGGAAGCCAATTGAGCCAATTTTGCGTCTTTGAACGCGGGCAGCCGCCAGCGAATACTCCTGTTTGCAGCCGGGACGGTGAGAAATATCATCCACGCGATGAGCAGGGTTCCAATTAGCACGGGCGGAACCAAAACCCCGACATATAATATTATCGGGAACGATGGCCCGGCATAGAACTCAGCCAGCATCTGGACCATTTCAGGGACACCGTGATGAAACAGTCGAATGCCCAGGCAGGCAAACAAGCAGGACAGGGTGAAGGCAGCGATGAGCACAATCAGGGGATAAACCATCAAGCCCTTCAAGCGCGTCCAGATGGAATCCACGCGGCGATAATAATCGGCGAGCATGAGGAGCACGCCGGGCAGGTTGTTGCTTTGCGCGCCGACCTCGAGCATCTGAGTGTAAAACTCGGGCAGTTTGCGGGCGGCAAGCGCGGTTTTAAGGGGCGTGCCGCTTTGGAGATCGGCCCCGAGCAGTTCCAATTCCGAGCGCAACTGGCCGCGCTGCATAGTGGCGCACAACTGGCGCAGGGCGCCTTCGAGCGGGACGCCGTCGCGCAACATGGCCCCGAGTTGCTGGTTGAAGAAGGCGAATTCGTCGTATTTCATATTCCAAAGATTCTCCGGTATTCCGCTTCGTTGGTGACGCCCTGGCGCAAGAGTTCCTTTGCGGACGCATCGAGCGGCTGCTGAGGAACAAGGCTGTGAAATTCCTGCCGGCGAATGGCGGGGCGGGAGGGCTCGCTGATCCTGAGCCATTCGACGAGCGGCACGCGGCCGCGAAAGCCGGTGCGCAGGCAGGCGTCGCATCCGGCGCCGCGGCAATCGCGGCAAAGGGCGCGGATGAGGCGCTGGTTGAACAGCAGTTCCACGGCGGCGGCCACGGCGGAATGATCCGGGCACATGACCTGCAAGCGTTCGAGCACGCCCTGGCAGGAACCGGCGTGGAGGGTGGAAATCACGAGATGCCCGGTCAAGGCGGCGCGCACGGCGATGCCGGCGGTTTCTTCGTCGCGGATTTCGCCAATCACGAGCGCCTGCGGGTCCTGGCGGAGCAAGTGACGCGCGGCCACGGGAAAGGTCAGTCCGCGCGGCTCGTTGATCTCGGTCTGCATGATGCCGGGAATGATTTGTTCCGCGGGATCCTCGACGGTGATGACATGGCGTCCGCCCAGCGCGGCAAGGAAGCGAAGGCAGGCGTAGATGGTGGTGGTTTTGCCGCTGCCCGCCGGCCCGGTGAGCAGAAGGAGGCCGGCGGATTGGCGGAGGAATCGTTCCAGTTCGTCGCAGGCGGGATCGGGCAGGCCGAGTTCGCGCAGGGAGCGGGCGTGCGCCGCGTGAAAAAGGCGGAGGACGATTTTCTCGCCGACCACGGCGGGATAGGTGGCGACGCGGACGTCGTTCTGCGATTTGAGCGCGGTTTTATCAATCCGGCCATCCTGCGGGAGGGATTCCTGGTAAGTTTTCAGCCGGGCCAGAAACTTGATGCGGCCGAACACGCGCTCGGCGACGGATTCGGGAAGGTGCATCGTAGGAGTCATCACGCCGTCCAAGCGGAACGCAACCTGGGCGGACTTGCCGGCCATCTGCAAATGAATATCGCTGGCGGACACCGACTCGGCGCGGGCCACGAGTTGTTCCAAAATATCCGACGCGGTATTCTCGCCGGCTCCAATTCCGATGGCTGATGCAGACTCCTTACGCGACATAACGGATGGGGTGCGAGGGAAATATCGCACAAGCCGGGTCAGGGGACAACAACAATCTTAGACCTTTCTCAGACGGCTCTTTTGACAGGGGGCCGGGTGGCGCTATAGTGCGGGGCGTTCGTGATGGTGGCGAGGAAAGTGAGCGGTGAGCTGTGGCAAAGGGAGGACAGGCCCGGAAA
>Ga0181516_10003290_pt1 | contig 10890 bp, 7 predicted proteins | sample PEATcosm2014_Bin_25_FD_121104 | JGI IMG/M metagenome (GOLD analysis project Ga0181516, IMG submission 121104) | Peatland microbial communities from MTU Mesocosm Facility, Houghton, MI, USA - PEATcosm2014_Bin01_10_metaG | ecosystem: Environmental > Terrestrial > Soil > Wetlands > Peat | place...
GGCATTTGTCGAGCGTGTCTGGGCGTGGAAGGATCAGTCCGGCGGCACGATTTCGCGGCAGATGCGGCGGCTGGGTGCCTCGGTGGATTGGTCGCGTGAACGCTTCACGCTCGATCCGGAGTTGTCACAGGCGGTTACCGAGGCGTTCGTGCGGCTGCACGAGCAGGGCCTGATCTATCGGGGCGAACGCCTGGTCAACTGGGATCCCGTGTTGCGCACCGCATTGTCGGATCTGGAAGTGCTGTCCGAGGAGGAGCAAGGCAAGCTCTGGTACTTGCGTTATCCGCTGGCCGACGGCGCTGACTCCTGGGTCATCGTCGCGACCACCCGCCCGGAAACCATGCTGGGCGACAGTGCCGTGGCCGTGAACCCTTCCGATGAGCGCTACCGGCACCTGATCGGGCGCCGCGTGCAGCTGCCGCTGGCCGGGCGCGAGATTCCGATCATTCCCGACAGCTTCGTCGATCCGGCCTTCGGAACCGGCTGCGTCAAGATAACGCCGGCCCATGATTTCAACGACTATGCGGTCGGGCAGCGTCACAGCCTGCCGCTGATCAATATCTTTACGCCCGACGCACACCTGAATGCTCTGGTGCCCGAGCGCTTCCGTGGACTCGATCGCTTCGAGGCTCGCGAGCGCATCGTCGCGGAGCTCGAACGCGATGGCCTGATCGAGCGGATCGAGCCGCACAAGCTCATGACTCCGCGCGGCGATCGCACCGGGGCGGTCATAGAGCCTTATCTGACGCTGCAGTGGTACGTCAGCGTGGCGCCGCTGGCCGCCGAGGCCACCGCTGCGGTCGAAAGCGGGCGCGTGAAGTTCGTGCCCGCGAACTGGGACAAGACTTTCTATCAATGGATGCGCAACATCCAGGACTGGTGCATCAGCCGGCAGCTCTGGTGGGGCCATCGAATCCCCGCCTGGTACGATGAACAGGGCAATATCTTCGTGGCGCGCAACGCCGCTGCAGCCGCCGAGGCGGCGCGCGCAAAACACGGCCACGAGGTGGCGCTGCGCCAGGACGAGGACGTGCTCGATACCTGGTTTTCTTCAGGCCTGTGGCCGTTCTCGACGCTGGGCTGGCCGGCGCAGACGCCAGAGCTGGCGCGGTTCTACCCGACCAATGTGCTGGTGACAGGCTTCGACATTATTTTCTTCTGGGTCGCCCGCATGATCATGCTCGGCCTGCGCTTCATGGGCGATGTGCCGTTCCGCGAGGTCTATATCCACGGGCTGGTGCGTGATGCGGAAGGCCAGAAGATGTCCAAGTCCAAGGGCAATGTCATCGATCCGCTCGATATCATCGACGGTATCGACCTGCCCGCTCTTCTGGCCAAACGCACCACCGGCCTGATGCAGCCCCACCTGGCCGCCGGCATCGAGAAGGCCACGCGCAAGCAATTTCCCGACGGCATTCCAGCCTACGGCACTGACGCGCTGCGCTTTACCTTCGCCTCGCTTGCCACGCAGAGCCGCGACATCCGCTTTGACCTCGCGCGCGTCGCCGGCTATCGCAACTTCTGCAACAAGCTCTGGAACGCGGCGCGCTTCGTGCTCCTGGCCTGGGAAAACGCCGGCTCACCGGCGGCAGCAGCGGCCTCCCCGGAAGCGCCTGCCGCGGTCGCGACCATCGGTGACCGCTGGATCCGCTCGCGCCTGGGGGCGGCGATCACAGCGGTCGATACCGCCTTCCGCGACTATCGATTCGACTTCGCGGCCACCGCGCTGTACGAATTTGCCTGGTACGAGTTGTGCGACTGGTATCTTGAGATCACCAAGCCCGTGCTGCAGTCGCAGGATGCCGCGGCGGCGGCGGCCACTCGCGGCACGCTCGCGCAGATACTCGAGACGCGGCTGCGGCTGCTGCACCCGCTGATGCCCTTCATCACCGAAGAGATCTGGCAGCGCATCGCGCCGCTGGCGGGTGTCGCGGGGCAGAGCATCGTGGTCGCACCGTGGCCCGAGGCGGCCCGGTTCCCGGCCGATGCGGCCGCGGAGGCCGAGATGAGCTGGGTGATGCAGGCGGTGCTTGGCATCCGCCAGATCCGCGGCGAGATGGATATTGCGCCCTCGCGCCGCGTGCCGGTGTTGCTGCAGAATGCCGGCGAGCGCGACCTGGCCCTGGCGCAGCAGCATCGCGCGCTGCTGGCGCATCTGGCCGGACTTACGAGCGTGCGCGCGCTGGGCGCCACCGAAGCGCCGCCGCCGGCGGCGGCCGCGGTGGTTGGTGAACTGTCGCTGCTGGTGCCGATGCAGGGGCTGATAGAACCGGCCAGTGAACTGCAGCGACTCGAGCGACGCGTGCAGAAGATCGAGCAGGAACTCGGCAAATCGCGCGCCAAGCTTGCCAACGATCATTTTGTGCACAATGCTCCACCGGACGTGGTCGCGCAGGAGCGTCAGCGCCTGGCCGAGCGCGAACGTGAGCGTCAGGCGGTGATGCGTCACATCGAACAGGTACGCATGTTGCTTTGACATGAGCAGTCTCAACGCCTCCATCGCGGCCATCGAGCGCGTCATCCTGGGCAAGGGCGGGCAGGTACGGCTGTGCCTGGCCTGCCTGATCGCGCGCGGACACCTGCTGATCGAAGATGTACCCGGCGTCGGCAAGACCACGCTGGCGCAGACGCTGGCTCGTGTGCTCGGCCTGGAATGGTCGCGACTGCAGTTCACCAGCGACATGCTGCCGGCCGACATTGTTGGCATCTCCATCTTCGATCGCAATACCAACAAGTTCCAGTTCCGGCGCGGCCCGGTGTTCACTCAGCTGCTGCTGGCCGATGAAATCAATCGCGCCAGTCCGAAGGCGCAGAGCGCGCTGCTCGAAGCCATGGAGGAGCGCCAGGTCAGCATCGATGGCGTCACCTACGGGCTGCCGGATCCCTTCTTCGTGGTCGCGACGCAAAATCCGCACGAACAGATCGGAACCTACGGCCTGCCCGAGTCGCAACTGGATCGGTTCCTGATGCGCGTGAGTCTCGGCTACCCGGATCCGGCCGCCGAGCGGCGCGTGCTGCTGCAGGGCGAGCGGCGCGAGCTGCTGCAGGACACGGCGCGCGTGCTCGGTCCCACCGAGGTCATCGCCCTGCAGCGCGAAGCGCGCAATATTCACGTGTCGTCGACGCTGCTCGACTATCTGCAGGCCCTCGTGGCGCGCACGCGAGCACAACTGCCGCTGGGATTATCGCCGCGCGCGGCGCAGGGGCTGTTGCGCGCCGCGCAGGCCTGGGCACTGGTCATGGGCGATACGGCGGTGCTGCCGGAGCACGTCCAGAAAGTATTTCCCGCCATCGCCGCACATCGGCTGGTCGCGCTCGAAGGTGAGGCCGCGGAGCGCGGGACCGAGATCGCCGATGAGCTCATCCGCGCCGTCCCCGTCCCGGTTTAAACCGCGCGCCAAGCTCGAGCGCGCGGTCTCGGGCTGGGCGAGGTCCCGCCAGGGAGAGGATCACGCGCCGCTGACGCTGCAGTCGCGAAGGATCTACATCCTGCCGACCCGTGCCGGGCTGGTGGCATCGCTGCTGCTGTTCGTGATGTTCCTGGCCGGGCTCAACTATCAGAACAGCCTGGCGCTGCTGCTGTGCTTCCAGCTGGTCGGCTTTGCACTGGTGACCATGTATGAGTGTCACGGCTCGCTCAACGGCCTGACGATCAGCAGCGCGCACGTCGAATCGGCCTTCGCGCACGGCTACGGCGAATTGCAGGTGGGCTTCTATAATGCGGGCGGCACCACGCGCCGCTCGCTGCGCGTGCGCGCCACCGATGTGGCGCCGAAATATTTCGAAGTCGCACCGCATAGCGCCTGCCTGGTCAGCGTGCGCTACCAGGCCTTGTCGCGCGGCCGCCAGCGCATCGATCGGCTGCAGATCTCCTGCGATGCGCCGCTGGGGCTGTTTCGCGCCTGGACCTGGCTGCATTTGCCGCTCGAGGCGCTGATCTATCCGGCGCCCATTCGCCTGCGTCCCCTGCCCCCGGCCGTGGGACTGCCGCAGCCCAGCGAGCGCGAACGGCGCCTCAGCGGCGATGAGGAATGGGCCTGGCTGCGGCCCTATCGCGACAGCGACCCGCTGCGACGGGTAGCGTGGAAGGCCTATGCGCGCGGCGCACCGTTGATGGTGGCGCATTACGATGCGCCCGCCGGCGCGCAGCGCGTTCTGGGACTGGACACGCTGCACGATCTGCCGCTCGAACGCGCGCTCTCGCAGCTCGCCGACTGGGTACTGGAATGCGAGCGGCGCGGCGAAAGCTACGCGCTCGATCTGCGGCAGCGGGCGGTCGCGGCCGGACACGGACTCGCGCAACGACGGCATTGCCTCGAAGCGCTGGCGTTGTACGAGGCCTCGTGAAAGACGCCGCACTCACGCCGAAAGGTGCCGAGCCGCCCTCACCCGCGCGGCAGAATGTGCCGATTGCCACGCAGCGCTGGGTGCTGGCGGGCCTGCTTGGCGCGGTCATTCTGAACGTGGGCCATATCGCACTCTGGTGCCTGCCGCTGGCCACGGGAGCGGCGGCCTGGCGAGTCTGGGCTGCGCAGCAGCCCTCGCGCCTGCTGGGTCGCGCGCCGCGCATTACCGTGGTCGTGGTACTGACGCTCGCGGTATTGATCAGTTTCCGCACCCTCAACGGGCTTGATGCCGGCGCAAGTCTGCTGGTGGCGATGGCGGCCATCAAGCTCATGGAGACCCAGCGGCAGCGCGATTGGCTGATCGTGCTCGGCACCGCGCTGTTTCTGCTGCTGGCGGCATGCCTTGGCGCGCAATCGCTCTGGCTGATGCCATTTTACGCCGGCGAGCTGTGGCTGTTGTCGACTGCGCTGTATGCGCTGGGGGCCGGCGAGACGCCCCCCGAAGGCCGATGGCTGCTGCGCGCTTCGGCGCGCAGCCTGTTGCTGGCGCTGCCACTCGCCGCTTTGTTGTTTCTGTTCTTTCCGCGCCTGCCCGGCTCGCTCTGGACCGTTCCCAAGGACGACGAGGCGGTGACCGGCCTCAGCGATCAAATGGATCCGGGAACCATCGGCAAGCTGGTGCAATCCGACGAGCCGGCGCTGCGGGCACGTTTCGACCCGGCCCCACCACGCCGCGAAGATCGCTACTGGCGCGGCATCGTGCTGCACAACTTCGATGGCAGCACATGGCGGCGAGCCCAGCGCGATTTCGGCGCGCCGCTGGGGCTCGAATTTGCAGGGCCGGACTACCGCTATGAAATCACCCTCGAACCGGGAACTCACGGCACCCTGATTGCACTCGACATGCCGCACAGCACTCCCCAGGACGCATCGCTTGCGCATCGCAATTTCGACGATCAGCTGATCGCCTCCAAGCCCACCGACAGTCCGATCACCTACCGGCTCGAATCCTCGCCGCGCCATCGCAACACCGAAGCGCTGCCGCTGCCCGTGCGGCGCCTCGACCTGGCGCTGCCCCGGGACCGCAATCCGCGCGCCATCGAGCTGGCGCATCAGCTGCGCGCCGCCGCGCGCGACGACCATGCCTATGTAAAGGCTGTGCTCGATTATCTGCAGAACAATGGCTTTGAATACACCCTGACGCCGGCCACGCTCGGCGCCAATTCGATCGATGATCTGCTGTTCGGCACACACCAGGGATTCTGCGGCCACTATGCCTCCGCGTTCGCGATGCTGATGCGAGCCGGCGGGGTTCCGGCGCACATCGTCACCGGCTATCTGGGCGGCGAGTGGAATCGTATCGGCGGCTATCTGCTGGTTCGGCAGTCCAACGCGCATGCCTGGACCGAAGTCTGGTTCGACGATGAGGGCTGGAGCCGCGTGGATCCGACCGCTGTGGTCGCACCCGACAAGCTGCACAACGATATGGACGATGCGGTGGCCGCCGCTGACGGTTCGGGCAGGCCTGCCCATGCTGCGCCCTGGATCGCCACCACTGTCCAGGCCTGGCAGGCAATGAATGCCTGGTGGCAGGACGAGATCGTCAACTTCAACATGGAGCGCCAGCTCGATCTGCTCGGCTCACTGGGCCTGCGCGATCGCGATTACGAAGCGCTGGTGGGAATCCTCGCCGTCGGCGGCACGCTGTGGCTCTCGCTGCTGGCGTGGCGGGGACGGCAGATCCCGCGGGACCATCCGCGCGATGCCCTGACTCGAGCCTGGCGCAGGCTCGAACGCGCACTGAAACGCGTGGCCTCGCCACGCGCCCCGCACGAAGGCCCGATCGCCTACGGCGATCGCATCGCCGGCGACGTTCCCGAACTGGCCTCCACGCTTAGGCCACTGGCGCGGCAATACGCGCAGTTGCGCTATGGCCCGACGTGCACAAGCTCGGATCTGCAGCGCTTCGAGCGCGCCGTGCGACTGTTCGCGGCCAGGATCGGACGCTGAGATCAGGCGCTGACCGCGGCGCGTGCCCCCTCGGGCACGCGCGAGAGCAGCCATGCGCCCACCAGGAAGAAGAACGCCAGCGCCACGATCGACAGCCGCTGATTGCCGGTGGTGATGGCAACCACGCCCATGACCAGGGGACCCAGAACCGCCGCGAATTTGGCCAGCATGTTGTAGAAGCCGAAGTACTCGCCGGCGCGTTCGCGCGGAATGAGCGATGCAAAGTAGGAGCGCGACAGTGCCTGCACGCCGCCCTGCACCGTGCCGAAGGCCGCGGCGAGCACGTAGAACTGCCATTCCGATTGCATGAAGTAGGCGTAGATCGTGATGCCCACGAACACGGCGAGCCCCAGGTAGATCGCGCGCCTGGTGCCGATGCGGTCCCCTAATCTGCCGAACAGCAGCGCGAACGGAAAGGCGATGAACTGCACCAGCAGCAGCGCCTGCAGCAGTGCCGAGGATGAGAAGCCAAGCTTGGTGCCGAAATCGGTTGCCATGATCTGCACGGTCGAAATGCCGTCGATGTAAAGCCAGTAGGCGAGCAGGAAATTCAGCGCCGGCTTGTCGCGCAGTACCGAGCGGATCGTGCGCCAGAGCTCGCGCCAGCCGGCCTGCTCATCGGTAGGAGCCGGCTCGCCGACGTAGCGGAACATCGGCAGCGTGAACAGTACCCACCAGACCGCCACGGCAAGCAGCGCGACGCGCAACGCACCGATCGAACTGTCCAGGTTGAGCCAGCCCGGATGCAGCACGATCTCGGCGTTGCAGAGAAACAGCAGTCCGCCGCCGAGGTAGCCGAGTGCAAAGCCCAGCGCCGAGACCCGGTTGCTCTCGCCGCGCTCGGCGACCTGCATGATCAGCGCATCCTGGAAGGAGGAGCCGGCCCAGAATCCCAGCGAGCCGAGTCCGTACACCAGCAGCGCGATGACCCAGTGCCCGGCGCCGACCAGCGCCAGCAGCACGGTGGCGAGCGCGCCGATCAGCGTGCACAGGCCAAACCAGCGGCGCTTGCGGCCGCGCCGGTCGGCGAGCGCACCGAGCCAGGGCGCACTGAGCATGACCAGGAAGCTGGCGCCGGAATTGGTGATGCCAAGATAAAAGGTCGACGTGGTGCCGGGCAGGTCGGCGGCCCAATACTTGTCGAAGAAAATTGGAAACAGGCCGACTACGACCGTGGTGATGAAGGCGTGGTTGGCCCATGCCGTCAGCGCCCAGGCCCATTGCGCGGCACGTCCCGGTGTCATTGGGCCTGGTGCTCGCGAGTTTCGTGGAAGCCGATGTCCGGCCAGCGCTCGGTCATGAGCTGAAGATTCACGCGCGAGGTGGCGAGGAAAACCAGATCGCCGTTGTGATCGACCGCGAGCTGATCGTAGGCGCGCGTTCGAAACTCCTCGAGCTTGCGCGGATCGCTCGCCGTTACCCAGCGCGCCGTGTAGACCGCGACGTTATCGAACACGCATTGCACACCGTACTCGTCCTGCAGGCGGAAAGCGACCACTTCGAACTGCAGCTGCCCGACCGCGCCGAGAATCAGATCGCTGTTGCGCAGCGGGCGAAACAGCTGCGTGGCGCCCTCCTCGCAGAGCTGATCGAGGCCCTTGCCGAGCGCCTTCATGCGCAACGGATCCTTGAGCACGGCGCGGCGAAAGATCTCCGGCGCGAAGTTCGGCACACCGGTGAAGTGCAGCGCCTCGCCTTCGCTGAAACTATCGCCGATGTTGATGGTGCCGTGATTGTGCAGGCCGATGATGTCCCCGGCATAGGCCTCCTCGGCCTGCGAGCGATCGGCGGCCATGAAGGTCAATGCATCCGCGATTCGCAATTCCTTGTCGAGGCGCACATGGCGAATGCGCATCCCGCGCTGGTAGCGGCCGGAACAAAGTCGCAGGAAGGCGATGCGGTCGCGGTGACCGGGGTCCATGTTGGCCTGGATCTTGAAAACGAAGCCGGTGAGTTTCGGCTCAGCAGCCGTGACGATGCGCTCGCGCGTCTCGCGCGGCTGCGGCGCAGGCGCCTCGTCGACGAAAGCCCGAAGCAACTCCTCGACGCCGAAATTGCTGATGGCCGAACCGAAGAACACCGGGGTCTGACGCGCGGCCAGATAGGCGGCCCGATCAAAGGTCGCCGTGGCGCCGCGAACCAGTTCGACCTCCGCGCGGAAGGCCTCGAGCTGATCACCGAGCAGCTCGCGCGCCTCGGCTGAGGTGAGTCCGTCGATGATGCGATTGTCCCCGACGCGCCCGCGCTCGCCGGCCTCGTAGACGTAAATGCGATCCTCGACCAGGTGATAGATGCCCTTGAGCTCACGCCCCATGCCGATGGGCCAGGTGACCGGCGCGGTCTGGATCTTGAGCACGCGCTCGATCTCATCGAGCAGTTCGATAGGCGGGCGTCCGTCCCGATCGAGCTTGTTGATGAAGGTCATGATCGGCGTATCGCGCAGGCGGCACACATCCATCAGTTTGACGGTGCGCTCCTCCACGCCCTTGGCGCAGTCGATGACCATCAGCGCCGAATCGACCGCGGTCAGCGTGCGGTAGGTGTCCTCCGAGAAATCCTCATGCCCCGGCGTGTCCAGCAGGTTCACGACATGGTCGCGATACGGAAACTGCATCACGGAGCTGGTCACGGAAATGCCGCGTTGCTGCTCGAGCCGCATCCAGTCCGAGGTAGCGTGGCGCGCGGCCTTGCGGCCCTTGACGGTACCGGCCATCGAGATCGCGCCGCCAAACAGCAGCAGCTTCTCGGTCAGCGTGGTCTTGCCGGCGTCCGGGTGCGAGATAATGGCAAAGGTGCGCCGACGCGCAATGTCCTGCTCAAGCGTGCTCATGGGTTTAAGGCAAAACGACGAGGCGCGCGAGTCTAATCGATGGCGCGCTTGAGCACGATGGCGTCTTCGCGCCCCTCGATGGCCTGGTAGTAGCCGCGGCGCACGCCGATCTGGCGGAATCCGAGCGATTGATAGAGCCGGATCGCCGATAGATTCGAGGGCCGGGCCTCGAGATAGGCTTCCAGAGCGCCGGCGGCGGCGGCCGCGTGCAGCAGGTGCTTGAGCAGCCGGCCGCCCATGCCGCGGCATCGATACAGTTCTTCGATACAGACGTTCAGCAGGTGGGCCTCGGCCGCGCCCACGCTCATGACGCCATGGCCGACGACCAGTCCGCCAAGCTCGATCACCCGACAGAAGTAATTCACCCGCAGGCAGTCGCGGAAAATGCCTTCGGTCCACGGGAAGGCATACGAGGCGCGCTCGATACGCACGACCTCGGGCAGATCCGACTCGAACATGTTGCGGATCGTGACTTCCGGAAGACCGACGGCCTCCTCGCGCACGGCTGCCATGGTCGCCGTCAGCCTGACGCCGCCGGCGGCTGCAGCCGCAGACGCGCGAGTTCCTGGCGCACGAATTTCAGATCGATCCAGGCTTTGCGTTTCTCCCCGGGACTGCGCAACAGGTAGGCGGGGTGATACGTCACGATCAGCGGCAAGGCGCACGCCCCGAAGCGATGCAGCTGGCCGCGCAGGCGGCCGATCGGCGTATCGGTCTCCAGCAGATTCTGCGCAGCGATGCGACCGAGCGCCAGGATCATCAGCGGACGCAGCAATTCGAGCTGCCGCTGCAGGAATGGACGGCAGCTGGCCGACTCCTCGGGCTTGGGATCGCGGTTTCCCGGCGGGCGGCACTTGAGCACATTGGCGATGTATACGGTCTCGCGCGGATGCCCCATGGCGCGCAGCATTGAATTGAGCAATTGCCCGGCCCGGCCGACGAAGGGCTCACCCTGCCGGTCCTCCTCGGCACCGGGCGCCTCACCGATCACGAGCAGCTCCGCGCGCGGGTTGCCCACGCCGAACACGGTCTGAGTGCGCCCGCGCGCCAGCTCACAGCGCGTGCACACGCTGACTTCCTGCCGCAGCGCCTGCCACAGCGCCGGATCGGCCGCTTCCCGCACCCGCGCGGCCGCAGGCCTGGGCACCACGGCCAGCGGGACAACGGTCGGCAGCGCCCGGCGCGCGCGCCATTGGTCGATCCCGAGCGCCTCGAGGTATTGATCGCGCTGGTTCACAACGTGGGCTCGCGGGGAGGTGCGGGCGCGGCCCGATCATCGCCGCGGCGCGCCCGGCGGACCCGACGCCACAGCCAGACGATGGGCGACCAGGCGGCATAGCCGCCGAATACCGCCAGCAGCACCAGCGGCGGGTCCTGCGCGATGAAAATGAACCCCGCCACCACCACCACCATCGAGAGGAATCGCACCGGGCGGGTCAGATCGAAGCCCTTGAAGCTCGAATAGCTGAATCGCGACACCATCAGCGCCCCGGCGGCGGCCGTGATCGCAAAGGCCAGTATCAATCCGGGTAGGCCCGGCTCCCGCCACTCCCACTCGCTCGATCCCCACAGGAATGCGGCCACGATGGCGGCCGCCGAGGGACATGGCAGACCTTCGAAGTAACGCTTGTCCTGCACCCGCGAATTGAACTTGGCCAGCCGCAGTGCGCAGGCGGCGGCATAGAAGAACGCGGCCAGCCAGCC
>Ga0181516_10003291_pt1 | contig 10888 bp, 14 predicted proteins | sample PEATcosm2014_Bin_25_FD_121104 | JGI IMG/M metagenome (GOLD analysis project Ga0181516, IMG submission 121104) | Peatland microbial communities from MTU Mesocosm Facility, Houghton, MI, USA - PEATcosm2014_Bin01_10_metaG | ecosystem: Environmental > Terrestrial > Soil > Wetlands > Peat | place...
CGTACCCGCGCTCAATCGACCCGTCCGGGTTGTCCCACTCATCCACCCAGCGGATGGGTATGGCGGGAGTTTCATTGAGCCCATTTGCCGGCAGATCTTCGCCAGCGGCGAGCATCCTCAGCAGTGCGAAGGCTCCGGAGAGAACGCCTCGATCCCAGGGTGCTTCGATAAAGATTGACCGCGAACTCCAGTGAGAATCTCGATGAATCGTGAATCCCTGAGTGGCGGGCATGTGTCTTCCCATCACTTGATAGGGGCGCTGCTCAGAAAGAGGAGTGTTCTGGCGAAAGTCATCGTGAATCACGAGAAAGCGATTACGCTCTTGTCCGAACGGTGTCCATTCAGGAAATCTCTTGCGAAACTCCGCGTATGTTCCCAGGACAATGGAGTCAGCACGGACACTCGTTGCTTCGTCGCCCTTGCCCGCGATGCCCTCAAGCCCGCGGACGAGTTCTGAAGCCGCGCTCTTTTCGAGCGGGCTCTTGCCCAGCAGCACAACGTGAGTGGGCAAATTGGGCAGCTTGCCCAGCGAGCGATACACGAGCCAACCCTGATCGGCCGTTTGCGCAGCAGCCGAAAACGAGACTGTGAAGAGAGCGATGGAGACGATGCCACGAAAAATGATTTGCCGGGTCACCCGTCTTAAATTCGGCGTCCGCGACGTCCGCCTGGATCTACCGCCCAATACGCCGGTCAACGTGAAAAACCCGGCAAAATATGCTATTGAAAGACAAGGCAAGCGCAAGCTGCACGAACCCTTCTGCAGATCAGCTTCTAACTATAAGGGATGGCTGAGAAAGCAGCCAGCCGGCATGAAAGCAGGCACTCATCATGAAAAAGACCGCCGCCCCAAGCGCCAAATCCTCATCTCGACAGCCCGCGTCTCAGCTCCCCGCATCGAAGCTGATCGACGCGAGAATTCTTGAGCTCGCCGACTGGCGCGGAGAGATGCTCTCCCGCCTCCGCGCCTTGATCCGTCAAGCCGACCCTGAAGTCGTCGAAGAGTGGAAGTGGGGCATACCCGTCTGGTCCCACGAAGGCATAATCTGCACAGGCGAGACCTACAAGAAGGCCGTCAAGATGACATTCGCCAAGGGCGCCTCGCTAGCCGACCCCGCAGGCCTCTTCAACTCCAGCCTCGAAGGCAGAGTGCGCCGCGCCATCGACTTCCACGAAGGCGACAAGCTGAACGAGAGGGCCCTGAAAGATTTGATTCGCGTCGCCGTGGCGTTGAACGTGTCCAAGGCCTGAGACCGCAACGCGATCGAATCTTCTTTGCAATTGCGTTCTTGCCAGCCTCTAATCGCATGTAATAATTGGGCCAACTTTGTGGGACGAAATTGACCATGAATCTGCAGATCGCAAGCGCAATCGTCCGTGAGTCGTTCTTCGATTGGTACCCGGGCCGGATTCTCCTCGCCACTCTCCTCGCCATAGTGGTCATTTCGCTTGCGGCTAGCTATTGGAGATTCTTTGCCCAGCGGCTCCGCGGTATTCGCGGGCGCGATTGGACATCGATCTCCGCCCTCATCGATGTCGTCACCGTCGTCGTTCAAAAGGAACCGAGCCGTTACGGAGAAGTTATCGTCGGCTATCTTGCCACGCTCACTTACTTCTATCGCAATCCTGATCTGCAAATGGGCGAGTACAGCCGCATGTTCAACGACAACGAAGGCGCTCAAGCCTGGGCGGCGTCCTACAAGGGCCGTACTGTCAATGTCCACGTGGACCCGCGAGACCCCTCAAATTCTGTGTTGCGAAAAGAGGAGCTCTAAGCGGGTGCTCATGCCTCGCCTTTTGGAGACATGGGATTCCATGCCTTTACCCACGGCGGAGGTCACATTTCATATCGGCGAAGGTTCGCATTGCGGTGCGCGCCGAAACGCAGGATACTGTTATCTATGGCGACACAGCCCATCGGCGACCGGCTCATTTCCGTGGAGGAGTACCTCTCCACTGGCTACGAACCCGACTGCGAGTACGACGATGGCGTCATCGTGGAGCGCAACTTGGGCGAGTTCGAGCATTCTTTCTTGCAGACCTTTCTGGGGACAATTTTCACCAATAACATGAACCAGTGGGGAGTCTTTGGCCTGACCGAACAGCGCGTCCAGATCAAGCCTCGAAGGTTTCTCGTTCCCGATCTGTGCGTGCTCCGCCTGGGTACCCCGCGAGAAAAGATTCTCACTCGCCCGCCTCTTGTTGCAATCGAGATCATGTCCCCTGAAGACACGATTCGCCGCGCTTCCGCCAAGGCGGTCGAGTATCAGGAATTTGGCGTCGAGCACGTTTGGGTCATCGACCCCAGCGCCCGCGTGGCTTACCGCGGAACTCCGTCAGGGCTTGAACTCAGCCCCTCAGGCGAGCTGACGGTGCCGGGAACTCCGATCCTGGTTCGGATCAGCGAGTTATTTGAAAAACTCGATCGGATGTAGTTGCGCGGGTGCCCCATAACCTGCCCTGAGCCTGTCGAAGGGTCTCGCCTTCTAGAGACATGGGATTCGAGAAGTCCAACCATCGCATCTCGGCGAACGGCTCACTCTGGATATCCCAATCCCAGATCTGAAAGTCCATACCTGAGGCACCCAATCTTCCGTGGCCAATCGGAGATGGCCGCTCGTTCTCTCAGATCGCGCTGCCGGATTCGCTGTGTGAAGGTGCTCGCTTGGCACCGCTGATCGAGTCGGCGACGACCCAGCTGGCGCCGGCGATCGCGATACTGATCGCGTTGCCTGCCCAATTGAAGTGACTGCTTCTGTCGGCCCGTAGATTCGGAATCCAGAACAGCAACTCGAAGATCACGATCTCCGCGGTCAGCAGGCGCGCGGCAAGCTTAGCCATGATGCCGGTGAGAATGGCTACAGCGGCGCCGAAAAACCCAAGAGTAGTGGCGTAGGCCCAGAACATCCTGGTCGGCGGCAGCCAACTCGGAATCGCGCCGAGCAGGCCCGGCATGTCAACAATGTGGACAATGCCGAACGAGATGGGGCAAATACCAAACAGGAGCACGAAGAAAGGTTGGCGGCGCGCAAGCGCTGAACCGGCAGGCGAAAACATCGCGCAGAGCACCAGGCCGGCCGCCACCAGCGAGAACTCCTCAAAGACATTGCCGATGGGGTCGTAGTTGCCAAGATTCACAAATGCCTTGGGCACCCAGATGAGTGTGAAAACGGAGTAGAGAATTGTCAGGGTCATGGCGCTGGCGCGCGCAGTGCGCGGCCAAAGCAGCGCGAGCCCTGCCGCAAGCTCGATAACCGCCGTGAGATAAGCGAGCGGCATGCGCAGAAGCACGTTGGCGCCGACATTCTGCCAGGTCGTGGCGAAGTCGCCTGAAGCCAGCCCGAGAAGGCCAAGAAAGATGGCGCCGGCGGCATAGACGTAAATGCCGAGATTGGATGCGATGCTGCGGTTCTGCATGGGCGCTTGGCTCCGGGCTCTGGCGAAATCAGGTTGGGGACACCGCCATCGTAGCTTGATTGCGTCAGACCAGAAATATCCAATTGCCGATGGATTGTGCTGACCAATCTCTCGGCTGGTTGGGCGCACCGGCCAATTCAAGATGCACGAGTGCCCCTGGCCAGCCCTCAGCCAGTCGAAGGGTCTCGCCAATTCGAGAAATGGAATTCGGCAAGCCCACACCCGGCTAGAGCCGCGTCGAATCTACTCCTCTTGGAAGCCCTTGCCCTTGAAAATATGTGGCATGAATTTTAGGACCCGCGCTGCGCGCGTCTTCGATTGCTTTGGCGCAGAAAAATGATAGATGTAACCCCGCTGCCTTCCCGGCGTCAAAGCTTCAAATGCCGCTTTGAAGTCAGGGAATTCGTCGAACATGGTTTGCAACTCTTCAGGAAGCTTCAGATCCGAAGTCTTTCTCATTTTCAATTTCAATCCAGATCGTTCTACCTCGATGGCTTCACGAATGTAAGCCTTCAAGACAGATTTCAACTCCGCAATCTCTCCCACCGAGGCGAACTTCATCCACCGTCCCAACTGCGTATGCTCACCGGGCCTGGTCAAGACGCTATGAACATCCTTCAGCAACGCGCCTTTGAAAAACGCAAGCGCGCACGATTCCTTCAGCACATTGATGATGACCACATTCTTTCCGTTGAAGGTGTAGCAGGGACCGCCCCACTTGAACTCTTCGGTCAGCTCGGAGCCAAGAAGAATGGTTCTCAATCTCTTCAGTTCTTCACGCCAAGTTTTCGCGTTGGCGATAAACTCATCCGCCTTGGGATTCGTTTTATTCGTCGTCGTGGTCATTGATTCAACTCTCCGGTTCCAGGGCGCTCCGATCGCGGATCACGACCTAATCTCCGCTCCCGCAGCCAATGTACGTTGCGCCCAGGTTGCACCGCAACCTCCGCCAGCATCCGCAGTTTCACTTTACTCACCGGTCCCGCGGTGCTCTAATTTCATTGTTCAGTTGGTTGCGGGAATTGAACGCGTCAACCGCAGCCAAGACCAAAGCCGTAACCAGCCATCAAGGGGGCGCAATGAAAGCTCCTCGTTCCAAGAGCCCGTTTCCCAGTGTCGCGTCTGCCGGATTCTTCTCAGTCCTCAAGAATGCCTCGCGCACAGTCGTATTGCGCCCGCCAGGCGGCTACCGCACACTCGTCAAGCCTTCCAGCGCGGATGAGTCGTCCAATGAAACTCCGGAGCAACTGGCAGACCGCCTGGACACGACCAAGATTCCGCTCATCGGCGATTCGGGCATCATGGATCGCGGCATAGTTCGGATGGCCCTCATCGTCTTGGCCGCAATCTCCTTCACATACTTCATCCTGTGGTGGATCATGCGCGGTCACCTCTGAATCCGAAGTTGAGCCCGCTGTTCCTTTCCGCCTGCCCCTCATCAGCCCGAAACCCTCCCGCCTGTCATGCCGACGCGACCGGTCATAGTCCAATAGAGAATCGTCTTTCCTTTCATCGTCACTCCATCTCCCCAACCACACGCTCTAGGTTGCCGATAAACTTCCGCCAGCCGTAGCTCGCGCCCTTGTAGTTGGCATCTTGATCCGGCCCAAAGCCGGACTGTTCCATCCGCAGGTGTGTGCCGCCCTCGTTCGGCGTCAACGTCCATGTGACGGCGGTTCCCACACCAAGAGTGCCCCAGCTATACGAAAGCCGTGAATTTGGTTCCACCACCAGGACCTCGCACTCGATGACGCCGCTCCAATTCGCTACGGGCGTGGCGCGAAAGCTGAACCGGTGGCCCACCACCGGCTCAAAGTCGTTAGACATCAGCCACTCTTCCATCAACGGGCCTTCGGTGAGAGCTCGCCAGATTTTTTCCGGCGAATGGGCCATCTCGCGTTCGATAACCAGAGTACGTGTCGCGGCGCTATCGTTCATTTGTCTATCCTGTTCAGCAGATTTTCAAGGCGGTCAAACCGCTCGCGCCAGAAAGCACCATAGAGGCTCATCCAGTCGATCAATGGCTCCAGAGCTTGCGGCTGTGCGCTGTAGTGAGTCTCGCGGCCCACGTGCCTGTGCCGCACCAGGCTCGCGCGCTTCAGAACGCCCAGGTGCTTTGACACCGCCGGTTGCGATACACCGGAGTTATGGGTCAAAGCATGAACCGTCTGCTCCCCGTTGCGCGCCAACCGCTCGAAGATCGCCCGACGGGTAGGGTCGGCGAGAGCCCTGAAAACACTGTTCGCTGCGGCTTCCATGCCGGGCCTCCCTCAGGTACGGGCCGCGTTACCAGTCCAGGTGAGTGATCTGAATCAGATTTCCGCACGTGTCGTCGAGCACCGCGATCGTCGATCCCACCGTCTTGGTTGGCTCCTTGCTAAACGTCACGCCGTGTTCCTTGAGCCGCTCATACTCCTTTTGCACGTCCTCGACGAAGAAATTAGCCGCGGGAACTCCTTGCCGAAAAATCTCTTGTTGATAAGTCTTGGCTGCCGGGTTGTAGCCGTCGTTCGGCTCCAGAACCAGCTGCACGCCCTCTGGCTCTTCGGCTGAAACCACTGTGAGCCACTTGTGTTTCCCGGCAGGGAATTCAAATTTCTTCACGAAGCCCAGAACTTCCGTGTAGAACTTCAGAGCCTTGTCCTGATCGTCCACGAAGACGCCCGTTAGTTTGATTTGCATGGATCATCCTTTCTGCTTTGCGCTGTGAAGCTTTGGCCGAACCCGTGATTCATTGCGCTGCTGGCCTTCCGGTCGAACATCGCCCGGTAGGTCCGGTCGTGCATGCTTTGTGATCATCGCCCGCACAAGCTCGCATTCCGGAACTATAACCAAATGGTTATGGGTTGTCAACATCAAATTCCGACGCTGCAATCGGCCGAGAAGCCGCACACACCTTCCATCACAGCCCAAAATACCTGTTGCAACGAATATCGTTCTGCTGCATCCAATCAACAGATGCGCAGAGGAGGTCAACCATGTCGCTTCGTCCAGTGAAAGAAATTCTTCAGACAAAGCCCACCCTTGAAGGCGCGGGTGTGAAGTTGCAGCGCGCTTTCGGATTTGGCAAAACCAAAGAGTTCGATCCGTTCCTGTTGCTCGACGATTTCCGCAACGAGAATCCAGCGGACTACCTTGCCGGCTTTCCGTGGCATCCCCACCGCGGCATTGAGACCATCACCTACGTCCTTGCCGGCGAAGTAGCCCACGGCGACAGCCTCGGCAACAGCGGCCGCATGACCGCCGGCGACGTCCAATGGATGACCGCGGGTAGCGGTATTCTCCACCAGGAGATGCCCAAGGGCGATCCCCAGGGGCGCATGCACGGCTTTCAGCTCTGGGCGAACCTGCCCGCGGCGCTCAAGATGACAGACCCGCGCTACCAGGACATTCCCTCTGCCGCAATCCCTGAGGTTACCGAGGACGATGGCACAAAAGCACGCATCATCTGCGGAGAGTTCTGGGGCAAGCGTGGCCCGGTCGAAGGCGTCGCCGCCGATCCGCACTACGTCGATATCTCCGTGCCACCAAACACTCGCAAGCGGATCAAGGTTGAAACCACGCGCAACGCCTTCGCCTATGTCTTTGCTGGCGCCGGCACATTCCGCGATGCCTCCAGCCCGCAGGCCGTGCTCACCGAGTCATCGGTCGATCCCAACGCGACCCCGGTCTACGACGCGAAAAACCATTCGCTCGTGCTCTTCGATCGCGGCGACGAAATCGTCGTCCAGGCCGGCCCCGAAGGCATTCGCTTCCTGCTTGTCTCCGGCAAGCCGCTCGAGGAACCCGTAGCGTGGTACGGCCCGATCGTCATGAATACCCAGGCCGAGCTGCGCCAGGCCGCCCACGAACTCCAGACCGGCACCTTCATCCGGCACAGATAACAGAAAACAACTTCGGTGGCGGGGCAGACCAATCGGCGCGATAATAGCTCCATGGCCACTCTGCCAAACTCCGAAGAACTCTGGACCGTGCGGGAATACCTCTCGACGAGTTGGAGCCCTGACCGCGAGTTTGTTGATGGGCGGATCGAGGAGCGAAACTTGGGCGAGAAAGAGCACTCGATCATCCAGCGGTTTCTTACGGTTCTTTTTGCAATCAATCGGGCGGAGTGGGGAGTTGAAGTCTATCCTGAGCTCCGCACCCAAATTGCTGCGCGAAATTTCCGCGTCCCGGATGTGCTCGTGGTCCGGGCCGGCGAGGCCTTCGAGCGCTACCTGAAGCACCCGCCGCTCATCGCTATCGAGATCCTATCGCCAGAGGATACCCTGCGTGCCATGCAGAAGAAAGCTGCTCAATACCGTGCCTTCGGAATCGAAAATATCTGGATCGTCGATCCGGAGCCGCGCATAGCCTACAAGTATGCTTCCGCCGGACTCGAGGAAGTGGGGACCGGCGAGCTTGCCGTTCCCGGAACACCCATTCGCGTGGTCCTCAGTGAAATGTTCGCGGAGCTGGATCGGGCCTGAACTGGTTCCATAAGTCGGGTCTTGAAAGGGCACGGCTTTAGCCGTGCCGTGAATGGCCTATAAACAGCGGGCTTTAGCCCCTGAGGGACGTTCCGCTATTGCCCGGATGCCATCTGTGCAACCAACGCTGAACTTCGCCCGTTCGCGTTAACATCGGCTATGATGCTCTGATCCGCGCCATAGGATTTGTTTCCGCACCACGCGGCCCAGGAAAGAGGCACGTCATGGCGATCGCCGCCCGTCTCGCTGCTCATCCCCGCGCAATCCTCATTGGTCAGGCCCTCGGTTTCTGCGTCTTTATCGCGGCATTCTTTGTCCCCGCAGTCCGCGACGGCGGACCGCTCACTACCGCAAGCAACATCTTCAAAGGCTGGGAGTGCGCCAAGATCGCCCTCAGCGCAAACTTTCAGCAGGACACATTCACGTCATCGGGCTTTCTGGTAGCCATGAGCGGCTGGATCAATCCGATGGTCCTCGCCTATCTGGCCTTCACCCTGGCCCGTAGGTTTACCCGTGCTCGGCGAATCCTCGCGATTGCCATCCTCATCTGCATGGTCGCGACATGGGTCTACTTCGCCACCGAGCATCTCGTCCCCATGATCGGTCACTGGATGTGGATCGCCGGCGCGCTCATGATGCTTGCCGCCGAACTTGCCCATACTCAGCCCGCATCCCGGCCTTTCTGACATCAATTCGGCGCAGCATCAATCAGGCTCGTTCCCCTGTCGATCGCGCTGAGGCACGTAACAACAGCAACATCATCTGGAATGGCGCCCCACGCCAGCCCGCCGATGGCCCATGTGCCCAATCCAATCCGCGATACCCCCAACGCCGGCAACAGTTGTTGTCTCCATGCAGAACTTCTTAACCATTGTTTGAGGGTCGGGCCTTTAATCTAGTCATGTACGGCTTTTTGTCTCTTTGTTCATCCAAGCTTGAGAACTCCGGTCCTGAGAATGCACAAATTCCTCCCATTGTTTCTTCTGCTCTTGCCGGGACTGGGTTCGGCCTTTGCTCATGCGCAAGGAGGGCCCCCGTTCATTACCGATGATCCTGGCACGCCGGGAAACAAGCAATGGGAGATCAACTTTGGCTGGATTGCGAATCACAACCCCTCCAACGCCTCCTATCAGACTCCAGACATCGACGCGAACTACGGCTGGGGCGACCGAATCCAACTTAAGTACGAACTCCCCATGGCCGTGGCGACTGACCAGAACAACACCACCCGCGCCGGCCTTGGCGAGTCGTCGCTGGGCATGAAGTGGCGGCCCTACGAGCACCACAAGGCAGGCGAGCCAAAGTCCGACGAAAATATGAATTTCTCACTGGGCACTTATCCGCAGGTCTGGTTCAATAACCCGACCAGCGCGGTACGGCGCGGCATTGTCGAGCCAGGGCCCCAGTATTATCTGCCGCTCGAATTCACAACCAAGGTGGGTCCGATTTCTCTCAATGGCGAGGCGGGCCACTGGTTCGGCAACCAGAACGTTCCCAGCCGCTGGGGCCGCGGTCTCATCGCCGGTCATGAATTCAGTGACCGCCTCGAGCTCTACGCAGAGCTCTACGACCTCCAGGACATCAACCGCATCGGCGACGCTCCCAAGCAACGCGCCTTCACGCTGGATCTGGGCGGCCGCCAGACCCTCGACCACGCCGGACACATCCGTCTGCTCTTCATGGGCGGCCGCGCACTCCAGACCGTGACCCGCCAGAACAGCGAGCCAAACTGGATTGCGTACGTAGGCTTTCAAGTCCTCTTCGGCCCCAAACAGAAAGACCCGCCAGCCGAGAAGTAGCTGAATAGAATCAACCCTGCCACTCAGCGCAACCAAATCCTGCCACCGCTAGCCCGAGCGAATACGCAGCCTCATCCAAGCAGGAAGCGTGCCAGATGTTGCTCAAGCAGCAACTGACGGCTTGCCGGTAGTTCAGGAATCACAGCCGCCTATCGTCGCACCTTGGCAAGAAGTTTGGCGTACCTAGCCTTGACGCTTCGAATTGGATAGATGCTGCCCCATCCATCTTTTCGCCTAGTTAGGTAGATGTCATATTCGGCAACCGCCCTCTTCCACTGTCGTTTCTCTTCCCAAATTAGAGCAATGCGGTAGTGGCAATCCGCCATTAAGCTCCGTGCTCTGCGAATGCCTTCGCCGCATTCCCCGTAAGCCAGTTCCTTCTCACCCCAACTCAAGAGCCAGCGATAGAGGGCAAGGGATTCTCGCTGACGACCTAGCATCTCAAGCGACCCTGCATAGACCCAGACTGCAAGCGGGCTGTACGGGGCCTCCTGCAAAGCCTTTGCTTCCCAAAACAGCGCCTGCTTGTATTTCCGCTGCTCATAGAACGTCAAACCCAAACGGCTCAGAAGCCAGTGGTCTTTTGGATCGCGCTGCAGTTCGACCGCAATTAGCTTGCGTGCCCCAACCCAATCCTCATCCTGTATTGCCTTCTCAATCAGCTTCCCCGCATCCCCGCTCATAGGCCACAAGTTTACCGCCAAACGCATCGAAGGGCGAGAAGACGGGACTGAATGCAACGTTCGGCGCAATTTGTCACCAACTCGCCACTTCTAGAAAAGTAACTGCCGAGTAGCCGGTCAACCAGGCACCGTGCCTACAACGATTCATAGAAGACGGCCTGCCCTTTCGCGTCAAGCTGCATCAGCAAATCGAAATCCGCGACGTTGCGGGTGAGCACCACGCAACCATTCTTGCTCGCTGTAAGAAAAATCAACGCATCGTTAAGCGTTTTACGCCGCTCGGACTTTCCGTATCCTTGCAGCCGCGCCAAAAGTCCCGCCAGAATGCCGGCTTCGCGCCAGGTCTCCCGGTCTGGTGTAAGAATGCGATGCTCCTGCCTCAAATCGATAGACGCGCCGACCTGGGCAATCACACTGGCTGTATCTGGATGCGCCGGATGAAGCAAACCGGCGAGGGCTGCCAGCTCCGCCTCCGTAACCGAACAGTGCCAAAGGCTCCCAATCCGGAGTGCAACCTCCA
>Ga0181516_10003293_pt1 | contig 10886 bp, 8 predicted proteins | sample PEATcosm2014_Bin_25_FD_121104 | JGI IMG/M metagenome (GOLD analysis project Ga0181516, IMG submission 121104) | Peatland microbial communities from MTU Mesocosm Facility, Houghton, MI, USA - PEATcosm2014_Bin01_10_metaG | ecosystem: Environmental > Terrestrial > Soil > Wetlands > Peat | place...
TGGCCCTTAGATGGGGTAATCGGCCGGCAGCTTGTGGATAGCTGAAGATTTTGGGTGCTGCGCTTCAGGCTGATGGTGAAACGAGGTCACCGTGGTTACGGGCCTCAAGCATCAGATGGAGAAGCGCAGCATGGACCATTTTGCTGGACTGGACGTATCGGTCAAGGAGACCAGCGTCTGCATTGTGGATGACTCGGGTAAGATCGTTCGGGAAGTGAAGGTGGCGAGCGAGCCGGAAGCGTTGGTGACGGTGCTGAAGAACCCCGCCTACCACTTCAAACGGATTGGCTTGGAAGCCGGACCGCTGTCGCAATGGCTTTACAGCGCGGTCGCCGAAGCGGGCTTGCCGGTGATCTGTGTTGAGACGCGGCACATGAGAGCGGTGCTGAAGGCACAGATCAACAAGACGGACCGCAACGATGCGCGTGGCATGGCGCAGATGATGCGAGTGGGGCTTTACCGCCCGGTGCATGTGAAGACGTTACGCAGTCAGAAGCTGCGGATGCTGCTGACCTATCGCAAGCTGCTACAGTCGAAGGCCATCGCCATCGATAACGAGCTGCGCGGTACGTTGCGCAACTTCGGTCTCAAGGTGGGCATGGTCGGGACGGCGAAGTTCGAGGCCCGCATCAGAGAGCTGGTCGAGAACCTGCCCGACCTGGCTATGCTGGTCGAACCGCTGCTTGTCGTCCGGCGGGTGCTTCGCGAGCAGATCGGCGTCCTGTATCGCCGTCTACTGGCCATCGTGCGCGACGATGACGTGTGCCGGCGCCTGATGACGGTTCCCGGTGTCGGCCCTGTGGTGGCGCTGACCTATCGCGCCACCGTCGACGTGCCAGCTCGCTTTAAGAACTCCAAGGCGGTCGGGGCGGCATTTGGACTGACGCCATCTCGGCATCAATCCGGCGAGAGCGACCGCCCCGGTAGCGTATCACGGTGCGGAGACGAGATGATGCGGATGATGCTCTACGAGGCGGCCCAGACCATGCTGGTCGTTTCGACGAAATGGTCATGGCTCAAGGCCTGGGCGATGAAGATTGCCCGGCACCGTGGGATGAAGAAGGCAATCGTGGCGCTGGCACGCCGGTTGGCCGTGATCATGCATCGCATCTGGGTAGACGGCACCGAGTTCCGGTGGACCAGGGAGCAAGTCCCGATAGCCGTATGAAAACCGAACGCGATCAAATCTAATAGGAGAACACTCGAGCTCCACTAAGTAGTGGAACGATGTCCCTCGCGGGACGATGGATCAGGTGAGTTCGTGCGGCAGCTTGGACCTAACGTCAGCTTGACGGTAAGGCCGCCCCTTAGATTGTTCCACCTTATCCTCGAACCCCATGCTGGAAGGGCCTTGGTGCCGATTCCGAAGAGAAGCGCGAGCCCGTGAGCGACATCGACACTGCAGTCGTGGATGGTCTGAATGTGCTTGACCCCAACGGCCGATTAGAGAAGCTGCCGCGCTCGGCGGACGACCGCCGCGATAGCTTGCGGGGACAAAGCGGACATTGGCAACCGCGCCCTTTCGGCGACGACGGGCCAGGGGGGCCAGGGGCTTCAACAAGCGAAAAATGGAAGAGGAGCGTCGCCTGGCCGCTGAGAAGGAGGCCGCCGCCCGTCTCGCGACCGATGCTCAGGTGCTGCGCTAACCCACCCTATATTCGCTACCCGCGCGCCGCCGCGAGCGCCGCAAAACCGCGTTCGAGATCGGCAATCAAATCCTCGACCGCTTCCAGCCCGATATGGAAGCGCACCGTCGGGCCGCCAGGCGCCCACTTCGTCGCGGTGCGGATCGGGGCGCAGTCGAACGGAATGGCGAGGCTCTCGTAGCCGCCCCACGACGCGCCGATGCCAAACAGATCGAGCGTGTCGAGAAAGGCGTAGTGGGCTTTCTGCGGCACCGGCTTGAGCACCATGCTGAACAGGCCCGAGGCGCCGGTAAAATCGCGCTTCCAGATCGCGTGCCCGGGGTCGCTCGGCAAAGCCGGGTGCAACATGCGCAAAACTTCCGGCCGGGCTTCGAGCCACTTCGCGACCGCCACGCCGGACACAAAATGCCGGTCGAGCCGCACCGCGAGCGTGCGCAAGCCGCGCAGTCCGAGATAGGTGTCGTCGGGCGCTTCATGAAGCCCGGTCAAGCGCGCGGTGTTTTTGAGCGCGGCCACCGTCGCCGCATTGGCTGAGACGGTGCCGAGCATCACGTCGGAATGGCCGCCGATATATTTGGTGCCGGCCTGGATCGCGAGATCGACGCCGTGATCGAGCGGCCGGAAATACAGCGGCGTCGCCCAGGTATTGTCCATCAGCACCACGACGCCTTTTTCATGCGCGCCCTTGTCATGCGCGGCTTTGGCGATCGCGGCGGTGTCCTGCATTTCAAAGCTGAGCGAGCCGGGCGATTCGAGATAGACGGCCCGCGTGTTGGGACGCAGTAATTCTCCGATCGCGCCGCCGATCAGCGGATCGTAATAGGAGGCGGTGACGCCAAGCCGCTTGAGGATCTGATCGCAAAATGTCCGGGTGGGACCATAGGCGCTGTCGGTGACGAGCACATGATCGCCGGCCTGCACGACCGACAGCAAGGCGGTTGAAATCGCCGCAAGCCCCGACGGCACCAGCGAGACGCCGGCGCATTGCGGTCCTTCGAGCTCCTGCAGCGCGAGTTCGAGCGCCTCGGTGGTGGGCGTGCCGCGGCGGCCGTATTGGTAACGCGCCCGATGGGCGACAAAATCCTCGGCGTTCGGATAGAGCACGGTGGAGGCGTGATAGACCGGCGGATTGACGAAGCCGTGATAGGATGCGGGATCGCGCCCTGCCGTGACGACCTTTGTGTGCGAGCGCCGGGAGGGCGGGCGGTTGTCGTTGCTGGTGTCGTTCATTCTCGGTTTCTCGTCCGTCTCTCGATCGCCCCGCAGTCCGGCCGGTTATGCGGTTGCCGCGATGCCATTACCTCGGCATTGACGGCTCTCGTCAACCCCTTGACCTTAAAGCGCGATCGTTCTCAGATGCCGGCGCATTGGAAAGTCGCTTCGTGCGCGCCCGGTTGCCGGGCTTCGGCGCATGTCTCATGCTTGAAAGGGCCACTCATGAAACGCGTTGCCACGGCACTCGCACTTGCACTGGTGCTTGCATTCGGCACGCAAGCGGCATTGTCGCAGACGCTCAAAGCGGTACAGGACCGCGGCCAGCTTGTCTGCGGCGCCAACGGCACTCTGGCCGGCTTCGGCTTGCCCGACCCGCAAGGCAATTGGGTCGGTTTCGACGTCGATTTCTGCCGCGCCATCGCGGCGGCAATTTTCAACGATACCAGCAAGGTCAAATTCGTGCCGTTGACCGCGGCCGACCGCTTCACGGCGCTGCAATCCGGCGAAATCGACGTGCTGTCGCGCAATACGACCTGGACGATGTCGCGCGATACCTCGCTCGGCGTCGATTTCGCGTCGGTCAATTACTATGACGGCCAGGGCTTTATGGTGCGTAAATCGCTGAAAGTGAACTCGGCGCTGGAGCTTAACGACGCCTCGGTCTGCGTGCAGCAAGGCACCACGACGGAGCTCAATCTCGCCGACTATTTCCGCGCCAATAATATGACGCTCAAGAGCGTGACGTTTGCGACGGCGGACGAGGCGGTCAAGGCCTATGACACCAGCCGCTGCGATTCCTACACCACCGATTCATCCGGCCTGTACGGCGAGCGGCTGCGGCTGACCGACCCGACCGCGCACATCGTGTTGCCGGAAATCATCTCCAAGGAGCCGCTCAGCCCGGCGGTCCGTCAGGGCGACGATGCCTGGGAAGACATCGTGCGCTGGACTCACTATGCGATGGTCAATGCCGAAGAGCTCGGGGTGACGCAACAGAACGTCGACGACATGCTCAAATCCAGCGCGCCGGATGTGCGGCGCTTGCTCGGCGTCGAGGGCCAGTTCGGCTCGGCGATGGGCCTGACCAATGATTGGGCCTATCGCATCATCAAAGCCGTCGGCAATTACGGCGAAAGCTTCGAGCGCAATGTCGGCCAAGGCTCGCCGTTGAAGATTGCGCGCGGGCTCAACGCGTTGTGGACCAAAGGCGGCTTGCAATACGGCATACCGGTTCGCTGAGCACGCCCGTGCGCGCCGGCCACCGCCGCCGCGGGCGCGCCAATGCCTGAGATCGTTCTGAATTCGTCGCGTAACGCGCGCCGCGCCGGGACCATTGCGCTTCAGGTGGCGCTTGTCGCCGTCGTCGGCGGGCTGGCTTATGCCGCTGTCGTCAATGCGGCGCAGAATTTGGCGGCGGCGCATGTCGCGTCGGGTTTCGGCTTCTGGAACAATACCGCCGGCTTCGACATCAGCCAGACGCTGATCGCATATTCATCCAGCACCTCGACGTTCGGCCGCGCGTTCTGGGTCGGCCTGCTCAATACGCTTCTGGTCGCCGGCATCGGTATCGTGCTCGCGACCGTGCTCGGCTTTGTCATCGGCATCGGGCGGCTGTCGCGCAATTGGCTGGTGGCGCGGCTGGCCGGCGGCTATGTCGAAATGATCCGCAACGTGCCGCTCTTGCTCCAGCTTTTGTTCTGGTACAATGCCGTGCTCAAATCGCTGCCCGAATTGCACGGCAGCGTCGCGCTTCCCGGCGGCGGCCTCCTCAATAATCGCGGACTGTTTTTGCCGCGCCCTGAATTCGAGTCCGGCTTCGGCTATGTCGTCATTGCGTTTTTGTTCGGGGTCGCGGCCACGATCGGGTTGCGGCTCTATGCGCGTTGGCGCCAGGACCGCACCGGCGAGCCGGCGCGGATAGTCTGGTTCGGACTGGGACTGATCGTCATTTTACCGCTCGTCGTTTATGCGCTTTCAGGCGCACCGCTTCATTTCAGCTTTCCCGACATGGGCCGGTTCAACGTCATGGGCGGCGTCGAAATCCTGCCGGAATTCGCGGCCCTTGTTGTCGCCCTGACCGTTTACACCGCCGCCTTCATCGCCGAAGTCGTGCGCGCCGGCGTCTTGGCGGTGCCGCAGGGGCAAACCGAAGCGGCGCAGGCGCTCGGCTTGCGTTCGCCCACGATGCTGCGGCTGGTGATCGTGCCGCAAGCGATGCGCGTCATCGTGCCGCCGCTGACCAGCCAATATCTCAACCTGATCAAGAACTCGTCGCTGGCGGTCGCCATCGGCTATCCGGATCTGGTGGAGGTCTTCACCGGCAGCGTGCTCAATATCACCGGACAGGCCGTCGAAGTGGTTGCCGTCACTATGGCGGTCTATCTCACCATCAGTCTCGCCACCTCGCTGCTCATGAATCTTTATGGGTACGCGACCGATGTTCGGGAGCGCTGAAGAATGGCGCCGATGGCCGAAGCCGCGTATCTGCGCACCGCGCCGGCGGAACGGCTGCCGCCGCCGGCGGACCGCGGCGGCGCGACCGGCTGGCTGCGCGCCAACCTGTTTTCCTCGCTCGGCAATACCGCGCTGACGCTCATCTGCCTGAGTTTCATCGCCTGGGCGGTGCCGACATTGCTCCGGTTCTTCGTGTTCGATGCGGTGTGGTCGGCGACTGATCGCGGCGCCTGCCTCGCTTCGCCGGTGAATCCGGAGCCCGGCGCCTGCTGGGCTTTCGTGCGCGTCTGGTCGTCCTATTTCGTCTATGGATTTTACCCGCTCGGCCAGCGCTGGCGGGTCGATCTGTTCTTCCTGGCGCTGGCCTTCGGCGTCGCCTGGCTTGCTTGGCTCGCCGCGCCGCGCCGCGACATCGGCGCGGTCTATTTCTTTGTTGTGCTGCCGGTGCTGTCCTACGTCCTTCTGTGCGGCGCGCCGCTCATCGGTCTTGCCGGCGTTCCGACGACACTCTGGGGCGGCATCCTCGTGACCGTCGTCGTCGCCACGGTCGGCATCGTGGTTTCCCTGCCGATCGGCATATTGCTGGCGTTCGGCCGCCGCTCCGACATTCCGGTCGTCAAACTATTCGCCGTGACTTTCATCGAATTCGTCCGCGGCGTGCCGCTGATCACGATCTTGTTCATGGCGAGCGTGATGCTGCCATTGTTCGTCCCGGAGCGGTTCGCGCCGGACAAGCTGATGCGGGCGCTCATCGGCGTTGCGATGATCGCGTCGGCCTACATGGCCGAGGTGGTGCGGGGCGGGCTCGCCGCCATCCCGCGCGGGCAATACGAGGCGGCGCAGGCGCTGGGACTGCCGTATTGGCGGATGATGGCGCTGGTGATCCTGCCGCAGGCGCTGCGGGTGACGCTGCCGAATATCGTCAATACTTTCATCGCATTGTTCAAGGACACCAGCCTGGTTTTTGTCGTCGGTATTTTCGATTTCTTGCGCACCATCGAAGCCGCGCGCGTCGACCCGCATTGGGCGACGCCGGTAACCAGCGTGACCGGCTATGCTTTTGCCGCTTCGTTTTATTTTATCTGCTGTTACGGCATGTCGCGCTACGCGCGCGGCGTGGAAACGCGCCTGGCGCGCGCCCACCGGCGGTGAGGGGAGTGGCGATGGAAAACTCTCCCGGCGATCCGCGCGGCAATGTAGCGCGAACCGAAACGGCGGTCGAAATCATCGCGCTACACAAATGGTACGGCGAATTTCACGCCTTGCGCGACATTAATCTGACCGTGGCGCGCGGCGAACGCATCGTCATTTGCGGACCGTCGGGCGGCGGCAAATCGACACTGCTTCGCTGCGTCAATCGCCTGGAGGATTGGCAGCGCGGCCGCATTGTCGTCGACGGCATCGAACTGACCGACGATCCGAAGCACATCGTCGCCGTACGCCGCGATGTCGGCATGGTGTTCCAGCAATTTAACCTGTTCCCGCATCTCACCGTGCTGGAAAATTGCACGCTGGCGCCGATCTGGGTGCGCCATATGCCGAAGAAGGACGCCGAACAGCTCGCAATGAATTATCTCGAGCGCGTCAAAATTCCGGAACAGGCGCAAAAATACCCGGCACGGCTCTCCGGCGGCCAGCAGCAGCGTGTCGCCATCGCGCGCGCGCTGTGCATGAACCCGAACATCATGCTGTTCGACGAACCGACTTCGGCGCTCGATCCGGAAATGGTCAAGGAAGTGCTCGATACGATGGTGGAACTCGCCGGCGACGGCATCACCATGCTGGTGGTTTCCCATGAGATGGGTTTTGCGCGCCAGGTCGCCGATCGTGTCATCTTCATGGCTGACGGACAGATCGTCGAGATCAACGAGCCGAAAGGCTTCTTCGATTCGCCGCAGCACGAACGTACGCGGCTGTTTCTGCAACAGGTGCTGCGTTGAAAATCTCTCGGCCAGGACCGACGGTTTACGCTATTGTCCGCGATCGTCGCCAACGCGATGAATCAGCGAAGTTCCCGCGCGGCGGCAGGCCAACGGGAAGCCGCCCCGGGGCCGCGGCCGGCGATCGTGCCATGATAAAGCCAAAGCTTTGGCATTATTGTTGAATTGCGTTCAAGGGACGGGAAGGGGACTCACTTGTTTTTAGCACGCCGGTTTACGCCTGCCGGAACGGCCTTGTTGCCGGTCGCAGGGGCACTTCTAGTCTTTCTTTGCGCGGCGGTGGACGCACGGGCCGAAGACCCGTCCGGCGGCTGCGAAGATGCGGCCGAGGTCGCGGTCTTGCCATCGCCGATGGCGCCGTGGAAGGGCGCGCCGTTGCGCGTCCTCGTCGCCGCGGAAAAGCCGATCGAGGGCGAGCTCTCGCTGATTGCGCCCGACGGCAGCGTCGCGGCCAAATCGCGCGCGCAGTACGATGGGCCGCCCTATGTCTGGTTCGCCGAAGTGGCAGCGCCGGCCGCGGGGACGTGGCGCGCGACGCTGACACGCGACCACGCGCCGGCCGGATGCGGCACGATCACGCGCGACATCACCGTGCGCGACGCCGCGCCGCCGCGGCCGCCGGCGGGGCCGGGCAACGTCTGGCCGGTGCGCAATAGCTGGGACCGCACAACCGAAAACCTGTATTCGGCGTGGATTGCAAAGCTCTTCGACGCGCCGCTCGACACCGAGCCATCGTGGCCGACATTGCGTGAGGTGCTGCACGATCGATCGCGCAATATGCTGTTCGACTATTTGGGTCTCGCCGAAGACGAAGGCCCGATGTACCTTCACCCCGACTGCGCCGATCTTGTGTACTTTTTGCGGGCTTATTTCGCCTACAAGGTGGGACTGCCGTTCGGCTACGGCAAGTGCTCGCGCGGCGGCGGCGGCAAGCCGCCGAAGTGCTACGGCTGGTTCACCAATCAGAACCCCGACGCCGAGCGGCCGGCGCCGACGTTCGGCGAATATCTGCGGGTCGTCGGCGATGCCGTTCAGTCCGGCGCTGTGCGGACGCTGGCGAACGACGAGAACACCGATTTTTATACCGTGCCGCTGACGGAAGCGACGCTGCGCCCGGGAACCGTGTATGCCGATCCGTATGGGCACGTCATGATGCTGGTGCGGCGCGTGCCGCAGTCGGGCGGCGCAGCCGGCGTCTTTCTCGCCGTCGACGCCGAACCCGACGGGACGGTTGCGCGCAAGCGCTTCTGGCGCGGCAATTTCCTGTTCGTGCACGATCCGAAGCTCGGAAATCCCGGTTTCAAGCACTTCCGGCCGATCGTGAGCGAGACGAACGGCACTTTGCGGCGGCTGACCAACGCGGAAATAGCCAAAGATCCGCAGTATGGCGATTTTTCGCTCGATCAGTCGCAACTCGGGCTGGAAGATTTTTACGATCGAATGGACGAGGTGATGTCGCCGGCGCCGCTCGATCCGTTGCGCGCGATGAAGGACGCAATCGACTCGCTCGAAGAGCAAGTGAAAACGCGCGTCGGGTCGGTTGAGAACGGGCGAAAATTCCAGGCCGGCGGGCACGCCGACGCGAGCATGCCGGACGGCCCATCGATCTTCGAGACCACCGGCGCATGGGAAGATTACGCGACGCCGGCGCGCGATTTTCGGCTGTTGATCGCGATCGATGTGGTGCGCGGCTATCCGGATCGCGTCGTTCGGAAGCCCGAGCGCTATGCCATGCCGAACGGCAAGAGCGTGGCGGACGTCAAGGCCGAAATGGAAAGCGTGCTGGCGTCGGAGCTTGCGGCGCGCAAGTTCTCGTATACGCGCAGCGACGGTTCGCAGTGGACGCTCACGCTCAAGGATGTGGTCGACCGCGCCGCCGATCTCGAAATGGGCTACAACCTCAACGACTGCGTCGAACTGCGCTGGGGCGCGGCGCCTAACAGCGATGAGGCATCGACCTGCAAGCGGCACGCGCCGCCGGCGCAGCGCGCCAAGATGACGGACTACCGCACCTGGTTCCACGAACGGCACTGGCCGCCGGCCGCCTAGCCGTCAGTGCGTGCTGCAGAAGCGACCGGCAACTGGATTGCGACGACTGTTGTCGTAGCTCTCGCCGTGATTGCGGCTGGGACTGCGGTTTTCGCTCAGGACGATCGGGTGCGCTTGGCGCTCGACCGCCTGGTGGCTGCTTACCCGGACGCCCTCGCCGGCCATGACGGCAAAGCGCTGCGCTGGCGCGACGGAACGGTCATGCCGGTTTCCGACGGCAGCGAGAAGAAGACGTTCGCGGACCTGCTCCGGCGCGCCTCCATCGTCGATCAGTTTCGCATCCCGTATCCGCGCGGCCCGCTCGACCAGCCGCCGGCTGTCGATGCCGATCCGGGGCGGTTCCGCGATACCGCTTTCTTCAGCAAGATGTATGGCGACTGCCGGACGGGTCAGGTGATGCCGCGCCTTGTTTCGCTGCCTTGGCTTCCTAAAAGTTGGGGCGAATCGATCCGCATCACGTCGCTGAACGGCGTCGACACGCAATTGCGCGCGGTGTCGGCCGAGATCGACGCGCTGCCTGACGATATCAAACGCGCCGCATACCCGATCGCCGGTACTTACAAATGCCGGACCGTGGCCGATACCGGCCAGCCGAGCCCGCACAGCTACGGAATCGCGATCGATCTCAATACCGCAGCCTCGGATTATTGGTACTGGCGGCCGCACGACGGCGCGATCCTGTATCGCAACCGCATGCCCCAGGAGATCGTCACGATCTTTGAAAAGCACGGCTTCATCTGGGGCGGCAAGTGGTATCACTTCGATACGATGCACTTCGAATTTCGGCCCGAACTTCTTGCTGCGCCGTGAGATAGGCACTTCCGAGTGACGCCATTCCGCTCGCGGCGGTGTCCTGTAGCGCCATTAGACTGCCCCGTGTTTTGCGGACACCCAGTACGCTTTTGGGTTCTCCGGTATATTTTGAACCGGTCGGCCGATACACGGCGTCACTTCCCCCAATGAGAGAATACTTGATGTATACTTAGAAGTTGAATTATTCGACAATATTACAAAGTGGTAATGTGCGCTCTATTGAACCTGTCGAAAGTTTAACTTGTTTTATTGCTTGCGCGGTTCATTATTTTTCTCACGTTTGAGATCTTAGGAGGATCACAATGCTCAAGCCAGTTATCGCCGCGACGGCACTGTTTGCCCTTGCCGGCACCTCGTATGTGTATGCGCAACAGGGTTTTGGCGGTCACGGCGACGGCGGTCCGCGCGCCGAGCACCATCATCGCCCGAGCCCTGCCGAGATTGCCGCTTTCACCGACGCACGCATTGCGGCGTTGAAGGCGGGTCTTGAACTGACGCCGGACCAGGCCAAGAACTGGCCGCCGTTCGAGCAAGCCGTGCGCGATATGGTCCAGTTGCGGATCCAGCGTATTCAGGCGCGTCAGTCCGGCGACCAACAGCCGCCGACGTCGCCGTTCGATCGGCTGTCGCGCCGTGCCGACAACATGTCCAAGACCAGTGCCGCGCTCAAGAAGGTCGCCGATGCCGGCGCCCCGCTTTATCAGAGCCTCGACGACACGCAGAAGGGCCGCTTCATGAAGCTCGCGCGAATCTTGCGGCCGCATCACAA
>Ga0181516_10003294_pt1 | contig 10886 bp, 7 predicted proteins | sample PEATcosm2014_Bin_25_FD_121104 | JGI IMG/M metagenome (GOLD analysis project Ga0181516, IMG submission 121104) | Peatland microbial communities from MTU Mesocosm Facility, Houghton, MI, USA - PEATcosm2014_Bin01_10_metaG | ecosystem: Environmental > Terrestrial > Soil > Wetlands > Peat | place...
GATCCGTTGACGAGATTCCCGCCAAGGGTTGCGCGGGACTGGTTTGCAACGGAACCGATCCACGATGCTGCTCTGGCTAAGAGGGGAAGATCGACGGAGATACTGGAATGCGTGCGCAGATCGAGAAATGTAGCGCATGCGCCAATGACAATGCTTTTGCGCCTGGTCTCAATAAAGCGGAGATCGGGAATGCCCCAAAGGCTGACAAGTTTGGACGCGCTGAGACGGCCGGCAGCATGCGCAACCATCAGTTCCGTGCCGCCGGCAATAGGCGTCCATTCTCCAGGCGCAAGGGAGAGCAGTTCGAGCACCGCGGCGAGCGAGCCAGGGGCGATGAGGTCATGCGCTTCAGCGTTACCGCGCATGCGAGTTCTGCTCCGGTGATGGTGCGGTCTGTGCTGTGGCGGCTACAAACACGGATTCGAAGATGCGCATGAAACCTGTACATCGGCAGAGATTGCCCGCGAGCCCTTCGCGAATCTCGGCGAGATTCGGGTGAGAATTGTGGTCAAGGAGTTGTGCGGCGGCCATCAACATGCCCGGCGTACAGATGCCGCATTGTGCCCCGCCGCACTCGAGGAACGCCTGCTGAAGATGGCTGAGCGCGCCGTTTGTTCCCAGGCCTTCGACGGTTTGAATGGTTGCCCCATCGGCTTGCAGCACGGGAACCAGGCAACTGTTGACGAGTTCGCCGTTCATGCGGATGGAACAGGAACCGCACTCGCCTTCGCCGCAACCTTCCTTGGCTCCAGTGAGATGTAAATCCTCGCGCAGCACGTCGAGCAGGCGCTTCATCGGCGGCACATCGAGTTCGCGAAGCTCGCCATTGACCGTCATGCGAATTACGGGTCGAGTTGCGCTCATTGAGTGACCGGCTCCTCAACCGCTCGACGTCTGGAAAGTTCGGCGAACAAATCTTCAGGGAGCAATGGGATGGAGCGGAAGCCAATGCCCACAGCATTGCGGATGGCATTGAGAATGGCGGGAGCGGGGCCGTCGTGCGGAAGCTCGCCGATACCCTTCGCTCCGTAGCCACCGTGCTGAAACGGGATCTCCTCGAAATAGACGTGTATAGGCGGAACGTCCTCGGCTGTGGGGATGATGTAGTTGGTCATCTGATTATTGGCCATGTGGCCTTCCTGCAGAACCACTTTCTCGTAAAGAGCCCAGCCAATGGCCTGCGCCACGCCGCCCTCAATCTGCCCCGTGGCGAGCACCGGATGCAGCACGCGGCCCACATCCTGCACGGCCCAGAACTCTTCAACCTCGGCGGAGTAGGTGACCGTGTCGACAGCGACTTGGGCAACGTGAATGGCCCAGCCAAAGGCTGGATAAGCTTCGCCGTGATACGTCTCGTCGTTCCAGTAGATGCCGGGAGGCGCCTCATACCGCACCATCGAATTCACTTCTCCGTGACTCGTGCGATAGCGCTCGCACGACGCAAAGAAATCCTCACGTGTGAATTCTTCGCCAAGACCCGCGTGTTCGCGCAAAGCGGAGAGGAGTTGATTGCTGGCGCGCTCAATGAGCCGTCCGACCACCATGACGGTGCGCGAGGCAACGGTGGGGCCGCTGTTGGGAACCGTATTGGTGTCGGACGGGGCCATCTCGATATCGTCGTAGTTGAGGCGCAAGGCTTCGGCCGCAATCATGGTCATCACCGTATTTGTGCCCTGACCGAACTCAGTGTTTGAAATGAGAATGCGGACCTTGCCCTCCGGGGTAACGTCGATACCGGCAAGGGAGTTGAGCCTGCGCTCACCGGAGCCGGTAAAACCCGCACCATGGAAAAAAGACGAAATCCCGATGCCGCGCTTGATGGCACTGGCCGGATTCTCGCGGGCGAAGCGATCCCGGCGAGCGTAGTAGTCGCTCTCAGTGAGCGCGCGAGCGAGAAGCTTGTCGAGGATGACCGGCTCTTTCATCACTTGCTCGGTCGCCGTGGTGTCGCCGTCGTGCAGGAAGTTGCGGCGGCGCAGTTCAACGGGGTCGATGTTAAGCGCAGCCGCGATCTCATCCATGTGACGCTCGACGGCAAAGATCGTCTGCGGTGCGCCGAAGCCGCGGAATGCGCCGTAGGGCACCGTGTTGGTGGCCCAGGCGCGCGAGCGGATGCGGATGTTAGGACAGAAGTACGGGCCTGAGGCGTGCAGCGTGGCGCGGGAGAGCACGGTGGAAGACAGCGTCGAGTACGCGCCGCCGTCGGTGGCCAATTCGATATCCATGGCCAGAAGTTTCCCGTCTTTATCCAGTGCGGTGCGGTGCCGTATGCGTGCGGGATGGCGCTTTGTGGTGGCGGCCAGGTCTTCCATGCGGTCGTAAACCATCTTGACCGGATGGCCGGACTTCATGGCAAGCAGCGCAGCGTGCGAGGCGAGCGTGGAGGGGTAATCCTCCTTGCCACCGAATGCGCCGCCGGTCTCGGTCTGCAGCACGCGAACCTTCTCCTCAGGCAGGTCGAAGACCTTGATCAGCGTCTTGTGCACGTAATAAGGACACTGCAATGAGCCCCACACGGTAACGCCGTCCGTCGTGCTGTACTCGGCGATGATGCCGTTGTTCTCGATGTAGAGATGTTCCTGCGCGCCGGTGCGGTACTCGCCTTCGACGATGTGCGCTGCACCGGCCCATGCGGAATCGACGTCGCCCTTCGCAAGATAAAAATCCTTGAGGATGTTGTCGGAGCCGGAGACGATCTGTTGCCGGCGCTCGCTCTCTTCGATGGTGAAGACTGGCGGGAGCGGATCGTAGTCAATGCTGACCGCGGAGACGGCATCGCGGACCTTGTGTTTATCAGGGTGAGCCAGGAGCAGCACGGCTTCGTCGCAATGGCTGACCGTGCCGTCGGCAAGGCATGGCTGGTCGGCAACGATGAGTTGGATACGGTTTTCGCCGGGAACATCCGCCGCGGTGACAACGGCAAACTCCGACCAGTCGGTGCGGCGGTCAAACTTGATCGAGTTGATGAGGCCGCGAGGAATCGTCGAGCGAACGGTCGCGCCGTACCACATTCCTTCGCGTTCGATGTCGTCAATGTAGCGGGCGCGGCCCAGGAGTTTGTCGATCCCCTCCTTGCGGGATACGGGGCTGCCGACGATGCGGGTTTTAGCGCTCGTGCTCATGGATGAGGAAGCCGTAATTGCCGTACGGGTTGAGGGATAGCATACAACGGCGGCGCTAAGAATCAAAACGGCGCATTACACGGCAAGCGTGGCCAGCGTGCGCGACAGGACGTGAACGCCGCTGCCGATCCACTCCGGCGAAGAGTATTCGTCGGGGCGATGACTCACACCTCCGCGGCAGGGGATGAAGACCATCGCCACTGGCGCGATTCGGGCCATGAAGAGCGAATCATGATAGGCGCGGCTGACCATTCGCTTGTAGGACTTTTTCGCGGCGATGGCGGAGGCTTCAAGCGCATCGAGAATCGCCGCATCGCAGGTGGCAGGCGGATCGGCATTGATTAGCTCCGTCGTGATGGTTACGCCCCGGCGAGCGGAGACCTCAGAGCAAGCTTCGAGCAAAGCATCGAGGACACGGTCGCGGCGGGCAGAGTCGATGTCGCGGATGTCTGTGGTTATGTGAACGCGCGAAGGAATGCTGTTGACCGCGCCGGGAAAGACGTCACAGATGCCTACGGTGCCGACAGTGTCGATTGCGCCAGTGGTTTTGGCTGCGGCCTCAAGCGCGAGAATCAATTCGGCGGCAGCGGCCAGCGCGTCTTTACGGCCGGGCATGAGGCGCGCGCCGGCGTGGCCGCCTTCGCCTTCAATGACGATGCGCTGGCTTGCTGGAGCGGCGATGTGCGTGACCAGGCCGATATCGATTCCTTCTTTTTCGAGCTCAGGGCCCTGCTCAATGTGCAACTCGACAAACTGGTGAAAGCGCCCGGCGGGAAGCGCCACGGATTCAAGCGTGCCGGTGAAGCCGGCCTTCGAGCGCACTTCGGCGAGCGAGCGGCCGTCCTTGTCTCGGAGTTTCTCCGCTTGAGCGGGAGTGAGAACGCTGGCCATCATGCGGCTGCCGAGACAGCCGATGCCGAAGCGGGTAGGTTCTTCAGATGTGAAGATGACGAGTTCGATCGACCGGCGAGGTTTGAAGCCTAGCTTTTGTAGAACGCGAATGGCTTCAAGACCGCCAAGCACGCCGACGCAGCCATCGTAGAGTCCAGCATTGGGGATAGCGTCGATGTGCGAGCCGGTACCGACAGGCGCGAGCGACGGATCGCTGCCCTGCCAGCGGGCAAAGGTGTTGCCGATGGCATCTTCGTGAATGGTCAGGCCGGCTTTGGTGCAGAGGTCTTTCACGTAAGCGCGGGCGCGAAGGTCTGCCTGGCTGAAGACGACGCGAGTGACGACGGGGGGATCGGCTGCGGAAATTTTGGCGAGCGCGTGCAACTCCGCGATGACAGCGTCGATGAAAAGCTTCGGTTGATCGCCCATGTGTTGCCCTCCGAGCGTCTACTCTCCCAGCGGATGGCGGCGCCAGTCTTTGTAGATGAGATACTTTGCGGGAACTTTCCCGAGCGCGCCAAACCACTGCGGGCAGTAGGGTCCCATCCAGATGAAGTCGCCGGCCTCGACGGGATACCACGAATCTCCCAACCGATAAATGCCGCCGCCTTCGAGCATCAACAACCCGTGCTCCATAACGTGAATCTCAACCTGGCCAAGCGCCGCGCCGGGATCGTAGGTCATGGTATTCACGGCAAAGTCGTAGGACGGCGAGTCCGGCATGAGCTGGCGAACGCGAAGCGCCTCGTCACCCATCAGTGGGGCAAGCGTAATGGTCGATTCGTCGCCAAGCACCATGTCAGGAGCGGGAGCACCCGGCTGCGGCTCGTATGGTTTTTCAATGACCGCCACGCGGGAGACGGCGAGCGATCGAACGGTGTGCGGCGTGCCTTCGGGGAGATAAGCAAAGCTGCCGCGAATCATGTTGTGCGCCTTGCCGCCAACTTCAAGCTCCAACTCGCCCGCGATTACGTAGAGGAAGCGCTGCGCCTGCGCGGGCCCAAGCGTACCTCCGACTGCAAACTCGGCGGTCATTTGCGTAAAGCGAGCGCCCAATTGTGGAGCTGCATGAACAATGAAGTCGACGCCCGATGCGCCCGGAAGAGGCGTGCGAACGAAAGTATCCGGCGTCTGCAGCAGGTGATCGAGCTTGAGGCTGCTTCTTGTTGAGCCGAGATGGTTGAGCTGACGGTGTAGCACGGTTAACCTCGTTCAAAGAGGGCGGAGCTCCGCGCGATGCGTTGTACGATTCTAGCTAATCTCAATGGATTTAGCGAGATTCGGCCGCCAGTCGTTCAAGAAAGCCGCGGCCGGCGAGGAGCGCGGCTTCGACGTCCGGCTCGCGCACGGATTCATCGGGGTGGTGGCTGATGCCGCCGGGGGAGCGCAGAAAAAGCATGGCTGTGGGAACCGCGGCGGCCATAACCATAGCGTCGTGGCCTGCGCCGCTAGCCATTCGCTTCGCGGGCAGGCCGGCAGATTCCATGGATTCGGCGAGGAAAGCTGTGAGCCGCTCGTCCATGGGCACGGCAGGCTGATTCATCTTGTAGTTCCACGCGGCGGTCAATCCGCGTCGGGCGGAGATGGCGCTGGCCTGCTGAAGAAGCGCCTCCGCGGCAGCGATACGCACGGAATCGTTGGCGTGGCGTAGATCGAGGCTGACCTGCGCGGAGCCGGGGATGACGTTGCCCGCATTGGGCTCGACCAGCGCTTTGCCAACGGTCGCCACCAGGCTGTCGGTCGTCAGCGCAAGGGATTCGACGGATGAGATCCATTCCGCCGCGCCGGCCAGCGCGTCGTGACGGAGCCGCATGGGGGTGGTGCCGGCGTGATTGGCCTGGCCGGAGAACTTGAGATCGAGGCGCGTTTGGCCGACGATGCCGGTGACGGCGGCGAGGCTCAGGTCTTCGGCTTCGAGCAACGGACCCTGCTCGATATGGATCTCGACAAAGGCGACAGTGGCTGGGTCGAGAACAGCATCGGGAATCTTAGCGGGATCGAGACCGAAAGCGCGCAACGCGGATTCGACCGTGACGCCATCGGCATCTTTGAGGGCAAGAAGAGAGGGATCGAAGCGGCCGGCTACGGCGCGGCTGCCGATGAACGGCACGCCGAAGCGGACTCCCTCTTCCTCTGAAAACGCGATAACCTCGATGGCCAGCGGCAGGTTGATCTCCTGGGCCAGAGCGACCCATTGGAGACCGAGCACAACACCGAGGACACCGTCGAAGGCGCCGGCGTCGGGGACGGTGTCAATATGCGAGCCGAGCATCAGCCTCTTGCGGGGCTCCTTGCCGCCCGCTTGCCACAGACCGCGCAGGTTTCCGGCGGCGTCCACATGGACGGCCATGCCGAGGGCTCTCATGCGCTGGCTCAGATGTGCGTAGACATCGCGCACGGGCGGGGTTAAGAAGCGGCGCGTGATGCGGCCGGGCTCCTCGGTAAATGTCGCGATTTGCCGGCATTCGGCGATGACGCGGGCAGCGCGCTCTTTCATAGCACCGTCGGGTGTCATACGCTGACCTGCTCTGGCTGATGAATCAGTTCTCTGCCGCGCGGAACACCAAGGAACTCTCCATCGCGATAGACCGGCTCTCCGCTGAGCCAGGTCTCACGCGCCTTCCCGCGCAATTCGGTTCCAAGATAAGGCGAGACCTTGTGACGAAAATGAAGGCTCTCCTCGGTAACAGTCCAGCGGGCATCGGGATCGAGAATAAGAAAATCGGCGTCCGCTCCGGGAACCAGCGCGCCCTTCTTGCCCGCAAGCCCAGCGAGACGCGCCGGCGCCGCGGCCATCCACTCGGCAACGCGCTCCGCACTTTCGGTGGAGTCGAAGCCGCGAAGATGCAGTGCGGTCCAGATCACGGGGAGCGCCAGGCCGAGGGAGGCGATGCCGCCCCAGGCCTGATCCCATCGGCCTTCTTCGCGGCGCTTCATCGCCGGCGGACAGGGAGAGTGGTCTGTAGTGATCATGTCGATGAGACCGTCTTCCACAGCATCCCACAGCGCCTCGCGATTGGCTCTTCCGCGAATGGGGGGAGCGCATTTGAACTCGGTTGCGCCATCGGGAATCTCCTCGGCTGCGAACCAGAGATATTGCACGCAGGTCTCTATGGTGACCGGGACACCGCGCCGGCGCGCCTCAGCGAGCAGAGGCAGCGCTTTGGCACTGGAAAGATGAACGATGTGGATCGGGGACGAGAACTCGAGCGCAAGACGGATGAGGAGACCGATGGCCTCGATCTCGGCGGTATCTGGGCGGGAGCGGAGATAGGTCGAATACTTGTGCCAGTCCGATTGGCTGAGCGTTTGGGTGGCCGCGTCGACAGGACCGGCTACCTCGGCATGGGCGAGCAACGGAAGCCCGGTGCCGCGAAGACGCTCGAAGGCGAGCCGCAAATCAGCCTCTCCAACCCACGCAAAACCATCAATCCCCGAATCGATGAGGAAACACTTGAAGCCGGGAACTCCGGCGCGGGCCATCGGCAGCAGCGCTCCGGCATTTCCGCGGACCACGCCACCCCAGGCAGCCCAGTCCACCCAGACATGGCGGCGGGCGGCAGCGCGCTTGGCGGCCAGCGATCGCAGATCGGTGGTCTCGGGAATGCAGTTCAGCGGCATATCGACAAGTGTGGTCACGCCACCGGAGGCCGCGGCTCTCGTAGCCGTCTCGAACCCTTCCCAATCTCGGCCGGGGTCGTTGATGTGCACGTGCGTGTCCACCAGGCCGGGCAAAATCAGGGCATCTCCAAAATCGTGAAGGCCGGCTGATCCGGAGACCACGTCCCAACCGCAGGCCTCCGCGATGCGGCCTTCGTCAACCACCAGGGCAGCCGGGACAAGGCCCTCCGGCGTGAGGACGCGGGTTGAACGGAATGCCTGTGACATACTGTGTTTACTTTCGCCTTTTGGGAGGCCGAACGCAAGTTGAGTTTGACGAAACCAAATCCAGATTTTCTGCGTCGGGCCATCGCTCTGGCGACAGAGAACGTTGTAACCGGCGGGGGCGGGCCGTTTGCTGCGCTGATTGTGCACGAAGGCAAGATCGTGGGCGAAGGCGCGAACTCGGTCACGGCCACGCACGACCCCACGGCGCACGGCGAAGTGAACGCCATTCGCGCGGCCTGCATAGCGTTGGGGACGTTTACGCTGGCCGGATGCGAGTTGTATACCAGTTGCGAGCCGTGCCCCATGTGCCTGGCGGCTTCGTACTGGGCGCGGATCGACGCTATTTATTATGGCTGCAAAGCGGCCGACGCGGCTCGCGCCGGATTCGACGATGCATTCCTGTACGACGAACTGCGCAAAGATCAAGCAGGACGGACGCTGCCCGCGACGCAGTTGCTGGGCGATGAGGCATGGGCCAGCTTTGCGGCTTGGATTGCTTCGACAAACAAAGTCAAATACTGAGTAGGGCCAGTTGAGATCATGGCTTCCCAGCCTTTTGCTGAAAGGCGCGAAAGGACGCGGCATGGGGCGTTGGAGCACGAACAAAGGACCTGAGTCTTAGTCCTTCAGCTAGCGCCCTGATGGATGATTTTCCCCAACGTGGTAGGCCGCAGCGGAAGAATTCTGATGAGAAAATAGTTGTCAATTGCAATAGTGGGAATGTATAAATCTGCTCGGGATCACCTCGGGGCGAAGTGCGGGCCGGTGGACATGGGCTGCAGTTTTCGGCTCCCGGATTCTTGGAGCACAACTGAGCTATGCGTCGAATCTCTCTCTGGAGCGTTGTCTCTTTCGCAATCGTTGGGCCGGTGATTGCCTTGAGTTGCCAGGCGCAGAGGTTTGTATGCGGCAAGAGCCACGCCGGCGAAACTGCCCTGAGCACGACAAGTGTTTACTCGGCCACTGCTGCGGGCTTTGACCTGCATACGATGCCTGAGATCGAGGACAATTCGTGTAGCAGCGACAAGGCTTTCTTCTTCTCGGTGCCGCTGCCTGAGGGCAGCTATCGTGTGACGGTGGTTCTGGGGGGCGCGCGGGCCTCGACGACAACCGTATGGGCTGAGGCGCGGCGGCTGATGTTGGAAAAAGTTTCCACCAAAGCCAAAGGATCGGTGAAGCGCGTCTTCGATACGAACATTCGCCTGCCGGAGTTTGGCGCGCAGGGAGCGCGGCGAGTGCAATTGAAGCCGCGCGAGGTGAACAACCTGGATTGGGACAGGAAGCTGACGCTTGAGTTCAACGGCGATAGGCCGAGCGTGAGATCGATTGCGATTGAACCAATCAGGGAGACAACGATTTATTTGGCAGGCGACTCGACGGTGGTGGATCAGGACGTAGAGCCGTGGGCGGCGTGGGGGCAGATGCTGCCGCGGTTTTTCAAGCCGGGAGTGGTAGTTGCCAACCATGCGGAATCGGGCGAGACCATTCGCAGCTTTGTGACGGAGAATCGGCTGGCAAAGGTGATGTCACTGGTTAAGCCGGGAGATTATCTCTTCATTCAATTCGCGCACAACGATCAGAAACCCGGGGCGGTATCGATCGATGACTACAAACAACTGCTCACCGATTACATTGCGCAGGCCCGGGCGAAAGGCGTTACGCCGGTGCTGGTGACGAGCATGAACCGGCGGACCTTCGATGCCGAGGGAAGAATTACCAGCTCCCTTTCCCCTTACCCCGAGGCGATGCGCGAGGTCGCGGCACTGCAGCATGCGGCGCTGATCGACCTGAATGCGGCGAGCAAAACGATGTGGGAAACAATGGGGCCTGAGGGTACTTTGAAGGCTTTTATGCATTTTGCGGCAAATTCCTTTCCGAACCAGACGCAGGCCATTGCAGACAACACGCACTTTAATACCTATGGGGCTTATGAGCTGGCACGGTGCGTTGTGCACGGCATTCGCGACGACAACTTGCCGCTAAGAAAGTACATAGTTAAGGGAATCGGGGAGTTCAATCCGTCGAGGCCCGATCCGGTGGCTTCTTTCAGCCTGCCGTCTACGCCGATTCCCGCTGTGAAAGAAGATGTGACCAAGGTTCCGCAGCTGTAGGGCGGGTAAACCTGTTCAAACTGGATACGCCATTTGCGCCGGCAATGGCAGAAGCAGAACGATCCCGGCGTCAAGGAGCGATGCAATGTGGGGTGAGGCAAACGGTTCCAGGCCCGCGATGCGCCGAATGATGCAGACAGGGACGCTGCTTCTGCTTTTGTCGAGCACGGTGTGGCCGCAGGGGCCAAGTGCCAATCTGCATCAGGGCTTTCTTAACCCGCCGCCTGAGGCGAGACCCATCATGCGCTGGTGGTGGTTCGGGCCTGCGGTGGTAAAGCCGGAGCTCAAAAAAGAGCTCGAGACCATGAAAGACGCTGGCATCGGCGGAGCTGAGATTCAGCCCGTTTACCCGATGATGCTCGACGACCCGGCGAAAGGCATCAGAAATCTTCAGTATCTGTCACCGGAGTTTCTTGACGATGTAAGCTTCGCCAACCAGACAGCGCGCGCGCTGGGCCTGCGCATGGACATTACGCTGGGCAGCGGCTGGCCTTACGGCGGCCCAAAGACGACGCTGGCGCTGGCTGCGGGAAAGCTCAAGGTCATCGCTACTCCCGTCACCGGAGCTTCGGCAACCGCGCCGACATTGCTCGATGGAGAGTCTTTCATCGCTGCGTTTGAAGTGACCGGTTCCGCGAAATCTTTCAATCCGGCTACGGCCAGACGATTCGATCCGGCGGCGGGTTCCCTGCCCTCGCCAGCGTTGGGCCAGACGGCGCTTTACTTTATCGCCAGCCACACAATGCAAACGGTAAAGCGCGCGGCCTTCGGAGCCGAGGGCCTGGTGCTCGATCACTTTTCCCGCGCTGCAATCGACGAGCATATCGATGATGTCGCTGCACCGTTGCTGAAGGCGTTCGGCAACCAGCCTCCC